>Ga0315280_10000859_pt1 | contig 54674 bp, 53 predicted proteins | sample YL17G06_40_MG_FD_203697 | JGI IMG/M metagenome (GOLD analysis project Ga0315280, IMG submission 203697) | Sediment microbial communities from Yellowstone Lake, YNP, Wyoming, USA - YL17G06_40 | ecosystem: Environmental > Aquatic > Freshwater > Lake > Sediment | place: USA: Wyoming | collected... | reverse complement strand
ATCATTAACCTCTATGATAGCCGAGGTAGTGATTCCCACATCTCTCGTTGGCATAGAGGCCGAGGGAACCGCCTACAGAATGGACACCGTTCCGAAGATTCTAAAGAAGATCGTAAGTCCCCCAGCGGGTGTACTAGACGACGTGCAGGTTCTCGAAAAGGTACTGGAAGAAGTTAGAAGACTCAAAGGAGCGCGATAATATGGAGTTGCTGATTCGGAACGGCTTTCTTTACGATCCTATTAACGGTATAGACGGTGAAAAAGTCGACATTAGCGTCAGAGACGGCAAAATTGTCGATAAGGTGGACGAGAGGAAGGCAAAGGTAGTCGACGCCTCTGGCATGTTGGTGATGCCCGGTGGAGTGGACATCCACTCCCACATCGCTGGGCCAAAGGTGAACGCTGGCAGACTCTTCTGTCCAGAAGATCACCGCACGCGTGTAAGGTGTGCGAGATGTTTCAGGAACTGCGAAGTCAAGACCCCGATAACCCGTTCCGGGGTGGGCTGCTCCATCCCGTCGACCTTTACCACAGGCTACATCTACGCAGGCATGGGTTATACAACCGTGGTCGAACCCGCGTCCCCACCGCTGAAGACTCTGCACACCCACGAGGAGTTGAACGACATACCCATCATCGACAAGACGTGCTACATACGCTTCGGGAACAACTGGATAGTCATGGAATATCTTAAAGAGGATAAGATTGAGGAGTGTGCCGCCTATGTCGCTTGGGTTCTCAAAGCGGTTAAAGGCTACGCGATCAAGATCGTTAATCCCGGCGGCGTGGAGGCCTGGGGCTGGGGTGGAAACGTTCAGAGCCTAGACGAGGAGGTTCCAAACTTCGGCGTGACCCCAAGGGAGATTCTGAGAGGCCTATGTAAGGTCAACAAGATGCTGAATCTGCCCCACCCGATTCACGTTCACGCCAACGGCCTTGGAACACCTGGGAACCATCGTCTACTCCTTGAGACGATGGACAGCGTACGAGACCTCCGGGTAGAAGACAGACCGATAATACACTTGACGCACGCTCAGTTCAACAGCTACGGAGGCGTCGACTGGGACTCCATCTCTTCGAAGGCAGACGAGATAGCAGGATACGTCAATACCCACGATCACGTTACCATGGACATGGGGCAGATAATCTTCACCCAGACGATGACGATGACGGGCGACGGCCCTTTCGAGTATCTGCTCCATAAGGTCACAGGAAACAAATGGATGAACGTTGATCTAGAGGTCGAGGCCGGCGGCGGGCTTGTTCCCATACAATACAAGAGAAGTAATTACGTTCACGCCGTGATGTGGACCATCGGGTTAGAACTTGCGCTCTTGATAGAGGATCCTTGGAGGATCTTCCTCACGACGGATCACCCAAACGGTGGGCCGTTCATAAACTATCCTAAGGTTTTCGCTTGGCTGATGAGTAAGAAGGCCAGGAAGAGGACGGTTGATAAGCTTCCCAGGCTGGCAAGAGTGAGATCGAATATTGCTGGCATTGACAGAGAATATACGTTCTATGAGTTGGCGATAGTGACACGCGCAGCCACCGCTAGAGCCCTAGGGCTCAAGAATAAGGGTCACTTGGGCATAGGGGCGGATGCCGACATCTCCATCTACGACATAGATCCGAAGAAGACGGACCCTTCCGTAGACTATAAGACTGTTAGAAAAGCGCTCTTCAAGGCGGCATATACGATCAAGAACGGCGAAGTGGTCGCAAAGGAAGGAACAATCATCAATTGCGACGTAGGCAGAACTTTCTGGGTCAGTCCCAAGGTCCCAGAAGACTTAACGAAATCTATCATGCCCGAACTTACTGAAAAGTTCAAAGAATACTATACAATCAACATAGGGAACTACGGCGTTCCAGAAGGGTTCCTTGCCAAGTCCGAACCAATGGAGGTCGAGTCCGAACTTTAGGCGGGAAGCGCATGGCGGAAATTTCGCTTGCTCTGAAAGCTCGGTCAAAAGCTCCTATCGAGGCTGAGGCGATATGTCCAGACACATTGACCGGTAAATCACCCTCTGAGGTTGCCTCGATCAGTATCTGGGAGGGTAACAGAAAAATCAAGCTGGGAGATCTCTTCGAAATCCACGGTTCAACAGGAGAAACGCCCGAAACGACATCGATAGTCTTGGAGGGCGATTTGAGCAGGATTAGGAGGATAGGCAGAGAGATGACGAGAGGCAAGATTCTTGTGAAAGGCTCCGTTGGCTTCTACCTTGGTGAAGAGATGTCGGGGGGCGCAGTGATCGTTGAAGGCAACGCAGGATCGTGGGCTGGGGCCTGTATGACCGGGGGCACGATCGAAATCAAAGGAGACGCCGGAGACTTCTTGGCCGCGGGGCCCAGAGGAAGCCACAGAGGCATGGCGGGCGGATCCATCGTTGTTCATGGGAGTGTTGGAAGCGAGGCGGGTTGCTGGATGGAGGATGGAACGATACGGATCGGCGGAAACGTAGGGATCTTCGCGGGAATACATCTTAGCGGAGGCACGATACTCATTGGAGGTGAGGCTGAAGGTATGATCGGGGCGGGCATGACTGGTGGCAGGGTTGTTTTGCTTGGAAGAACCCTTTCCATCCTGCCCAGCTTCTTCATCGACGACATCAGGCCTACAGTCAAGGTCGGTGAAGAAAAGGTCACAGGGCCCTTCTATTTGTTTGTCGGTGACGTGACGGAAAAAGGGGACGGCAAGATATTCGTCTCTAAGGAGAAGAACGAACATCTGAAAATATTTGAAAAATATCTTCCTTGAGGTACGAGATATGCGGGTCAGTGTTAATGTTAGGGCGTCGAAAATAGTTGAGGAAATGGTTGCTAAACAGGACGAGATAGGTGTAAGCGTTTACAAGGTAAATGAGTCCACGGTCATAGACGCTGGGGTAGAGGCACTGGGCGGATATTTGGCCGGCCGATATTTGACAGAGGTCTGTCTCGGAGGCTTAGGGTCAGCCTCCATAATCTGGAAACGGTTCGGAGAAATAGATCTGCCTGCAGTGGTTGTGTCGGTCGATCATCCGTCTATTGCACTTTTAGGGTCCCAGTTTGCGGGCTGGCAGATAAAGGTTGAAAAGTTCATTGCGATGGGCTCTGGACCAGCTAGAGCCTTGGCCCTGAAACCGAAAGAGCTGTATGAGAAAATCGGTTACAGAGACGAAGCGGACACCGCTGTCATTGTACTGGAGACGACGCAGAAGCCTGACGAAGCTGTCGTCGAATACATCTCCAACGCCTGCAGCGTCGACTCGAAAGATCTGTACATAATATTGGCTTCGACATCCAGCCTCGCTGGATCCACACAGATCTCCGGCCGGATCGTGGAGACTGGCCTCCATAAACTGGTGGATGTTGGCTTCGATCCCAAGCTTGTTCTCTACGGCTCTGGATGCGCTCCGATCGCTCCTGTACATCCAAAGTTTCAGAGAGCCATGGGCAGGACGAACGACGCGCTGCTCTATGGCGGAGAAACATTCTTCACGGTCAAGTATGAAGATGACGAAGAATTGAGGAGGATTGTGGAGCAAGTGCCTTCCTCCAAGTCCAGGGATTATGGGCGTTCATTCTTCGAGACCTTCAAAGAAGCGGGATACGACTTCTACAAGATCGATCCTGCTCTATTTGCTCCAGCCTGCATAACGGTCAACAACTTGAAAACCGGAAGCGTATACCGGGCTGGTCAAATGAACGAGAAAGTGCTAAAGGAGTCCTTTTTCGGGCATTAGGTCCTACGGATAATGACTATTGGGTAGTGATCGACCTTTTCCAGCATCTCCCAAGTAACCTCGCCGGACTTGGCTTGAAGAGGGGCTACGACATCCCAAACGGTCCTTCCAGCGCCATAACCTCGTTTATGATGGGCAATCTCAGAAAGCTCGAGTGCTTCTTCAACATTAGCAGATCCAGCTACCGCCAGAGGTGTAGCCCTCTGCCTCAACTTCAGCATTCTGCCCGCGATGAACGAGAGGACTCCGCCAAAGGGCCTTATCCCCTTAACCGAGGTCTTACGCGTCGAGATGTGTACGCTGTGAAACGTGAAGGTTGAATCGGTGTCGGCTATTATCACGGTCACGTTTTTTCCGGTCCGCGCTTTAACCTCACTGAGAATCTTTCGCGCGTCGTCAACGGGGTTTTCCAGGGGGAGGCAGGCGTAGGTATATGGAAGGTTGCTCAGATCAACTCCCCCCTCAGATCCATGTTTTAGAGACTGGAGCAGTCCTGCGTATCTCAAGGCGAGTTGTTTGTGGCGTGAGCCTTCTTCCCGCGGATAGTTCCTCAGGTGGAGTATCGACTCCGGTTTGAGGCGGCATATTCTTCCGAGGAAGTAGCCCCAAACGTATCGCATCCAATATTTCGCGATGATCCTCGAGACGAGGCCGGCATGTATCTTACTTTCGTCGATAAGGTTCCCCTTCGAGGTCGAGATGGCCTTTTCTGAAGCTACTATTGCGTCTCCGTCCTCGACGATCCTCTCAACAGACTTTGAAATAGCCTCTGAGTAGTTGGTTCCCGGCTTCCAGTAAGAGGATCTTGTCCGCTTTATCAGATACCTCATTGAGGACGCCTAGAAAGTCTTCAAGAAGATCTCTCTGCTCCAAAGAGAGTCTTCTGGTTTTGAAGGGATACTAGATCGGAAAAACATAAAGAAAAAGACTGGGCTACTCGGGTACCTTGTAAACTATGTCGCCTTCTCTGGCTTTATTGTCCAATTTTAGTCCTATGCTTTTCCCGGCATCCGCCTTGTCCACATTCTTGTGCTCAATCTGCATGGACGAGACTTTCTGGCTGAAATCCGTCGTTGGCCCTTTAACTCGTATTTCATCTCCGACTTTCAGAGTCGTTTTGAGATCGATTATGGCGACTCCGATTTTTGTGAAGTAATGGGACACTTTGCCTACCTCTTCAAGATCTTCCTCCACGATCATCGCCTCCCGTTATTTGGTTTAACCGTTGTTTGACTATAGACATAAAGCTTACTACTCCAAAGACGAAAATGCTCTAACAACTTTGTTTTCGAGTTGTTTTTGTTGTAAGTTGTCACCAGACACATAGTTGAAGTTGTTGTTTCTGGACTTATCCTCAACTCCTCACAATAGCCTTTTACTGGTCCTTGAGTCTTTATGGATGAATTCTTGACAGAAAAGCGAAGAAAGCTTTCAATTCCCCTTACCTGGGATTATTCCTTGAATCGAGAAGCTGGACCGCAGCTGAATTATAACGAGACCTTCCTGAAAGAGTTCATGTTCGCAGCGTCATGAAGCGTTGCAAGAACCGACCACCATGAAATCGGCGTTCGAACGAGCGCTTGACTATGGGGAAAGTTGGACGATTAGGTGGATAAAAGAGGACTGGGAAGATAAGTGATGCAGGAAATCAAACGCGCAGAATTCTCTTGGCTTTGTTCAAGAAATCTTCAGCATCATCGACGACCTCTCTTGCTCCCTCTTCTGAAAATACTAGGCCATAGTCTGCTTCTTCTCTCAGGCTCATAGCCTCGTCAAAGTTTCGAATAGATTCAGCGCCAAAGACATTATCAAAAAATTCTCTCAAAGCCACCAGTAGCGCACGATGGCTCTTTTCCCTAAATCCTTTGCTATACACGAGTGCTCGTGCGGCATGAAACATCGAATAGTAGCCTTGTATTGTTGCCCATTTGAACCTCTCTCTTGACAACGAATCCTTGGCTTCTTCCAAGTCGGATGCGGCGCCTGCAATTTCTTTGAGTACTAGTTCTCTGTCAGCTTTGATTCTTGTTATTTTCCTTTCTTCTATTAGGCGTTTGAATTCGCTCATTCAGATTCCCATAATATTAATCCTTTCGAGATTCTTTCATACAGTGGCTTGTCTTCTTTTCTAAGTCTTGCGAATTCGTTTGAATTGACTATGATAGGCGATATCCTTTTCTCTACCTTTCTTTGGTAAGCTTCGACTTCCGACCTTATCTTGCCCTTTTCATTTGTGAGAATGAAGAGGTCTATGTCGCTCTCCTTGACGTCTGTTCCCTCCGAACAACTTCCAAACAATATTATCTTTCTGCTTTCTTGTTGTATTGACTCAGTCAACTCGTTCAGAGAGTAAACGTTGAAAAGAACTTTGAACTGCTTAGCTACTGTGTTTCTCAGGTTGAATTTGTAGAAGACCATTCTGCCTCTGGTACTTCTTTCGAGGATCTTGACTTCAGACAGCTTTCTAAGAATTTTGTTTGCAGAGCCGTCGCTGATTTTCGCCCTCCTAGCAACTTCTCTCTCGTGTAACTCTTGCGTCGGATCCGTGTGAAACAGATGAAGAACCTTTAGAAAAGTAGGAGTGATAAAATCCAATTTTTCGAGCATATGCTTATTATTTTGAGCTTCAAACATATATAGCTTTTACTTCAACATACCACACAACTCGGAACAAAGGAACCTAATGGCTATCTGAAATTTTTTTCGAACGCCGAGTAATTTTTTTGATACCTCTGTTGGATATGCGCTATTTTCCGACTAATTCCTCGTACCGTCTAACGCGCTTGGCCTTGTCAAAATAGGTCTGCAACGCTCCCACTTTCAATTCCCCTTACTTGGGATTATTCCTTGAAACCTATGCGAATGCAGAAGAGTCGCCGACGTTCTCGACAAAGAGATTCTGGTGAAAGACTTCGCCGAGATGCTCGTTAGCTACGGTGACGTTGTTCACAGCATGAATGGTAGGCAACATCAAATTCTTGCCAGCAAGATTCAGATCAAGATAGAGCTGACTTGCCAAAGACGTTAGATTGTTTCCGTCTATACTAACTCTTGGGTCCTGCTTGCAGTTCCTGTACACTTCACTCAAAAGAGTTGAGTTGGCGCAATACAACTTGTAAGCAGAATCATATTTGCTCAATTCTGGATATTTTGAATTAAATTCTTGCCTTTTCTTATCTTGTTCTGAACTACCACCTACCATAAAGAAGAACCCAACAAGTAGAAGCAGGGAAAGCACTACGACGCAGATTTTTCTATTCCTCGTCCAAAACTCTGTTCTCTCTGTCACAGAGGGACACTGACCCTCCTTATGAAGAGCACTTGACATCTAGGACGACTTGCTGCCAATATGGTCCTACCGATCTGACGACTCTTGAAAAGTTTATTTCGTGTCTAATGTTCAATTCTTTCAGCCTAGTCGAAACCTTTCCAACGATCTTTTGAATTGGATCTTCATTTTTGTCGGCGTGGATGAAATCATAGTAGTGGATCACGCCTTCGGTGGGTTTTAGTGCTAGAGCCGCGGCGTCCAAATACGCGTAGGCTCTTTCTGGAAGAGGCATAAGCACTCTGTCCGCGATGTGTTGCAGGTCTCTCTCTATCAGGTCTTTGGCTTCGCCGAGCATCGGTACCACTTTGTTTTCAACCCTGTTGAGCCAGACGTTCTCCTTCATCAAAGCTACGGCTTCTGTGTTAATGTCGATGGAGTAGATTCTTCTTGCCTCACTGTGTTTCGCTATCGCTATCGAATAGGACCCTACACCAGCAAACATGTTGACAACTTCCTCGCCAGGTTTGACCATTTTTGCTATACGCATCCTCTCATAGGCGAGTCGCGGAGAAAAGTAGGTTCGAGCCAAGTCCACGTTTAATATGCAGCCATATTCACGGTAAGTGGTCTTCGTCTTCTTCTCACCTGAAACCCATTCTAGTTCCCTAAGTCGGAGAGGGCCTCTTATGGGTGCGACTTGGCAAAGCACCGTCTTAATGTGATTGTTCACCTCCATGATCGTTTGTGCGATCGGTTTGCGCCGGTCATATATCTCGCGGGGAACCCTCATTATCGCGATGTCGCCCACCATGTCAAAAGACCGTGGAACAAGACCCAACTCTTCCGGCGGTAGTTTTCCTTCCAATAGATCGATGACACGTTTCCTCAAGAACGCTCACATAATCTTGAAAGGATGTAGGAAATTATCTTTTATCTTGCTCTCAATCTGTCGCGTGCGATTTTAAATAGTGGCTTATTTCAAGTTATACTCATGCCTTCAATGAAGGGTTCGCAAATCATACTGGAGCAACTTAAGAAAGAAGGCGTCGAGTACATATTTGGTTTGCCAGGGGGCCCCGAACTCCCCCTGTTGAATGAGTTAATAGACGATTCGAGCTTAAGATTCGTTTTGAATAGACATGAACAGGCTTCAGTTTTCATGGCAGACGCCTATGCCAGAGTGACTGGCAAAATAGGAGTTTGCATGGCAACAATCGGACCTGGAGCGACAAACCTTACTACTGGAATTGTGAGTTCATTTCTAGATTCGATTCCGTTGCTTGCAATTACGAGCCGCGTTTACAGAGCTTCTGAAGGTAAAGGCGATTTCCAAGAAATAGATCAAGTTTCGATCTTCAAACCCATCACAAAATGGAATGGATCCGTAAGGTATGTTGAAACATTGCCGGATGCGCTTCGGAAAGCTCTGCGAATCTCTCTAACTGGCAGACCTGGACCTGTGCATTTGGACATAAGTAGAGAAGTTTTTCATGAAACAACAGATGCTGAGATTCTTCCTCCGCAGAAATACAGACCCATGAATACATACTACGATACCGTAGATAAGGTAAAGGACATTGTTACTCTGCTTCTCAAGTCGAAGAGACCTGCAATATGGGCAGGTGGCGGAGTGGTTTTTTCTAATGCCTCAAGCGAAGTAAAACACTTGGCTGAGTCACTGCAGATACCTGTGGCAACAACCTGTAGTGGAAAAGGTGTCATGCCCGAAGACCATCCGCTCTCGGTGGGTATTAGAGGAAGATGGGGCACAGAGCTAGCCGACCAAATACTGTCTGAAGCTGATCTCTTAATTGCAATTGGATGCAGGTTTTCAGCCGTGGCAACAAGTAGATGGAAAGCTAAGATCCCTGACAAGATAATCCACATAGACATTGATCCTCAAGAGATAGGTAGGAACTATCCTGTGGAGATTGGAATTCTAGGTGACGCCAAGTTCGTCCTAAGACACTTACTGGAGTATCTCAAGAAGGAAAGGCTACCAAATTATTCAGATTGGTATAATAGGGTTACAGAACTCAGAGACAAATATAGAAAGAAGATAGAGGATCAATCTGTCAAGGGAGACACCATCAAACCCCAGTTTTTGCTCAAGGCCCTTAGAAAGACGATACCTAGAGACACCATCGTAACTATAGATATTGGAGAGATAGTCGTATGGACCAACCAGTTATTCGAGGTATATCAGCCTCGAACGTATATTAAGCAGAGCGGTTTTTCCCCTATGGGTTATGGTGTTCCTGCCGCTGTAGCTTCCAAACTCGCTAGACCGGAAAAGACCGTTGTAGCCATATGCGGTGACGGAGGTTTCATGATGACTTGCTATGAACTAGAGACTGCAGTAAGACTAGACACACCCTTCACATGTGTCATCTTTGACAACCGGGCCTTGGGTGAAATCAAGCATCGTCAAGAACTATTGTATGGGGGACGGGTTATGGGAGTTGATTTCACAGACGTCGATTATTCTGAACTCGCGAAATCTTTAGGAGCATCGGGTGAAAGGATTGCAGATCCAAACGAGCTGGTGCCGGCTTTAAAGAGAGCCTTGAAATCGAATCAGCCGTATGTATTAGATTGTATAATTGATCCAAGAGAGATACCTCCCGAATTTTAGTTTCAGACACAATTAATTACACAAGTTTGCGGTTAGTTCACGCGCGATTTGAGTAGTGCTTTCTTCGGATTTTTTCGCCTATGGATAAGCATAATAGGAATTTTGCGTTTAGATTGGCATATGTTTCTGTCTCACGTCGGAAGCCTGCCTATATATGAAGGACTGGGGGAATATCCATACTCACATATAGATTATTGGTTCAAAATACAAATGAAACTGGGCTTTGACTCGATCGGAACCGGGGAGCCAGGATGGCACAATCGGTACCGGATGATCGAAAGGTTCGCTCAAGACATTGGCGGCTTTGAGATAAGAAGGCTTGGAAACGAGTACAAGACCTACCGCTCAGGAAAGATAGCGCCGCCAGAAAACGCGGATGAAGCTAAAGAAGTTGTAGAGAACAAGTATCTGCGAAAGATCGCCGGCAAGGAAATCAGACTGAAGGCGACGGTAACCGACCCTGTGACCATCGTTTGTGGCCTAGGTAATTTCATAGATACATACAGAGACTCCGCGAACGTTTTTTGGGATCTTACAGACGCTTTGACGCCTGTTGTTGAAGCCTTGGACGGGATCGTTGACATCGTACAATTCGACTGTCCCATTCACTCGTACAATCCAACTAGAAACCCGTGGCAGTACGTCGACGAGCTTGCGAAGCATGTGAAGGGGCAGAAGTGGATTCACGTATGCGGGCCATTAAAGAAGATTTTCCAAAACCTAGCTTCAAAGGACGCGTACAAAGTAGATGTCGTCCACTGTCACCTCTTTGGAAACGAGGAAGAAGAAAACTTCAAGGCCATAGAAGAAAACGTGCAAGATTTCAAGCGGTCAGGCAAGAAACTAGGAGCCGGCGTCATCAACACCGCCATCCAAGACGCGGCCGACCGCGTGGACAGCGAAGAAAAGGTCATAGCTCGAATAAAGCGACTAGAACAAATACTGGGCGAAGAAAACATAGCGTCCATCGGCCCGGGATGCGGTCTTGCCCTACTTCCAAAAACTACTCTCCTCATAATGGAAAGAGCCGCCCAAGTGGCGCGTAGGATAAGAACGAAATAGATCCATAACGCCTACCCCCTTCCCCCACAAGCAATTTTTTTAAAAAAAGTCTTTTAAACCCTAACGTCTCCTGAATAAACTCTTATGAAAGGCTTCAACACCACTGCCCTCGCCGGAACAGCCATCCTCGCCTCCGTAGTCATTGCAATAGACGTCTTCAGGCTGAAGGTTCCCTTCCCCATCTTCCCCGTCCTGAAATTCGACTTCATGGGCGTTCCCATAATCCTAGCGCTACTCCTGTTCGGCATACCTTCAACACTCATGGTCTCGTCCATCGCGTTTCTAATGATCGCGACGAGAAGCCCCATATCGGCCTTCATGAAATTCGTCGCCGAACTAACCACTACCCTTGGCCTAATCCCGCTCGTCAAAAAGAACAGACTCCTAGCAGCCTTAACGGCCATCCTATCCAGAGGGATATCCATGACTGTTCTGAATCTGCTGATCCTTCCGTCGCCTTTCTACACGTATCCCATGCCTATAGAAGTTGTGCATTCTATCATCGGCTTCATCGCCCTCTTCAATGCCATTGAAGGCTCAATAGGCGTCTTCGGCGGCTACGTCGTGTACGAAGGACTGAGACGAAGAATACCCTCAATTGTAAACGCGGGTCGTGTGGAAGAACACTGAACTGATCCGAAGACAAGCCCCGTCTACTCGCCTTTTCGCTTAGCCGCCGATAACTTCACGAGAAGATCCATAGCTGACCCAAACTCCTCCGCAGGTTTAACTTCAAGAAGCCAGTTCCTAACCGCTTCTTCAAAGACCGAGACCCCTAAATCCGTTCTTAGCACCGTTAGCGTCCATCCTTCCAGCCCCACACCTCCCACCGAAATATCTGCAAGCTCGGCGGAAAAATCCGTGCAATATTGACACTTCGTCTCCGAGTATTCCTTTGCCTCCTTCAACGGAATCTTGTAGACTTCTCCGCTTTCCGTGGAGACAAGAACCTTCCCTTTTATGTTGACTTTGGCAACGCTCTTCAAGTCCAGTCCGAGACCTTCCTTAATCCCCTTAAGCATCAACCCTTCGTAGCTGAAGCTTTCGGTGCAGAACAAGCCTATCGTGAACTTGATCGCGTCTCCGTACTTCCTCAACGGAACCTGCTGAATCATACGGACGGCTTGAACCTCACACGGTGTTCCCACCAACGCTACCTTCTTCAATCCTTTTGACAAAGCCTCCTTCACTGCCAAAAGATTAGGAGAGAAGGAGTACCTAGTTCCTGCGCTAGCGATGATCTCTTCACGTGTGATCGCGACCTTGGGCACGGGTAGCCAAGGAACGCTCGGATCCACGCCCGACAAAATGGCGCCGTCGATCATTCCTGACTTTAGCGCTCCCAAGAGCAAAGTTGTCGCAACCCCGCCGTCTTGACATTTCTTGATTACTTCGCCGTCTCTACTTCTTGCGACCAGAATTCGTTTGAATATGCCGAAGCTTTCTTCGTCGGTTCGGGGCCTTCCGAAGACAGAGCTTTCGAGGTTTTCCGTCTGCGGTTCGTATCGGGGGCACACTTTCAGACAAATCCCACAATCCACGCATTCTCCCACGAGACGAGGCGACAAATCTGCATAATCTAATACGCCTGCGTATGGACAAACGAGGACGCAGGCGCCGCATCTGGAACATATATCGGTTGAAATCACTTTTTTGGATAGCTCGTCGAAACCTTTCTTTTCACTCATAATGAGCACCTTTCTAAACCTGCTACAAGAAAGTATGAAGTAGGCTTTTTATTTCTAAATTTCAACCATAATATAGGTTTCGCACGGTCGCGAATACGATATATAAGTATAAGTAACGACATAAAATAACAATTGTTATATTTCTAGCTGTCTTAAACAGGTGGTTCAAGTATTGGCAAAGAGCACAACCTTAAAGATCAAGGAGCTAAAAACCGAGATCGGCCTAATCAAAGACCTTGAGATCACGGTAGGTAGAATAGTTGAAGAATGGGAGGAGAAAGAAGGTCCAACCCCTTTCCCCTCTATGAAGGATCTGAGAGCGTGGGATCATAAGCTCCTCCAGCGTTACAAGCCGTTTTATATGCCCTTCTGCGACCTCTGCTGCTTATGCACCATGGGCAAGTGCGACTTGACTGGCGACAAGCGTGGTGCATGCGGCTTAGATATTAAGGGGCAACAGTCTAGGATAGTGCTTCTCGTCTGCTGCATAGGCGCCGCAACGCACACCGGACACGCCAGACACTTGGTCAAGCATCTAATAGAAAAGCGCGGTCGAGAATGGCCTATCGATGTTGGAGGCTTGAGCATTGAGGTGGAGGCCCCTATAACGCGTCTAGTGTGCGGCATCAGGCCCAAAAAGCTTGGAGACCTAGAAGAAGTACTCGACTATGTAGAGGGGCAGATAGTTCAGTTATTGTCAGCAACGCACACTGGCCAGGAAGGAAGCAACATAGACTTCGAATCCAAGGTATTCCACGCAGGGATGCTAGACCATCTCGGCATGGAGGTCGCGGACATCGCTCAGATCGCGGGCTACGGCTTTCCAAAGGCTGATCCAGAAGCTCCATTAGCCGATATAGGTTTCGGTGTCGTCGACACCAGTAAGCCTGTCATCATGGTAATAGGCCATAATGTGCCTCCCGCGGTCCACATAGTTGACTACTTGAACGATCAAGGCCTCTATGGACAGGTTGAGGTCTGTGGCCTCTGCTGCACGGCTCACGATCTCACTAGATATGACCCGAAGGCGAAGATCGTCGGACCCATCTCGTGGCAGCTAAGAGCCATAAGGAGTGGAATCGCCGACCTCATAGTTGTCGATGAGCAGTGTGTCAGGACAGACGTATTGACCGAGGCCGAGAAGGTCGGGGCGCCAGTTATCGCTTCTACCGAGAAGATCTGTCTGGGGCTGCAAGACAGGACTCTTGACAAGACAGAGGAGATTGTCGCTGACCTAGTTGAGGGTAAGACTCTAGGTGCACTCATTTTAGATCCGTCGAAAGTTGGCGAAGTAGCCGTCGAAACAGTCCTCAAGGTGGCTCCGAAAAGGAAGAAGCTCAAGGCTATCCCCGAGGTTGACGAGATAATAAGACTTTCAAAGACTTGTACTAAATGCGGTGACTGCAGAAGGGCCTGTCCCAACGACCTCCTGATCCCTGAAGCCGTAAGCGAGGCTGCAAAAGGAAACCTCAGCGGATTAGCAGACCTCTATGAAAGTTGCATCGGCTGTGCGCGTTGTGAAAGCGCATGTCCAAAGGACCTGCCTGTGCACAGTTTCATCGTTAAGGCAGCCGAGAAGAGGCTGAAAGAAGAAAAATACAAGATTCGGACTGGAAGAGGCGCCATACAGGATGTAGAGATCCGCGAGGTCGGTGCACCCATAGTCTTCGGCGAAATACCTGGCATCGTGGCCTTCGTCGGCTGCGCCAACTATCCCAACGGAGGGACGGAGGTCGTCGAAATGGCTGAAGAGTTTGCAAAGCGACGATACATTGTGACATCGTCCGGTTGCGCCGCCATGTCCATCGCTATGCGCAAAGACTCTGAGGGCAAGACCCTCTACGAATCCTATAACGGCGCCTTCGATGCCGGCGGCGTCGTGAACGTCGGATCCTGCGTCTCCAACTCTCATCTGGCAGATGCGGCTTTAAAGATCGCTAGCATCTTCGCCAAACGAAACCTCAGGGCGAACTACGAGGAGATCGCTGACTACGTCCTCAACAGAGTAGGCGCTGTGGGCGTCGCTTGGGGAGCTATGTCACAGAAAGCCGCCTCCATCGCCAGCGGCTTCTGGCGTCTAGGAATCCCCGTCATCGTCGGCCCCCACGGATCAAAGTATAGACGGATGCTTCTCGGAAGAAAGGACCTCAAAGATGACTGGTTCGTCTACGATGCCCGGACAGGGAACAAGGTCTACGTTGGGCCAGCACCCGAACACCTCTTCTACGCCGCGGAGACGAAGGAAGAGGCGATGGTCTGGATAGCCAAGCTCTGCATGAGGCCGAACGACACAACCAAGGGACGAGCCATAAAGCTTACGCATTACATAGACCTCCATAAGCGGCTCTACGGTAAGATGCCTGACGACATCTCCCTATTCATTAGAACCGCCGCGGACATTCCTATCACGATGAAGGACGAGATCCAAGACATTCTAACTAGAGAGGGTTGGAAAGAGGGTAGGATACCCGATCCAACGCTGCTGACACGATTGATTCGAGTTAAGAAGGAGTAAGATATGACTACAGCGACACCGTGGCAGACCGCCGAGGTCCCAGGCCCGAAGAAGGCGTCGATAATACCGAAGCCAGAAGTTGTCGTTGCAATGATGAAAAGGGCAAAAAGGCCAATTCTCATTGTCGGACATAAAGCATTACAAGTTGAAGTAGCCGGAAAAGGGACAATAGACTACGCAATTCAAATCGCCAACGCTATGAACCTTCCAGTGGTCGCCACTGCGCACACCGTAGGCGGATTCCTGCGAAGGGGCTTCGAAAAAGCCTTTTCTATGCCTCTTGTAGACATAGCAAACAGACTGAGCGACCTAGAATGGGAAGGACTGGACGGAATGGGGCAATACGATTTGGCCATGATCGTCGGCGTACTCTACTACATGGGGTGGCTTGTTCTATCCGGCCTAAAGCACTCTGCTCCAAACGTCAAGACGATATCACTTGACAGGTTCTACCAGCCTAACGCGACATGGTCATTTCCAAACATGTCGGTCGAAGAATGGTCGAAAAGCGTTGAAGATATTGTAGCGGCGTTGGAGGCAAAGTAGGATGTCGATGTTCAAAGACATACCCGTAGAAGTAGGGGTAATCTATGAGGGACAAAGGATCAGAAAGCCCGACATGCATATAGAGCTCGGCGGTCCCGATATCGAAGCAAAGTTCGAGCTCGCAAGGGCTAAAAGCATGGACGAGATCGAGGACGGGAAGATATCGATCCTCGGTCCAGATATTCACGAGATGAAGGAGGGCAGCAGCAATCCGTTAGGCCTCTACGTAGAAGTCGCAGGAGAAAAGATCGAGGAGAACCTTGAAGGCGTCATAGAGAGGCGTCTCCACGACTTCTGCAACTACATCGAAGGCTTCATGCATCTGAACCAGCGTTACGACATCTGGATGAGGCTGAGCAAGAAATCCTTCAAGAAGGGTCTAAACTCCTTCCAATTCATGGGAATGGTTCTGCAGAAACTCTACAAAAGCGAGCTGCCTATAATTGAGAAGATCCAGATCACATTCATCACCGACCCTGCGAAAGTAAAGGAAATGCATCAAGAGGCCTTAAAGGTCTACAACGCTAGAGATGCTAGGGCCCGCGGCCTCAAAGACGAGGAGGTAGATGTCTTCTACGGCTGCTCGCTCTGTCAATCCTTTGCTCCAACCCACGTCTGCTTCATCACACCACAACGCTACTCCAACTGCGGCGCCATAAGCTGGTTCGACGGAAGAGCCGCGGCTAATGTCGATCCAAAGGGTCCAATATTCGCTGTTAAGAAGGGGGAACTCATCGATCCGCTCAACGGAGAATATATTGGCGTAAATCAATCTGCGAAGGAGAGATCCCTTGGAGAGGTTACGAGGGTTTGGTTATACACCGCTTTCGGATATCCCCACACCTCTTGTGGATGCTTCGAAGGCATCGCCTTCTATATACCTGAGGTTGATGGGTTAGGAATCGTTCACCGCGACTTCAAAGATTTAACGGTCAACGGGTTGCCTTTTTCAACAATGGCAGACTCGACCGCTGGCGGCAGGCAGGTGGACGGTTTCCACGGCATATCCATCGAATACATGAGGTCACCCAAGTTTCTCCAGACCGATGGCGGCTGGAACAGAATCGTCTGGATGCCTTCAAGTGTTAAGGAGCGAGTCAAAGACTTCGTTCCTAAGGAACTCGTTGATAAGATTGCAACGGAGAACGGCGTAGAAACGATCGACCAGTTGAAGGCATTCTTGCAGGAAAAAGGGCATCCTGTTGTCGAGAGATGGAAGAAGGTGGAAGCTGTCCCCGAGAAGCGTGAAGTGGAAGAGGAAGCCTTGCCTATCTCGGTTGCTCAGATTACCGCTGCTCCAATATCGGCGGGTGGCTTCAAGATCATTTTGAAGGATGCAAAGATAACCGCAAAGAAGCTTATCATCAGGTCTACTAAGGAGTGAAGAAGTTGGGAAAAAAGTCAGGTGAGGAAAAGAGGCCTTCCATAAAATTCGATTCAAAGCTTTTAGAACTTCTGAGCAAGTATGGTGACATAGAGCTTGAAGACGTTGACATTGAGGTTGGAGACCTAGAGATCTGGATCCAACCCGGCTTAGGAACAGTCGTTCCTTCGAAAGTGGTTCCAACAGTTAAGGAAAAGCCTACAAGTCTCCTCGAGGCCAAGTTTTCTCCTCCTGTCATGGAGTATCCGGGAAGAATAGTCGAGGTCAAATTAGGGGCAACGAAAGGCGAGGGAGGAAGCCGCCGAAAGTCACTGGTAATAGGCGGAGAGCAGTCTCCCGCCTTCTACCTCTTCGAGAAGCCCACGCCCAATTCACCCGTCGTATCTTTCGACGTCTTCGACATGAAGATACCGTTGGCAAAAGCGGTCAAGATGCATCTTGAGGACGTTCTAGAGGATCCCGCGGCTTGGGCTAAACTCTCGGTTGAAAAATTCGGCGCAGAGATGGTCAACCTGCATCTAGTCAGCATAGATCCCTTGATCAAGGATACATCGCCGAAGGATGCCGCTAAGACGGTTGAAGACGTACTCCAAGCCGTTGATGTGCCTCTGGCAATTGGCGGCTGCGGAGACGCTGCTAAGGATCAAGCGGTCTTCGAAGAAGTGGCAGAAATGGCAGAAGGCGAGAGGCTGCTCTTCAACTCCGTGACTCTAAACATGGATATAAGAAAAACCGCTGAGACGATAAAGAAATATGGGCACACGGTTATCGCCTTCACACCCATGGATATGAACCAGGCCAAGGAGTTGAACAGGAAGCTTTACGACGTTCTTCCTAAGGAGGACATAGTCATAGACACCACTACCGCGGCTTTAGGCTACGGCCTCGAATATGCCTATACGATTATGGAACGGACGCGTTTAGCTGGTCTGATGGGCGATCACGAGCTTCAACACCCCATGTCTTCAGGCACGACGAACGCTTGGGCGGCTAGAGAAGCGTGGATGAAGATGGCTCCCGAGTGGGGGCCGCAGGAATTGCGAGGGCCGATCTGGGAGACAGTTACCGCCTTAACGCTGCTTCTCACCGGCGTGGACTATTTCATGATGATGCACCCAGCGGCCGTGGCAACGGTGAAGCAAGTTCTAGAAGATTTCAAGAGTTATGGCAGGGCCAAGTCCGAGGAAACACCGGATTGGGTTAAGATCAGAGTATAGGAAGTATGAGAATGGCGAAACGTAGCGTTAGTCCCCTTGACGTCTATAGGCTATTGCCTAGGACGAACTGCAAGGAGTGTGGTGAAGAGAACTGCATGGCTTTCGCCGCCAAGCTCGTAAACAGGGAAGCACGCCTTGAGGACTGCCCTCCTCTCATGAAGGAGGAGAATAAGGAGCATTACCAAGCGATCTGGGAAATTCTCAAACCGCCGATGAAGGAGATAACCATCGGCGTTGGTGAAAGGGCTGTCAAAGTTGGCGGCCAACTGGTCATGTACAGACATGAGTTTACCTACTATAATCTGGCTCCCATCGCAATCGACGTGACAGACGAGATGGCCGATGAGGAACTTGAGAAAAGGGTCAAAGGCATCGAAGACTTCACATACAACTATATAGGCCAAGACTTGAGGCTTGACCTAGTGGCAGTTCGATCCACTTCGAACGATCCTAAGAAGTTCGAGTCCACCGTGAAGAAGGTGGTTCAGAACACTCGTCTGCCCCTTATCCTGTGTTCTTTTAGTCCCGAGGTGCTTGAGGCTGGACTTGTAGCCGCTCAAGGAAAGAAGCCCCTTGTTTATGCCGCCACAAAGGAGAATTGGGCCGATGTTGCGAACCTCGCCTTGATGTACGACGTCCCCTTAGCAATCTTCGCTCCAAACAACATCAGCCTTCTAAAATCCTTAGCCAAGACTCTGGCCGAATACGGGGTTAAAGACCTCGTCCTAGACCCGGGCACTTATCCAGAGGAAGGACTGGCTGACACCATCAACAACTTCACCATGCTACGAAGAGCCATGTGCAAAGAAGGAGACGAAACCCTGGGCTTCCCACTCATCGGCGCACCGATCACGGTTTGGGCAAGACCCGGCGGAGACGATGAAGTGGCAAAGTGGAAAGAAGCTTATCTGGCATCCATGCTGATAGCCAGATACGCGGACATCATAATCATGCATAGCTTAGACGGATGGGTTCTTCTACCTACAATCATATTCAGACAGAACCTATACACCGATCCTAGGAAGCCCGTAGCAGTTAAGTCCGGGCTTATACCCCTAGGAAACCCGAACGAGTCTTCGCCCGTGATGCTGACGACAAACTTCGCTTTGACCTACTACACGGTTGAAGCAGACATAAAGTCTGCAGGCATCGACTGCCATCTCATAGTCGTGGACACTGAAGGAATATCCGTCGAGAGCTCCGTCGCCGGTAGAAAGCTTACGGCGGACAAAATCGCTGAAGCCGTGAAGGATTCGAATGTTGCAAGTAAAGTAAATCATAAGAGACTCATCATCCCGGGCAGAGCAGCGAGATTGAGCGGAGAGATTGAAGAAATAACAGGTTGGGAAGTGTTGGTCGGTCCTCTAGACTCTTCAGGCATACCAAAGTTCCTGAGCGAGAAATGGGCACCGAAGTCAGAAGAACAACAGCGATGATCAAGTAGAGCTTATCATCGGAGAATGCGTTGCCGAAAATAGAATGGAGATTGAAACCATCATTCTTGCCGAATGGCTGCAAAGGTTATTTACCCGTCTGAAATTAACTCTTTCAAAACTTTGGCATATATGTGGCTCTATGTTCGTCGACTATCACATTCATCCGGACTATTCTGACGATGGTAAAGACAGCATCGATGCCCTTTGCAAGAGAGCTCTGGTGATCGGCTTGGACGAGATTTGCTTCACAACCCATTACGACCTCGACCCCGTTAGGAAGGATATCGACTGCTTTGTACGAGTTAACGGTAAGCTCGTGTCTTCCAGATCGAATTGGTTCGATTATTATTTCGAGGACTTGGAGAAGGCTAAGGCCACATATGCCAAGATGGGTTTGAGTGTTAAGTTTGGCGTAGAAGTCGATTACCAACGAGCGGTTGAAGACGAAATCAAACGCGTTTTAGGCGAACGTCATTTTGACTTCGTCTTGGGAGCGGTACACTCCATAGACCATGTGTCGATAAGTCTTGAAGACGAGGCTTTAATATGTTTTAGGGAGAAGTCTGCGAGAGAAGTTTGTGAAAAATATTATCTACAGATGGAGAGCGCGATCAAAAGCGGACTGTTTGATGTGGTTGCACACCTCGACATTTACAGAAAATATGGTGCAGATTTTATCGACAAGGACACACAATCAGTTTGTGTAGACCATGCTGAGAGGGTTTTCGATTTGATGGTGGAGAAGAATGTTGGTTTGGAGATCAATACTTCCGCCTTTCGTCGAGGAGAAGACGAGCCTTTTCCCAGCATAGAGCTACTAGAGAGATGGAAATCGAGAAACCAAGAAGTGGTAACGGTCGGTTCAGACGCTCACAGTACTGCAGATTTAGGAACATATATCGATAAGGGCATTGCAATTGCAAAGAAACTGGGCTTAAAGGTTTGTACTTTCAAAGACAGAGAAGTGGAGAAGTGTTTTTGAACATTCTTGGAATCCTTTGCGGGGTCCCATGGAAGATTGTCAGACAACATCTCTTCTCATAAGCCTCGTTCTGGAATGGTGCCTTGAAAAATGCGTGGTGCGTAGATTTAATATTCCAAGTCCACCGTATAGTTGGACATAGATCAGGAGAGCGGTATCTTGCTCAAGAGTTTCACGTTCATCAAGGCAAAGCCCGGAACAGAGAAGAATCTGACCGAAGAAATATTGAAGATCCCCGAGACACTTGAGGCACATTCAATAATGGGCGAATTCGACCTTTTGGTGGTACTAGGCGTAGATGAGGACTTAGTTGCAACCCCTTGGAAACATCTATCGGAGATTCTGACGAGCAAAATCAGAGTTATGAGGGGTATCATTGAAACGCAGACGGTGATCCCTACATCATCGAAGATCAAGGAAGGTCATCTTTTCGAGTTCTCCAAGCTGGCGAGGGGATTCGTCTTCGTAGATACGATGCCAGGTCGAGAGGCATCTGTTATGAATCGACTCATCCAAATGGATGAGGTCCTTGAGGCGCACCTGATACCCGGGAAACATGATATCCTAACAGTGGTTGAAGTGAGGAAAACAGTGCTTCCTCCCCGGTATCCTAAAATTATCGAAAGGATGGTGGTTAATAACATCAGTAAGATGAGTGGTGTAAAAGAGACAGAGACCATCATCCCAGATGCTTTCAATTTCAAGGAGCAGAGATAGAGTTTACGCGAATACGCCACCATCAAAGTAGGATTAGATTCAAGCGCATCTGGCGGTAGATGTGGAAAAGATAAAAAAGACCCTTCCATTTTTGGGCGAATGTTTCACATACTCTGTGATAGTTCTAGCCGTAGACTTGTTGGCATCTCTGGTCATATCTTTTATGTTTCCTCTGGTCATATCGTCTTTTCTACCTTCCCTTCTCTTGGTTGAAAGCGGTGTAGGACTGACGCTGGGAGGGGCTTTAGACCTTGTTTCTTCAGCATCCATGAGAAAAGCGTTAGAAGAGTTATCGCGTTCGAAGGACAAGGAGCAGTGGACTATAAAAAAATATGAAATCAGACAGAGGACCACCAATAAAGTGATCATTACTTCTGGAATGGTCTTTTTTATAGGATTAATAATTTCTCTATTTCCTTAAAAAAGAAAAAAGGGGAAAGAGATTCTCACTTTGGTTTCTTCGTTAAGAAGTACGTGCCAGCTACAGCGATGATTAAGCCGACGCCGAAGACCAAGTATATGCCGTATTGTTCTAGGAATGACGGAGGGGGCGGCTGATAGGAGTAGCCAGCCATCTGTATCAGTTCTTTTGCCCTAGTCAAATTGAAGCTGTACGGTGGAAGGTCTTCACGCCTCTCCGCCTGTCCTGGGAACGAGTGTACGCTGCCAGGTGTTCCGATTCCTTGCAGAATCTCTCCGACGATCTGGTATCTTGGGATGCAGTGGCTCACGGCTTGTCTAAGATACCTTGCGGCCTCTGCGGCTCTTGAAGGATTGCTCTCGCCCAGCGGCGTTTCGACTCCAGTGCCCCACACTGGGTGTTGCATTTGGAAGCCGAGTTCCTGATAACCATTGCTTGAATATAGTACTGTTTTGCTCCATGCTTCCTCGAATTCGGCAAGGTGTGCCTCGCAATGATATTGTGAGTCAAGGTAGTCCACTTCACCGTTCTTGAGGGCAGCCAATGCTGGGTCGAAGCCCTCAATGAATGTGACCCAGTAGTCCTTTATGGTGAAAAGTCCCTTGCCCTCTAGTTCAGCCTTCTTGAAGTAGTTGTTGTTCTTAGTGAACTTGAACGTCCTTGTTGCTTCGTCGTATCCAGCATACTTGTATGGACCACAGCCCACTGGCCCTCCTCCGACTCCCGTGTTAAAAGGATCTGTTCTCCATTGTTCAGGAGGAATCTTCTCCAAAATATGCTTCGGAAGGATGGCGTCATCCAAGATTACCTCAGCGAACAAAGCATATGGCTTCGGTAGCGCGAATACCACTGTGTAGTCGTCTATCTTTCTGATGCTATCGTTTGAACCAAAGATTGTGGAGTAGTCTCCGTAAGCTGGGCACGCTACTGAAGGGTTCAACACTGATTGGTAAGTAAACACGACGTCGTCAGCTGTGACCTTTGTGCCATCATGCCAAAAGACATCGTCTCTCAGTTTCACTGTCCAAGTCTTCTTGTCATCAGCTACTGTCCAGCTCTCCGCCACCATAGGTTCCATGGTTGCTTCGACCATGTTCACCTTTCTGTTTAGGCCGCTGAAGACGACACCGTAAGCTGCGAGGTCATAGTATGAGGTTGTAACCAGCGGATGGAGTTCCAAGACTGGGCCTGTCTGAGAGACGATGCAAGTCTCGAGTCCCGACCACATTTCAGGGTACGGGAATGCAGGATACCAGTAGCCTTCGTCGATATGCTTCAGCGCCGGATCAAAAGCAACGCACTCTGTGAAGTACGATATGATGCAGGAGGGTTGCTCTTCGTACAGGATCCTCTGGATCTCCCATTGGATCGGCAACCTCTCCTCGAACTCGGGCGTCTCCATCGCCTGGTCTAGGAGTGCGTTCAGTTGACTGTTGTTGTATATGTAGTAATTCTGTCCAGTGGGTGGGTAATAAGCTGCGCCTCCTTTGAAGAGCGGTCTAAGATCCATTTCAAGGCTAATCGCATAACCTACAAAAAGAGCGTCGAAGCCTCCTTGCTCGTAGGTCTTCCCAACAAGCTCTGTGGGGCACTCCAGAATGCGATCGTATATTGTGTCCCAATCCCAAATGACTCTATCACATTCGATTCCCACAGCTTTCAAGTTGTTTTGTATCACTTCACCCCACATCAGTCTAGCAGGGTTCGTACTTGGGTTCACCAAAGTAATCTTCAGGGTAGGATAGGCTGTCTCTCCCTGAGCGAAAGCAAACGGCGTCACAACGGAAAACACGTTGACCAACAGTGTGATGATGACCAGTATCAATGCTTTTCTGTTTGAAAACTTACGCAATTTTTCATTCTCCTCTTTTCGTTGATATGAATCATTGGTTCTTTGCTATATAAGCTATTTGGAGTCTGAGTGTAACTTTATGAATCTGACGATATTTTACCGTTATTTCTGAGACATTTTCAATCTCTACGAAAGTTTTCGAAAATTTTGTAAAAAGTTAAATATTCAGTTCAATTCACATTGTAAAGATTCCTGAAAGGAAATGAGGCTCTCATTTGGGCTACAAACGGTACATTGTAAGGAGGATGCTTTATCTTGTTCCTCTTTTCTTCGGCATTTCTATGCTCAACTTCAGCCTCATGAATATCGCTGGAGATCCGGTTCGCCTAATGACGCTGGGAAATCCGGGGCTGAACATAGGCCAGGTTCGGGAGAATCTAAGAGCCTATTACGGTCTTGACAAGCCCGTATATGTTCAATATGGGATCTGGTTGTGGCGTTTCCTCAACCTAGACTTAGGGAACTCTTTCTACAGCGGTTTACCTGTAAACACGGTAATCGGTTTCTACGCATGGGAAACCATCAAACTCGAACTGGCAGCCCTGTTGTTTGCCCTAGTCGTAGGGGTGCCTATCGGAATATATTCTGCCCGGAAACAATACTCAAAACTGGACTTTGTGGTGACATCCTCGGCGATACTAGGAATATCAATACCTATCTTCTACATGGGCATAGTTCTTATCATCATCTTCTCTTTCTTCTTGGGATGGGTCCCATCCTTTGGAGCCCACTCTCTTCAGACTTTTAGATATCCTTTTGGAAGCTACTTCATAGATGAGCTATGGCACATTGTTCTGCCAGCCTTCGCGATCGGTTGGGTTTCGATGGCACTCTACACTCGACTTGTCAGGTCAAGTATGCTAGAAATACTGCGACAAGACTACATATTGGCTGCTAGAGCCAGCGGTTTGAGTGAGAGAACAATCATTTTCAAACATGCTCTTAGAAACGCTGCTATCCCCTTGGTTACCTATGTCGGTCTTTCCATTGGCACGCTTCTGGCAGGGGCTCCGATGACAGAGACAGTATTCACTTGGCCCGGCCTCGGCTACCTGTATGTCAACGCGGTTACAAAACTCGATTTCCCGGTTATAATGGGGATAAACATGATAATTACCCTCATGATCTTGGCGGTAAATCTTGTGACCGACTTGATTTACGGCATAATCGATCCAAGGATTAGATATGACTGAACAAGATCTAAGTGAGACGGAAACGAAGAACGAAACAACCGAAGACTTGAAAAGGGTTTCTAGACCCGTCAGTCAATGGGGAATTACTTGGAGACGTTTCAAGAAGAATAAAGCCGCTTTAGCAGGGCTTCTCATAGAGGGAATAGTAGTTTTCTTGGCCCTGTTCGGTCCGTTCATCGCTCCCTACCCTCCCAATGACATATCAGCGTTTTACCAAGGCAAGACTAGAGCCCCTCCGAGTTGGGAGCATCTGATGGGCACCGACTATACTGGCCACGACGTTTTCAGCCAGATTATTTACGGAGCTCCCGCAGCTCTGCAAGTTGGTGTCGGAGCGACACTAATCTCAATCCTTATTGCAGTCTTAGTTGGCTCAGTCGCCGGCTACTATGGCGGGAAGATCGACACTGTGTTGATGCGTTTTAGCGAAATCTTTTTGGTGATGCCGGCGTTCCTCTTCTTGATTGTCTTTCTCAAAGTGTTCCTGACCTTGCGCGTAGCAGGTTTTGGTTTAGGTACCGTGCTGCTTGTCTTGGGCTTGCTTGGGTGGCCTGGTGATTCAAGAGCGATCAGGGCTGAATTCATGAAACTCAAAGAACTAGAGTTTGTAACCGCTGCGAAGTGTTTGGGAGCCAGTAACCGACGGATAATATTCAAACACATCTTACCAAATGTTTTGCACTTGGTGATAGTACTGGCAACATCAGCCATCGCCACCAACATCATCGTTGAGGCTGGACTAAGCTTCCTTGGATTCAGCGATCCAAACATAATAACTTGGGGAAGAATGATAGCACTCAGCATGGAGGCCATAAGAGGAGCCTGGTGGCAAGGCGTATTTCCTGGGATAGCCATAGTGCTCACCGTGCTAGGGTTCAACATGCTTGGAGACGGATTGAGAGACGCTCTCGACCCGCGCCTAAGAGAGTGAAGAATCCAAAAGTAAGGGGTGTGTGGAATTGCCTGAAGCACTGTTGAAAATAGAAAACCTCAGAACATATTTTGATACTTGGGCAGGTTTAGTCAAAGCTGTTGACGGAGTGAACCTCGATGTTAGAAGAGGAGAAACTCTTGGATTGGTCGGGGAGTCCGGTTCGGGGAAAACCGTTACAACTTTGTCTGTTCTTCGAATTGTGCCTAGACCGGGCAAAATAGTAGATGGAAGAATACTGTTTGAAGGCGAAGATCTTCTCAGCAAGTCCGAGGAGGAAATGCAGAAAATACGCGGTGCTAAGATCGCCATTATCTTCCAAGACCCTTCGACGTCCCTGAACCCGGTCTTCTCGATAAAAACGCAATTGATGGAGGTGATACAAAGGCATCAGAAGCTAAGCAAAAAGGACGCTGAGGAAAAGGCGATGCATCTACTTGACATCGTCGGCATACCTGACTCAAAGCTTCGGATCAACGAGTATCCGCATCAGTTCAGCGGAGGTATGAAGCAGAGAGTTGCCATAGCTAGAGCGCTATCGTGCGAACCAACTTTGCTCTTTGCCGACGAGCCAACCACAAACCTTGACGTGACTATTCAGGCGCAGATATTGAACCTCATAAGAGATCTGAAAAGCAAATTTGATATGTCTATGGTGTTGGTGACGCATAATATGGGCATCGTCGCGGAAATGGCAGACAGAGTAACAGTGATGTATGCCGGCAGAGTGTGCGAGACCTCAGTTGTTGACGACATGTTTGCCCACGCAACTCATCCATACACGGTAGCCCTGATGAATGCCATACCCAAGATTGCCACCGCGAAACAAGAACTGCAGGTCATCCCTGGAAATATCCCAAACCTCATAGAGCCCCCTTCTGGCTGCCGCTTCCACCCAAGATGCAAGTACGCCAAACCTATTTGCAAGAAAGTCGTTCCGGAACTGGTAGAAGTCGAGAAGGGTCATCTGACCGCGTGTCTACGCTGGGAAGAGATCCAAGCAGATCTTAGAAAGGAGCGTGAAAAAGCTGGGCGAAGACGTAGTTCTTGACGTCAGAAATCTAAGGAAGTATTTTCCAGTATACGAAAAGGGCATACTATTCAGTAAGCAGGCAGGTTCAATTCATGCTTGCGACGACGTAAGTCTGACCGTAAAACGAGGTGAAACCCTCGGACTAGTAGGTGAAAGCGGAAGTGGAAAAACAACGCTTTCAAAAGTAATCCTATACCTTGTTCCTCCCACGTCTGGGGAAGTGTATTTTGAAGGCAAAGATGTGGTAAGAGTCTTCAATTCTAAGAACAAGAAGGAGATTCTAGACTTACGAAGAAAAATGCAGTACGTGTTTCAGGATCCATATTCTTCTTTGAATCCCAGGATGACTGTCTCAGACATAATCATGGAACCCTTCCAAATCCACGGACACGTTCCAAAGGAGAAGTGGTCTGCGAGAATGTATGAGCTTCTTAGACTTGTTGGCCTTGAAGACTATCATGCTGAAAGATATCCTCATGAATTCAGCGGGGGTCAGAGGCAGAGAATCTGCATAGCTCGAGCGTTAGCTGTAAATCCTGAATTCCTGATCGCGGACGAACCTGTGTCTTCTTTAGATGTTTCAATAAGAGCTCAAATACTGAATCTGTTGGGTGATCTGCAACACAAATTCAACCTGACCTACATCTACATATCGCATGACTTGAGTACTGTTAGACACATCTGTGATAGAGTGGCGGTGATGTACTTGGGAAGAATAGTCGAGCTTACAGATGTAGACAAGATCTTCGAGTCTCCTAGGCACCCGTATACTAAAGCTCTAATGTCGGCTGTACCTTCCGGCGAGCCAGGTAAGAAAAGTGATCGGGTGATACTGCCAGGAGAAGTCCCTAGCCCCATAAATCCTCCTCCGTACTGCAGATTTTATCCGAGATGTCTGTATCACATTCCCATCTGTAAAAAAGAAGATCCGAAGTTAGAGAAAATTGGCAAAGACCATTTTGTCGCGTGTTTCCGTGCGCGAGAGAAGCTGGAATAATTCTTAGGCTACTATAATCGCGCTGATGAGGATTGGTATTACGCCTAATCCTGCAGACATAGGCAGGCCCGGGAAGTAAGTATGTTTCTCAGCTCTGTTCATCGAAGAGAGTGCTCCTAGCAGAATTAGGATAGTGGAGAATAGGCAGTTTAATGCGCCGAAGTTCGCGAGCGAACAAGTGATTAACATGGCGTAACAAGTGAGGTCTCCTAGGCCTATCCCCCATCTCATATCCGGGTTTTTCAGAACTATCATAAATTTTTCCATTTCGTCCCCTGTCTCTGATCCACGCAATTCTTGATATACCCAAAATATGTCCACAAAAGACAAGGCTAGGATGACAGCGATCACAGAAGCTACTGGCAAAGATAGACCTAGAAACATGCCAATGATCGAGCTGTAAGTTAAGAAGATGAAATTCTTCAGATTCTCTCCGACAATACCAGCAACTATTAGATAGATGGAATAGAAACCGAGATAAGCTACTGCTCCGAAGGCGAGGTAAATTAAAGGAAAGCTATTCTCTGGAATATTGAAGAACTGTTTTCCAAACAGTAGCGTGAAAATCGTCCCCACCACCAGATAGACTGCAACGAAAAGGTTCGAGGCATATTCCTTTTTCAGCCTTCTTGACAAGAACACCAAGACTATTGCTACAATTGCGATAGAGACGAATAGAGACACATTAGCGATTATAGAAGAGAATCCCTCTCCACTAGGAAGAGGTAAAGTCAGATCTCCGTTGCGTGGACTCGAAAGAGATAACTGCGCCATGAATACGGTAAATAGAGCGACCACTACAACGGGAATCAAGAAGCCCCTCTTCGTAAGCATACGAGAAATACTTTTCTTTCTCAACCTGCAAGAAACTAACTGTTAGCCTATATAAGAACTGCAATTCACCAGAACTTCCTACTCAAAGCCTTCTTTTCAGCCTCAATAATCAAATCAAACAAGCGATCGTTCACGGTTCCTTCCTTTTGAAGGATATCCTCAGCTTCGTCACATCGAAGATTCCTTGCGGCTAGTACTACAGCAGCCGGTTTCCCATATATAGACACAAGTTGAGATGTCTCTTTCAGCCTTCTGAATCTTCTTTCAACGCTCGTATTCTTCATTATTTTCTTCTTGTCCCTAAGTATCAGAACTTCCTCTTCTGTCAAGTCTGTTGTTCCAATCTTGTTCGACTCACACTTCGGACACACAAGCCTATCGGGAAAATCAATAATTCTTCTCGCTTCTATGAATTTCCAGCATTCCGTGCAGACCAACGTTCTTGTCTCGTTAAATATGCGCGCTTTTGCTGATTCGAGGATTATGTGATTCATCTTCTCCGGCGGAATCAGATCAGAGACTCTGTCTATGTTCTCTATTGCCGCTCTTGCGATCGGACTGGGCTCACCCTCGTTTTCCAGACGCACGATCTCCATTGCGCCGCTTTGAATTTCCTCAAGGACGAGTCTCGTATTATCGATGTCAAGATCCTTATCGAGCGTCTCCTTCACGGCCTCGTCATAGATGGCGGTTCCCTCAAAACTCTTTGAAAGCTGCCCTATGCTCACATTGCTCAAGTCCACAAACTTTGAGAGCGCGCCGAACCTCCTCGCGACATGGATCATCCGCCTCTTGAACAAGCTGGTCTTCGCGGACGCCGCCACCGCGACTCTGCGTACATCCGATTTTGCCAAATCATGCAGTGCTTCAACCACATCGTCTGACTTGGCAAAACCGCCGGTTTGAATCATGACCCTATATGGATCTTCTTGAACGCCGACAGTGCTGCCCGTCTTTTCTGAAAGAGTGTGCCCAATGAGTCTAGCGAGAGTTTTGTTGACTAAGGAGCCGAAGCTGGCGTGAATAATCACGTAGTCTCCCCAATCTTCGACGGTGATTCTTCTGTTAGTGGGTATGGGAAGTCCTCTGCGAGCCTGCTCAACCGTATCGCTTATCGCCCTCAGAATGGTGTCCTTATCCGCAGGATACTTCTCAGCCAGAGACTTTGCCATGTCGTCCGCTGCCATGCCTTTTTTCATTTGATCTTCAACAAAGGCCCTGATCTCTCCCACTTCCAGCGCCACCTCAAACGGCACCGGGATCTCTTCGCCCACCCAGCTCGGAACCGCCCCGGTGGGATCGTCTTGCGGCTTCACATAGATCTTGTCCCCATATGTGTCAAGGACCTTCCAGACGCTTCCACGGACAATGAACTTTGTTCCCGGCTCACCATGTTCGGCTACGAAGGCTTCATCTAAAACTCCCACGGGAACGTTATTCGTCTCGTCTATGACCAAGTACTTCTTCTCGTCAGGGATCATTGACAGATTCTCATAGTAATACTGGTAGACTTCTTTAGTCTCCTTGGGCTTCACGGCCTGCTTATCCTCAAAGGAGACCCAAGCCAGCCTCGGATACCTCGTACTCATGTATGTTAAGACCTTCACCAGATCTTCTTCCGTCAAGTCTCTGTACGGGTAAGCCTTCTTGAAGAGCTTGAGGATCTCTTCAAAGTCCCACCTTCTAAGCTGGGTGAAAAGCCCAACGATCTGATGGTTCAAAACGTCGTACGGTTTCTCTGGGACCTTCACCAGCTCAAGTTCTTCCAGATATGCTCTCCTCGCGATCACCAGCGCCTCCAGCGTGTCGTCAGCGTCCATCGTAATGATAACGCCCTTAGACAAGCGTCCGACTCTATGGCCGCTTCGGCCGACACGTTGAAGAAGCCTCGTGACCTGCCGCGGGCTCATATACTGGATGCAGAGATCGATTCTTCCAACGTCTATTCCTAGTTCTAGGGATGATGTGCAAACCAACCCCTTCAACTGGCCATCTTTGAGGCCGCGTTCCGCTGCAACTCTCGCCGGCTTCGCTAGGGAGCCGTGATGAATGCTTACGGGAAAATTGATGTCCCAGACCTTAAACCTGCTCGCCAAAACCTCGGCTATGGCACGCGTATTCGTGAAGAGAAGAACCGAGTTATGTCCTTCTATGAGGCTGCGCATAATTCTGAGTCTGGTCGCCACTTCAGGATGCGTGTAAAGCTTTGAAGCCAAATCATAGTCTTCAGGTGCAGGTGCGGGATAGACGATCTCAAACTTCATGAAGCGAGCCACGGGGACCTTCACTATTTCCACCTGATTATCAGATCCAACGAGGAACTTTGCAACCTTCTCCGGACTACCTATGGTGGCTGACAATCCAACCAATTGGAAATCTCTCCCGGTTATCCATCGGAGGCGTTGGAGCGCCAAGGAAAGCTGACTTCCACGCTTGTCCTCGGCGAACTCGTTTATCTCGTCAACGATGACCCAGAGCACTGACTTGAGATTTTCCCGCATCATCCTGCCCGGCAAAATGGCTTGCAGCGTCTCAGGTGTCGTTATCAGCAAGTCAGGAGGGCTTCTAGCCTGCCACGCCCTCTCCTTGACATCTGTGTCGCCGTGCCTCACCGCAATCTTAACATCTAGCTTACCGCCCCACCACTCAAGACGCTCCAAAAGATCCCTATTCAAGGCTCTCAAAGGCGTGAGGTACAGTATCTTTATGCCTGGAAGCCTCTCGGGCAACATAATCAGCTTATTCAAGATCGGGAGGAAGGCTGCTTCAGTCTTCCCAGTACCCGTTGGCGCGATCAGCAGCACGTTCTTGCCTTCTAAGATCGGGGGGATGGCCTCGGTCTGGGGATCTGTGGGAGCAAGAAACCCCTTCTCCTCAATCATTCTTTGAATCGGCTTTGATAACGATGAAAAGATATGTCTCGGTGTTGCCAATAGAGAAGCTCCTAGCGATTCAACAGACTAGACCATAACCTACGATAAAAAAGTAGTGCAAAAGAACGACTTGGTTCTAGCCCACTTTCTGTCCACACTTTTGGCAGAAAGCGACTCCAGGCGGTACGGATTCCCCGCAGTTAGTGCAGCGGACCGTTGCCGGAGTCGGGAAAACCTCTGTTAGTGTAGGGGGCGAAGGAACATAAGGATGAAAGTAAGACGGAGCCCCTGAGGCTGCAGAACCCTTGAAGGAGGCCAACCTTATCAGAGTGATTCCGACGAGTATCAAAGCTATTCCTGACAGGAGACTCGACGCAGGAGCATAGATCAAGCTTAGAACCATAGGGACAATCAATGATATTCCTGCGATTGTTCCAAGAGTGATTCTTGTCAAGGAACCTATCCTGACAAAGGCGTAACCCGCCGTCATGAGCCAAATCAGATCCACTATTCCAACAATCATCGAAACTACGCCTAGAAATACTAGGGCATTAAGAGCCTGCTCAATCGCCAATCCTCTCATCGACAACCCGATGTAAGCTACGTAGGCGCCGGTGATCCCCTCGCCGATCCCAGCAACAGACCCTACATAGCCACTTATTCTCGCAATACCCAGATTCAGCTTTCGTCCACTCGCGTACAAGCCCAAGCTCAGCATCAGGTAGCAAAGTCCGCTAAAGACGGATAGAGCTCCGAACATGATTGCCAAATTGCCCCACGCAACCGCGTTCTCCGCAACCGGATTACTCGCAAGCTTATTTGAGGCATCTCCAAGGAGAACGCTAAGGATCATCTGCATGAACCCTGCGCATCCTCCGGCAAACGCGAAGAATCCGCCTAATCTAATCCTCCCGTCAAACTCAACCGGCAAAACTGAACCTTGAATCTCAGACATCTTGCCACATTCACTCTTACAACAGAGCGTCCATGAAGACATTTAAGAGTATCTAGAACAAGGAAACTCGATTACTCTTCACCACTGACACCCCCACCCCCCTCCCCCCTCACGCAAAAATTTCTTTTCATCACAAAACACTCTACTGCTTCAAGACCTCTTGCACATAACCAAAGCCTCTTCACCGTCACGGTAATAGCCCCGTGTCTTCGTCACCGACTCAAACCCAAAACTCTCATAAAGCCTTATGGCCGATTCGTTGCTAACCCTAACCTCAAGATAACACTCCTTCGCCCTATACTCGAGCACTCCGTTCAATGCGCCTTCTAATAACGCCCGCCCAATGCCCATCCGCCGAAACTCCGGCAGCACAGCCAGAGAGACCACGTGTCCCTTTCGAACCACCCCAAATCCGCCGAACTCAGAGAAACCTGTCTCCGCCCTACACATAATGTAGCCTGCAACCTTCCCGTCTGCAAGGGCTATGAGAAAGGCCTTAGGAAACCGCTTGTACAAGTCCATGAAAAAGTAGGAACTATAATTCTCCGGCAGACACGTCCAGTTTATATGCACAACCTGATCCAGATACTGCTCCTCAAAACCCCTAATCTGAAACGGCTTATCAAGCAACCCGCCGGATCTCCGAATACTCGAACTGTATGAAGGTAAACTCTTTTAAGGTTTGACCGGGCCCCTTTTAAGGAGAAAAAGATTGGATTCAACATACCCGCCATACATAGCTCCAGAAAGCTTCGACGAGGTTCGAAACATTGTCGAATCCGAATTCACCGTTCTACAAGGATACTTGGATTTCGGCGTACCAACCTTCATAATAGCCAAAACTCCCACTAAAAGCCCCTTCAAGAACCTAGTTGCAAAGATGAAGGAAAAAAGCTACATCCCTAGTCTAAGAAGAATGAATGGGAACCTCATCATCCGCGTAATACCTAAGCCTGCCTCAAGGCGCTCAAGTTCAAAGATGAACATCATCCTTTTTCTGTTAACACTGGGGTCTATCTCCTACTCAGGCTTCATGGCCAACGTAAACCCTGTCTTGAACGAGCTTCAAGGCGGCACAAACATTGTCCTACAGACGATCCTATTCACTGGCGCCATCCTCGCCATAATCGGTCTTCACGAGCTTGGCCACCTAATCGTCAGCATCCTGAGGGGTAAAGAAGTGACGTTGCCCTACTTCATTCCAGGTCTACCCCCACTTGGAACCTTTGGCGCCGTCATCGTGCAGAAGGAGCCCCCTACAAATAGAGACGAAATGTTCGACCTCGGCTCAAGCGGCCCACTAGTCGGCTTCATCGTGACCCTCATAGTAGCCACGATAGGTCTCCAACCAGGTTTCTCCTTCATGGTTTCGGAATCCTATCTCACGAGTCTTATGACGAAGTATCCTGACGCTATCGGAAGCATCTACCCACCACTCCTACTACAAGCCTTAGACATGTTTCTGAGACCAAGAACCGTCGGTCAGACACTGATCCTCGGTCCTTTAGCCGTAACAGCTTATATCGGGATGCTTCTGACCTTCATCAACCTCTTGCCAGCGTGGCAATTGGACGGCGGCTGGGTCAGTCTCTCCGTTTTCGGAGAAAAATGGCATAGAATCCTTTCTTGGATCTCCATAATCGTCATGATCTTCTTTGGCTATTGGCTTATGGCCTTGCTGATCTTTTTCGGGATGAGTAGAAGCGGCAAGGTTGGTCCATTAGACGATGTGTCGCCCCTTAGTCGGTCCAGAAAAGCCTTTGCTGCATTGCTTTTAGCAATTCTTGTTCTGTGTGTAGCCTTCTAGGCCTGCCTCAGGACGGGAAGAATCGATGAACCGTGAGGCAGAACCAGGACTTTGCTTCCGTTCCCAGTGACTTCCAAAGCCGATTTCAATGCCAGGTTAACGGACTTGGCGGTTCTAAGCTTAAAGATGTTTTTCGCATAATGGTCCGGCATGGTTGAAACGAGGATTATCTTAACACGGTCAAGGGCCTTCAGGAGGTAGTAGGCCTTGTGGCCTCCTATGACGAACTTTCTTCTTATCCTCTTCTCTACTTCCTCAAGAGTTTTGTATTCCTTCATCCACTCGTAGAAGACCTTGTCCCCGTATCCCTCAGAGCACTCCGCCACTAAGACCACTACACCTCCGTTCTTCACGGCGCCTAGTGCGCTGTCCACCGCTTTATATGCCTGGTAGAGGTCAATGTCGAAGGGATATCCGCCAGGGCTGGTTACAACTATGTCCGCCATGCTTTCAACGGGAACCTTATACATCTCGTCGACCAGCTTTACCCCTTCAATGAAAACGCTCTCAATGTCGCCGGCGAAGGCCTTAACGATCCTGTTCTCAGCGTTGAGTATAACGTTCACCGCAAAGTCTACGTTAGCTAGATGTGCCGCTTCCTCCATGTCCAAGTGAGCCGGGTTTCCCTCAAGGTTTCCTGTTCTTGATCCCGGCTCTGAAAGGAAGCCATGATTATGCTGAATCGAAGCCCTGCTTGCAATGGCGGGCAAAACGCTTTTCCTTCCACCGCCGTAGCCTGCGTAATAGTGAAAGCCGAGGTCGCCTGTTAGAATCTTGATGTCTGCCTCCATGAAGACTTTGTTAAGAGAAACCTTTGTCCTCCGACTAGTATCGCCTACATAAACTAGGTCTTCAGCGTCGCAATCATGATCGGTGACCCTGACTCTCTTCAGAGCATTCTCTCCTATCAAGGCTGGATACTCGTTCGGTCTGGTTGGCCTGTGGATTCCACGTCCGATGATTATTGAGACATCCTCGTCTTTCACGCCGGCTAACCCTAATTTCTCAAGGATTGGGAAAACCATCAGGGAGCCTGGAGTCGGCCTCGTTGCATCGTCGACTACAATAGCGACTCTGTCTTCAGGCTTGGCGATCTCTTCCAGTTTCCTGCTTCCTACAGGGTTGTCTAATGCTCTCGTTATTTCAGCCGTAGGATCGTCTACGGCGGGTCTCTCCTTGGCATCAACGACAGCTAGCAAGTTCTCGCTTGGAATCCTTGCTACCACTTCTGTCCTGCCATATGGAAGCCAAATCTCAACCATTGATGGGAAACACCGTTTTCAACAAAGTTTGGTCTATCTGATTAGAAATTGAAGCACCCTGTAACACATTTTACTCTTCAAGCCGCGTGAATGCAGTTCTGGAGCAGTTTCATCGCTCTTTATATTTAAGGCATTCTTAATTAAGAAGGATACCCCGAATTGGCATTGGGGGATTCAAAGCCTTGAGCTGGGAAAAACGGAAAGAAAAGATGAAGGCTGAACTCTGCGAAATCATAGTCAAGATCGGTGCCCTAAAATTTGGCGCCTTCACACTGTCAAGCGGTATACTTAGTCCATACTACATTGATCTAAGGATCGTGCCAAGCTTCCCCGACGCCTACCAGAAGGTGGAGAATATCTTCTCTGAAATGGCGAAAAACGATGTGGGTCTCGACAAATTCAAGCGAATCGCAGGAATACCGACGGCAGGCGTGCCCTTTGCCTCCGTTTTGGCATATAATCTTTCCAAACCCTTTCTATATGTGCGGAAAGAGGAGAAAACCCATGGGAGGGAAAGAAGGGTGGAGGGGATGCTCCACCCAGGGGACAAGGTCTTACTGGTGGACGATCTCATAACGAAAGGCACAAATTTGGTGAACGCAACCGAAGCGGTGAAGGCCGAAGGAGGCGTGATCGAAGATGTACTTGTTCTTATTGACAGGGAAGAGGGTGGAAAGAAGACGTTAAATAAGCTTGGAATAAGCCTTCATAGTCTTATGCAGATGTCAGAGGCGGCAAAAATTCTCTGCGACATGGAAGCGATAACGAAGGAAGAACTGCAAGCTATACTCAAGCAGATTAAGAAGTAAAAAAATCGATCGAAAGTCTTCTTAGTAGAGTAGATGCTGGATGGGTTTGCGTGTAAAGGCGACGTTGTGGCCGATGTAACCTCCCCTTAATGAATACTTTAGAATTAATGGTCTGCTGAGTTCGAAACTCACTATTCGTGTTCTAACAAGGCTTCTGTCTCAAGTGTTTCTTGAAGTCGCTTAACGGCCTCGTAGACGGCATCTTCGTTCTTGGCTCCGGTGCAAACTAGTTTGCCGCTGGCGAAGAGCAATATTACGACTTTAGGTTCATCCATTCTGTAGATGAGACCCGGGAACTGTTCGGGTTCGTACATGGTTCTTCCAAGCGAGTAAACAGACTTCTCCAAGTCGACTCTCCCATAAAGGTTAGCGGAAGCCACAATGTTTTGGATCTTGATTTCTGGTTTTCCCACGATCACTATGCCGTTTTCCTTCAATTCTTTTATGACCTTGTTCACCGCCTTATTCGCTAGGTTCTCCGATTTCGCTCCGGTGCAGACCATCTTGCCTGAGCTGAAGATCAGGGTCGCGGTCTTTGGTTTCTTAAGTCTGAATACGAGACCTGGGAACTGTTCAGGTCTGTACTCGACGTTCGGAAATGCTTTGACGACGGAGAAGAGATCTATTGTTTGCGTCAGGATTGCGGAGGCTACGACGTTTTCAATTTCTACAGAAGCAGTTACTTTAGGCATAGAAACCCTCACGGGGACAATATGAAGATGATTTTCACTATTTTATAAAGGATTATCTGTGTGTGTTTTTGGATTTCTCGTTTTCATCTTCCTTCAGGTAGATTATGAGGATTGCAACTATGAGTAGGATTTGAAGAATAGTGGACAGTGTTAGGGGGCCAATCTTGGTTCCCATCGCGAGATATATTAGACCGAGATATGGGATCTTGAGCAGGACTCTTCCTATCACGTTGCTCGCTGGGGCCCATCCCTTATAGTTGGTCGGGAAGAGATCAGGAGCCAGATTGTTGTCGCCCTTCGTCTGGAAGTACCATTGTCCTTCAGCCTCGTAGTAGGCTTTGTTGATGATTCTGTGGATGATTAGGAATTCCCAGTCGCCTGGTCGGTGGAAGACTATGACTTCTCCTATCGTGAGCTGACTTTCGTTTAAGCCTTGGATGAAGACTAGGTCGCCTTGGTAATACTTGGGTTCCATGCTTCTTCCTTCGACGGGAGAGTATGGTAATTCGGTGTTCAGAGCATATCTTAATCCGATCAGGATGCCTTGAGGTGTCACGTATATTAGGGCGATTAGGAGGATTGCTTCGATGATGTTTCGGTTTCTTCTGACAAAATTGGTTAGCTCGGATAGTCTTTCCTTTGGGCCTTTGCGCGTCGTCACTCGTGGCACCGTCGTTAGACTTTTCGTTCTTCGGTCTGTAGGCTTGAGATGCATCCGATTATGTTTTTTCGTTCTTCGTATAGTTCGATGATGCCGATGTCTCTGTCTTCTAGTCCTTGGAAGCGGTTCTTAATGGCCGTGGCTATCTCTTTGAGGCTTTCTTTTCCGAGTTCGTTGGCTTTGATTCCGGTTTTTGATACGTCTATGTAGATTATTGCTTTGAAGGGTTGGCCGATTTTCGGTTTTCTTTTGGCTTTTTTGAAGGCTTGTATGTCTTCTTCGGTTGTGTATTCGACGTTGATATGTCCGATGCTTTTGCCGGTGATGGTGAAGTCGTGTGTGGTTTGGTAGCCGGGTTTTGAGTTGGGTAGGGGTTCGGAGATGTTTATGTCCATGTCTTGGTTCTCCGTGTGTGGTAGGTTTGAGCTTTTTTTGGGTTTAAAAATTTTCGTATGAGGGGGGGTACGGGTGGTTGGAATATCGGATGGCTGTTACGTGTGGCTTTCGAGCAGTTGTGAGGATGTTGGAGCTATGCGGAGATCGAGACGTCTTTGACGAGTATGGTCGGTGAGATTAGGGCGGAGTCTTTTAGCATGGCGGCGGAGAGGTTGAATTCGTACTGCTTCACGTCGTTTCCGACGACCTCGACGTTTTTAAGGAATTTTATGATGTTTCCGCCGACCATGGCCTCTTTGACGGCGTAGGTTCTTTCCCCTTTTTCGATTTTGAAGGGGGTGTCTAAGACGAGGGAGAAGTCGCCGCTGGCCGTGTTGGCGGTGTGGGCGCCGATGAAGCCCTTTGCGTAGACGCCTTCTTTGACTTCCTTGATGAGCGACTCTTGGCTGCCTGAACCCGGCTTCAGCATGAGGTTTGTGGGCCCTATGAGAGGTTCTAATGTGTATTTTGGTGTGGGGTTTAGGATGGAGGCTCTGTAGGCGTTTCCCGTGTTCTCGACGCCGTCTTTGTGCGCGGTGTAGGTGTTGTGAAGATAGCTCTTCAACACGCCTTTCTCGATCAGGGTGGTTCGGCGTGTTGGGCAGCCTTCGTCGTCGAAGAGCTTGGAGCCGACGGCTCTTGGAACCCTTCCGTCGTCGATCAGAGTCAACGCATCGGACCCCACTTCTTCGCCGATTTTTCCAGCGAGGGCGGACTGTTTTCTCTGGACGTTGTCTGCTCGAAGCATCTGGGCTAGAAGATATATCGCTATCTGCGCTATGGCTGAAGGCGGAAGGATCAGAGAAGCTTTTCCTTTTTGTGTAGGCTTCGGATGGAGCTGATCAATTGCCAAGGTAGCCGCGCTTTTTGAGCAGGCTAAAGCCTCATCCTCGTTGTAGAGGCAGTTGGCGTACTCTTCCCAACCTCGGCCTAACGAGTCTCCGTCCTTGGCGAGGCTGAAGCAGTAAGAGTAGAAGTTGGTTGTTCGGTAACTTCCCTCCACGCCTAAAGAGTTGGTTAGGCGAATCTCGTATTCGCCCAAGAGCAGGTGGCCGCTGGTGGTTTCTATGCTTCTGTGCGAAGTAGCGGCTTCGATCTGTCTCTTCGCCAGAGCCACAACGTTTTCGGGGTCAATTCTAGGGATCTCGGTGTCGTACACTTCTCCAAGATCCCCTGGGGGCAGTTTTTCTTGGAAGGAATGGAAGTCCGGGTCTGGCTTCTTGGCCTTGGCGATGCTCAGCGCTTTATCTATTGCTTCTCTCACCGCGTCTTCAGTCAACTGGTTGATGTAGAAGAAGCCTACGGACAGGCCCTTCCGGCGTTTCACGGCCACGCGCACGCCTACCCCAGTGTCCTCCTTCTGTTCCACGACCTTCAGTTGCTTCTTCTCATATAGAACGTGGGTCTCGTCTGAACTGCTTTCATAGACCTCGGCCTGGAAGGCACCGCGTTCTTCCGCTCTGTTCAACGCGTACTTCAGCAGATCCATCAACCCATGCCTCCTACAACCGCGTTCCTGATCCGAATATGCGGGGCCCCATCCATCACGGGAACTACCTGATCCTCCTTGCCACATCTACCAACATGGAGACGTTGATCCTTCCCCACAGCGTCGATATTCTTGAGCGTCTCTAGAATCATGCCAGAAAGGGAGACGTCAAGAATAGGTTTGGTGGTCTCTCCGTTCTCGATGAGAAAGGCGTCCTCCGCGTTAAACTGGAAGGAGCCCACCGCCGGGTCCACCTGTCCTCCGCGTGTGCCCCTCAAATAGAAGCCGTGCTTGACATCCTCTATTAGTTCCTCAAACGTGAAGTCGCCGGGCGCGATGTATGTGTTACTCATTCTGCATATGGGTCTGAAGGAGTAAGATTGGGCTCTCGCACCACCATTCGGGGCTAACGCAAGCTTCGCCGCTGCTTCACGGTTCAGTATTAAGCCGCTCAGTACGCCTCCTTCGACGAGCGGGCGTCTCATGGTCCTTACGCCTTCATCGTCGTATCTTGCGCTTCCCCAGCTTTTGGGTAATGTTGAGTCATCGTAGATGGAGACTTGCTCTGAACCGATCTGCTGCCCGAGCCTGTCTTTCAGGATCGACTCTCCAGCGATAACGGCGTCCCCTTCGCAAGCATGTCCCGTCGCCTCATGGGCGAATGTTCCCGCCAACAAGGGGTCAGCGATGACCGTGTATCTGCCGCTCGGGGCGGGTTCAGCGTCTAGCATAGCTACGGCGCGCTTCGCGGCCTCTTCTGTCTTCTTCTCTATCTCGTCTTCGTCGAAAACCTCGAAGCCTCCGGCCGCGCCAATGCTCTCTCCGCACATCCTGATCCTGTCTCCTTCCTTGGCGAAGACGAGGATTCTGAATACCCCGAAGCTTGAGCGTTCGCAGATTTCAGTTCCTTCACTGGTGACTATGACGCTTTCCGAAACAGCGTCCCTGTACAGCCCGTCTATGCTAGTGACTTTTGGGCTGACAGCCTCCGCCGTTTGGTTGGCCAGTAGTAGGAGCTCCATCTTCCTTTTGAGTTCAACCTCGGCCAAATCTTCCTTAACATCGGTCGATACCTTATCCTTGTACGTCTCAACCGGCGCAAAGACGACTTTCTCCTTTACGCCTTCACTCGTAGCCCTCGCGGCCTTCAAAGCCTTGCTTGCCGCTTCCTTCAAGTCCTTACCTAAGATGCTTGAGGCGAAGCCTAGGGCTCCGTTGAAGATTACTCGCAAACCGATTCCAGCGTCGATTCCGCTGGTAATTCGGTCAAACTTCCCATTTACAGCTCGAATGGATGTTGAGAGCGATTTGCCCGTACGTGCGTCTGCGTATTCGGCCCCAAGGTTTAGGGCAATGTTCACTGCTTTCTTAGCGACATCGATCATTTATTCTTCCTTCGGGTTAGAGGTTCATATAACAACTTTTAAGTCATTAGGTGACTTTTTCCAAATCGCATGGGCGCATTCAACATTTATCTTATAGTTGGAATCGTAGCTGTATCTGCTGTAGCCACTTAGTGGTTTTTTGTCAGAATTGTGGAAGAAGAGTAAACTAACGTTTCCCTTTTCCTACTTTTTCATAAGAAAATCGTTTCTCGACTGGGCGCTGGCCATTAATTTTCGAAAGTCTAGGCCCTAACCGGTTAGACTACGTTTCTATCTTTTCGTTTCTTTTCTACTCTCTGAAACTTTGCTCCGCAACCCGTCATCTTCATATCGTATTCAATGAACGATCGCGTAAAATCGATCATTGCTTTTTCCATCTCTTGCAGCTCTTCCAGGGTGAAGTTTGCCATCATCTCGGGGCTCGTTGACCATTGCCACCACCCCATGAAACTCCTCTGCAAGGCTTGAATAGAATATCTTATCGATTTTAGCATGTCCAGCCGATCTCTACCCTTCCTTGAAGTGAAGTCTTCCAGCTGTTTAAGTACTTCTTGGCAGCCGTCGATCCATTTTTCCTCAGCCAAAGCTTGAAGCGTCACCCGACTATTACTGGTCTCCTAGCGCTAGTTCTTCAATGCTGCCTAATAACCTTAACTAGTACGCGAGGTGTTCTGCAGGCTCTTTTTGTTCTTGTTCGCAAGCATTTCTTTGCTATCGAGCTACGAAGATGGGGGTCTACCAGTGCCACCAGAAGGGCCACCCGTGCCAGCCATAGAGTCTGCCAATACTGAATTCGAATCCACAGCTTCTGCACCCCATAGACCAGTTTCCCAGTTGGACGAGATCCTTAGAACCGCATTTCGGACAAGATAGCTCTTTGACATCGTAGGGTGGATAAGGGTAATGTGGGTATCTCCACCATCTGTAATAGAAGAATAGGATCGTCATAATAATGGCTACGATGACTACCATAGCGATGAGGTAAAAGAAAATCGCTGAAAACTCCCAAATCATTGATAAACGCCTCAGCTTGATAGGGGAATACCAACCTGATGGTCACACCAAAACTTTTCGAAGATTCTTGCATCGATCGATGGAGCTGGTGCGTTCGCAGGACGCCTTAATCGAGAGTATGATGGGAAAAGGGGGCCTCCCTCAAAGAGATCGCCGAAGCGCTACCGGACAGAACCCTTCAAGGCAATCGAGAGGAGGTCCTCAAGGCTCGGGCTCCATTGTCGTCAGACAATGAAATTCTTCTTCACAGAAATCCCGGCGGAACGAGTTTTTGCTCCGCTTAAATGTACGTGCATTCGGTTAAATAATTGTCGTGTTCTGATCACTCTTGTTCGCACGGGTGACTGCGTGTATAATCCAGTCGAGTTGTCAGAGAAGATAGAAAAGATCGTTGTTCAAGGTGAGCTGCGAAAATACTACAGGTTTCGACCCGCCCAATATTACGGGGGTATAGCCACTGCAGACTGCGTTGGCTGCAATTTGTCATGCATCTACTGCTGGAGTAAGGCACCCAGGGAAAAACCCTCTAAGGCCTGGCGATTCTACAGCCCGGAGCAAGCTTTTCGTATGATGGATGTGATCGCCAGAAAGCGTGGGTACTCTCAGCTGAGGATTAGTGGAAATGAGCCAACCATAGGAAAGCAACACCTGCTGAAGCTGCTTGAGCTCGTCGAGCGGACCGATTACCGATTCATCCTTGAGACGAACGGCATTTTGCTGGGCCGTTATCCGGCCTATGCACGCCATATTTCAAACTTCAAGTGTGTTCATGTTCGAGTATCCCTCAAGGGTTGCGACCCTGAGCAGTTTAGCCTCCTAACAGGAGCGAACCCTGAAGCTTTTGAGCTGCAGCTTGATGCGCTGCGAAACTTGACCGACGCAGATGGTAGCGTTCACGCCGCAGTAATGAAAGAGTTCGCGCCGGAAGAGAAGCTGACCTCGTTGAAAAGACGACTTGCAGAAATCAACCCGGGATTGGCTCGCGATCTAGAGTTAGAATACCTGATGCCCTTCCCTAGCGCGCGCTATATATAAAAGTTGATGGTATCGAAGACAGTTGCAAAGCTGCGTCCTACATTGGTAGAAAAGCGGTTTGGCGCAGTTCAAGCGGTGGTCGATCGATAGGCAAAGTTGTCGGCGTCCATGGCAGGAGAGGTGTCCTTAAAGTACGGTTCAGAAAGGGATTGCCAGGAGAGGCTGTCGGAACAGATGCCATCTTAATATGAAAAGTAGCGCGTCAGACGAACCAATTCTTACAATAATGCGCGCATCTTATTGTTCGTATTTTATCAAGGCGTCTGTTTCAAGCGTTTCTTGAAGTCGCTTAACAGCCTTATAAACTGCCTCCTCGTTCTTGGCTCCTGTTATAACTATTTTACCACTAGCAAAGAGCAGTATTACGACCTTTGGCTCGTCCATTCTGTAGATGAGGCCTGGAAACTGTTCTGGCTCGTACATAGTCCTTCCTAGTGAGTAAACCGCCTTCTCTACGTCTACTCTCCCGAAGAGATTGGCGGAGGCTACAATATTCTGGACCTCTATCTCCGGCTTTCCCACAATTACTATTCCGTTGTCCTTCAGTTCTTTTATAACCTTGTTCACCGCCTTCTTCGCTTGGTTCTCCGATTTCGCTCCAGTGCAGACCATCTTGCCTGAGCTGAATATCAGGGTCGCGGTCTTTGGTGTCTTAAGTCTGAATACGAGACCCGGGAACTGTCCAGGCCTATACTCGACGTTTGGGAATGCCTTAACTACGGAGAAGAGGTCTAATGTCTGCGTTAGGATAGCGGTAGCTACGACGTTCTCAATATCCACGGAAGCGGTTACTTTCGGCATTAAGACCCTCACAGAAACAATATGAAGATGAATTTCACAGTTTTATAAGGGATTATGTGAATATGCCTTTATCTCGTCCTTATCTTTCTTGAAGTAGATCACGAGTCGATCGATCGCGCGAGAATATAGAACACAGTTCTGCCTCGTCAAGCCGTTCTAGTTTTCTAATTTTTCTCGTTCTTCTAGTTCTTCTCATTCTGTTGAACTGGCTTAAATCAGCCTTCTCACTGCGTGTCAACCGATTCGATGTTGGTTGCTAGGACCTGCTTCTTCCCTCTCATATGCGTGCACTTAACATGAACTCGAATCTCCCGGAGGATACCATTCACTACGGCAGAGTTTATACTACTTTTTGTCGATCATGCTAGTTCTAAGCTCTTAGAAGCCCGGTCCTTTTGGCTTCTTTAGCCACAACAGGGCCCAGTTCGATCGCAGTCTCTCTCAGCTTCCATTAAAGCAGAGCCTCAAGAAGAAGAATGCAGAAAAGTTATCTAACTCTATGCACGCGGAAACAGAGTAGCAATCAAGCAATAAACAGTCTTAAATAATAAAAACGCCAATAGATCAAGCGTCCAGCAAAGAAGAAACTGACTAAATGGGCTTGTACGCTGCTTCTAAGCATCAATAAGTTGAATGCCCTTCGAAGAACAATCAACTAAAAAAGCTTCAGGAATACTTTACACTAGCATCAAAAAACCTAGAAACTACGTTATAGCTTTATCACCTTTTCTTCTAGGATCTTATAGGTCACATCCTCACCTTTACCATAAGGCTCGACTTGCTTTCTTTCCACCATGATCTTCAGGATGTACTTCAGCATCTCCTTGTTCCATTCTATCTCAAAATTGTCTAGTAGTCCATTCATAACCTCGCCTAGACCCCAGTTCTTCTCTTTGTCTGTCTTCAAAAGTCGAACGATAAGGGTGCTAGTGTCCTCGATCCAGTTCCAGGGATATATGAACCAGGTCCAAACCTTCACTTCCTCAGCAAAATAATCTGGCTTGAACTTTGACTGAGGGATGTACTGCATAGTCGCCACCCGCGTCTGCCTTGAATTAGTCTTCTTCAAATACTCGGTTGAAACGATCAGGCTTTCTCCCGTGTCCGTGATATCATCTATGATTAGGATGTCTTTGCCAGTGAAATCTGCAATTAAAGGATACTTGATGGTTGCCTCATCCTTAGTCTTGCCAGTCTCTATCCAGTGTTCAACCTTTAATGTGACGAGATCCGTGATCCCGAGAAAATCGCACATCAATCTAGCCGGGATGAGACCGCCACGGGCTAGAGCAACGATGGTCGTTGGCTTATAACCTGACTCCTTTACTTGTTCGGTCACTTGCTTGGCCATGTTATGGACCTCTTCGAAGGTCACAATCTTACACTTCATCTTGGCGCTTGACATTTGGTGTCATCTATGGGTTCTTACCAAGTAGGATATATCTTCTTTTGCATGGATTATGTGAATGCCAAGGGAGTTTCAATAATACCTCGGCAAATGAGGCAGTCTGTCAACAAATTGGAAAATAACGTAACGGTTAAATAATTTTAACGCGAATTCTTTGTCAATAAAGGAGCTTAGAAACCTAATAATGGCAGAGATCTGTTCAGTTTGTGGCCTTCCTAAGGAAATCTGTGTGTGCGGCACAATCATCAAAGAGCAGCAGAAAGTGGTCATCAAACTCGAGACTCGAAAATGGGGTCGCCCTACAACCGTCATCGAAGGCGTAGACGAGAAGAACGTTGACTTGGGCAGGCTCGCCCAAAGATTGAAAACCGTCTGTGCTTGTGGTGGAACAGCGAAGAACAGTCAAATACTCCTTCAGGGCGATCAAAGGGAGAAAACTAGGGAAGTTCTGATAAAGCAGGGCTTTCAAGAGGAAAACATTGAAGTCAAGTGATCCTCTAAGGTTTAGGAAAAGGTGTCTGCTCTGTCTGCTTTCAAGAACCTAGCAGATACTATAAAGAGTTTGAAAAGGAAAGGTGTCAAGCCGAAAGTCTGCCCAAAGTGCGGCAGCACAGATGTCGGCTTTTCCAGCAAGTATGAGCCATGGCTGTTGCCGGAACAATACGTCTGCAAAAGCTGCGGATTCAAAGGTCCCCTATTTGTTGAAGTAGAAGAGGCCGCCAAAGAAAGACAATCTTTACAGAAAAATGAGGGATCTTAGGACTATTTCGCACTAGACATCAAGGTTTAGTGCTTCTTTGAGTCCTCTGTACCGGTTTCTCACAGTAACCTCGGTCACGCCAGCGGCTTCCGCCAGATCCTTCTGCGTCTTCTTTTCTCCTTCCAAGACACACGCTATATACAGAGCGGCGGCAGCCATGCCCATCGGGTCTTTTCCTGACACTACTCTCTTCTTTTCAGCCTCTTTGATAACCGTGACCGCCCTTTGCTGAGTCTTCTCGGAAACACCTATCTTGGACGCGATCTTTGGAATGTTTCTTATCGGGTCTGCGATGGGCATCTTGAATCCAAGCTCATAGTTAAGTAGGCGATAGCACCGGGCGATGTCCTTCTTCCTTACGAGGCTGGCCTCTGCAATTTCCTTTAGAGTTCTTGGTGTCTCTGTAAAACGACAAGATGCATAAAGCGATGCTGCGATGATGGCTGAGATGGAACGTCCTCTCACAAGGCCCCTGTCTAAGGCTTTCCTATAGGTCAGAGCGGCTTTCTCTTTGACGGAGTCTGGTACGTGAATCTTGTCCGCTAGTCTGTCGAGCTCAGCCATTGCTTGGGCGAGGTTCCTGTCGACGGAAGAGTGAACTCTGGCTCTGATCTGCCACTTTCTAAGCCTGAGCATTTGAAGTCTGGTGGAAGCAGGAAGCTCCCTTCCGAAAGCGTCGCGATTAATCCTGTCAATAACCGTTGATAGGCCTTTATCATGAACGGAATATGAAATGGGCGTTCCAACCCTGCTTCTTGTGTCCTTCTCCTCTCTTGTAAATGCCCTCCATTCTGGCCCCTCGTCCATGATGTTCTCCTTAACGACGAGGCCACAATTCCCGCAAACAATCTCTCCCCTATCGTAATCTTCGATGAAGGTAGCGCCACCGCATTCGGGGCACCGCTCTATCTTTTCAGATGGCTGATAGGCTTGTTTTATACGAGGCACATTTCTCACCTGCCCTATTATTGCGGCTCATATGAGCCAGAAGGAACGAACTCCGTTTAACGCAGGCTCGGAAAAATCTTCATGCGCCTTAGCAACAATTGGCTTTATGAGCTTCTACTCTGGCCCAACAGAGTTTATAGAAATGCCTCGCAAGATGTATTTAAGCTTTTCTATTATTTAAAGCTTTTTTATGGACTCTGCCAAGTCCTTTCTACTGTAGAACAAATGGTATTTTTCGTTTGTTCTGCTTTTTCAAATGTTATTTGAAACCCTAATCTATTGAGAGCTAAGAATGTGCCCTTCTATTCACCTATTATATGGACAGTTATGTTTCTGTTTCATACACGGGTCTCGTCGAGTTCGACGAAGAACAGTGTCTGGAATTGACCTATGACCATCTTTCCGTCCACTACAGGAAAGGTTATCGAAGGCGATAGGAAATAGGCTCTAAGGTGCGAATGCGCATTCAAGTACAAATAGTCACGATGTGCAAGTCTGAGTGGCGAGTTGGGGTCAGGATGGTGGTACAGTCTCTTCGAATCGGGTTTGTGAAAGTCACCCTCTTCCTTTGGAAATAGCTTGTTATACATATCCCAGAAATCTCTTTGGAGTTCTGGATCTTTTTCTTGGACAACGATGCCGGCGGAAGCATGGCTAATATAGATTACAGCGATTCCGGTCTTTACACCAGATTCTGATACGATATCCTTCACTCTGTCCGTTACATCGATGAATTCTGGCTTTCCGTTGGACGATATCGATATCACTTCTGTATATGCCTTCATCTTCTACCACCACCCGGTATTCTTCAAAGTCATGTCTGCTTAAAACAATCGCATCATTGATCTGTCAGTCAAGCTTCACTCTTTCATAGGGATCTCATCTGACGCCCACGCGCACGTTCCGAAGCCCGTCCAACCAAATGTTGGCAATTGCGTTAACAGTAAGCGTGGCGATCGCTTACTGGGTCCTCTAGGAAAGAGCCAAGGACATAAGCTGAAGAACTCAGGAAGGCAAAGGCGAGCAAATAAACTCCACCGAAAGTTTTATAATTTCTCTCCTTTCTTATTGGTAAGAATCTTGGAGACAGTAGAAGCCCCTGTACTCCACAACAGGTCCAAGTGAAGATCGATTAACACCAAACGAAGACAAGTGCGGGTCAAGACCGATACAGGGTGCCAATAAGCGGTTTGAATTGAAATGGACGTACTGGTACACCCAAAATTTTACGCTGAGAACAGAGAAGAAGCAATCAAAAAACTAGTCGACTATGTATGCGAAAAAGGGTATGTTAAGGATACATGTCTTAAGGCCATTCTTGAACGTGAAAAAGTCTTTCCAACAGGTCTAGTACTGGCGGGCAAATACCACGTCGCAATTCCCCACGGCGACGTAGAGCATGTGTTGAAACCAGTTTGTGCAGTAGGAGTTCTAGACAAACCAGTAGAGTTCAGATTCATGGGAGATCCTAAACAAAAAGTGGATGTCTCAGTCGTGTTCTTGATCGGCGTAGCGAAAAAAGAAGAAGTTGTCAAAACCATTTGCAAGATGGCGGAATTATTCCAGAAAGAGGGGGTAGTCGAATCAATAGTGACTGCTAAATCAGACCGTGAAGCAGCAAAGATATTAAAGTCTGAACTGCCAACAAACTAACAACCCTATTCTTTTCGAAGGAATTGTATGAGCATGCTGGTTGAGTTGTTGACTTCGAGTTTATTCCTTTGAATTGACTCTACCTTCCATATCTGTCGAACCATTTAGTGGTTGCCTCTATCGCTTCCTGTTCATATTTTGATCCTTCTGGATTGAATCCATGTCCAGCTCCTTCGATTTCTATGAACCTCTTGATCGATGCCGGGATTGTTTCAAAGTCTTCTCGACATTTCTCAATCGGAAGAATCTCATCTTCTTTCCCATGAATCACTAGCGTTGGACACCTGATCATTCCTAAGGCTTTCTGTGCATCCAAGTCACTTCTTGAACCGTTTTTGGTATCCATGAGTTCCTTCAAGAAGGTCTTTCCTATTTCGTATCCCTTGCCCTCATCATAAAACTCAATTGATTCTCCTTTTTCTATCGAGTCACGGACTTCTTTTTCCGAGTATCCCCTATACGGCAGAGTAAAAGTCTTCAGGTTTGTGACGGGGTTCCACAAGACCATCGACCTCGGCTTGAGATAGTCGTAACTTAATATCGATACAGCTCCGCCCAAACTAGAACCCAGTATAGATGTCTTCTCGCACCCTCTATTCCTCAAAAAGTCTATAGCAGCCACAAGATCTTTGACCTCTCCGCTTACACCTTCTTCCATGAACTTTCCTTCACTTTTGCCTATGCCCCTGAAATCAAACCTTAACACTAGAAAGCCCAGTTGACGAAGCCTAGCGGCGGTTTTCACAACTTTATGTGTGCTATCGGGGGTTGGCTCTTTAGTCCCGCTCGATGTAAATCCATGCGAATATATGACTCCTGGTGGGTTCGGCTTTTCTGGTATCTCTAATATTGCAGCCATTCTTCTTCCTGCACTTTTGAATGAAATACGAGCAACGTCCATTTTCACACACAGCTACAAATTGAGTTTATCTGAAATCACAGTTAAGAGTTTCGCGTCCGTATTCAGAATTTGATTTTTCTTAACCAATATTTTCAGGTTGTTATTCTCAGTTTCTCCGCCGCTTCAAGCATTGGTGTTTCGTCCTCCTGAGTTTGGTAGCCCGGAGGAAACCATTCACTACGGCAGAATTTATATCATTTTTTTGTTGATTCTTTTCTATTCGTCATTCAGAGTGTCTGTGTATGGTGCTGGAAGTGGGGTCTGAACCCTACCCACGGTGGTGGTGTCCCCCGCAAACTTCACATCCCCCATTTTTGAACTTCGTCAAGGTGTCGGTACTAAGTAACTTATGTTAGAATCGAAGATACGCATGCCGAGACCTAATGCACAGTGGAGATATTCCTAGGATATCCCCCGCAAAACCCTCTTTTTTCTGTTCGATTCTCATGTGCGCTCAGAAAGAGCCGTGTGAGATAGGCGGATCGATCGAATCTATTTCTTCAGATGAATGACGAAAGGTTTCCTTTTTCTGTTGATGGTGACTTTACACTTTTCTTCCAATCTTTGCAAGGCGCTTCTGATCAGAGAGCGAGATAATTCCTTTGAGCTTGATGCTATTTCTTCAATGGTTCTCTTTCCATTTTCAAGTTGCCGTATTACTGCGCGCTCTTCTAGTTTCTTGGCAAGTGCATTCTCAACCTTTTTCTGTATAGGAGAATAGATGCCGTGCTTTTTCTTCAGTTCCTTAAGGTCCTCGTACAAAGCGTTCTCCCAAAGTCTGCCGCTAGAATCAGACTGATTCTTAATCTCTCGAAGTACTGTCTCCCAGTCTATGCCTGCCTCGGCGATAACGCGCATATCTTCCAAGTCGGCTTCCCTTTCAGTTACGCTTTTGAAAATGAATATGTCTTCTTTTGACATTTGATGGATTGCAAGTCCCTTCTTCTCAAACATTACAGTTGATCTTGTAATCATGTTCTCTGAAAGAACGAGACCATTCGCTACTTGCATATGAAATATATCCCATCTGAAATGATCTGGATTTTCGACAATAATCGAGGCTCCTAGTTCTTCGTACTCTCTTGGTAGCCTGCGAGCACTTTTGTATCCAATCTTGTAAAGTGCTGAAATCAGAGCTTTCAATTCGCTAGGCGTTTGAACAATCACATCGACATCTTTTGTACCTTCTTTCAACCCATGGAATATGAGGGCTCCACCGCCGATCATAAAAACATTAACTCTCTCGGTTATCGCGTCTGCCAGTTTTTCGAATTGATCGATGACATATTCGTTTCGGAATCGTGGTTTCTCATCCTCCATGTCACATCACGTTATATTGTTCTGCCTTTTGTTTGAATTCAGCCCAACTTGGTAAAACAACGTCTGCGGGCGGCCTTTTTCTAGCCAAGAACAAAAACATCGCATTTACTTGTTTTTCCAATCCGAACATTTGAGCCTCCTCAAGCAGATATGATTTACTCAACTCTTGCCTAAACTTACTGATGAACAGAAGAGCGTATGTCAAATAGATTACGTTTCCTTTCTCGATCAACAGCATGTGAAGAACATAATCCTCTTTTGATAACTCTCTCTTCCTACTCGAGTAGAAGTAGTAGTCGAAATCGCTGATGACATCGATTCCATATTTTGCAAAGGCTGAAATAGCCGTCAAGTGAAAAGCTGATTTCCTGATCTTATCTTGGTAAGGCACCCGGATGAGAAACTCAGAAAGGTTATTCCAGAGAATTGAAGCTTTATCGCTTGCTTCACGAACAAGTCGCTGGATCATGTATGTATTATATTCCTTGAAAAAATCAATTAGAGTATCAAATCTGGCGTTGATTTTGTAGTTCTCGCCTTCTAGATTTACAACTCCATGAGCCATAAGATTCCTAAGATGCCGCCAAAACGTTGTTTTCGATTTAACCTGTTTGAGTTTGCCCTCTTTAACGCCATGAACGATGTTTTTTAATATTGTGAATGAAGAGAAAGTAAGCAGGTTCTCCCAAGGTATATAGGCATAACGATTTAGAAGACTCCGAATTAGAATCGCATGCTTCGCGTTATCAAATTCTACCCGTTTAGACACGCCGTTCCGCTTTGTGTTTACTAACCCTTTCTCTCGAAGTTTATACAAGGCATTACTGATCGTATTGTGCGATTTACCAAGACGCTTTCCTAACTCTGATACGGAGATATTGGACATTACGACTTGTTTTAGGATTTCAAGCTCCGTTCTGTTGAATACGTCTGGTTCATAAGGATTTTTCATAGATTTCATTAAACCGACAAAGTATTTAAGCTTGTCAGTTTAATGAAAGGATACTACTATTACATATAAAATCTATTTCAATGTATGATTCATTCGAAAAGCACGATTAATCTCTGGCTTTGAAGAGGTCTATGCTTAGGTAGTGTAGAAAAAACTTGCTCTTCGTCCGACTTCCCTTAATTCGCCGCATTCGAAGCCTGATCGATCGACGCAAGTTGGACAGATTTTTCTACGGCAGAAGCTCGTTCAATTCATATGTAGCTAGGCACAGGACGGTATCTGCACCACCGTAGTACACGAATAGCTTATCATCGATAAGAGCACCCCCACAACTGTAAACGACGTTTGGCACGTTACCATACTTCTCATAGTCTTCCTCTGGCTCTAGAATAGGCTGCTCGGACCTGTAAATGACATTCTCAGGATTCTCTTTTTCGAGTAGAGCAACACCTAAACGATAGACTCTTTCAAAGTCTACACCGTGATATATGAAAAGCCAGCCCTGACCTACGTCTATCGGTGGCCCTGCGCATCCTATCTTAAAATTATCCCATTTTTCCCATCTAGGTCCCATTATGGCCTTCATATCTGTCCAATGTTCAAGATCTTCAGAGTATGTGACGCATATATCAGGATCTATTCGATGGAATAGTACGTACTTGCCACGTACTTTTTTGGGTAATATTGTCGCATTCTTGTCCCGAACACCTGGGAAGGGAAACAGTCTTTTCCCCCAATTCCAAGACTTCTCTTGAAGATCTCCAATGGCGATATCGGTTAGTCCTATCTGAAACGCGCCCAATTGGCTGTCAGTATAAGCTGTATATGCTATGAAACATCTTTTATCGATGAGTGTAAGCCGAGGGTCTTCACATCCATATTTTTCATACGAATTAGAAGGTTCAAAAACAGGGTAATCAAGCTTTTCGTTGATATTGTACCCGTCGAGGGAGGACGCATAACCTATCCGAGAAACCATGTCTTCGCCCATAGCACGATATAAGATGTGTACCTTGTCTTTATCGTCACGTAGGATGGCGGCATTGAAAACGGATCTGGACTCCCATGAATTAGAATTCCTGGGTTGTAGGATTGGATTGCCACTAAAACGCATCATCATTATCTGAACCTTTTGGAATCAGAAAGCTCTCTATAGCTTGCCTTTTCTCAGTCCACTTATCTCGTCAAACAAGCTTCTTACGGTTAAAATTCCTACAATATAACCTTTCCCATTTGTCACAGGTAGGTGCCTTATTCTATGTCTACATATGAGTTCTCTGGCTTCAGAAAATGAAGCCATCTCAGATATGGTTACGACACTTTTTGACATCGCTTTTTCTATCTTTGAATCAAGTGGAACCTTCTTAACGATAACTCTGAGCACATCGGTATTAGTAAAAATACCTTTGCACCTCTCTTTTTCATCAATAACTATGATGGAACCAACATGTCTTTCATACATAATTCCGATGGCTTCTTCGATGCTTGCCTCTTTTGTAACGGTCACAACGTTTCTACTCATTAAATCCTTTACTTTCAAATCGGGTCTCCCCAAGGCGAATAATTCTAAGAAATGAACGCGTCGTAAATTAACTTTTCCTGAAGATTCCTTCAAGTTCGAGCCTAGCGACTATGTACGTGGTTATCGCCTCTGCCCCCTGATTTAAGTTTAAGCCCTTTTGGGTTATCCCGTCGTAGCAAGCTCCCGTTTTTTCATTATAGACAGCTACTTGCTTAGAGTTATTTCCCAAATACCAATCAAAGCAGATTTCAGCCACAGACCTGTATTCTTCTTCACCTATTGTTCTGAAGCCATCTGCTGCAGCTTCAACCATTGAAGCTGCTTCAATAGGCTGCTGGTCATAAAATGCCCTTCTACCGCCTTTCTTAAACCATCCTCTGTTGCCTACCGGAAAAAGTGTTCCATTCCTGATCTGCACCTTGACAAGAAAATCAAACGACTCTGTGGCTATGCGCAGATATTTTTTCTCGTGCGAAGCATCGTACATTTCAAACATAGCTTGCGAAAGTTTGGCATTGTCGTAGGTGAGATACGTTTCGAACCAATTCCACATGTGAGAAGCAGAGTCCTTGTAATTCTCTATAAGCCTTTCAGCAAGATTCTTCATATTCGGCAGAACATTTGAATCGTCTGGAAAAGCTTTCCTATAATGATTCAATCCTATTATTGCGAACGCTCTTGATCTGGGCGATTTGAAGCTCAATGCGCAAGGCAATGCTCTATCGAAGAGCTGCTTAGCCAACAGCCTATCCTCTTTTGGAATATTGCTGTCAACGGCTTGCCCACATGCCATCAGAGCACGTCCCGTGCAGTCTTCCGAATCATTACCGTCAAGGAAATGTCTATCATAAGACAGAAGGTTGCGGAGTCTTCCACCAGATCTTTGCGTAAACAGAATGAAGCTGAGGTAAAGGTTCACCAACTTCTCGATTTCAAAGTCGCTAAAAAGAGATAGATATTTCACACATGCTCCTAGTGCACGGGTATTGTCATCAGTAGCGTATCCTTCCTCGCGGTCTGGAATCGAGAATTTTGTATGGTGAAGTATACCCGTATCATCGGTCAGTCTCTTCAGATGATCCATAGTAATCTGAGGTAACCTAAACGCAACCACTTCCCCTAGACTGATTTGTAAAACAGTTCAACGTATTTCTCAGCAACTCTTGACCACGTCGCCATTCTGCTACACTCGTAGGCTCTTCTCCGCATCTTCTCTCTAAACTCTTCATTGGCAATTAGCTTCCTTATGTTGCTTGCAGGGTCGTTCGAGAGCTTGTTGAAGAGTCATTCGCGCGAGCGAATCTAGAATATGTTTAGTCAATAAAAGGGAGCGTGGCACTTTCTATTTCAGATGGCTCCATAGCCACATTATAGAATAAATTGACCATCTGCTTTCCAACGACAGACCATCCCATAGTTACTCCCTTTTGATACGCCTTTGACTCTATTTCCACGCGATTCTCAACGCCTTTCCTCAAACCTTCGGCTATCGAAGTCTCGTCCTTGAAATCAACTAGAACCCCAGAACCATCTGGGTTTCCATGTTC
>Ga0315280_10000858_pt1 | contig 54676 bp, 68 predicted proteins | sample YL17G06_40_MG_FD_203697 | JGI IMG/M metagenome (GOLD analysis project Ga0315280, IMG submission 203697) | Sediment microbial communities from Yellowstone Lake, YNP, Wyoming, USA - YL17G06_40 | ecosystem: Environmental > Aquatic > Freshwater > Lake > Sediment | place: USA: Wyoming | collected... | reverse complement strand
CGCCCCTCTCCGGCAAGTCCGTCACCATCTACCACTACCTCAACGGCGTCCGCTACACCGACACCACCAAGACCACCAACGCCAACGGCCAGATCACCCTCACGCAAAGCTTTAGCTCAGCCGCCCAACGCCCCTACTACGCCACCTTTGCCGGCGACAGCTCCTATAAGACCTCAACGAGCAGCGTCGTCAACATCAACGTCGGCAGCGGTGCGCAAACCACCACCGCCCTCTCCCCATCCACCACGGCCCCCGCCGTCGGCCAATCCGTCACCTTCACCGCCACCCTCAAGAGCGGTACAACGCCCCTCTCCGGCAAGTCCGTCACCATCTACCACTACCTCAACGGCGTCCGCTACACCGACACCACCAAGACCACCAACGCCAACGGCCAGATCACCCTCACGCAAAGCTTTAGCTCAGCCGCCCAGCGCCCCTACTACGCCACCTTTGCCGGTGACGGCACCTATGCATCATCGACGAGCAGCGTCGTTACGATGAACGTGCATTAGCAAGGATCAGTCCACGTCAGCGCCCAGGATGTCACGCGAGGCTGCTGTGCATATCTTCCGACTGCGTCGATCGCGTGATTGTAACACTTCTGAGGTTGGCGACAGCACATCGCACTAGACGACTTGCAAATAAACTCACATTTTGCAATCTCTATGCAGCGCGAGAGAGATTGAACTTGAATCTGCAAAGAAACGGTCAACGAGGATTATCGTCATTTTTATATATAGGCCGCGTGTAGTTAGGCTGTCTGACCAAATAACATGGCAAAAAGTCGTCTGTCTTTGTTAATAGTCGCGATGGTCATAGCCGCTCTCTTGATAGCTGGCTGTACAACGTCAAATCAGACTAGTCAAGAGCCCGGTCAAATTGTAAGCACAAACGCGTCAACGTCTTCAACGAGTAGTTCAACCTCGACAGCTGCGAGTTCCTCAGTAGCCAGTGCCTCTCCTACCGTCTCGCCATCACCTAGCGCATCGCCAACTGCGGGGACACCAACGCCAGCTCCGTCGGGGAAGATCGCTACCTCGATTCAATTCGCCCGCGATCCAAGTGTGGTAGGAGGTTGGGCGATCAATGTAATTTCGTCCACGTCAGGGATCCGGATTTGCAGCCTCGGAGCGGTCACTGTTTCAGGAGAAGGTGGCCAGACAATTGGAACGGTATCGTCGGGAGGTTCTAGTGACTGTTACCATACAGCGTACCTCGACACAAGCAGCCTGAATCCTGGCACATCATACTACGTCATATTGAAATTTGCAGGTGATAGTACTTATCAACCTTCGCAAAGCACAGCAACGATAACCGCGTAGCAGACCACGTCTGATTCGAGAAGGCTAGCTTCTGTTTTTAATTAGTCACTGCACCTTACATCAACGGGTTTAGGAAGGGGCTGCTGAACTATTCCGGAAAGTTACGACGTTTAGATATTATTATATATCACTGAGTAATTGAAATTAAAGCCTAGTGGCACTACGCACGGTTATAACGTGAGATTCCTAACATTTATTCTCACTCATAAATATGAAAGCCAGACAATTGGTGCAGTTAGTTATTGTGTCCATCGTTTTGGCAGCGTGCGTCTCAGCGTCAATCCCCCGCGTCAGTGCTAGTGAACTGAAAGTGGGCGGGGAGGGAAAATATAGCACAATTTCAGCAGCGGTTAAAGCTGCAAACGCTGGAGATACTATACTTGTAACCCCCGGGACTTATGTTGAAAACGTCGCAGTAGACAAGCCTCTTAAGATAGTTTCTACGAACGGAGCTCAAGCGACGGTAGTTAAAGCTTCAGACACGAGTAAAGACGTCTTTCTGTTCGGCAGCACCGAAATAACCCTGCAAGGTTTCACCGTTACGGGAGGAAACACAGGAGTAGCGTTTGGACACACTTCGAACTGTATCCTAACGAACTGCGTGGTGAATGGCAACGTTTTCGGGGTTTACCTAGTTAGCTCAACATCCAATTTGGTACGCAACAACAACCTCAACGGTAACGGTTTTGGTATCTACCTAGACGGATCGTCCGGGAACAGACTGTCGAACAACAGCGCGTCGAATGAAAAAGGTGGCGGCGGAAAGGCCTCATTAAGCGACGGCATTTATCTGTTTAATTCGCATAGCAACAACGTTGCGGGCTGCGATCTAAGCAACAACAACAACTTTGGGGCATCCCTCTACCAATCAAGAAACAACGTTTTTTCAAATAATACGTTCAGTTCAAATGCACAATTTGGCGTACGGCTTCGCGACGGGGCTGACAATAACAAGTTTTCGTTCAATACGTTCAAAGCGAACGTTGACAACGGTGTTCTGATCGGGAATTCAAGCCGTAACACTTTCTATTTCAACAACTTCGTGGACGAGAAGAGCCATTTCTACACGCAGGAAGGCAATAACATCAACTCCACAAAAAAACTCAATTATACTTATAACGGGAATTTGTTTAGCGGATTTGTAGGCAATTACTACTCGGACTACGTCGGGGCCGATTCAGACGGAAACGGAATCGGCGACTCCTCGTTTGCGCGAGACAACTATCCGCTTGTCAAGCCCGTCGCGAACTATGGTGAAGCTCAACCGACCCCGATACCAACCGCATCGCCCTCTCTTGCGGCGTCAGAAACTTCAAACGCATCCGCGAATGTGACAGCGGCTACAGCAGGTCAGCGAGCCCCAGTACTTTCGCCGGGATTCGAAACTATGGGAGCGCTATTTGGCTTGCTGTTTGCAGCAGTTATCGCCGTGATATTGAAGAGGCGAGGCAGCTGATTAGGTCTGCTGAACTGTATTAAGTTGAGCGCTCCGGTGAGCGACTCCAAGCTAAAATCTTCAGTTCGGGTTGCGCGCAGTCGGCTGCGCCAGTCAGGGGTTCTCCATCGCTATTTGTGTAAAACTCGTCGAAGGGAACGTCTCAGAGATCCGAATTAGCACCATGTGGTGACTAATGATATCATACGTCCTCGACAACATGGGCACGTCGTGAGGAACGTCGAACAAATCGCTAAGCTCTTCGTTCGACGTGGTTTCAATACGTCTGATTTCACGCCGTGATTCAATTTTTCGTTGCGTCATGATTCGTCCTATCGGGATATCAGCTTTCATTAGGTCGTGTCGGAACTCTTTTTGGAGACGTGCGATAGGCGTGTAGGACTCGGCATAGATGAGTGGTCGGTCACCGTCTTCGTTTTTCAGAACAACGACGCGATAATTTATGTTATCCCCCTCCTCCACGTCCAACGCCGCTGCCCTTTCGGTGTCTGCTCTGACGACCTGCTGAAGCAATGTCGTCACGACGATGGGTTTGCCAGTCATCACTTCGAGCAGCGTCGTGACAGAGCCGTCAGTCATCAGCAACAGGCGTTGAGCCTTCGACAGTTTAATCTTCAGACCTTCCATACAAACCGCTTGATCCTCCTAGCCCTTCACTCTGGAGACTGTTAGCCAAACGAGATCTCTCGGACGTGCGCACCGCTGTTTTGCGCTTTAACCGTGCGTACTTCTCCGCCGGTTGTTTCATTCAAGTAACTCTGAACCGCTGATTGCAGCGGCTTTCCGTCGGTTATCCCGTAAACCGTGGGGCCAAACGAGCTCATCCCTGCACCGAACGCCCCGTTTTCTCTCATGAATCGAACGAGACGCGCGCAAAATGGCTGTAGTTCAAGTTCTCGGCGCTTGAAACCTAGCATCTGAACGCGATCGATCGATCGTCCAAAACTCTCGATGTCTTTTTCTACCACAGCCGGCAGCATTTCCATCAAAATAACGTGACATAGCTCCTGAATCTCTGCAAGCGGCAGCGGACAGTTTTGCCGAAAAATGTCGACCTCGCGTCTATCGCTTGCACCTTGCAGGTTTGGAAGTGCTAGGACGATTGTCCAATCCGGAAAATCGTGACGGACGATCACGGGAGCGGGATCGTATTTTCCAGAAGCCGACGATGGTAAGAATTCCGTTTTTCCTTTGTGACCTCCATCAATGATGAAGCCGCCCCACTGGTAAGCCGCTACGCCTATGCCTGAGGTGCCCCCCCTTCCGATCAGTCTTGCGATGGAAGTTGGCGTAAGTCCGAGACCGTAGAGTTCGCTTATGGCCGTTCCGACTGCAAGCCCAACTTGAGTTCCGGAACCGAGTCCCACATGAGCAGGATACTCCTGCACAACCTCGATCGCGACGCCATCGACTTCGTGCTGTGTTATTATCGCCGAGGCGGCACTCCTGATCCTCTCTGCGAACGTTGTGGTCCCTGAGATCGAAAGCTGAGTATCTTTTTTTGCGTTGATTCGCACCGATGGATAGTCGAGAGTAAGTCCCACGCTCCCGTCAATTCGTCCCAACGCTCCATTTAAGTCAATGAGGGCAATATGAAGTCGCGAAGGCGTTACTATTTGAATCATGTCACTTGTCGATTAGATGTCTCGGCTTCAATGTGAATTATTGGCTCCTTGACGCGCGGCACGCGCGTTTTTGTGTCGTTTCCGAGCGTCTATCCAATACGCGTTTACAGCGCTCATGTTCGATTGAACGTTATGTGACGTTAACAAGTGTTACTGCCTGCTCGCAGGGCGTGAAGATCTTGAAGGTCTACGACGTCGGGATTGTTAGTTATAACGTCTATAATTTTTAAAGTTGTTTGTTTCGGTGGGGCTGCCAGTAGTAGCCCCAACTTTCACACTAGCCTAGCAGCGTCATTGCTAACGCTGAAAAAAGTTGCAGCGCGAAGCATTTTTGCTGGCTCAGCTAGCGTCGTCTCCTCGCTGTCTGTCGCACGACTTTCGCATTATTCAGGGATATTGGAGTCCAGTGATGCGAGCCGCAGCGGCGTCAGAAACCTTTAAGTAGCTTTGTTGCACTTTTAAAGACTACACGGGTCAAGCGTTATCACGAAGAACGTGCGAAGATGCACCCTGAGATACAGCTCGCAGTGCCGTCCTCCTTAACCATCGAGACTGCTGATCAGAAAATCAAGACGTACAAGGTCGGGCAAGTCGCTCGGGCGGCCGCGATATTCAGGGTACAGCGCGTTACGATCTATCGTGACGCCGCGTACGATGACAGTCGATTCATCGCGTCGATATTGCAGTACATGGAGGCACCGCAGTACCTTCGAAAGCTGCTTTTCCCGCGCTCAAATGAATTGAGGTATATCGGCGTTGTTCCCCCGCTAAAGACCCCTCATCATGTGCGAGTGCATGATGACGTTCGTGAAGGAATTGTGATAGACGTCGGAACTGACTGCGCTTGGGTTGAAATCGGTTTGGATTGCCCGGCCTTTTTGCGCACGAGAACGTTGCGCAAAGGGGAGCGCGTGACAGTTAAGATCTTTTCGCGAGATCGGCTCGAAGTTGAAGCGATTCAAAAGCCGCCCGGATATTGGGGGTATTCGGTCCGAGTGGTAGATAGTATCAGAGATGCGCTGGAGGGGTTGGTCGTGGCCACTGCGAGGCGTGGACAGGTAATAAGCCCCGCCCTACGCGATGAAATTGGAAGGAGAGGCACAGGCTTGACAACGTTCGTATTTGGCGCCCCAAACCGCGGAGTAGAAGCGTTGCTTAACGATGCCGGGTTGTCGATAGAGGGAGCGTCAGACTTTATCGTTAATACGATTCCTGGCCAAGGCACAGAAACGGTGCGCACAGAAGAGGCTATAATGGCAACGTTGAGTGTGTTTAACATCGCGCTGCACGAATCAACATGAGGTAAACTGATGGCAAAAAGACATCGTCCAAGGCGCGGATCACTCGCCTACAGCCCGCGAAAGCGGGCCAAGAGCGAAGTGCCGAGAATCCGTTCGTGGCCACAGCAAGACGAGCCACAAATACAGGGATTCGCAGGCTATAAAGCCGGGATGACGCACGTGATCATAGTCGACGATACGCCCAATAGCCCAACCGAGGGCTTGGAGATAAGTGTGCCCGTCACGGTCGTAGAGACTCCAGCAATGAAAATAGCGGCTTTGCGAGCGTATGGAAAGACGTCATATGGAAAACGGGTTGTGCTTGAAACTTGGGCTCGCAATATCGGAGGGGATCTCGCAAAGCTGAGGCCGCTTCCCAAGGAGGCAGCACGTGGAGTAGGTGCTCTCGACGGTGCGGACGAGATCAGGGTGCTGATGCATACCTCGCCAGCGGCTGTTAGCGGCATACCCAAGAAGGTGCCTGAACTCATGGAAGTGCCTGTTGGTGGGGACGACGTGAACGCCGCATATACATACGCGCACGATATGCTCGGAAAGGAAATCGACGCTGTCAACGTCTTCAAGGAAGGCATGCTGATCGACGTAACTGCAGTAACGAAGGGCAAAGGGGTGCAAGGGCCGGTCAAACGATGGGGCGTTACCATCCAGGACAGAAAAGCGTTCAGGAGTGGCAAGGGGCGCCATGTCGGAAATCTCGGTCCTTGGAACCCGGCGCGAGTTAGATGGACGGTCCCACAACTTGGCCAGATGGGCTATCAGCAGAGAACCGAGTTCAACAAACGAATACTTAAGATCGGGTCGGACGGAGCCGCAGTGACCCCTGCGGGCGGATTTATTCGATATGGGGACGTCAAAGGCGCGTACGTTCTTCTCCACGGTTCGATTCCTGGACCTTTCAAGCGGCTCATTCGGATGAGACATGCCAGCCGGCCAAAAAAGACCGCGCACGCGATCCCGGAGCTGAGCTACATTAGTCTTCAATCGAAGCAAGGAGTTAGATAGATGAAAGGCCGAGTGCTAAGCCTGAAGGGAAAAACGAGGAAGAAAGTCGATCTTCCCGAGCTTTTCGAGGAATTTTATCGCCCAGATCTCATAAAAAAGGCAGTTGTAGTCTCGCAGGCAAACCGGAGGCAAGCATACGGACCGCAGTCCACAGCAGGTCTTAAGACCTCAGCAGCATCGTGGGGTTCTGGACGAGGGGTCGCACAAGTTCCGCGTTTAAAGAACTCAAGTAGAGTCGCGAGGGTGCCACAAGCCGTAGGCGGAAGAAGAGCACATCCGCCGACCGTCACGAGGGTGTTTGCAGAGAAGATAAACAAAAAAGAAAGGCAGAAAGCGACGCGGTCTGCAATCGCCGCTACGGCAAATTCTGATCTGGTTAAGGCGCGAGGGCACCGGTTTGACGCAACGCTTCCACTCATCGTAGAGGATGCCTTCGAAGAATTAGTGACGGCTCGCCAAATCGCTGAAGTATTGGCCGCGCTTAACGTCTGGCAAGACGTGGAGAAAGCGAAACGCGGCAAACGTGTGCGTGCCGGGAAAGGTAAGCGGCGCGGCCGACGCTACAAAAACAAGAAGAGCGTCCTTATTATAAGCACCAAGCCGGTATTAGCAGCGCGTAACTTACCTGGAGTTGACGTAACAACTGTGGATCAGTTGAACGTTGAGCTTCTGGCACCAGGCACTCACGCCGGAAGACTTGCAATATGGACGCAATCGGCGATAAATGCCGTGGGAAAAGGTTAGAGTCATGCTGAAGTATGCGTATGTCACTGAAAAGGCGACAGCTCAGCTTGACAGAGAGAACAAGCTCACTTTCATCGTCGACGTGGAAGATACAAAAGACGACATAAAGAAAGCGGTAGAAGAAATCTATGACGTGACAGTCATCGATGTGAAGACACTCGTCACGCCAAAAGGGTTCAAGAAAGCTACTATTACGCTTTCGAGCGATGATTCTGCTGAAGAAATTGCGTCAAGACTTGGTATCTTCTAAGGGGGTCGTGCTATGGGTAAGAGGATTATATCGCAAAATCGAGGAAAGGGCACACCGACCTATCGCGCACCTTCTCACCGCTATAAGGCGGCCTTGAAACTCCTCAAAGCTGACAAGAACGAGACCGTGAAAGCCCGCGTAGTTGAGGTTGTACACGACCCTGCTCGGAGCGCTCCAATCGGGCGGGTTCAGTTGGCGGACGGCAGTGAGCGCTTAGTGCTGATACCTGAAAGCCTATGCGTAGGCGATGAGATTGCGTGCGGCGCATCGGCGGAGATCAAGGCGGGCAATATCTTGCCGCTTGCTGAAATCCCCGAAGGGGTTCCGATCTGCAACATTGAATCGCAACCGGGTGACGGAGGTTGTTTCGCGCGAGCATCCGGTGTATACGCGATGCTTGTCGCGCACGACGTACAAAAAACCGTCGTACAGCTCCCGAGCGGGGAAATGAAATGGTTACACCCGCACTGCCGAGCGATGATCGGAACGGTGGCGGGTGGAGGCCGCCTTGACAAGCCCTTTGTCAAAGCTGGCAAGAAGTTCCACAAACTTCGTTCCAGAGCTGCTAAATATCCGAGGGTGCGTGGGGTCGCAATGAACGTGGTCGATCACCCATTTGGCGGTGGCGGTTGGCAACACCCCGGCCGTCCAAAAACGGTCAGCCGCAATGCCCCTCCGGGCAGGAAAGTTGGCAGCATAGCTGCTCGACGCACGGGTAAACGATAGCTAAACTTGGGGCTGGTGAATGTATGGCTAAGAGACGGAAGGTTGAAGCGCCTCGCAGAAAGGAAGAGCTCTCGTACAGAGGACACTCCCTTCAGGAGCTCAAGGACATGGAACTTGATGGACTAGCTCAGCTCTTTCCTGCGCGGCAACGCCGGAAGCTTAAGAGAGAACTCACGGAAGAACAAAAAAAGCTTTTGCAGAAAATACGCGACGGAAAAGCGATTCGGACCCACCAAAGGGACATGATCGTTCTTCCTGAAATGGTTGGCACCACTATCGGAGTGCACGATGGAAAAACGTTCGCTAGCTTTGAGGTAATGCCGGAGATGGTTGGCCATTACCTTGGTGAATATGCGCTGACAAGGAGAAGGGTATCGCACGGGGGTCCAGGGGTGGGAGCCACGCGATCGAGTAGATATGTTCCGCTGAAGTGATATAATGGCATTCACGACGTATTCGGTAGAGTTTCAGAAGGAGAAAACCGCCCGTTCACAGGGGCATGAACTGCATGTATCGCCACGACATTGCGTGGAAATCTGCAGGGAGCTGCGGGGAAGGTCGCTCGTAGAAGCCAAATCCTATTTGGAAGCGATCACGAAAATGAAGACGCCGGTGCCTTTCAAGCGCCACGGTTCGGGCGTAGGACACCGAGCGGGAATGCGCGGATGGGACGCAGGGCGCTACCCTCAAAAAGCAGCCCGAGAGATACTGACGGCCTTGAGGAACGCTGAAGCGAATGCTGAATACCAAGGGCTTGATACGGAGCGAATGTTGGTTGTCCACAGTCTGGCAAGAAGCGGTCGGGTCATTAAAGGCCGAATGCCTCGTGCGATGGGCCGCGCCACCGCAAAGAATACTGCTACGGTAACCGTCGAGATAGTGCTGCAGGAGTTGAAAAATGGGGATTGAAAAAAAATTCATAGAGGAAGGCTTGAAGCGGTCTCAAATGAACGAGTACCTCAACCGGGAGCTAGAGCGTGCAGGCTATGGCGGTATGGAGATCAATCGCACTCCCATGGGAACGCACATCACCATATATGCAGAGAAACCTGGCATGATCATTGGTAAGAGCGGTAAAACGATCCGGCGGGTTACGAGAGAGCTCGATGCAAGTTTCAAGCTTGACAACCCGCAGCTAGATGTTCAAGAGATTGAGGTTCCGGAGCTAAATGCCCAAATAATGGCGCATCGGTTAGCCAACGCGCTTGAGCGTGGCTGGTACTTCAGAAAGGCAGGCCAATCTACGCTTCAGCGGGTCATGGACGCCGGCGCGCTTGGATGTGAGGTAATTCTTGCCGGAAAGATCACAGGCCCGCGATCACGAACGGAGAAGTTTCTAGCCGGATACATAAAACATTGCGGAAAGCCTGCAGAGGAACTGGTAATGAAAGGCTACGCCGTGGCAAAACGAAAGCTTGGTATTATCGGGGTCAAAGTCTTTATAGTGCCTCCGGGGGTCAGGCTTCCCGATGACATACGACTAGTCGAACACGTAGACGAAGAGGTCGAATCGCATGGCAATATTGAGGAGCCAAGAGATACGCAAGATGAAACCGGATGAACGTCGCAAGCAGCTACGCGATCTGATTGCGGAGCTCTTGAGAGAAAGAGCGCTTGTTTCTGCCGGCGGCGCTCCTGAAAACCCGGGAAGATCAAAGGAACTTCGACGGACTATTGCTCGAATTCGCACAATCATTAACGAAGACAAAAAGAAGCCGGAAGGACTTGCGTAGGTGCTAGATGAAAATTGATCGTCAAAATGTCGTAAATCACGAGCTGATTGGCCTACACGCGACAGTGGTGAGTAGCACCAACAGAGATAGCGTTGGCCTGAGTGGTCGGATCATTGACGAAAGCAGAAACCTCTTCACGCTAGAAAACCGCGGACGTGAAAAAAAGGCTGCCAAGCACGGCAACACGTTTGAATTCAGGTTGTCAGAAAGCGATAAGGTAAGAATAGATGGGGATCTCGTCGTCGGACGGCCTGAAGATCGTGTCGCGAAAAGGCTTCGAAAATGGCACAGTGGGTGACAATATGCGAACGAACATCGGATTTCAGGTAGTCCCCCCTACAAAGCAGTGCAAAGACACCAATTGTCCCTTTCACGGTACGCTTGCAGTACGTGGACAACTTATGGACGGAACGGTTGTCAGCGACAAAGCAGAACGAACCGTAGTCGTGCAGCGAGAGTACCTCAAATTTATCCCGAAATATGAAAGGTACGAAAAAAGGAGGTCGAAACTACACGCTCACAATCCAGATTGCATCGCGGCAAAAACAGGAGACCGCGTGAACCTGGCAGAGTGTCGGCCGTTGTCCAAGACTAAGTCATTCGTGGTGATTCAGGTACTATGAAGGGCTTAAAGGCAAAAATTCCACGATCTCTTGCAACGAGCTCGAAACTTGACTGCGTCGACAACACGGGGGCAAGGACCCTCGAGATTATCGCCGTCAAACGGTACCGAGGAGTCAAGAAGCGACAACCTAAGGCGGGATTAGGTGAGATCGTAGTCGTATCGGTCAAGAAGGGGGCACCTGACATGCGGCGACAAATTCTCAGGGCCGTTATCGTGCGGCAGAAAAAGGAATTTAGAAGGCCTGACGGTACAAGGGTGAAGTTTGAAGATAACGCAGCCGTCATAACAGACGACAACGGGGAGCCCCGTGGAACAGAGATCAAGGGGCCCGTTGCCCGCGAAGTCGCGGAACGCTTTGGCAAGATTGCGTCAGTGGCCCAAATGGTAGTGTGAGGGATCAGATTGGCGAATAGAGTGAGTTCTGGGCAACCGAGAAAGCAGCGGAAGGCGCGAATTGACGCCCCTCTCCACGTGCGTAAGAAGTATTTGCACGCGCGTCTGGAAAAGAAGCTTGCAGATAAATACAAGCTTCGAAGCGTTCAGGTACGAAAAGGCGATACAATAAAGGTGCTTCGCGGGGACTTTCGCGGTCGGGAAGGAAAGGTGGCGAAGGTCAACCTTAAGAACGAGTCCATAGAAGTAGATGGGGTGACGGTGCACAAAGCCGACGGGTCTGAAGTAGCTCGGCCCATTCATCCGTCAAACGTGATAGTTACGAAACTTGAACTCAAGGACAAGCTCCGAACGAGTAAACTAGAGGGGGAATAGCGTGCACCAAAAAAGGATCTCAGCGCCGAAGAGTTGGCCAATTGCAAAAAAAACAAGCAAGTGGGTTGTTGCTGCGTCTCCTGGTGCACACTCGAGAGACGCAGTTCCGATATTGGTCGTGCTAAGGGACATGTTACACCTAGCTGACAACGCCAAAGAGGCGAAGCGCATTTTGCATAGCGGAAATATCACAGTGAATGGACGCGTAGTGAAGAAGGACAAAGCTCAAGTCGGACTGTTTGATGTGTTTACGGCTGCGGGAAGAAACTTCCGCATGCTACCTAACCCCCGCGGTAAGTATGAGCTGACTGAGATAAGCGAGGAGGAGGCAAAGCGCAAGCTGGCCCGTATTGACAACATTACGGTCGTGAAAGGAGGCAAACTTCAGTACAACTTGCACGACGGGACCAACGTGCTTCTTCCGGAAAAATATAGCACGGGCGATTCACTCGTGTTTTCAGTGCCTGATTACGACGTCGTGGAACACTATGAATGCAAAGCCGGCAACAAGGCAATGATTGTCGGAGGAAAGCACTCAGGTGAAACCGGCACGATAGCGGAACTAAAAATGGTAGCGAGCTCGCGTCCGAACATGGTACGAATTGAACGCGGTGACAAACCTTTTGAGACGATAGATGAGTACGTCTTTGTTATTGGCAGCGGCGGTGGCTGATCGTGGCTGGGAGCCAGGCGCGAGAGCAAGTTGGCAACCCTATGACGAAGCCGACACTCGACAAGGTTACCGTTCACATAAGTGTCGGTGAGGGGGGTCAAAAGCTGATCAACGCGGAGAATATCGTGAAGACTCTTACAGGACAAGCAACGGTGCGAACGTCAGCTAAGAGGACGCAGCCAGTATTCGGGACGAGGAAGGGACAGGCTATAGGCTGTAAAACGACTCTGCGAAGTGAACGAGCGAGCACGTTTCTTCATCGCGCGCTTGAAACTAGGCAGAATCTCCTGCACGAGTTTCAGTTTGATGAGAATGGCAACGTATCGTTTGGCATCGTCGATCACACGGACTTTCCAGAGATGACCTATGACCCTCAAATAGGCATATTTGGCATGGACGTAATCGTCGCACTTAGGAAGCCAGGCTACCGCGTCGCGCGGCGGCACGCGGCGCAACGGCGCGTTCCCATTCGGCATAGAGTTACCCGCGAGGATGCAATCGCTTTTCTACAAAGCAATTACAGCGTGGTGTTGGGATAATGGCGGAAAAGACGCGGCGTGAGGCGCATCAATGTAAGCGCTGTGGGCGTAAACAGGGCCTCGTAAGTAAGTATGATATTTATCTCTGCCGACAATGCTTCAGAGAGATCGCCAGCGACATGCAGTTCGAGAAGTACAACTGAGGTGACGGAAAAATGGTTTTACTAGACCCGCTCGCAAACGCTCTTTCAGCGATCAAGAATGCTGAAGGCGTCGGCAAAAGTGAATGTTGTATTAAGCCCGTTTCAAAGCTCATCGGCAATGTGCTTCGTGTCATGCAGCAAGGGAACTACATCGGCGACTATGAGCTCATCGAAGATGGGAAAACAGGCATATTCAAAATCGCGCTGCTCGGCAATATTAACAAATGTGGTGCCATAAAACCGCGATTTTCCGTTCAGACCACTGATCTGGAGAGATGGGAACAACGGTACTTGCCGGCGCGCAACTTTGGGTTCCTAATACTGACAACGTCCGCGGGAATAATAACTCACGTCGAAGCAAAAGAACGCGGCATCGGCGGAAAACTCATCGCTTACTGCTACTAGGAGCGCAACATGGTGCAAGTTATTGAAAAAGAGGTTCCGATTACGGCGGGCGTCCAGGTTACAGTTGACAACGCGGTTGTGAGAATAGAAGGCCCTCGCGGAACGCTTGAACGCGACCTGTGGTACCCGAATATCGAGATACGTGTCGAACAGGACAAGGTTTGCGTCGGAACCACTGTGAATAAGAAAAGTCAAAAATCTATCGTAGGCACTTATGCCTCTCACGTCGCCAACATGGTGAGCGGGGTAACCGACGGATTTCAATATAAGCTGAAGTTGGTCTACTCACACTTCCCCATTCAGGTAAAGGTTGACGGAAGCACCATATCCATCGAGAACTTCTTAGGTGAACGCAAGCCCAGAAATGCTCGAATTATGGGCAAATCTCTCGTTGTCGTTCAAGGCGACGAGCTAATCGTTACAGGCATCGACAAGGAAGACGTCGGGCAAACCGCTGCAAACATCGAGCAAGCGACCCGGATCAAGGGACGCGACCCTCGCGTGTTTCAAGACGGCATTTATCTCATTGAAAAGGGCTTAGGTGCGCGCGCATGAAGGCTTTGGATGAAATGAACGATGATCAGATCAAGGCACTCATCGGTGCGGGATACCGAACCGTGGACGATCTTAGGGATGTAACGGCCGATGAGCTCGTGACAAATGCAGGTCTCGAAGCCGACCTTGCGCAGCGAGTAGCTCAGGAGTTGCCCTCATTCAAACACAAGGACCTCAGCGCCGAGCATAAGCATTTGCTCGCCGTCAGGAAGCGGCACGGAAAACCCTGGTTCAAGCGCGACGATTACGAAAAGAAAAAGAAGCTCAGCCCGAGCTGGAGGAAACCGCGCGGACTTTTCAACAAGATGCGGCGAGGGTTTCCCGATAAAGGCGCGGTCGTGCAAGTTGGATATGGCGCGCCAACAGCAATACGGGGCTTTCATCCCTCGGGATTTGAGGAAGTGCTCGTCAACTGCCTCGCTGATCTGGAAGAGGTGCAGCCTGACAAAGCTGTGAGAATCGGTCGGACTGTGGGGGCTCGCAAGAAGCAGATCATCCTGGAACGCGCCTTCGCCAAGGGTTTGAAGGTGCTCAATCCCCGAGCTAAAGGTCGGCCCTTGGAGGAAGAGGAAAAGACGTCGGGAAGACTGACGGAGGAGAACGAATGACCGGTCTTTCGAACCAAAAGCGAATTGCCGCTGACGTGCTCAACGTTGGGGTGAGTAGAGTCTGGCTCAATCCAGACAAGCTCACCGACGTTGCGAACGCCATAACTCGTGAAGACATTCGTGGCCTCATCAAGGACGGCACTGTCAAATCCAGACAAGCGCAGGGTGTCAGCCGCGGGCGTGCACGCGGGAACGATGTTAAGCGCAAGAAAGGGCACAGAACTGGACAAGGCAGCCGTAAAGGAGCAAAAAATGCCCGAACCCCCAAGAAGCACCGATGGATGCGCAAGATACGAGCGCAGAGAAGAACTCTTCGCACCTTGAGGGACGATAACACGCTGGATCGAACGACGTATCGTCGTATGTATAGGAAGGCCAAAGGGGGCCAGTATCGAACCGTGAGCGTTTTGAGTTCTCAAATTGAAATCGCAATGGCGGCAAGGAGGCAGGAATAATGGCCTTCGGTCCGCGCTATCACGTCCCATTTCGACGTCGCCGCGAAGGAAAGACGAATTACCACAAGCGGTTAGGCTTGATGCTTTCAAAACGGCCTCGGGTGGTCGTGCGAAAAAGCGGCCGCAATTTGACAGTGCAGCTTATCGAGCACAGTACGGCGGGGGATAAAACGTTGACGTCCGCTAGCGCTCTTGATCTTAAGAAGCTCGGCTATAAAGGTGCCACGGGTAACACTCCTGCTGCGTACCTCACGGGCATCCTTTTTGCAAGTCGCGCGCTTGCGGCTGGTTGTTCGTACGGGGTGCTCGATCTTGGTCTCAACGCAAACTCACGCGGGTCGCGAATATACGCCGCCTTGCTGGGCGCCGTTGAAGGTGGGCTGGACATTCCGCTTGGTCACGAGTCGCCCCCTACACCTGAGAGAGCGCGCGGAGAACACATCGCTGCTTATGCAACTGATAACCTAGCACGGTTTTCACAATATGGCATCGATCCCAAAGACCTTCCCGGTCACGTGGACACGGTGAAGCAAGAAATACTCGAGCGCACTACGCGTGAATGAACAGAGGAAACAGGGGAAAAGAATGGCGGAAAGGATAGAAGGATGGACACCTAGGACGAGATTGGGGCACCTTGTTTATGAGGGCAAAATAACCACGTTCGACGATGCTGTAAGTACTGGATTTCCTGTAAAAGAACCTGAGATCATTGATATGCTCTTACCCGATTTGAGCGACGAGGTTTTAGATATAAACATGGTGCAGCGAATGACGGATTCTGGGCGGCGTGTGAAGTTTCGAGCCGCAGTGGCGATCGGCAATCGCGACGGATATATTGGCTTTGCGGAAGGGAAGGATCTACAAGCAGGACCGGCCATACGAAAGGCAATTGAGACTGCTAAATTGAATCTTATTAAGATAAATCGTGGCTGTGGCTCGTGGGAATGTGGCTGCGGAGAAGCGCATACCGTCCCCTATACGGTCGAAGGCAAAGCGGGCTCTGTGAGCGTTGCGCTAAAACCAGCACCACGAGGGCTCGGTATAGCATCAGGTAGCACGGCACGGAAAGTGCTCGAGCTCGCAGGCATAAAAGACGTATGGACGAGATCATCAGGACAAACGCGTACTACTATCAACTTTGCTCGCGCTACCTTTGAGGCGCTCAAGGGCACAACCACGGTTAGAATCGGTGGGGGGACTCAGTGACGTACGCTGTTGTTAAGATGCGCAGCATCGCAAAGACGAAGCCGGACGTAAGGCGTACGCTCGAACTTCTTAATCTTGACCGGACTAATCATTGCGTTTTCGTAGAGGACAATGTACACTACAACGGCATGCTGCAGAAAGTGAAGGATTACGTAGCTTGGGGCGACGTCGATAGTGAAACTCTCAGTGTGCTCCTTGAAAAAAGGGGCATGCTCGAAGGTCGCAAAAGACTCACGAGCGCGTACGTCAAAGACCGTACCGCTTTTGATGATATAGACTCGCTCGCAAAAGCTGTCGCGGATGGCAAGGCGACTCTACGAGACGTGCCCGAGCTGAAACCCGTGCTGCGGCTCCACCCGCCGCGCAAGGGTCATAAGGGATTAAAAAAACCGTTTCCTGAAGGTGTAATTGGGTTTCACGGCAGAGACATCAACGAGCTGCTATTTACGATGAGGTAGGTAATGGGTGCGAAAAATAAAGCCAAGAAGTTTCGAGGAAGTCGCACGTGTGGCGGAGGCACTCATAAAAACCGTCGCGGTGCAGGGAGTCGAGGAGGGCGTGGCCACGCGGGCGGTTGTAAGCACCATTTCGTCAGGGAGCTCTTGCTTGGTCGGGGTTATGGTAATTATGGATTCGTAAGGCCACAGAATATGCTAATAGACCCTGCAATTGTTGACGTAGGCGCTCTTGACGAAGGTGCCGAGCGACTCGTGGAACTAAAGCGTGCCAGGGTGCGCACCGGCAAGTATTACATCACTCTCGATGTCGACAAGGTGCTCGGAAAAGGCCGTGTAACTAAGCCACTCATTGTGACAGCCCGAAGTTTCTCGAAACGAGCGCAAGAAAAACTGGAATCAGCAGGCGGAAAAGCAAAAATCGCAGAGCAATAAGCGGTTTGCTACAGTGACCATCTACTAGTAGTCAGTTTGAGCGCGGTGAATAATGGGTGAGCATCCAATAATAGACAGAATCGAGCCTTTACTGCAGAGACTTCCCGCTATCTCCAAGCCCGAAGGGCACGTGCACTTCAGACGGAAGCTAACGTGGACCGTCGGCATTCTCGTAATATACTTCGTTTTAACAAACGTCCGGCTTTTTGGACTTTCACCCGCTTCCCAAGACCTTTTTGGGTTTTACAGGGCAATAATGGCGGGAAGCCAAGGTTCCCTCGTTCAGCTCGGTATCGGTCCGATTGTGACGGCGTCGATCATACTTCAGCTCTTCAAGGGCGCAGACATCATAAAGCTTGACACGAGCGATCCTCGCGATCAATCAGTGTATCAACAGCTCCAGAAGCTTCTCATCTTCGTCATGATCATCGTAGAAGCCGCACCTCAAGTGCTCGGAGGTTTTCTCAAACCCGACCCTGCCCTTGCTGCTTCGACTGGTTGGGGGCTCGGAGGCATTTCATTACTTATATTCATCCAAGTCTGTATCGGGGGTGTGCTCGTTCTGTTCTTAGATGAAATTATCACCAAGTGGGGAATTGGCTCAGGCGTCGGCTTGTTTATCGTGGCCGGAGTTTCGCAAGGCCTTGTCACCGGGACCATCAACTGGGCAGCTGATCCTACGACTGGATTGGCAGTGGGGTGGCTCCCCCGGTTCATTCAAATCTTCCAGACGTTCACGATCCAGCAGCTGCTTAGCGCTGAGGGACTGATTTTCCTCCTGTTCCGTGGAGACGTTTTGGCCATCATAAGCACGGTGGCGATATTTGCCATCGTGGTTTACGTGGAAACCACCCGCATTGAAATCCCGCTTGCGCACAGTTCCGTAAGGGGTGCGCGCGGCAGATTCCCAGTGAAGCTCGTGTATGCGAGCGTTTTGCCGTTGATATTAGTTCGAGCGCTACAAGCGAACATTCAGATGGTTGGGATCCTCCTTTACAATGCGGGATTCACTTGGGTGGGAACGTATGTAGGTAATCAGCCGACAAGCGGGCTGATGTACTATTTGGCACCAATCAATGGTCCACAAAACTGGTTGCCAGGGTTAACCCAGAACCCGGGATGGCAAGTCGCACTCCGGTCGGGAATAGACATCTCCGTGATGGTTATTGGGGGTGTCATATTTGCCCTCTTTTGGGTTGAGACCACTGGGATGGGGCCAAAGGCTGTTTCGGAGCAAATACAACGCTCGGGGATGTCCATTCCTGGCTTCCGTCGTGACCCCAAGATCATTGAACGCGTCATGAAGCGATACATTCCGAAAGTGACCGTCATTGGAGGCGCGTTTATAGGCTTCCTTGCGGTCATTGCGGGTTTTTTTGGGACTATCGGAAACGTGGGCGGGACTTCATTGCTGTTGGCTGTGAGCATCGTTTACAGGCTTTACGAGGAGCTCGCCAATGAGGAAGTAATGGAGATGCATCCCATGTTGCGGAGCTTCTTGGGAGAGTGATTTCTGCAGCGCGCAGGCCGATCGTTTTTAACTCTAAGCTCTTTTGAAATGTCGCATTTCCAAAGCTTCCTAGATAGCACGCGCAGTCAACGGGCGAAGCTGCAAGCTCAACGATTGCGCAAGTTAAAGTAGGATGTTTAGAATAGTTCGTTACACAAATCGGGGGTAAGAATGCGGAAAGTCGTAGTGCTTACGGGGGTGCCAGCAAGCGGCGGGACGACGGTTACAAAAAAAGCCATCGAAAAGCTGGAAGAGCAGGGCCAGCCGTTTAAAATGGTCACTTACAGCGACGTTATGCTAGATGAAGCGCTGCGGCGCGGCTGGGCCAAAGTGCGAGATGATATCCGAAAGCTCGATCCGGTTCGGCAGCGTGACCTCCAAAAGACTGCGGCGCGAGCAATAGCACAGATGGCTACAACGCCTCTTGTTGTTGACACGCACGCAACGGTGCGAACCCCCCAGGGGTACCTGCCGGGGTTGCCTACGTGGGTTTTAGACGAATTAAAGCCAGAACTTATCCTTATCGTTGAAACCGCACCTAATGAAATTATTCGACGCAGAAACGCCGACAAATCACGTCAGCGGGACGCTCAAGATGCGACGGCTGTCCAGCAGCACCAAGACGTCAACAAGGCAATTTGCATGGCATACGCTGCGTATACGGGAGCTACAGTCAAGATACTGCAGAACCCTGATGGAAAACTCGATAAGGCAGTCGCCGAACTGGTACTTACATTGCAGGAAAACTGAACCCGTCACCGTAAGGGCCTAACGGGGTGCGATTATGTTACTAACCATTAGCGGACCTTCAGGCAGCGGCAAGACGACTGTGGCGAGTGGATTATCGCAGAGACTCGGTTTTGTGCACATTTCAGCAGGAGAGGTATTTAGGGAACTTGCACGCCAGCGTGCCTTGAGCCTCGAGCAGCTGAGTAAGCTTGCAGAAACAGATCCTGAAATCGACAAAATGGTTGATCGGCGGCAAGCAGAGCTCGCTCAGTCGCACGAAAATGTCGTCGTTGACGGGCGGCTTTCAGGCTGGGTTCTCAAAAGGGATATTGCCGTTTGGCTCAAAGCGCCACTGGAAGTGCGAGCAGACCGAATTGCACGAAGAGAGGGCAAGGAGCGCGCGACCGCTTTGTGCGAAACGCGGACGCGTGACAGCAGCGAGGCCGCGAGATATCTCGCGTTTTATAATATCGATGCAACGAACCTTGACGTGTATGACCTCATTATAGATACGAGACACTGGGACCAATTCGCAGTCATTGATATCATTACACAGGCTGTTAGGGCACGTCGGGAGATTGGCTAACGATGACGAATTCTGCCGACGGTCAAAGGACAATAGACGAGCTCGTTCGAAAAGGCGTAATAATCCTCGATAAACCCGCTGGGCCGACGAGCCACGAGGTTGCTGCATGGGTTAAACGAATTTTGCAGATAAAAAAAGCCGGCCATAGCGGGACATTGGACCCGAAGGCTACCGGCGTGCTTCCGATCTTGCTGCAGGATGCCACCAAGGCGGCCGGAGCACTCGTGAGATTGCCCAAGGAGTACGTCTGCGTGCTTCATTTACATAAAAGGGTCCCGGAAGGAGAGCTGCTGGACGTGTTAAAGGAGTTTACGGGCGTGCTCTATCAACGTCCGCCTCTGAAATCAGCGGTAAAGCGTCAAATTCGCAAACGCGAGGTTTATTACATCAACGTGCTCGAGCGCGAGGGTAACGACGTCCTGCTCAAAATAGGATGTGAGGCGGGAACCTATATTCGCAAGCTGTGTCACGATGTGGGCGAGGCACTGGGCGTCGGGGCGCACATGCAAGAGCTTCGAAGAACGAAAGTGGGCTCATTTGATGAGTCAAAGCTGACGACGTTGCATGATTTAACAGATGCATACCACTTCTGGATTGAAGATAACGATGAAACTCCGTTGCGTAACATCATTATGCCTCTTGAGCGCGCTCTAGGACATCTCCCGAAAATCATAATCCGAGATACTGCAGTCGATGCCATTTGTCACGGGGCTCGACTCGCCGAACCCGGCGTTATTTCGCTGCCTCGTCTTGACGCGAAACAGCTAGTGGGTATGTATACGGCACGGGATGAAATTGTGGCTTTAGGCATCTCTGTTCTTGAAGGTGGAATAGTCGCCGAGGTCAAAAGAGTGATGATGGCGCCCGGTACGTATCCGCGTTCCTGGAAGTCCCGAAAGACCAACATGCCCGCTAGCGGTACGTAAAAACTGTCGCGGCTTCTAACAGCGTAAAAGCCCTTGTCCTAGTCTTTTGCTTGAGTTAGGCAAAACTTTTGCCAGATAGGCCATCGTTTCTGGCCCCACCCACCTCAGCCGCGAGCGATTATAATTTAACTTTTGAGGTTTTACGTTTACTGGATGAAGATATTCGCCGTGTACGGATCCTCTAAATCAGGAAAAACGACGACCGTCGTTGAGATCGTTAAGGAGCTGCGGCTGCGCGGGTACTCAGTAGCAACGATAAAAGACGTTCACGTAAACGACTTCGTCTTCGACGCAGTTGGGAAAGACACGTGGCGCCATTGGAAAGCTGGAGCTGAAGTAGTCGGCTTGCGGGCGCCAAATGAAAGCATCCTCATGATAAAACGGTCAATGATGCTCGATGAGCTGATAAGCCACATCCACAGCGACTACTTGGTACTGGAGGGGTTTAGAGGAGCAGCTCTTCCTAAGATATTGTGTGCAACGGATGAAAAGGGCGTGGAAGGTGAACTGCAGGATAGCGTCTTTTGTGTTTCAGGGGTAGTGTCTGCGCAGCTTTCGATTTATAAGGGTATTCCAGTCATAAACGCGCTTCTCAATGTCGCTGAGTTAGTCGATCTTGTCGAGCGGAGAAGTCTCAAGCTGTAATCGTCATTCCTACTTTATGCTTCGGTCTCGCCTACTTTGCGCGTGAGTCGTTTAAGGTCGCTTCTCTTGTTGACGTTATACAGCAGTGATTCATCCCGAATAACAAGCATCGTCTCTTGCTGTAATTGGTCGGACATGCTCGCATCGACGATGTTTATGCCGCTAGGAACCAGGAGTTTTGCACCAGCGCGGAGCACGAGGTCAGGGCGCACGTTAGCCTCCTCGCAAAACTCGGAGGGAAGGTAGACCCCAAGTGCAGGACTCTGGACTTGCGCCCGATGCTCGATGATCTTATCGATGAGTTGGTGATTGATCAGTGGGAGATCCGCCGAGATGATGAGGACTGGGCCTTGCAGGCCTAGTCGTGTCATAGCCCATCTGTAGTCTTGGATATACCCCTGCCCCGGCGCTGCGAGTACCGGAACGCCGGAGCTTCTTGCCCAGCGCGTTGTGCATGGAGTATGAGGGGACGTGACCATCACGACACTTTCAATTTGCGATTGAATCAAGGCAGCGATGACGTACGCAACGAGTGGTTTTCCTGCGAACTCCAATAGCGGTTTTTCTACGCCGCCTAAACCGAGCCTTTCGCCTTTGCCGCCGGCCATGAGGAGTGCAAACACGCAGTCACCTATAAGAGCCCTATAACAATGAGCGCAGTCAAACGCCCTAACTCATTTGAAGATCCAATTACGTCGCCGTTAATCCCACCGAACGCCATATTAGCGAGTTTCACCAGTCCAAGAGATAGAGCGATAGGGGGCAGCAGCACAACGATACCTTTGACGCCAAAACAGAGAATGGCTACTGCTGCTGTCAGCAGCAGTGCTGCCACCAAAGTAAGCGGGCCACTTCTCTCAGAAAAACGTGATCCAAGGCCTTTATGCGTTGCATTTCCGAACGAAGCAACTTCGACCATGGAAAGCTTTGCTGCGGCTTCAGCTGTGACGAATGCAGGTATGAGAGCGGCTGACTTAATAGATGTCACTGCAGAGAAAAGCAGAAGGAACGCGAGCGCACAAAAGGAGATCCCCCCTACACCGATGTACGGGTCTTTGATGACTTTAAGCCGCTCTTGTATGCTGCCGTGCTTGAGCAATCCATCTCCGACGTCAGTTAACCCGTCAAGGTGCATGAACCCTGTCAGCGCGTACAGTGCCACGAGGGTCAGGCCCGCGTGTACAAAGTTGTTTAAATGCGGAATGAAAGTAAGCGCATAACTGATTCCTCCAGCTAAGAGTCCGATAATGGCTCCGATGAGTACGTAAACCCACATGCGGCTGGCCAAGCTCTCGAGGTCTTCCTGATTGAATCCCACCGGAATCGTCGTCAGGAATCCGAAGCCAGATCGAATGGAGTTAATGAAGCGTCGTGGCATCAGTCGCTCCTCGATCGTACATGTTTGCGGAAACTCCACCAATCAAGCCAGCGACAATGTCATCTAAGAACGGCCCGAGCGATCTGAGAATTCCGGGTTTTAGTCTGTCGAATCGAGCATAGTCGAAGTGCCCTTTGTAGCCGCCGACGTATATCGATACGGCCATGCCCAATACTTCGTCTGCGATCAAAAAAGTCAAGTCCTTTTCGTAAGCGGCAGGGTCGAGTTTTGGGATACGGCCTTCCCGTGCATCTCGCTCTAACGCTATCCCCACATACAGAAGGACCCATAAATTAGGATCGGTGAGGGCGTGACGGAGCTCGCTCGAAAACACTTCTCTGGCACGTGCTTCTGTCTCGACTCCCGGATGCGGACACCAAAGCAGCATAGCTGTATCGACTACATCTTCACGCGTGATGCCCATTTGTTTAAAAAAATCGTCTGTCATTATCTCGACGCCCTATACCTCCTTTGGTGGCTTGAATTGACAATTTGCGAACGACGTAGACTTGCTGGCTAAGCTCACGAGAATCGCCTTGGCCATCGGTCAATCTTTGAGACTGCCATGCTTTGAGCGTTATGACGTGGCTCGTCACATCGCCTCCGACCGACTCTACAGAATCGCGATATTTGACCAAGCGGGCTATTTTGCGATTTCCACCTGACCCTCTTCCTGTTGAACTCGTATCCCTCGTCTCGAAATAGTGCCGACCTGTCTGGCGCCGTCGCTGAGGCTTTTGATGCGTGTCGCTTCGCGTTCAGGTGCAATAATGGCAAAGCCCATTCCCATGTTAAAGGTCTTGTACATCTCTTCCACTTCGACGCCCTCTGCTTGAATCACTTTAAATATCTCTTGAGGCGTGAGCGGATCTGACAAATCAAAGCCCAGACGCGTAAGCCGCTTGAGGTTTAGAAGCCCTCCTCCTGTGATGTGCGCCAAGCCGTGCACTTCGTAGTTCCTATTAATGTCGAGTACCTCTGAGTAGATCCGTGTAGGCACGAGCAGCTCTTCGCCAAGTGTCCGCTCCATACTTCCGTAACGCGTATGCAGGCTGTATTTGGCCAGCAGTTTGCGCGCAAGGGTAAGTCCGTTACTATGGACGCCGCTGCTTGGAATGCCGATAATGGCATCCCCCTCCTCGATTTTGTGGCCGGTCACAAGCTGTTCTTTAGCAGCAATTCCTATGCAGCTGCCTGCCAAGTCGAACCCCCTTATGATTTCCGGTAGGCTTGCGGTTTCACCACCTACTATGGACACGTTAGCGATCTTTGCCCCTTTTGCGAGCCCTTGTCCGATTTGATCGGCAATAGAAGGCTCAATGCTCTCCATCGCCAGATAATCGACAAACGCTATTGGCTCCAACCCCATTGCATAGAGGTCGTTTACGTTCATTGCCATGCAATCGATTCCAATGGTCCGCCAGTTTCCCATTTCTGTCGCGACGAGAACCTTCGATCCCACTCCGTCAGTGGTGATGCCTATAATAAAATCGCCCATGTCCAATAGGCCGGCATAAGCACCGTCGATATTGATCGGGCTGCCTCTTCCCTTTTTTTTGGCCTTAAAATGCCTTTTAAGGGCTCGTATTGCCTCTTCTTCGACTCGGATGTCGACTCCAGATTCCGCGTATGTATGGGGGTGCTGCGATTTCATGTACGACCTACGGGTGTAGCAGGCATTAAGGCGTGCTCAGGCGACAAAAGTGCGTGCTGCGTCGCAAAACCTCTCACGACTATCGACCAGTTACCGTGTGCTGTCGAGGAATTTGGGCTCGGCTAAAAGCAATTGGGGCTTTTACCTTAAAAAAAGATCGTTCGCAGTGCAGCGCAAACAGTCTGGTTAGTTAAGAACGATAGCTGCCCCTCTTGGCGCTATTGGAGTTCTGAAAGAGAAAACTCTTCGTGAAGACTCTCCACAGCGCGCCGCACTGAATCTCGTCTCAAAACGAATGAGACGTTATGCTCGGTTGATCCTTGGCTTATCATAATGACGTTGACGTTGATACTCCCCATGCGGCTGAAAATCCTGCCGACTATGCCGGGCGTTCCTGCCATTCGCGAGCCAACAACAGCTATCGCACTCACGTCCTCGTTGCACGAGATCTCTTTGATGATGTTGCCGTCAAATTCACTCTTGAGGCCGTGGAGAGCGTTTAAGGCGCTGCTTAAATGCTCTTCTTCTACAAGCACCGATATGTTCGCCTCACTCGATCCCTGACTTATCATAATGATGTTCACCCCCGCGCTCGCAAGTTTCGAAAACACGTGAGCCGCGACGCCAATAGTACCAGCCATCCCGGCGCCTGAGAGGGTAATGAGGGCGACGTTACTAATCGCCGTCACTGCCTTGACGAGACTCTGATCATTAGTAACGGTGTCGACGATAGTCGTGCTCGCGCCGCTGGGATTAAAAGTGTTCTTCACCCGTACAGGAATTCCCTTAATCACTGCCGGCTCCATTGTTTTTGGGTGTATAACCTTCGCCCCAAAGTACGAAATCTCCATCGCTTCGATGTAAGACACCTGCGGAAGTGTGCGGGCGTTGGAAACGAGCTTAGGATCTGCGGTCATGATGCCATCCACGTCGGTCCAAATCCAAATCTCGTCCGCATCGACGGCGCTACCGATAATTGACGCTGTGTAGTCGGAACCGCCCCTACCCAGGGTTGTGATGATGTTATGTATGTTGTATGCAATGAAACCGGTGATGACGGGCACAATGCCAACCTTAAGGAGGGGAACGAGGCGCTCGTGGACGTGCCGTTCTGTGATCTCCGTTGGGCGTGCGCCACGATGCTTACTATCGGTGATGATGCCTGCTTCGCCGCCCATCAAAAAGACTGATTGGACTTTAAGCGATTTCAAAGCGCCAGAGACGATTGGAGCAGATAGCCGTTCACCGAAAGAAGAGACATAGTCATAAGATCTGTCAGTCAGCTCGCCAAGATGATATATGCCGGTGAGGGCGTTTTTAAGTTCTTCGAGCCTCGTCTCGATTTCTGATATGACTTCAGTAACGATCATCTCATCTTCGATTGCGGCATAGGTGGCATCGAAATGTCTCTTGCCTACGAGGTGAACGAATTCTGAGACCTCGGTGACCTCGGTGTATTCGCTGGTTAGGCGTTCTGCTATGGTCTGGAGCTCGTCCGTCAAGCCGGACATTGCAGAAACGACTACAGCAATCTCATTTCCTTGGTCGTAATAGCTACGCACGAGCTCCGCGGCTTGTTTTATTCTTGCGCCATCTCCGATAGAGGTGCCGCCGAATTTCATCACATATCTCATTGTATCTAGACCTTGCAGGCTGCGTTTTAAGCTAATTTATCCCGATTGATGGTATTAAAGCCTTCTGACGGGACATCAGAGCTTCGTGGGTAGCATAAAAGCACTTTGGTAGCAGAGAAAGCCTGAAACTGGTAGTGCTAAGCGCATCTTTGCCTGAGCTCTCAATACTTTTTTCAGCTCCTTTTTTCGCCGGAGGGCTTCATAATCTCAATTGTTTTGGCGCTAGCCACGATCGTTGATTCACGTCGCAACAGGCTCAGCTTGAGGAGCAGCTTCGCGAGCGTGATTGCCGTGCTCATCGCGTGGCCGCTGTCTTTCATCCACCTTTCTTTTGTGTGGCGGAAGCAGCGCTGACCGTCGTTCCGTTTATTGAACAAAAAGGGGGCGTCCGATTCTGTTTCCAGACCATGCGAGCGCGGACGCGGTGCAGCCTAAAATGTTAGAACAGGTTGAAAATGAAAAAAATCACGAAAACAGCGGCTATGAAAGGCACGGTTGCTATCGCTACGTATTGTGGAACCCCCCAATCAAGCACCTTTCTCCCGTCAAGGGGGCCTATCGGCAGTAAGTTGAAGGCCGATAGCCAAACGTTGATTGCAAAACCGTACAACCCAACGTAACTGAGCACACCTCCTAACGGTATGAGGAGCAAATACAGCCCGCCTAACGCTAGATTCAGAAGTGGCCCAGCGGCAGATATGATCCCATTTTGTCGCTTGGTAATGCTAGGTCCGTAAATCATCGTGGCGCCGGGAGCCGCAAACACGATGCGCGTCACGTAGGCAAAGAGGATCGATAGCGCCAGGGTAACATAGTTAGCCCTGAATTCAGACCAGAAACCAAAATGCTGAGCCGTTAACTTGTGCAAAAGTTCGTGCAAAACAAAACTTGAGCCTACGACAAGGAGCGGCACGGTCAGTGTCGCAAGAACATACTCGAGCGACACATTGGAAAAGTTAGGTCGGCTAAACGCGAGATAGAAGGCGAATGAAACGCCCAGCCACGCTATGAGGAGGTCGAGAACTTCCTTGCTGCTTGTTGCGTGCCGCGCCATACTTTTATGCCATCCCCATCACACGTGAGAGCGCAGTATGCAAGATATCATACGGGTTAACCCCCGTCATGGGAAATATAACGAGCAGAGCGATGAACGTAGCTAAGGAGCTTCCTACATTGACCGCGACGGCAACGATCAGTATCCTAAAAACCTTGTTAGAGAGAAGTTCTCGCACAGAGGTCGCCTTGGTGATCCCCGAAAAATCTTCGGTTCCAGGCGGCCGCTTTGCTGCTTCAATTAGTCCAGCAATGACGCCGACCTTGAGAAAGGGAATCGGAATAAAAGGGCTAAAGCCGGCGTATCCTGCAGATGCTGCAATGGCAAGCGGATGGCTTCTGCTAGCTGTCGCAAAGCCAGCCGCAAAAACCGCGTGAAGCACAAACCAGTACCCAAAGGCGAGCAGCACGACGGCAAGCGGTGCGCCAGAAAGAAATATGAGCGCGAATAACCCTAGTATTACCGCCAAAAAAGCAATTCCTACGATTTTCGTCAAGTTGAAGCGTCTCTTCGGGACAGTTCTAAGGTCTTCGAGCGATGGAATGAGTTCAGGGTGCTCAAGATAGTGTTTTATTCCCTCTTTATGCCCGGCTCCGACGACTGCGACGATCTTTCCGCGCAGTTTGAGCAAATTTCCTGCTAAATAAGCGTCCCGTTCGTCAACGAGCACCTGCGCGGCGTTTGGTGAGAACTGCCGCAGCTCAGTGACTAGCTGCGAAATAACGTCATCGTTTGTGATCTCTTTGATGTCGATTTCCTCGTCGCTCGTGGTGATCCCGAGAAGGGCGATAAGCATCTTCAGCTTCTCAATAAGGCGCATCTTTGCCCAAAATCGAGCAATGGTTACGTTAATATCGCGATCGACAAGTGCTACGCTCGCACCGACGCTCCGAGCTGCATCGATAGCGGACAGCATCTCGCTTCCTGGCTTGACGCCGACTTCCGCGCCGAGCTTGTTCTGCACGTAGGCGAGCAGCCAGTGAACCAAGAACTGGTATAGTTTGCCGCTCGAGAGGATATCCTTGATCGACGCACTTTGTTGTTCTAGGTTCGTTAACGCCTGGTACCTACCAGGGTCTAGCTCAACGGCCACGACATCAGGTCGTTCAGCTTCGATGGTACGCCGTACCTCCGCTATGCTTTCTTCTGAGATATGGGCGGTTCCGACAACGATGATCTCTGCGGGCTGCTCGGGTCTCTCGTTCATCCGGTCCTGCTTCCACTATGCTTTGATCACAGAGCCGTCAGGGCGCACGATCTGTTCGCGGGCCTCCCCCAGCAGAGTCATGGCGCTTGTTACGTCTTTTTGCGTGACGATCCCGATCACGTCGCCTCCCTGAACGACTGGAATTGACCCCAGTCGCTGTTGCGCGAGCTTCATGAATGCCTCAGAAGCTTCATCATCAGGCGTTGCGGGCTCAACGTTGCGCGTCATGACGTTGCCCACCATGATGTCGTCTCGACGGTTTGCAGGCACCTGATGCACGTTACCAAAGGTAATAAGACCCACAAGCGTTCCATTGTCGACGACAGGAAAACTTGCGTGTTTGCTCTGAAACATCAATTCAATCAGCTGGGCAATCATCATCGACGGAGGGACTGTCACCACCTCCGCTGTCATGATATCGCGTACCTTAATGCCCGCGAGTGTCTGTGTGATCGTGGTCTGTCGCTCCTCATCAGACGCGGCGATGTAGATGAAGAAAGCTATGATGATCAAAAACGGACTAAAGAGTAGTCCGACGATGCCCATCCCAATTGCAAAGATCTTGCCGATTTGGACGGCGGTATGCGTCGCCTGCAAGTAGGGCTGCCGACTGGCAAGCCACGCCCGAAACACGCGTCCGCCATCCATAGGAAACGCTGGGAGGATATTGAACCCACCGAGAACAACGTTGATATACGCAAAGTTCTGCAAAAACAGATTTGGCACGGTTGCGGTCACTGCGAAGCTCAATGCGAAAAAGAGCGCGCCGAGGCCTAAGCTGACCAATGGCCCTACTAACGCAGTTCTTAACTCGAGTTTGGGATCTTTCGGGATTTCGATTGCGGAAACCCCTCCGATGAGGTAAAGCGTTATACTTTTTACTTCGATGCCGTAGCGCAAGGCGAGAAGAGAGTGCCCAAGTTCGTGGAGCAGCACGAAAACAAAGATCATAATGCCCGCTATTGTCCCGTAAACGAATGAGTTGGGAACGTTTCCAAACCCTAGAGGCGGGGGGGAGATGGAAAACGCGAACGCGAAGAGGGGTATAATCAGGATGAGCGTAATATTGACTAGAATCGGGATTCCGCGAACGGTAGCGATTCGAAAAGACCAAGCCATAAAACAATCCTGAATTAGCCTTTATTTAACAAACTATATATTACTTTAGCCGATAGTGCATGGAGGAGTTTGTGCACGAAACTCAAAAGGGAGGTTGAAATGCGAATCGAACTAACACAAATCATGGACCTCAACGTGTATACTGATAAGGGGGACTACATAGGAAAAGTTGAGGATATCAAGATCGACACGAACGATAAAAGGGTAACTGGCCTCGTTATAGGCGACATTAACCATAATATTTTTGACATAAAGTACCGATTCGTTGTAATACCCTACCGGTTTGCGAAATCAATAGCCGACATAATTCTCGTTAGCAGCGTCGTGAAAACGCTCATCACCCGAGCTAAGCCCAAAGAAGAAGCGTGATGAAAGAGCGCGAGATCTACGCAGGCTTGCGCACAGTTGCCCCCTTTTTTGTGCGTGTTGACGGAAGGAATTTCCGGCACGCGCTTTCGTTGCTCAACCGCGAACAACCGCACGACCTCACCTTTGCGAAGTCAATGGGCGCTGCTTCGGAAACGCTCATGCGCCAAAGCGGGCTGCCTGTGCAGTTGGTTTTCGCGTTTTCTGACGAAGTAAATGCCCTCTTTCTTGAAGCTCCTTTTGACGGCAGGATCGAGAAGCTCGACTCCGTTATCGCAAGCTTCTTTGCTAGCGCAGTGACGTTGAAGCTCTCGCCGAGCGTCCCTCTGGCGTTCGATGCGCGCGTCGTTCCCGTAAGCGAACTGGACGTACCGCTTTATCTCGAATGGCGACAAAATGAAGCTTGGCGGAATCATCTGCACGCATACGCCTACTACCACTTGAGACAAGACGGCGAGACCGCGCGCGAGGCTCACACCAAACTGCTTGAGATGAACGCGAGCGAAATGCACGAGCTCATGTTCAACCACGGTGTCAATCTGGCGAAGACTCCCTCGTGGCAGCGGAGGGGGATCCTCGTTCACAAGGAGATCTACGAGAAGCAGGGCCTTGACAGGGCAGGCCGACCAAGCAGTGCACGGCGATCAAGAGTTGTACAAAACTGGGACGTGCCGCTTTTTAAATCGCCAGAGGGACGAGAGATGCTCCTCGAACTCATTGGTAAGAACACAGATAAATATCAATAATTATATATTAATACTTAAAAAAAACTGGTTTTTCATTAACAGATCCAGAGAAATAAATGAACTGGTTAAACAGCAGGAAGAAATCGATTGCTACGCGATCGAGGACTTTTGAGGGGGGGAAAGCATCGTGGCTTTAGGTCTGTGGGGAGCGAAGCCGAAGGTAGCAAAGAACGAACAGGTGTCCCTGCTTGCCATCAAAAAGGGGCCGTTCTATGTGGTAGCGTCCGTCGAAGTAGGCAACACGACGACGAAGAGTATCCTTACGGCCACGAACATGCTTGACGGCCAGGCCTATGTCGTTAACAAAGTCGTCGGTATGACGCGTGACGTGCGCGACCCGAAGCCAGGCGAAGAGATCTTTGGGCGTACACTTACCTACAAGCCGCTTACGCGAAACAGCATCGCCGAAATGGTGAAGCGTACCCTAATTCAGTCGGTGCGAAACGCAAATCTCGAGCTTGCCGATGATCTTCACTTTGTCGTGCGCTCCACCGGCGTCGTCGCCGGCTTTGATCAGCCTGAAGACATTGGCGAGTTCATAAAGGCACTCGCCGATGGCTGTTTAATGGCAGGCGTTACAGCAAGAAAAATGACGCCGGCAATGAGTATTCGCCACCTTCCGAAGAAGTTTCGCGAATACAGTCTCCTCGATAAGGTCTCGTTTGACGGTTCGGTGAGTGGTGTTCTCCCTCCGATAGGCTCGACGGGCGTCGAAGTGGTCGCAAATGAGATGGAGGGAGAGCTGGCGACTGCGGGAATCAAGGAAGGGGCGAAATGGGCAGATGTTGACTTCCGAAATCCGTGCCTTTCGATGGATTTCGGCACGACCTTTAAAGGGCGCATCACCAACGACGTTCTTCCCTATGCGAATACGATCGCGAACTTCTGTGGCATCTCAGGTGAAATAGTCGATTCCGTTGGGCGCGGCACCGGTCTGGTAGATGAAACGAGCGGCACGACGTTCGATCTACCGAAGCCTAGCCGATTAAAGGTCAGCACTCGGCGAGAGCAGGACGTAAGAGCTCTCGCAAACGAGATCCACGAACATATCCGAATAGAAGAGGTTCCAAAAACGTCAAAGCGATTTGGCAGTGTTCCGGTTAATCCGCACGCAGCGGCGCAAATCGGATTAACTCTCATCGGCGTTGATTCAGGTGAAAACGGCAGCGATCTTCACCGCATTTCGAAAGTCGGGGGCGAGATCTATCACGAGTTTGGGATCGAGATGCTCTATGACGTGATTGATTGGGTCTCCACCGGCATCGCTGAACGGATCATCAAGACCTCATTCACCAAGGGTCTCATCAACGACAAGGTGAGCATCGGGATAACAGGCCGGGCAGGTATAACCGGGAACAAGCCGAAGCATATTCTGAAGGTCATCAAAGAGATGGGCATCTATAGCAAGCCGGAAGAGTATATTGTTTTCGTTGATGACGGGCTCGCGCGGGGAGCTGCCATTATGGCGCGATGTATGAATTCGCTAGGCACACCTAAAAATCCATTTGGGGGACTTAGGGGGGGGAAGTGCATACTGGGCCAACGGATGCGACTTCAGACTTACTAGGCAACCCTTAACGCGGAATTAGCGTTTTTAATATTCAGCAAAGTTTAGATAGTATGAACTGCTTCGCCTTGTCGGAGTTTCTGCCAGATCTTCTTTTCAGATAGCTCTGGCGTGCTGCCGCGCGAGGCAAAATGGAAAAGAATGCATCAGGGATTCCGTAGTAGCGAGACGCCGTTGCTGCATCGCCGTTCGCCTTTTGTCTTAAGCGATAGTATTTTAACCCCCCAGAACAAAAAAAATAACTATAAAAATAGGAAGATAAATTGTTGACGTCGTACCTATCTAAAAAGAAGTGCGCGATCGCCACTTCACTTACAGCTTGAACACGTAAAATCACGACAATGATGAGGGTAACTGAGCTTACACACAGGAAAGCGACTATCGGACTCTCGATTGCGCTTGTAATATTGTTGTGTAGCTCAGCCGTTAGCTCTGTGGCAGCGCAGGGACAATTGTTGGCGAGTTCGAACAACACATCAGGCGCAAAATATCCCCCTTACCCTGTAAACTTGTATGAGTTCTACAGGACTGACTGCCCGCATTGTGCGGCGCTAAAGCCGCATATTGATGCGCTTGCAAGCCAATATCCTACGCTGCACGTGTATACGTACGAAACGCAAAATGACGCGAACTATAGCCTTCTTCAGACATTCTTGAGTGCATATAGCCTCAAGTTAGACACTGTTCCTTCTGTCTTTGTCGGTAAACAGGCTTTCCAATCAGATGAGTACGCGTCGCAGATTGAAGCAGCTGTTGCGCAGGCCATTCAAAATGGTGCGACAGGTCCCGGTGATGCGATAACAGGCCATACGGTGCCGACACCGACGCCAGGAACTCATACGGGCAACGCAACCAAGAATTCAACCACCACTAGCAATGGGACGCTTGTGAATACACAAGGGAATCTGCCATTGCCGCTTTTCATCACGACCGGTATAATCAGCGGCGTGAACCCGTGCGTCTTTTCGGTGCTCATATTCCTGATGGGGACGATCGCTCTTACGGGGTCACGTTCCCGGGCCCTCGCCATCGGGGTGACTTACATTGGAACGGTGTTCGTGGTGTTTTTCCTTACGGCGCTTGCTGTCGTACAGTTTGTTCGAATCATTGGTGCCCAGAACTTGCAGCTGACTAAGACTGCGATTGGCATCTTCCTCCTCGTTGTCGGTATCGTTTCGATCAAGGACTTCTTTTGGTATAACCGCTGGTTCAGCTTCAAGATCCCGACGTTCACGAAACATAGCATCAGCTATCTCGGAAAAACCGGGTCTTTTGTTGCGATAATAGGGCTCGGCGTTATCGCTACGATTGCCGCTTTGCCGTGCACTATCGGTCCTTTCACGTACTTTTCAACAACATACTTGACTAGCATGACTACGATGCAGAACAACCTCTACACTGCCCTCTTCTCGTTTGCATTCGTCATACCAATGATCATCGTTTTCACAGCGATATACGCGGTGAAGGTGGGTACAGAAAGGGCTGAAGAATGGAGAATAAAGTCAGCGCGATATATGAGGCTTGTAGCTGGGCTTCTCATGGTCACGTTTGGGCTTCTGCTTGTGTTCAAGGTGTTCTGACGCGAGTCATTCGGTGCCTGCATCCGTTCGCACTTCTGAAGCTTGGGTCCTCAGTTAGTAAGCGCATACTCCTTGGAAAGAACAATCTTGTTAAGCGATTTTGTCAACTCACAGCTGACTGTATCTAGGGCGAAGTCTGTTTGGAAAAGGCCTTAACATGGAAACGCGCGAAAGCACCCATTATTCGACCGGTCGAAGGGAGCAATACAAAAAACGTGCTCTTGAAGCAGATCTCCTTAAGCTTGTCATAGCTGTTGTTCTCGAGTTGCTGATTTTTCTTATCTGGTTTGACGGGCCAGCAAGAGAGCGTTACGAAATTCTCGTCCACATAGTGCTGCCCATATGCATCGTGCTGCCGATCATCAACTATCGTTACCTAATCTTGGTGCCGTTCATAGCCTTCTTACCCGACGTGGCACGAGTGATCGGCATCGATATTTCACATTCCTTGGTTGTCTTGCCGCTCGTCTTCCTTGCGGGGTTCGTGCCTTTTATACGTCGGCCCAAGACTGCACTTGTCGCAGGTTACGCGGCTTGTGCTATCTGGGCGAGTCATTTCATTGTCGACGCGCGTAAGTATGCTCCTATTCAAAACGTTGGAGGATATCTGTGGAGCGATCTGGTGCTCTATGCTCTCCTGCTGACGGTGATAGGGTTTCTTCTTCTGCAGCTCTTGCGTTTCAGCGAAACCAACGTGATGGCAGAAAAGCGGTGACCGGGTGCCCGAGCGTCTCGCGCGCGCAAGCTTTTCAGTTCCGGAAGGAATCGTAGCTTACGCTTTAGAGTCATTTAAATAGCTTGCGTACCTTTGAAGAATCGCGCTGAGGGCTCCATGCATCATACATATCGCAATGAGGCACAGAGACGGGAGTGGCAGAATCCTGAAAAAATCTTGATGGAAGGAGGGGTCAAGGCCGGCGACGTCCTCATAGATTTGGCCTGCGGATTTGGTTTTTTTGCCATTCCAGCAGCAAAGATAATCGGTTGCGAAGGCGTAGTATGCGGCGTTGACGTCGACAGTGAGGCTCTCGAAGAACTACGTGCGGAATCCGTGCTAGCAGGCCTGGGAAACATCCGGGTCAAGCTTGCGGCAGCGGAAGACGTCTCTCTTTGTGAGTGCTGTGCTGACATAGTGTTCATTGGAATAGCTCTGCACGATTTCAAAGACCCGTTCAAGGTGTTGCAGAACGCCAAGAGAACCCTCAAGAAGGACGGCAGATTGATCAATCTAGACTGGAAAAAAGAGCAGATGCCTTTTGGCCCGCCCCTCGAAATCCGATTCAGTGAGGCGGAAGCCGCCTCTCTCATTGAAAGAGCAGGGTTCCACGTCGTGTCAGTAAAGGATTCAGGACAGTATCACTACGTCATTTCGGCGAATTTGCTTCGTTAGCTTGTTCGGTCGGCTGTTGGACAATTCTGATTTTTTTCCTGAATCATCGGACAAAGATAAAGAATATGGCGTTTAACTTGTAAAGGGTGTAAAGGTCAAACTATGTGGCAAAAAAACGTTCTGAATAGGACTGTCTCGTCTAGAAATGGCACTGACTTGGGTCATATAAAAGACGTGACTTTTAACGAAGGGTTTGAAGAAGGGCTGCTAGTCGTCAAAAACAAGTCTACGGACCTGACCTCAGTCATCCCATCGTCCTTAATTGAATCGGTAGATGACTCGTTGATTGTTTCAGACGCAGCGAGTTTTGAGTCATTCAGTGAGCTCGATGCTGGGGCCGCTTATGCGAAAGGGCTGCTCAACAAGCCTGTTGTATCGGTAAGCGGGTGCGACGTCGGGCACGTTAAGGATTTCAGCATAGATCTCGATTCTAAAGAGATCGGTTTAATGGTTGGTGTGAGTATTCAAGCATTCCACCTCGAAATAACGGTTCCCTGGAGCAAAATAGAAGCAATTGATCAGCTAATAGAAGTGTCTGATGCCGCTTTGTTGCACTTGTGCTTAGGCCCTCTGTACTAATGGGGTTGGCATCGGTGCGCGAATTACGCGCACAAGTTGCAGCGCTGAGCTCACAATTTGTTAAGAACACTCACTTTCTTGCACATTTGCTAGATCTCTCGGTTTGTTGAACCGCTTTGCCTAACAATACTGCGCGAAGAAATCAATGAAGGAGCCCCGTTTTGCCAGTTTATCCAGTTTCAATGTGTTTGGTCTGCAAATATTATCGAAAAGCCCAGCGATGTGAAGCATTTCCGTTAAGAATACCTCAAGCTATTCTTATTGGAAGATATGATCATAGAAAGCGTTACAAAGGGGACCATGGTGTAACATTTCAGCCAAAAGAAGGTGTTAGTCAAGAAGAGCTTGAAATCATTTTGAGCATATTTAGTGACCCGCGTTCCTAAACGCGGTCTAAAATCTGGAGCTTTTACACATTGGCGCTGCAGGAAACGCTAGTCTTTAGCTTTCTGAAACTGCCAACTCTCACTTTCGCTTGATTTTGTTCAGAAAAACGCTTGTTTTTGGGATAAATAGCTTATGCTACCAACTCGCTCGCAAGCTTAACAACAACTAGTGTTTTTTGATGATGTAATTGAGATATTACTTATTATTAAATATCCTTTTAAAAATACTATTTATAATAATATTAATTAATATTAATTATTTTGTTATGTTATTTGCTGCCACCGGATTCACTCTAACTCTAACCAAGAATAAACAAAAAGAACTTACTATTATAAAATTCTAGAAATAGCTTTGAGTTGACACAGTGTGACTGATAGAGCGTTGTAATTCAGCGATAGATTGTATTTTTTACTTTTTTTATAACTTTTGATGGCTTGTTGGCGCATCTAAGCAGGCGTCGAAGAAATAAACGCTCATAAGATATTTCCCATCTTTGTGATAAACGAATAATGAGGTAGTATTATCAAAAGTCTTAAAAGCCTCTGTTAGAGCAACAGAACTCTAATTAGCGCGAGAGAAAAAACAGGGACACAACTCTTAGCATCTTATTGGATTGTTGGTTGTGGCTTCCATGGGAGATATCTCCATTGTATCTTTGCTGCAATTGCGGATCGTCGTGTTGGAAAAAATAGTTTGATATTACCTACAATAGGCAGCTTTCGAGTGGTATCAAAAATACTACTAGCAGGTTGATTGCAGTTTCGTGACCTTTTTTTGTCTCAACTCTCACTTTTATAAAAATAGCTGGGACAAAAAAAAACTTAGAATGAGACCTTTTCGTACGCTTCCCTCAAATCATCGTCCTTGAATTGAAGGTAGACCTGCGTTATGCTAAGGCTGGAATGCCCTAATAGAAGCTGCAAACGCCGCAAATCCATTCCTGAGCGTACCAAATGTATTGCAAAGCTGTGGCGTAGCGTATGCGGGTGGATCTTAACGCCTATCATAGCTCCGTGTTTTTTGAGCTTGAATACCTGTGCTCGTTGAATAGGAAAAATAGGTTGATTATCGGGGATATTTTGTATGGCAATGTAATCAGAGAGCATTTTGAGCGTTTCATCCCCCAATAGTACCCTCCGCTGCCGCCCTCCTTTGGCTTTTCGTATGTTCACCACGTTGTTTTTGCACTCAATGTCGCTAGGCGTGACGTTGATGGCCTCGCTGACTCTCACCCCTGTTCGCCACATAAAGTCTAGCAGCAGATAGTCCCGCCCACTGCACGTTTTGGCTACTTGGAGTAGCTCATCGACCTGCTCTTTTTCGAGATAGTCGGGTATTTTGGTCACAAGAAACAAAAGACTTGTTTTGTTTAATGGCGCGGCGTCAGGCGTTGATATCTCCGGTTTTCGGACAATAATTACCTCATCCGGTTAATTTTTCATTAAAGAAAGCTAATTTAGTAATTTGTATATAGGGTTTAAAAACTCAAATAAAGTGAATATTTAATAGGATTGCTAATAGAGTTGTGACTACTTTCATTACCAACTTACAGGAGATATCTTAATCTATTTTATAAGCGGGCTGTCGCATATTTAGACATCAAAAATCTTAAAAACCGGATAATCTCTTATAATCTCATTCTTCTAAATTTGCTAATTTTAACGCATTTTTTAATTTTATAATAGATTTGACCATTAATTAGAATAAGCATAAGGTCAACTTTAACGCGCTAACATCTTTATCCCATCGGCATAAATTGAGTTATCTAACTAGTTTTATCTGATACTTTTCGTGCGGATTACGCAGCAATATAATTTGATATCTAAAATGTACCCTTATTTTTAGAGGTATCAAAACTTTCGAGGCAACTTAAATCGCCTATTTTTCGTGCCTCAACTCTCACTTTTATAAAAATCGCATCGAGAAACGATGTTTAAAAAGCTACTTTTTCGTACGCTTCTCGTAGGTCATTATCATTAAATTGAAGGTAGACTTGGGTTATACTGAGGCTCGTATGCCCTAGCATAAGCTGTACACGCCGTAAATCCGTTCCAGACCGCACTAAATGTATAGCGAAGCTATGGCGCAGAGTATGCGGATGTATTTTGACTCCTACCATATTCCCGTATTTTTTTACGATGTTGAATACTCGATTTCTTTTAATAGGAAAAACAGGTCGATCCTCTGGGGTATTTAGTGCCAAGACATAATCGGAGAGCATTTTGAGGGTTTCTTCGTCAAGTGGCACCCTTCGCTGCCGCCCTCCCTTGGCCTTTCGGATGTTAACGACAGCGTTCTTAAATTCTATATCCTTCGGGGTAACGTTTATGACCTCACTTACGCGCACGCCAGTACGCCACATAAAACGCAATAGTAGGTAGTCCCGCGTACTCGACGTTTCAGCCGCCCGTAGTATCTCATCGATCTGTTCTTTTTCGAGATAATCGGGTATTTTGGTCATAATGATACAAAAGAAGTGTTTTGTATCATAAAGATTGCTATTTTGCGCTTCTTTTAGGAGAAAGTTCTAAAATTTATACAAGTAGGCAAATTTCTGCACCAACTTGCTAAAATATATTTTTATAGCGTTAACGCAATAAAAATCAGATTCTCGAAGGTAGTGCCTAAGCCGGTCTATGATTTGAACCCGAAGTACTGGAAGGATACGCAGTTTGCCGTATTCTTTTAAGACTTGAGCCAAAGAGCGGGATTAGACGGCACTGAAAGAAAGCGAAAATGTTAAACAGCTGGAATACCAATTGGTATCGACTAGACCCCCTCCTTAAGCAAGGCGATATGTTGCATGTCTTCTTCTTGGTCGAGGTCTAGTCCCTCCATTTCTTCAGTCGATATTTGTGGGCTAGGTTAACTCTGTCACTGTTTTGTTATGACGAAGGATGATCTTGCTTATTATGAAGATACACTCGTCGTAGTTGTATTTGGCGCTGTATTCTTAGTAATTGGTATATTCTTAGCGTGGTATCGGATAACTCACGATACTTTCGGCTTAGGAGGCGGTGGGGAACCGACTACGCCTTTTCTAGACCTATCAGCAGTGTTTATCATGATTGGGGCTGTGCTGATATTGCTCGGACTAATCCAAAATTTGCGCCGTCGTCGGAAAAAAGCAAAACGAAAAAATGTTTTCGTATAGTTCTATCATCATGTGGATAAAACGCAATAAAATCGCGCTGAAAGAGATTAATGGGTATTTCGTGCTTGGGGATCTGCGCAAGTTCACGGAACAGCACGGGGACGTTATTGGATGGGAACACTCAAATCGCTCATATATTTTAACGCACGGCGTGAGTGGAATCGATTGGAAGCACTACAAGCATCCGCTGCCTGAGCAGGTGTATGATGTCAATATGCAGTATTGGAAGACACGCATTTTTTTTCCGTAGTTAAAAAGCTTTAGCTCACAGCTTTACTTCCATTCCCACTCTTTCACGCCGTAGGTCCAATCCTCGCTCATTTCTACTTCGTAAACAGAGACGATGCTGTTGAGGTGGGCGAGCGCCGGGGATTGTGTGCGCCAGAAAGTAACCCCTCGCATACTGCCGAGTGGCGGGCGCCCTTTCGGAGTGAAGATTCCCGATATCGTATAAGAAGCTCTATCGCCATCCTTTGTCAACGTCATGCCGCGTCCTTCATAATACAGCGTTCCGTTCGGTCGCGGCGTGTTCACGTTTGTTGTTGTGCTTGTACATTCGATTCCGAAAAGCGTACCTTGTTCCTGACTCGTTCCTTCCCACGTGCCATTGCCGTCAAGCACTCGCATGCCTGCCAACTTACCCTTTCCTTCGTATATCAAGTCGCCCAACATTTTGATTACCTCCTTGAGGATTAAATTGCATCTGATTAAATAATCATGGTGCACTATGGGTTTTCGCGCTAGACAGACAATGAGCCGGGCGAATATGAAACCCTCCTCTCTTAGCGCAATTCATTTAGATCGGGAGACCTTCACAAGTTTGCAGACTAAATGATGATATCATTCAATCGAATGAGTCAAACCGAACTTACGTCCTCACGCATGGGGTTTCTGGGGTGGATTGGCGGCTTTACAAGCACCCGCTTCCTGCTTCAGTTTATGATGTTTACATGAAATACTGGGCAGGCGTGTCTTTTAAGCTTGACCTAAATTCTGAGATTTTAGTGCGTGCTTGGCTGACCGCTAATGCGTTAAACAATTCGGGTTTAAAAAGAATCTCACATCGCCCCAATGCTTTCTATGCCTGCGGAGGGCCTTCCTTCAACAGCTCTTTGATTCGTTTTTCTGCCGGAACTGCCTGCTTCCAAAACATCTCGAAAGTTGAGGCGAGATAATCAGCAAATACAGGATCATCGGTGTAGAGCAGGCTGAGCGGCTCATCGAGTTTTAGATGTTGAATATCGATGTTGATCGCACTGAAACAGTACTTTTTGTCAAAGATTGCGAAGTACGTCCCACGGTAGTCGCCAATGTGGCGCACGTCAGCACCGATGTCCAAGTGAGAGCGAATTATGTCGATGACTCGATACGTGACATCGGTGATGCCACGGCATTGTCCTCCGCGCTCGATGAACTCTCTTTCTGCCTCAAGGATGCCAAACGCGTCGCCAAACTCGACTCCTTCACGATTTACTACCCACAAGAACTCTTTTTCCGCTGAGAGGAAGACGGGTAAGGCCGCGCCGAGTACATCCTTGATACTTTTGACAATTTTAAACGTTGCAACTTCGTCGGAGGGCCGAAAACGATGTTGCTTTGCCAGTTCCTGCAGCTCACGCTTTCGTGCTTCCATCTGACGCAGCTCGCTCTCCTGCTTCTTGAACACGGCTTCGACAGCGGTCTCTAACTCCACCGCCGCGTAGATTGTGGGTGAATCGAGCGAGGGGCGCACCATGCCCTTTTCAATGAGACTCGTGAGTGTGCGGTGCACGTCTTCACGATACGTGTGCAGCGATTTGGCGAGCGGAGAGGGGGTCTTTGGGCCGTACTTAAGCAGGTGCAGATACAATAGTGCCTCTTTTTCGCTAAGCCCGAAACCGATCAAGCGGCTTGTGAACTCGTCGTCAGTGGTCATCAGTTATCACAACGTACGTGAGCTGAATGATAGATTCACGGATGCGTCATATTGAATCTGACACATTCACAGCTCAAAATTTTCATTGTTCCTTTGAAAGATCAAGCTCTCAAATTTTATCTTGTTTGCCTTAAAGCTTGTGATTCTCGATTGTACCAATATTGCCCCAGCTTATCAATCAACTGCTCGACAATTGGAGCCTAATACAGGCTCCGACACTAGAACATGTGTGGTAACTAACGGCATCCGCTGCCTGAGCACGACTATGAGGTCTATATGCAGTATTGGAGAGGTGAATGCTTTTGAAAGTCGCAACGTGCGTGGCATTGGCAGTGCGTACCTGTTTTCCACTTTTTTTCTACTTCAATTCAATTTCAAGTCGTTATGCGGATGATTGGGGTCTTTATTGTACCTCTTGCAAAAAAAGGAAAAGCAGAGGGTTCGCCCTCATGCCTTCACGACGACCGTGTGCGCCACGCGATCCCCAAGCCGTTGCTTCATGTCTGATGTCCACACAAGGATGGCACCAAGCAGGTACGGAATGAAGTACGGAATGAGGTCAATGAGCCGTAGGATGTTACGCACGACCGCGTCCATATAGTCAATCTTCGTCCCGTCCTCCCGCACGACTTTGATCTTGACGGCCATCTTGCCGACTGTCTGGCCGTACGCACCTTCGAGGACTATGAAGTACAGCAAAAAGATCAGCAGCGAAACTGCTCCAGAAAGTTGCGTTTGAAACGGGATCGCGAGAATGCCTGCGATAATGGCAATAATGATGGTATCAATGAGGATCGCGACAAAGCGGATTGCGACGCCCTGATATGGTGAGGCCGCAGCGTAAGACGGTGCTTGATACGTCGGAGCAGGTGCGTACGACGGAACGCTCTGTGGCTGTTGTTCGACTTCAGCGTGCAACTGAGCGCCACACTGTTCACAGTACTTAGCGTTAGGTAACGCGGGCGCGCCGCATTGTTGACATTTGTCTTCGTCCATGGTTTTCACCTCCGTTTCTTTTTTATCTTGAAGAAATACGCGGGGTTGTAGTTATTTCTTTGCTGTTCTTGAGGCGGTTTTTCATGTGCGTCATTTCTGAAAACAAGTCCGATCTCGCCACTTAGCAGCGTTTGTCCTAAACAGGCCCGATAAGCAGCACTCAGGAGGACTTACGGAAAGATTGGACAAGCACCTAATGGAGCCTAATACAGGCTCCGACCCCGCAAGACAGAATGGTCGGAGTGACCGCGACATCGCTTAATGTGTGGTCCCAAGAAAGATCATGCATTGTGTATGTGTCACTGCCTGGTATGTCCTACCAGAAATTTGCTACAGGTCTGCTGCTAAGCTTACTTTTATTAAATTTGCGCGAAAAAAATGCCTACCCCCCTGGCCGCTTGCAGACAAAAAAGCCAGTAATGCCTGCAAAGGAAAAAAGGAAAAGAAAGCGGATATCAGCCCGACCTGCTTGGCGGTACTAGTACGACGACGAAGTTGTCAGTCGTATCCTGACTGACATACGCCAAGTAACTGTTTGCGTTCGAGTTGTACCCGATCCACGTCGTGCTGTTTGTCTGTAGAGGGATGTAGCCCTGCTGCTGCAACATGCTCGTGGCCGAATTGAACACGTTGGTGGTGTCTGTTGACGATTTGGCGAGTTGTATGACGGCCTCGTAAACGGCTTTGTGGTCCGTTATCGTTCCTGAATACTGGTCGTTCCCTGTCGTGTTGTTCACACTCTTATTGAAGGGAATAATTACGGTGTAGCCTTGACTTGGCATGTAACTCGTGAAAAACGAGCTCAAATCCGTTGAATTCGGGAGTGCCGTGGGCGCGATGGCTTCTACGGAAGGAGTCGTCGTCGATACAGTCCCGGTCGCCGTCGACGGAGCAGTCACGGTCGCAGTCGACGGAGCTGCGCTCGGGCTGCACGTGTTCTTCAGTTGCTGATCGTGCAATGAGCGATTTGCGCAAAATATGCTCAAGCACCCCGGGCAAGTCCGCGAATTGGATGTCGATGACTTGCGCAACGATATCGTCGACGAGCAGTGTATCGCCTAATCGGACGGTTTCATCAGGTGAGAACACGAGCGCCAATTCGTCCCCATACTTCGTCAATACATACATGCTGATCACAGCATTTTACATTGGGAAAAGCTTCCTTCGGACGTTATCTCTCATTTTTAGTCCGTGTAAGCTGATCGCTGCGGCTTGCAGTTCGATCACTTCGATGGAGCTAAATACGCTCGTCATGTGAGCCAGCTTAAGCTCTTCAGGATAGCCGTGCTCGCTTGATATGCCGCTTACCAGCGAGAAGACGAGGTCGTGTGGGACAGCGCCATTCTCGGGAATATCGAATCGAAACGCCTCGCCTTGTGGTGTTAACCGCCCAACGTAAACACAGCCAAAGTATCTAGTCTTGTCCTGTGTGAGGCACTCTCGAAGATCGCCCACATAACATATTCCGGGAATCCCGTCGATCAATGAGAGGATCCCTAACCGATTCGATTTCAGGGTCAGTGTTGTCGATTTTGATAGCGCTACAAGAGTATTGCGGTTCACGGATGCTTCGTTCACGAGATTTCTAATCACGAAGGTCGGATCAGCAACGGCTCCCGCCACGAGGCTCCCGTCCAGAAGCACAAGTGCCTTGGAATACGAACTTACCACCTGAAACTGGAGGTAGCGCTCCAAGAGATTCCGTAGACGATCGAGCGTTTTCCTATTCTGAGGAGTACCACCGATAGGCGCCTCTCCATAAACGAGTCTACAAATAGTGGCGTAGAGATCGTCTTTATTGTAGTTCGTGACGACAACAAGGTAAGGCCCGTAGCGCTGCATCTGGTGATTTGTCGTGCCTTCGGGCTTGATTATGACTGACGCACGAATAGCGCCGACTAATCCTTCTGGCACGTATCCGAGAACTACGCTTGTGCTGTCGATTGCGACGACAAGGTCATTAAGCGGAAATCGTGGATTGAAAGAGCATATCGGTGGTTGATCCTGCAAATCGACGCTAGCAAATCGAGGAGTTTCTTCGTCTTTTTTCGTAGTAGGAATGACAATATCAGTTAGCTGAACATCCGTAAGTTCAAAAACGAGATGGTTTGGTTGTTGCCTGTACAATTCAGCGACGAGATTACTCACGTCAAACATAGAGGTCGTTTCGACTTACATCAAGTCTCTTACGAGCATATAGCTTGAGCAAGCGACGTGAAACAATTCATTTGAAGCCTAGAGCGCTTCTAAGTGACGATAACGAAGGTACTAGCAGGCTGTCGAGAAACGGAAGAACGTCATCGACCTGCGCCTTACAAATTGATGGTCGCTGTGTTTGTGTAATCGTCGTACACCAGCTGCTTGGGCTTCGCGTTTTGCTTGATTTCAAACACGATTGTTCCCGCAACTTTGTCCCCCGGCATCGACTTACTCTTAGAAACGAGCTGGTCGCCGATTCCTGACAGGTACGTCGGATTGTGCCCTTCGTTGAGCGAGTCGAAGAGTTTGAAGTTGTAACTGCTTCCAATGTCACGTCCTGTGTCATTCACGTTCGTGACGGTCACATAGAACTTGAAATACTGATATCCGGGTTTTGGCGTGGTCACATATTGTCCCGATGGCGTGTAAACTCCCTGATATTGAGCTGTTATGTTTACGTTCTTCTTCCCGCCCGTCGCTGGCGAGGGTGTTGTTTGCGAGCCAGAAGATAGCGTACTTAACGTCGCTCCAACCACAATGTAGGGGGCGCTCGTGTATGGTTTATAGTCGTCAGGAGTCGTATTGTAACCGGCAGCTGCTCCTGCAAGGGGAAACAACGAGGTGATACTTGCCCAAACAGTCTCATTTTCCATGAAGTTGGTGGGATAACCGTGAGTGCGGTAGTACTGAACGAGAGCTTTGAATAGCTGTTGCGCTTCTGACTGGTCTTGTGTCGGCGCCAATTTCATATTGGACGTGGTGCCGTTCACGTCTTTGAAAGATCCGACGAAAAAATCGTGTTTGAGATCTGAATCGTATTGCTTCGAAAATGGCGTAATCGTGGTATTGCCGTCCGAGCCGTACTTCTGTGTGAGATAGTCAGCAAACCGTTGATCGCTGTTCTGATCGCTAGGGGTCAAAGGATTCGTGCAACCGGCGACTGCCAACAACGACGCTATCATTACGAGCGACACAATCGCTGCCAATTTTGCTGTCATCAGTTTCGCCTTTTTTGACGTCCTTCGTTCTGTCCAAAAAAAAAGAATTTGCTGTGTAAGACGTGGGCGACGGAGCTTAACTGTTGCCTTTCAGCCGCGCACGGTTGAAGGGTAATATTTTTGCTGCGCGGGGTAACGTAGGACTGTGAAGCATTTGCTCGATGATCTGCTAAAGTGGTGGAGCGCTGTCGCGCTGGTGCTCATCTTGCTCAGATTATATGGATTGCTTTGAAATCTGCTTTGATGGAAGAACGGCGGCACTTGGAGAGAACTAATGGCATCCTACGTCCATCACGTGCCAAAAACGTGTAGATGCAGTGATTAGGACGTGACCGTCGCGTCCTTCAAAAACCGCAACAACAGCTGGTTAAAGAACTCCCGGTTGTCCTGGTGTGCGCAATGTCCAGCATCAGGAATGACCGAACACGTGCTCTGCGGATCGTGACGCCCCCTTCTGCCGGGATGATCATTGCATAGGAACGAAGCTAGATGAAACAACCAGTACCTATCATGGTGGTTACCCTTCTCGTGCTGATGATCGAAGTGGCGGGACGCGTCTCCAACCCAACCGCCTCCTTTCAACCGAGCGCTTCAGCGACTGCTTCGGCAACAGCCTGGGGGGAAATCGCTTTCAAGGAAGCGGCTACGTCGTACACTAGCGTCTTGTCAATGCGATAATCGCGTCGCTAAACGACGGATAGGAGCGTATTAGATCGCTCCTGCGTCCGACCTCAAAATCGGCAAATTCAAAGCCCGGAGCTACCGTTGTGCCGAGGAGGGCATATTTGCCTCCCTCCGCCGCCGAAGCGTGCAAGCTTCTTAAGTTATCTTAGTTTTCTTGGTGACTCTCTCGGATGCCAACATTATGCCCCTGTAACCGTCGAGTAGTCAGAGTTCGGGCCGTTCACGACAACCCCGATCGTGGTGTAGTTGCCCGACAAGTAGGCGGAGGAGTGTTTCGCGTTTGAGATCGGTTGCAACATCATCCCGACGACCGTTTTGCCGTTCTTTTGGTACTTGATCAGCGAGTAGTCGGGGCGATCTGCGATCACCTTGACGGTGTAGCCAAGTTTTGGCATCTGCGTTTGATAAAACGAGCTGACTTGCGACATGGTATCTCTCGTGCCGTACCCATAGGACGTAGAGCCGTGGTCGGGATAATCCGCGTAGTCAGTGCGCTGGGACGGATTGTAGCGCGGCATCACCGATGGATCGGGGTCACAGCACGTTGTAATATCGGGGGATAACCCGAGGCCGATTGGCCGCCAGATGCCGCCTGTGATGCTTGTTGGTTAGAGCTCGTTGAGCTGCTCGTGCACCCTGCCGTGCTTGCGATCACGACCATAATGACAATGCAAGACGCTGCTGCGACGTATTTCGGTTTGAACTTCATAATCTTCCACCTTCAATGGCGCTCGCGCATTAATACATGTAGTATTAAAATGAGCCGGTTTTCGCCTCCTCGACTAACGGCAGAGGCGGCGCGGGCGCGGCAGCGCAAAAAAAGGGGAGCCAGAGCGTCGTTTATCTTGGAATATTCCTGACGTAAAAACGCAACTTCGTTCTCAAGCTCTTGTATTGTCTTATGCCTTGGTTGCAAAGTCCGCTGTTACTAGAAATTCATTATTCAAAGCGTCAATAACTATTCCCCCTACAGAATTAAAGACGATCCCATAAAGGGCGTTTGGCTCCTGTTGACGAATATAAACGTTTTTCTGGGCATTGTTAAGGCTTGAGCCGTCATTCCCCTCCCAAAAACTTGTTTTGGTGGAGTTGCTCATGGTCACTTTCACGTACTTTTGGGCTTGTGCAAAGTTCACCCAATAATCATGACGTTTCTGCGTATCTGATCGATTTTTAGGAGTTTCAATCGTGATGTTGTGTATGAATGGCGTAAGCTTTTGCTCTCCGTCTTTGACTACCCCGTTGTAAGTCGTAATGCCCGCGTTATTTGTCGATTTAGTCTAAGGCGTAACGATGGTATAGTTATGCTCTGAGAACGTTTGCGTAATTGCACTGATCGTATCCGTAGATTTGTTTGTTGTAGTTGTGGTTGTGCAACCAGATACTAACAAAGAGGCAACCACAATAAAAAGAACAATTATTGCAGTTATTGGTTTGAATTGCATACGCTTACGCAAGAGGCGATTCGTGGCTTAACGCTTCTTATTCTTTTTTTCCGAACAGCCGGGCCCAAAAACTCAACTTTAGGCGCAGGCAATCGTAACGTTACTAATTCAAGCTGTTTCCGTAAATTTTCCTTGTCTGCTTTTAAATCGTTATTCAATCCGGTGTAGATAACAAGCTTTTCTTCTAGGGTTTTTACCTGCGTTTTTACCGTTTCAAGTTCGTTTTGTAGTCTATTATTGTGGTGTCCTGAGCGTGAAGTTCACTTAACGCAGCCTCTTTATCGCTGACTCTTTTTTCAAGTCTCTTTTTTCGAGTACCCGAAACTCCCGAAACTTCAAGCGTCGAACCCTGTCGACCCCCTCAAGACCACAAAACCACAAATTATGTGGGAAAGATGGGGAAATTTTTCGATAGCAGCAACGTAGCAGCGACGTCCTACGCACAAAAGGACACGGCAGAAACGCTGGAGCGGCTCATGGTCTCCCATGATTTTAGGCGAATTTCCGAGTAGTTTCCCGTTTGGCCCATATCTTTTTCTTAGCCGCGTCAATACCCCATTTTCTTCGTGACAGCATGCCTATATTTTGACGCTGCGACCCGTCCGAAGTTCGACGTGAGGTTTCCCAAAGGACGGAAATTGGAAGCGATGGCTCCACGCGAGGGGCTCCGCTTAGAGAAAAGAGCGGGAGTTGTGCAACTCCCTTTCAGTTTTTAACCCGGCGCTTGCGGGAACTCGAGCACGATGCTGCTGCAGACGACTGCGGCAGAGGCCTGTCCCGCGCGTCACTTTCTTTCCGCGCCGCTAGGCCTATCGAGAAGCGTGCCCAGGAAAAGGCGCTTACTTAAGAAGTTAAGATGCGCGTGATGTCCTTCTTTCTCACGTCCTTCTTTTTCTGCATTTCTGAAACACGAAATGAGAGCATCTAGCGCTTGCATGTCATCTAATCGAGCCTCGGAATCCTCATAGATTTTTGTTTTAACCTCTTCAAGCGCACGGCTCAATAAGTCCGCGTCGCTGCCTGTTAAGATTAGTTCTTTCTCAATCATCCTTTCCCTCCTCGTACCGATCGGTGCGATCAACAGACGCGTCAAGGTCATCCTCGAGGTCAGAAGCATGGTTCCTACTGTCCGAGGGGTCACGCTCGGGCCTTTCAAGAATTTTTTGGTCTGTTTCGTTCACTCTTCACCTGAGAACGAGCGACGGCAGAAATAACAACAAGGGAATCCCAAACTTTAAATCGGGAGACGTTCAAGGAACCCTTGTTGAGAATATGCACGGGCCGGGGTTCTTGCTTTGGCCGGCATGCCCCGTCTCGTTCTCTTGACACTTCCGTGTTTTTTACATGAGCCACGCTCGATAATAGCTTGATCGATTTTTTCTGACGTCAATAATAGCGTCAAACCGGCCGTAATTCCGGGCGACGAGCGTTAACCAAGCTTCAATAGATAAATGGTCAATTCACGCGATATATCGCTGCCTTGATTACTTGCCCCTAAACAAGCACAACCGAATCTTTACGTATGGGGCTTTGCAGCGTTACCGCCGCTGATCTCTAAAGGTACGCCAACTATGACATTGAGGGCAACCTAAAAATTTCTATGCGGCTCCACGTTAGCCTTCGTAAAAAAATTCTTTTTCCGCTTCTTTTCTTCTTCTTCTTAGACTGTAAACGGTGCGGCGATTAAGTTGGATGGTTATTTTTTAGTTCACTACGTTAAGCACTGACGTCAACATGCGGGATAGTACTGAGCATTTCCCGCGCAAGCCGCCCCACCGTTAGCGTGTGACATAAAGGCACTGTCACGCTTTCCCACGCAATCCGTGCCTCACGCGGCCTTATGAAACTACTCTGTGTAGTCCTGATCGGAGGTGAACGTGATGGCAACGAATGCAACGACCATAAAAAACGGGGCCTGCTGGTATGGCCTCCACTTCGGCTGCTTGCACACAAACGATCCGAACTGTAACAAGTGTGCAGAGCGCCTCGCCAACGCGGTGAACAGCTTGTCTCGCCCCCGGCACAGCAGCGTTAATTAAGTGGTTGAAAACCCGTACCGCAGCCGGATAATCGGCTACGCGTGCGACTTCTAGGGCTTCGAAAGCATATCGTGTGCGTGCAGATCGAGTGCATATTCTGTAGGGCGCGCCGTTCGCTACTCACGCTTACGTTCGCTGCTCACGTCGCTCCATAGGGCTTTCACTACGTCTGCGTGCTCGTGAACAGCCTTCTGTATCTTTGGTGTGATTCTATACCATCCTGACCTACTGATAGTTCCCTGCTGCTCAACGGCATCAATAAGGTCTTGATATGCAAGGCCTATGCTCTCAAGGTCCACTAAGGCTTTGACTTGTTCGTAGTATCGCCCATTCTCATCCCGGCGGTTCCTAGCAACAGCTAGGCTTGCAGCTGAATTCCACACGTTGATATAGACTCTCAAGCCGTCCAAACTGGTCCGTTTTTCATTAAGCGCTTCTTCAGTCTCCTGTTGTGTCATTATCCCACCTCAAGCAGCAACTTGTTCGTCCTTTGCGGCCTTTGTATTTGCTCGATCATATGTTTAACCGGCTAACGTCCATTAGCATAGACTCGAGCGTTCACGAAATAAATCTAGTTGTAACGTTTGAAAAAAGAAAAGCCGTAGGCACTAACACCTATGGTCCAGGATAGATGATGGAAATTACCGTTACATCGTGGGAGACAGAGGCCTGTGCTCCGTCGTTGTCGGTGACGGTGAGCGTAACGGTCCACGTGCCTGGTGCATAATTGTGCGTAGGGTATTGGCCGGTGCCAGACGTTCCGTCACCAAAGTCCCAGCTGCAGGCCTACATTGATGCCAATACTATAGGTGAAGAAGAGCCGCTATTCCCGATAACGCAGCAGTGGGTCCGGGCCATCATAAACAAGTATGCAAACTAGTAGGCAAGAACATTCACCCGAAGAACATTCACCCGCACACATTCAGGCACGGCTTTGCTATTAACAGCGTGCGGCAGGGAGTTGACATACGGCGCCTGCAGCAGGTGCTAGGTCATTCTAATATTACCAAAACGGCCGTGTATCTGCAGTTTGAAGATAAGGATGCAGTTTGAAGATAAGGACCTGCAGGAAATCTACGAGCGAGTGCCGTTTTAAGGACAGGTATTTTTTTATGCGCGGCAAGAATGTGGCCGCAAAAAACCAGCTAAACTCCGCAGTGAGTTCGGTGGCTATAGTGATGAGGAGATAGCCCGAGAAATCAAGGTTGAGCGCGAGGGCGGGCACGAGGTCACTAACGAGATGGACCCCCCGATTGACGGCAAGATTGACTGCAATAGACGTGAGAAGGCAGCCCGCGTGAAGGGCGTAATCCCGGGCAGTTTGTCTTGTTGCCATAACATTCACCTCCGGTCCAAACTCGTTTTCTCAGCTATCCGCTCCGCGAGAAGGCACTCACGTGACGACCACGCGGCCTCAATGGGTAGCGTGCTCTGTCTCCGTCGTTGTGTGTTCCAACACTCCAGGTTGTCGCTTCGCGAGCCACATAGTTCACCGCGTTGGTCAAGTGTTCCGCGCACGTTCTGCAATTGGGATTGGTTGCATTCAGGCAGCCAATGTGAAGACCATAGTAGCAGACATTTTTGTTCGTTGCCATAATGTTCATCTCCAATCCTTACTGTGCCAAGTAGTCTCATAAGGCCGCGTGAGGCAGCGATTTCGTGGAAAAGCGTGACAGCGTGTCTTTGTCACACCTGAGCGTGAGAGGGCACATTGGGTAGCTGCAGCGAAGGACTACAGCAGGTGCTGGGGCATACCAACATAAACATAACAGCAATCTACCTGCAGTTCAATGATAAGGGTGTGCAGGAAGCGTATGCAAACGTGCAGTTCTAACAGCTTATTTTTCCAATAAGAACTGCTCAGGGCCTACTTCATAATCTTCAAAAAGGAAAAAAGAAGGAAAGGAAGCGCGATCGCCCCCTCCTATTCACGCAGAATTACCGCTTCATTGCTTCTGCTTGGGCTTTCATAACCTCTTTCATGATTTCCTTTCCTGTTTCGTAGGGCACTATTTCGTGCACCTCGATATCAAAGAAGGGGTAGAATGAGTACGCGTGCCTGAACTGATCTTTGGTTTCTCCGCTCGAGATTCCGTATCCTGATGTTGCGTTTGCGAAGTAGCCGAGCTCTAGCGTTTCACCTGTCTTCAAGTTGTTGTCAATCCCTGCCCACATCATCTCCCACATCTTTGCAATTTCAGTCGGGTCGGCCGGCCACGGCGCCATCGGGTTGTAGCGCCACATGACCATAAATTTCGCTATTTCTTTCACCTCATTTCATGTTGTCGGCGGTAGTAGCGACCGCCGTTTTTCTAAAACCCGTAAAAAGGCGCTCTAAGGGGATAAATGTTGTTGTGACGGGCGCTTGTTACGGCGATCGCATTACAGCTATGCAACGTGCAGTCCAAAAGTAGCGTTTCGTGAAAAAGTAGTATTTTCTACATACTCTGGGGTCAATTACCCCAACCTTTTGAGCTGTTTTTTACCCTCGCACGTAAACTTGCAGATAATAGACCCAAAAGGATCCGCTTATACGCTTCTTTTATCGATTTAGTGGTCTTAAAATGCTGCTAGAGTGGACTATTTCTCAGAAGCGGCTTTATATACTTTTTCTACCAGTCAGTTTTAGAAAAAGAAGGGGACAGCATTGCATATAGCTGTCATAAACAACTTAGCGGCGGCGGTTCCGCTTCGCGATTCATGGGAAGTGTGACCAAACGAAGGAAACCTCCCGCCTAGTTGATGCGGCTTTGAGCAGCGCCAGGTATGATAGACCATAACTGCACGCCGCCGGTCGTCGCGTATATATGTAGCCGCGCGGGACGGAGGATAGCGCGCGGTGTTATTGGCTCGCAGCTAAGGTCATTGCCAAAACTAAACTAAGCTAGCTGAACTGGAAGCCTTAACTCAAAGACCTCACAGATTAGCCTAATGTCTGTGCTGCTGGGGCCGTTGGGCGGCTGTATAACTGCCTGTTTATTCTCCATTAGCACCCCAAGAAGCACTTCCTGCGCTGGTCACCATAGCTTAGGAGCTGCTCAGCCCCAAAGACCTTGGGCCGCATTTTTGAACGTCCTATTGCCTCAACAAGTGCTTGAGTGTCCTTCTTCTCCTTCTCAAGCGCCGTTACTTCCTGCCTCAGCTGGTCCATAAAGCCTCGAGCTTCTTGGTCTTGCTTTAAAGCAGCGTTGAGCTCACGGTCATACTTCTCCTCGGCTGCCGTGTATTGCTTATAGCGTTATTTTTTAAAATAGCGCCATTTCTGAGTTCCATATGCTTATATTGAAAGAACAGAGAAGGAGACGCGCATAAGGTCGCTGCGATGGGAGACGCAGGGTTCCTATTCACGTGATGCCTCACGAGTTTGGCCTCTCTCATCGGTAAGTAGCATGGCCTTATGCCCTCCAAACGACCGAGATCTTCGTGTAATACATCCGCCACCGGAACAAGGCATACCGCTTCTATATTAATCGTTGTCCAATGTCGGAAACACTTATGCCGCTTCGCGCTTCCTTACGCACGCAAGACCACGTGATCACCTCAAGAATCGTGGTGCGGCAAACCTGCCGGGGTCATGTTTGTGGCTCCGGCCTTCCTCTTTTAGCCGCATGCGGTTGAATTTTTGTCGGTTTGTAGACGGGTTTCTGGACACTGTCGCAGCGTGATGAATAACGCTCAAAATCGCAAGCGTTATTGCCGATAACTTTCTTTTCGGCAATCGTGAAGAACATCACCGACTACCTCGAAAAGGAGCAGGTCGATCAGGTGCTCCAGGCGGCTCAGCGTTGCAGCGCGCGAGACTATCTCATGCTGCGGGTGCTGTGGCGCACCGGGGTGCGAGTCAACGAGTTGCTCACCATCACGCCACGCGACGTCGAACCAAACAATAGCGTGATAAACGTGACGAAGGCGAAAGGAGGGAAGCAGCGGAGGGTGCATTTAGACGCAGAGACGATCAAAATGCTCGCCGAATACGTTTCCGCACAACAACTCTCCGATGATCGACCTATCTTTGGTCAAACAGCGACAGGTGCGAAACATCGTCAAGCGCTATGGTTCGGTCATCGGAAAAGACGTCCACCTCCATACTTTCCGACACTCATATGCGATTCACTGTGTGCGAAACGGCTGGGATATCCGGCGGCTGCAGCAGGTGCTCGGGCATTCAAGTTTGAACGTGACGGCGGTGTATCTGCAGTTCAACGATCAAGATATCAAGGAATTGTACGATAAGACGCCGTTCTAGCTACGATACCCCAATAATTAGACACGTTTGATGTAAGCACCCTCGTCGCCGAACTGTGCAGGCAAGAGCCAAAACATCTCTCTTTTGAGCCGACCGACGTACAGCTACTTGATATTGTCATCTCTACAGCGAAAGAAGATGAATTTTGAAAAGTGATGTTTTCAAAATCCCAACTGAGCCGCATTACGCGCCTTTTTTATAGCTAGGGGGCGACCGCGCAGTCTTTTCAGAGCCAATGCGGCTGCCGTTCGAACGGGGGGTATATTGTCGCTCAGCAACTTTTTTAGCGGTTCTATTGCTCGCTCGTCGCGAAGCCCCCCAAGCGATTTGGCTGCTGTTTTTCGAACGTCGTAGACTGGATCACATAGTGCATCGATGAGCGATGGAACCGATCTCGTGTCCGTCAGCTCGCCAAGAGCTTCAGCTGCCGCTCTTCGAACCGTCCATTCGTCATCTGAGAGCGCCTCGACGAGGAACGGCGCCGCCTGTCGTTCGTTGACCTTGCCGAGGGCGATCGCTGCCACCTTGCGAACTCCTCCGCTTTTATCTTCAAGAGCGCCTATCAGGGGGGTTACTGCATCTTGATCGGCTATCTGGCCAAGCGCCTCTGCCGCAGCATCGCGAACGTAGGCGTATTCGTCGTTGAGCGCTTCGATGAGTGCTGGAACAGCGGAATGGGCGACAGCTACGCCTAGGGCTCTCGCTGCATCCGCACGCACGCGCTGATCGCGTTTATAGTGCAGAGCTCTTAAGAGTCCTGCGATATCCCCTGTAGCAGCTCGCTTCGAAACGTTTGGTTTGAACAACGGGGACAATGTCTCTTCTCTAGCACGAGTCGCGCGGGCAATCCAGTGATGCACTCTGCTCTGGGCAAACAATGTAAGTGATCTAAGATGTATGAAAATATAAAAGTATAT
>Ga0315280_10000857_pt1 | contig 54770 bp, 36 predicted proteins | sample YL17G06_40_MG_FD_203697 | JGI IMG/M metagenome (GOLD analysis project Ga0315280, IMG submission 203697) | Sediment microbial communities from Yellowstone Lake, YNP, Wyoming, USA - YL17G06_40 | ecosystem: Environmental > Aquatic > Freshwater > Lake > Sediment | place: USA: Wyoming | collected... | reverse complement strand
TGGGACGCTACGATATGGCTTCCGCCTGGCGACTCGATTACGTGGCGGAACTCTGCGAAAAGCTGGATTCCTACTGGCAGATCACCTTCGAGATGGTCGTGTGGTGGCAGCAACAACAGGCCCATCGCTGGCCACGCAATCCCTACAATGCCGCCAACGGCGGTCCCTGCGTCCGTCCCGCCGACTACCTCACAAGTGCGAAGGCCCGCGAATTGGTGCGCCGTCGGCTGCGCTACAGCGTGGCACGGTGGGGCTGGACGACGAACCTTGTGGCCTGGGAGTTGTGGAATGAGGTGGACAACCTCGAGGGTTTCGATCCCCGAGCGAATGCGGAATGGCATCGGGAGATGGCTCGCTACCTGAAAGGGATCGATCCTTGGCGACATCTCATTACCACCAGTTGGCGAGACCGGCAGATGTTTGCTTTGCGGCAAATCGATATTGTGCAAGGCCATTCGTACTTCGAAGCGAAGTACGACGCGGCGCAGTACTCCGTTCAGGACACCGAACACTTGATGCAGGGTTTCAACAAACCTTACTTTTTTGGCGAGCAAGGGATCGAGGGTCCGGTGGGCGTCGATCCGGAGGGTAAACACTTTCACGATTGTTTGTGGGCTACAGCGCTGAGCGGAGCTGCCGGAACTGGTCTTTATTGGTGGTGGCACAACTACATCGAGCCGTACAACCTCTATCGTCACTACCAGCCGCTCGCCAGGTTCGTGAGCGACGTGGATTGGCCCGCCTACCCGTGGAAAGCGGTAAGGCTTGCCCGCCCCAATCTTCCGGTATGCCTGAATGTATACGGCTTGGTGGCGGATGACCGCGCCTTGTTCTGGATTCATGATCCCATGGCCTTCCGGGTGAGTGACGCCAAGCCCGTCCGCGGGCCGAGTCAGGCAGCCGCCAGCGTCAACATCGTAGGCTTGGCGGATGGCAATTATGAGGTTGAATGGTGGGACACCTTTACAGGCCAAATCATCCGCAGGGATGCGGCGAATGTTGATCATCTTCGGCACTTCGGCTACGGTATCGAGTTGAACCCGCCTGAATTCTGGGGCGACATTGCCGCCCGGGTTATCCGGCAGGGCAGGCAGTGGCAAAAGAACTAGGAGTTGTTGCTTGGCGCATCCCCAGGAGCTGGCGCGGCAATACTCAGCGAACGTATCCGTGGATTTGTGCTTGAAGGCATCCTGAGGATTCGGACACGCGAACGGACGCTGGCGACTTAAAAGAGGGCCTTGAGTTGGCAAGCCCTCTAGCTGAAACTCGATCAACGGCGAGCAGTCTCTTGGTGCCAAGGAGGCTCCGATGCTAGTGCGCATGACGTTTGTTTGTCTTTTGGCCTGCGGGATCGCAGGGAGCGCGATCGCGGGCGAGTTGCCGGGCAAATATTTCCGTTTGATGGAGGCCGCGACCAAGCAGGTCGAGGAGCGTCTCAACGCCCAGCCAGCACCCGACCTGGAAGCGTTGGAAGCACGGCCCGGTTGGCACCACTTCCCCTATGCCATCCTGGCGCCTGCAGTGCTCTACGCCAAACAGCACCCGGACAACCCCCGCTTCCGGGATCCCAAAATGCTGGCCTTGGCAATAAGAATCGGTGATCGCCTGGCTGATGAAGATGAAAAGGGTCGCTACGAACCCCGCCTCGACAGTGATTGGGACACCTACATGTGGCTCGAGGCCTACCGGTTGCTCCAGACGCAGTTGGGCGAGCAGCGGCGGGCGCGGTGGAGGCGGGCCATTGAGAGGAATGCGGCTCTGGTGGTGGCGGATGCCAAGGAAAGACTAGACTTCCCTTGGTACCAATCGCCTTTCATCGGGACCTCCCCAAACCATTACGCGCAGTATGCCTCGTTACTCCTTTTGGCTGGGCGAGTGTTCGGGAACAAAGAATGGGAAGAGCTGGGAACTCGGATACTTCATCGCTTTGCTACTGAGGAACAGTCCCCGGATGGCTATTGGGGAGAGCACAACGACTCTGGCCCGACGACCGGTTACAACCATCTCACCATGACGCAAGTGGCGTTGTACTGGGAGTACGCGAAGGATCCTGCCGCACTGCGGGCCCTGCAACGCTCTACCGACTTGCACAAGTACTTCACCTATCTCGACGGCACCCCGGTGGAAGTCATTAACGACCGCAACCGCTATTGGGATGTCTGTGCCTGGGGCCACTTCGGGTTTTCGCATTTCCCGGACGGGCGCCGCTACGCCGAGTTCCTGACGAGCTTCTTCCGAGCAGACAACCTCAGTATGGATGCGCTGGGAAGGCTAGCCCAGGATGCTCTGTACTATCACGAGGGGCCCACGAAGCCGATCCCCCAGGACCGGCCCCGTTACTCCCATAAGATGAGTGCGCCCGCAGGAATCCGCAAGACGGGCCCTTGGGTGGTTTGCCTATCGGGTTTGATCAGCACCCAAGCAGTGAACAATCAGTATTACCTGGACCGCCAGGCGAACTTGAGCATCTTCCATCAGAAGCTGGGGCTGATCATTACCGGCGCCAACTCCAAGCGCCAGCCGGAACTGGCCACCTTCACGGAGAAGATTCGTGGGCAGGTTTTCTATATGCCCCTTAGCAGCCGTCTCCAAATGAGCGAAAAGCAGGATCGGCTTTCCCTTGCCTACAACACGTTCTTTGTAGACGTTTATGTTCCCGCTCCCTTAGAGAATGAAGTGAATCTTCGCGTCGTCAAAACGGGAAAAGGCACGCCCGCAGACGATACCCACTTGAATCTCCAACTGGTCTTGAAAGCCGGCGAAACGCTGGAGACGGGTGCAGGCCGGAAGATCGTGCTGGGGACGGATCCGCTCGAACTGCAACCACAGGATCTGGGAGGTTGGATTCGCCACCACGGCTGGAGGTTGAAACTGGACCCAGCCGCCACACTGAGTTGGCCTGTGTACCCTTACAACCCATACGCGAACGGACCCGAAAAAAACCTCGAACACGCTGTCGGCGTGCTTTCGGTGCCCGTCCGCTCGAAGCCGGAGGAACACGACTGGTACGTTCGGCCGGCCGAGCAGGAAATTTCCTTCAGCCTCGTCGTCGAGTAGGCTCTCCCAGTCGGTAGCCTCCGCTCGCGCCCACCCTCTGGCCGTAGTGGGGATATAATGAACCCGCACGCGTCCACTGATGGGGAACCTGTGGCTCGGCAAAGAATATTCCCGGCCCTTTTCCGCGTAGTTGCCAGGTCAATGCTCCTTTGCGTGTGCGCGGCTACTGGTTCCAGCAAGCTCCCGGCGGCAGACTCGAAACCAAATGTAATCATCATAACCATAGACACTCTGCGGGCTGACCATCTCGGGTGCTATGGGTACAAGCAAATCCAGACACCCAACATTGACGCGCTGGCGCGCTCGGCCGTGCGCTTCACTCATGCTTACACTCCCGTGCCGATCACGTTGCCCGCGCACACCGCCCTCTTTACCGGCAGCTTCCCCATGGCCACGGGCGTGCACGACTATGCCGTCAACAAGGTTCCCTCGAGCGCAGTGACGCTGGCAAAAGTCCTGCGCCAGAACGGCTATGCCACAGGGGCCTTCATCGGCGCTCCCGTGCTTGACTCCCACTATGGCTTGAACCAGGGCTTTGAAACCTACTTCGACCACTTCGACTTCAGCCATCTGGACGAAGCGAAGGCTGACCAGATAAAACGACGGGGCAACGTGGTAATCAACGAAGCGCTCGGCTGGCTGAAGCGGAATCCGCGGCAGCCGTTCCTGCTTTGGGTCCACCTTTATGACCCCCATTACCCCTACACACCACCGGAACCCTATGCCAGCCGCTACAAGACTCGTCCCTACGACGGGGAAATCGCCTTCGCTGATGCCCAGGTGGGACGATTGATCTCCTTCTTGAAGGTGACGGGGCTCTTCTCGGGCTCGTTGGTTGTCTTGACCAGCGACCACGGCGAAGGCTTGGGCGAGCATGGCGAGAATAGACATGGGTTCTTCATTTACAATTCGACGCTGCACGTGCCCTTACTCTTCAAGGTTGCAGGCACCACGCCCCGCGTGATTGAGGACGAGGTTTCCCTGGTGGACATCATGCCTACTGTGTTGCAGGCTCTGCGCATTCCCGTCCCGCCGACCGTGCAAGGGCGTAGTTTGCTGAGCGGAATTCTGGGGCGTCCCGCCTTCGGCACTTCAAATCTTTATGCGGAAACTTACCTGCCTCTGCTGCACTTTTTCTGGAGCCAGTTACGCGGATTGCAATGGCGGGGTCTGAAGTACATTGAGACGCCGCAGCCCGAGCTATACGACACGCGCACCGATCCGCACGAGACGAAAAACCTGTTCAGGGCACGCCAGGCCGAAGCCCACATGATGCGTGACAGGCTCTTCACCATTCTTCGCCGCTATACGCCCGCCTCAGATGCCGGCACAAGCGAAAAGGCACTGACAGACCCGGCCCTCCTCGAGCGGCTCCGGTCCCTGGGCTACGTGGCAATCTCCGCCGGCACCCTGGCCGACGCTGCCGGCAAAGAGCTCCCTGACCCCAAGGACCGCATCCAGGTTTATGAGCTTTTCTGGGAGGCCATGACAGACGGGCAGCACGGTCGCTATGAGGAATCTCTCCGCAAACTGCGCGAGGCGCAAAAAGTCGAGCCTGATTCCTTGCCCTTCCTTTTCCTAGCCGCCCTTGACTACTTTAAAATGAGAGATTACCAGCAGGCCATCCAACTGTTCAGCCGGACCCTTGAACTCAAACCCAAGTTCGCTCCGCCACATTACTACCTGGGCGTGATTTACGCGCAGATTTCTAACAACGAAGCTGCGTTGGAAAATTTCAAGAAAGCGCTGGAACTCGATCCGGCAAATTTCTCCGCAGCTTTTGGCCTGGGCGGCGTTTACCTTCGCGTGAAGCGCGTGGATGAAGCCGCTCGCGCTTTCCACCAGGCCATCCAGATCAACCCAGATTATGCGGAGGCCTGCGCGGCATTAGGCGAAATCTACCTCTATCAAAAACGCCTGGACGAGGCTGTGCGAGTGCTGGAGCAGGCTGTGAGGCTCGCTCCGAGCCTGCAAGAAGCACATTACCGCTTGGGCCAAGCGTACGAGGCAAAGGGTCTGCGCGAACAAGCGCAGGAGGAATTCCGCCGTGCGAAGTCCCCAGAAGCCCCTCCGCATCCTTGAGCAAACGGATAGCAATATTCTGAAGACATCGAATCGGCTCGCAGGCCTGCGGTTCGGGACTTTGGCTTGCGCGGGCACTGTGGGTGCGGCGAGTGAGGCGAGGGTACTGACTCCCTTTCGAATCGAGGGCGCACTCGCAAGTTCGTAACATGACACCGACGGGCCCGATTTGAGTCTTTCTACTTGACAAACTAGCGGAAGCGTGTTCTAAGGGAGCAAATCTCGTGCAGGAGATACCGCGATGAAAAAGGTAAGGCTTGTCATTGCTGTGGGGACCAGTGTGTCCCTGGCGCTCGTCATCTTGATTTTCTCCCCGGCAGGGGCGTTCGGGCAGACCGGGGCGGGAACGGTTACCGGGACGGTGCGGGACGCAGAGCAGAAGGTGGTTCCCGAAGCGGCTGTTACGATCACCAATTCGGAAACAAACATCTCCCACAAGGTGCAGACTTCTGATGTGGGGGTTTATTACTTCGGTACCCTTCCGCGCGGCCCTTACACGCTGGCTGTCGAAAAGGAAGGGTTCAAGAAGTGGGAGGGAAAATTCGTCCTGCGAGTTGGGGAGAATGCTGTCGTTGACTCAACTCTGGAGGTGGGGAGCTTACGAACCGTCGTCGAGGTGACTGGCGCTGCTCCGACTATCACGACGGGAAGCGTAGAAATCTCGAGCGTGAAGGATTTCGAACGCATTCGCCAGTTGCCTTTGAATGGCCGATCCATTGGCAATTTGTTTCCCTTAACTCCCGGCGTCGAGGGGGGGGCGGGCGGCGCCCGGGTCAACGGCCTGAAGGTAGGGTCGTTGGAAATCACCCTCGACGGCCTGTCGATCGTGGACCGGTTTGGAGGCGGCATCGCCCGCGTCTCACCGGGCCTGGATACGGTCCAAGAGTTTCGGATCGAGACGCTCGGCTCCGACGCCCGCTACTCGCGGCCGGCGAATGTGACCATAGCCACCCGGAGTGGCACCAACGAGTTTCATGGGAGTGTCTTCGAGACGCATCGAAACAACTCCGGCGGCCTGCGCGTGCGCCGCCGTGAGGATATGCCGGATCCGGACACGGGGAAGTATACGCCCGACAAGCTGATTCGGAATGAGTATGGCGTCTCGGCGGGTGGCCCCTTCTATATTCCCGGCGTGTACAACGGCCGCAACAAGAGCTTCTGGTTTGTGGCCTACGAGGGTTCGAAGGAGCGCATGCGGAGTCTCAATGATAGCGACGAGAATGGCCAGGCTGTGCCGACAGAAGCCATGTGGAACGGCGATTTAAGTAACGCTGTGGACCCGGAGGGTAACGCGATCACCATCTACGACCCTCTGACCACGGACGCCAACGGAGTGCGACAACCCTTCGACAGAAATATCATTCCTCCCGGCAGGATCAGTCCGATGGCCAAGGTGTTGAGCACCCTAACGGCTCGTCCACTTGACGCCACGAATCCTTACATAGGGTCCAACTACGTCACGTTTTATCCTGAGAAGACGGACATCAACAATCTCACCATCAAAGGGGACCACCAGTTCACGGATAAGGACAGTCTGTCGGTAAGATGGACGCGCAGTCTGCGCCACTCCGCCACCGAAGGTGGGGTGTACGGGAACCCAGTGAACGCAGCGGCGGGACTCGGAACCTCCAGAAACGATCCCAGGATTCACAACGTTGCGGCTAAGTACAATCGGACGATAACGAATACTCTGCTGAACGAGTTGCTGGTGGGAGTTCACCGGTCATACAAGAGCTCCGGTACCCTGGCGGACTTTACCGACTGGCCGGCCAAGCTCGGCCTGCCCAACCCGTTCGGCGTTACCGGATGGCCCACCTTTTGCGCTGGCAACATGGGGTTCTATGGTTATTTTTGCTGGGACTCCGACAACCGCAAGGATGAGGCGCTGACGGCAGAAGTCTTCGAGGACAACGCGAGCTGGGTCAAGGGGAAGCACACCCTCCAGTTCGGCGGGAGATTCCGCAAGGAGCAGAATAACGTGCGCGAACTCCAGCAGGCCCAGGGTTCGCACAATTTCGGTGGGGCTTGGACAGCCCAGGTTGATCCGGACGACCCTACCGTTTCCCTCCCCTTTACCGGAGACGGATTTGCCGACCTGCTTTTGGGGCTCCCCGATTATCTGTCCAATCAATATAACCGCGGCTTCTTCTACTTTCGGCAGACGGAGGTAGGCCTCTACGTTAACGACAAGTGGAAGGTCTCTCCCCGTTTGACGCTGAACCTGGGCTTGCGCTGGGACAAGTGGACGCCGTACCACGAAAAACTCAACCGCCTGGCGTATGTTGATCTCGACACGGTCTCCGACAAATTCGAAGTGGTGACGCCGGGGAATCATCGCATGGAGGACCTTCCTGGCGTCCCCCCGGCGGTGCTTACTTCCTGGGCCGCGCGCGGCCTGACTTGGACTACTGCGGATGCCATAGGGTATCCAAGCAACCTGTTCCGGGCGGACAACAACAATTTCGCTCCTCGCCTCGGCGCCGCCTTCAAGCTCACGGACAAAATGGTGTTGCGCGGCGGGTACGGAGAGTATTTCTGGACCATGCCGCTTTCCCAGATCTTGCAGTCCTCAAGAGGCAACCCGCCGCTGAACCTGAGGTTTGAGACCGATGTGTGGGGTAAGAATGAGTTGCCTGATTGGAACTACCCGCTGATCACAAACCCGGCGTCTGAAGACTTCCTTCCCAACGCGACCGTCGATACTAACGGGATCATTTCGATTAGCTCTACAGCCAGAAGTGCTACCCTTGTTGACGGGCGCAACTGGAAGGACGGTCGTTCCCAGGAGTGGCACATCACCCTGGAGCGCGAGTTGCCGCGCCAGACCTCTCTAAGGCTCAGCTACATCGGGACACACGGAACGGACCTAGAGCAGCAATTCGAGGTCAATAGCAGGGAGGCAACTTACAACTACGCGGTCCTGACCCGACTGAAGCCTCCAAGCAAACTTGATGAGCTCCGTCCCAACAAGGATTGGTCTCTCATTGCGATAAATCGCACCGGGTTCTCCAATACGCACGCAGCTCAGATTGAGATTGAACGGAAGTTTTCCAACGGGGTGGCTTTCCAGTGGTTCTATACTTACACGCGGTCATTGACCACCAGCGACCAAGGCGGGTTTACTGCCGGCAATGTCGGCATAAACCAAGCAGGTGGTGGGGCACGGGTGCCGGAGAATGTCCAGATACTCGGCGAGCCGAACCTCACCTACGACCAGAGGCTCCAGTTAGCTAAATTCAACTCAACCGAGGTTCCTCCTCATCGCGTCCGATACAATTTCATCCTCGATCTGCCCTTTGGCCGGGGCAAGAAATTCGGCCCGAATGTCTCCGGACCATTAAACCAGCTCATCGGCGGCTGGCAGATTGCCGGCATCGGCGATTGGCGCGGCGGTTTCTGGCAGAGTGTCTCGACCAGCCGGTTCCAGTCTGGTAATCCCCGGCTCAATGCCGACCAGCGGCTCGAGATGACCTACGGCGACACTCACAGGCGGTTGTGGTTCGCAGGGGACTTCAACCCCTCCTTAGCGACCGCTGTCACGGGAGGAGACTTGACGGCCCTGGTACCTCAGGATCGGAGCCAAAGAACCGTCCGGCCCTGGGGACCCGACTGCGGTGGCAGCTATGACAACAACCGGCAGGCAGTGACTCTTGCAGACGGCACTTGTTACAACGCAGCCGTCGGCGATTTCTACAATTGGTTTCCGAGAGCCAGCATCATCGGCCCAGGCGCCTGGAATGTGGACCTTTCGCTCTTCAAGAACTTCAGAATCAAAGAGCGGGCGAACATCCGGTTTACCGCGGATTTCTTCAACGCCTTCAATCACCCGAACGATAACTCGCCGGACGGGACTACCGGCCTGCAAAATCTGTGCTGCCAGGCAAACGAGCCTCGCATCGTTCAATTCTCGTTGCGGGTAGACTGGTAGCAGCCTGTGCGATCCGATTCGAGGCCCCCTGTCAGTTGCAGCTGCCAGGGGGCCTCGAGGCTTTTTCGTTTGTCGAGCTGCAGCCCCTTGCTAGATCGAGCGTTGCTGAAACTCCGTCTTTTGACCTTGGGTTCTCTTCTAAGCCTCTGCGGAGCGCTAACCTCCTCTGGCGCGCCTCAGGCGAATGACGTGCAGGCAGAAGAGGTGCTGGAAGAGGGAATCAAGCTTCTCTCGGAGGCCCATTTCATTGAGGCGGTAGCTGCCTTCAATCGTTTTAAGCAGACGGCTCCCCAGGATCCCCGTCCTTACTTTTATTCGGGCCTGGCACTGGCAGGAGCGGGGCGGCTGAGCGCTGCCGCGTCAGAGGCACGCGAAGCCGTTCGCCTGGCGCCGGATCGGCCCGAATACCATGTGTTCCAGGCAGATGTGTACTGCCGCATAAAGCAAAAAGCCTCCGCCGTCGCTGCCCTGGCCATCTTTGAGAACCGAGGCACCGCGGAACAACTGCCCCCAGTCTGGTTGAAGCTCCTTGCGGACGTTTACTATCGCCTGGAAAAAAGCGAGGAGGCCCTAACAATTCTTGGGCTCTTAAGTGAGCGAACCCCTGGTGATCCCGACATTGATCTCAACAGAGGCCAAGTTTACGCCCTGCGGGGGCAGGCTGATCTTGCTTTGGAATCTTTCAAAAAGAGCATCGAAAAATCAACCGTCAACCCCGTAGCTTACTTCGAACTGGGCAAAATCCTGTATCAACGCAATGAACTCGATGCTTCCAAGCAGGCTCTGCTGGAGGCTGTAAGGCAAAATGGAACCAATCCCGAGTATTTTTACAGGTTGGGGGTCGTATGCTTGGCAAGCGGTGAGGTCGAAGAGGCAATCCAATATCTAAAACGCGCGGAACCTTCGGGCTCCGATTTCCCCCAAATCTACAATGTCTTGGGGCGCGCCTACCAGCAGAAGGGAGATCGAGCCAAGGGGGACGAGTACTTGAAGAAGTTTCAGGAAATAACCTCGGCCAAGCAAAAAGAGGAGGATCGGAACTGGGCGGTCGAAAGGCTCATCTATCAGGGAGAAATGCAGCTTGATCAGAAAAATACCGCTGCGGCGCGGACCTTGTTCGAGCAGGCCTTACAAATAGATCCGAATCAATGGGACGCGCATGGGTACTTGGCGGAGATGTTTCTTTCTTCCGGAGACCTGGAACTCGCGCGTCAGCATCTCGTCAAGATGGAAGAGATCGATGCGGATTCTGTGGTGGGCAACTATTTGATGGCCACTTACTGGTACCGGCTTAGCGAGTTTGAACGGGCGCGCGCCTATGCGGAAAAAATCAAATCCACCCGCCCCGGCAATTCGGAGCTCCGCAATCTGTTGGGCAACATCTACGTGGGGCTGGGTCAGGAAGAGAAAGCCCTGCAAGAATATGACGCGGCGGTTCGCCTGGCCCCGGACCGCGCTGATTTCCGTGAAAATCTGCAGAGGATTGAAAGTCGAAAGCTCGAAACAAACCAGAAACCGCCGAAGCAGTGAGAGCCTTTGCCTGAGGAAGCGTGACCATTCTACGGAGGTACCCTTTGATGCCCATGAAACCTCTTGAATGGAAAGCTATGCGGATTGGAATGTTCCTTTGCCTGATCGTCGTGTTTGCCGAAAGCCTCGGCTTTGGGGGAGAAATCATTTTGCCTTCTCCAGCTCTGGAGCGCACTGCGCCGGTACGGGTTGTCTATCGCACCGGTTCGCTGGCCACCGGGAAGGGCATACTCTCCATCAAGTGGACCGACATTTATGGGCGCATCGTCGAAGATCGTAAGATCCCCTTTGAACTCATTGATGAATCCGAGGTGGGCTTCCAGCTCGATCTCCGGCGTGCGGTCGCGATGCGGAACGAATTGAGTGTGCATTTCTCCTTCGAGGGCGTCAATAAACGGGGCGCCCGAGACCAGCGGGAAGAGGATGCGTGGATTTCTTTCCTTGCCCGCCCTCCGGATCGCAGGTGGTGGGACTACGCATTCATCATGTGGCAGGAACACAGCACCGAGCACTACGCCCTCTTGAAGACGTTGGGGATTAACGCGGGCATGCACAGCGGCAAGGCCCAGAACCCTCCTGAGTCGCTTTTGAATAACGACCTGCGCTGGTATGCAGAGAACATCGCCACCGATTTCTACTCTGAATATCATCGCTGGTTTCCCGACCGGCCGGTGAATTGGAAATTCGACGAAGCCAAGGCGCTCTACCAGAAGGACCCCTCGAGCAGAGAGGCCTTCAAACGTCAGCCGAGCTTGGCCGATCCTGACTGGCTCAACAAAATCCAAGCCCGGTTGGTCGAGTGTGCCCGCATCAATTCCCCGTACCGACCGTTTTTCTACAATCTGGGGGACGAGTCGGGAATTGCAGACCTGGCGGCGTTCTGGGATTTCGATTTCTCCGACCAGTCGCTGGTGGGAATGCGGGCTTGGCTGAAGGAGCGGTACGGCACATTGACTGCTCTGAACCAACAGTGGGGCACAAGCTTTGCCCGCTGGGATCTCGTCACTCCCCTGACCACCAACGAGGCCATGAAACGCCCTGACGACAACTTCTCCTCCTGGGCTGACTTCAAAGAGTGGATGGATATTTCCTATGCCCGGGCCCTCAAGGTGGGCGTGGACGCCGTGCACTCTATTGACCCGCAAGCCTACGTCGCTATCGAGGGAGGGCAAATGCCTGGCTGGGGTGGATACGACTACTCCCGCTTGCCGAAAGTTCTCGACGCCATCGAGCCCTACGATATCGGCAACAACATCGAGATCGTTCGCTCACTCAATCCGAAAACAGTGGTCATGACAACCGGTTTTGCCCGCGGTCCCTGGGAAAAGCACCGGGTTTGGTATGAACTGCTGCACGGAAACCGGGGCCTGATCATCTGGGATGACAAGTCCGAATACGTCCTGAAAGACGGGGCCATAGGCCCCCGCGGCCGAGAGGCCGCGGCGTACTACAACGAGATCCGCAGCGGCATCGGGGCTCTCTTGATCAATAGTGAGAGGCAGGCCGACCCTATCGCCATCCACTATTCGCAGCCCAGCCTCCGCACCGAATGGATGCTCGAGCAGCGGCCCAAAGGGGAAGCGTGGGTGAATCGCTCCTCAAGTACCGAGGAGGAGGACAGCAAATTCCTGAGAGTGCGCGAATCCTATTGCCGCCTCATCGAGGACCTGGGCCGGCAATATAGTTTCGTCGCCTACGATCAGATTGAACAGGGAGAATTACGGCGCTGCGGTTACCAGGTTCTCATCCTGCCCCACTCGAGTGCAATTTCCGCAATGGAAGCGCAGGCCATGCGTGAGTTCGTGGAGCAAGGGGGGGTGCTGATCACCGACAGCGACCCAGGTGCCTTCGACGAGCACAGCAGGCGGCTTCCGAAACCGCTCCTTTCGGACGTTTTCGTTGGCCCGCATGCCGAACCCGTTACGGTCCGTCCCTTCGGACGAGGCAAGGCGATTTACCTGAACGTTGACATTCTCAATTACTACCGCAACCGCATTGTGGGCAAGGAGAAAGAGCTCCACCAGCTAATGGGCAGGCTGTTCGATGAGACCGGCGTTAAGCCCGCGTTTGCCGTGACTGACCCCTCAGGTGGACACCAGGTGGGTGTTGAAACTCACGTCTTCAGGAACGGCGGGGTGAGCATTGTCGGCTTGCTTACCAATCCCCAAAAAGGGGTCGACGAGAGCGGACCTCCAGAGTTCAATTCGAACCAACGTTTTGAAAAGCCTCAGACGGTAGTGTTGACTCTGCCGGGCGAGTTTTACGTGTACGATGTGCGCGCCGCCAAAGCACTGGGAAAAAGAAAGCTGCTCACGGTGCAACTCGATCCGTATGAACCCACCATTTTCGCGGTCTCGCCGGTAGCGGTGCCGCCCTTTGCCCTTTCCGCGCCCACCCGCCTTGGCCGCGGCGAGACAGCTGAAATTGGGTTGAGCTTCTCTGCCGCCACCCCCGCTGCCGTTCATGTGTTTCACGTGGACGTAGTCGATCCGTCGGGCAGAATCGTCTCGCTATACTCCAGCAATCTCCTCGCCCCTAACGGGCACGCAGTGAAACTTCTGCCTTTGGCTGTCAATGACAGCACGGGCAAGTGGGAGATCCGCGCGAAAGACTTACTGAGCGGTCAGACGCAGGTGTCGAGCGTCGAGGTTTTTTGAGCGGGACGATACCTCTGGAATGTGACGCCTTCGTTATGACGCGCCTAGACCTCTTCCCCGGGAGAGACTTCGTGTTGCGAGCTTGACCAACCTGCCAAGAAATTACTGTTGCGCCTATTCATCCGCGACCTGTACTTGTGGGGTGACAACTTGGGTATCCCCCCAGTTCAGCGGCTGGCTTCTTGTGGGCAGATTATGGGCTTGCGCGTACTGGTTTCTTGCCGCCTGCACCTTTTCCGCCCATTCTCCAAAGGGCAAGAGAAGTTGACGATAGACGAGATAGCTCAAGTCGGCGGTTCGATCCGCGCGATGGTCTTTCACGTCGTCCAAATCATGAAGGAAGCGACGACCGTTCGCCTCGGCGACACGCGGGAACCAGCTTTTGCACCACGTCGCCGTGGTTTCGCTGAGGACGCGGTTGCGCTGCGCGCGAATTTCCTCCACCGTCTCGAGGACCTCATCCAGCGCGGCTACTGCTTCCGGGTGTTGCTGCGACCAAGCCGCGGCCTGCGCCGACTTGAGCAGCTCGTTGATGTGCCCCAAGCTCTGAAGCATCGCCAGATTCTGCCGAGTAAGCTGAGCGATGGAGACGAACACTTCCAGGTTATAGCGGTTAAACTCCACGCGCTGCAGATTCATCTGTAACAGGTCGAGGAGCTCGTCGTTTTCCGCGAGGAATTCCGCTGCCAGCCGCAGTCGACTCGCATTCGCCTCGCCCCAGTCCTCGCCCATGGTCAAGAATGGAAGAGAAGGCACGGGAGGAAGGAGAAGCGTCTGGTCATGCGCTGGGCGGGGAGGCGTGAAGATCCGATCTGAGTCGCCAAAAATCGGTTTGCGCGCGGCAGAAGGAACCGTCTCCCAGCTGTCGGCCCAGAACTGCGCCTGGAGACTCATAAGCTGATATAGTCGCCCCATGTTCGTCGCACTGGGGCCGTAAAACAGGGGATAAAAGGCGCTCATCGAGTGGCGCGGATCTGGAGAGCCAGGGTGCCACCCAGCCGCGGTTCCCGTGGCGTATCCGAGCCAAAAGGTCTCAGGATGCAGCCCCGAATCCCCCCAACCGGCAACGACAACGCCCATCAAGTCGGCCTGCTTTCGCGCCGGGCTGTAGGAAATCTGCCGGAAAATCCCCGGCACCCGCTCGGTACCGTCGTCGCCCGGATGAAGTCGTTGGGAGGAAGGCAAAATGTAGTAATCGGGGAAAAGCGGCTCCACACCTTGTGTCGCGGTGTAGATCATCTGCCTTATCCCGTGCTTCCTAAATACAGGGTCGAAATCCGGACCGTATACCTCACCGTTAACTAGGTGTTTGGGCAATGACGGGATGTCCTCGGGCTTCAGCGGATACTCGCCCCAGAAAATGACGGTGCGCCCTCGACCGTGCAGATAGTTCGCCGTCTTGGTGACGAACTCAGCCAGCAGCTTTCCCACACTCCCCAGTTCCTGGGCACGCGCGACCTCTGGGCATTGTCCGTTGCTGGCAAGTCCTACGTAGTACGGTTCATCAGTCGACAAGTGGAAATACTTCACCCCTTTGTTAGCCGCAAGCAGGTCTTCATACATGCCAAACAGCACCTTGTACGTCTCCGTATTGGTGACACAAAACTCATAATTGCTCTCCGGAAAGGCGCGTAGCTTGGCATATTCAGGGTGCTTCAAGATGAAAGCAACGTGAGCGGGGCCGTCCAGGTAGGGAACAACCTGAACGTAGTAGCGTAGCCCGTAGTCCGTCAATTGCTGAAACTCCGCAGGCGAAAGGGCATAGGGTTCAACAATCGCCGGCGCGCTCGCATATTGAAAGTGTCCCTCCAGCTTGATGGCAAATCCATTGATCTTGAAAAATGCCGCCTGTCGAACAGCACGTTTCAATTCCTCCAGCCGATCAAGGTGGTGGGCGTCATCCCAGTAAATCTCGCGCAGCTGGAGGTCAGGCCAATCCACGATCTCGCCTTCGGGAAGCCACAGGCTTCTGTCCCGCGGTTTGAGCAACTGGAGGAATGTTTGCACGCCGTAGAAAAGTCCCGGGCGCGCATTGGCGGTAATATTGATCGCGCGCGCCGCCAGCTCAATTCTGTACGCCTGCTCGGCCAGCGTGTTCTTATCACGGTCCGCCGCCTGCCCGATCGCCACGGAATTGGGAAGGATGGCAAGGCGCACCGTCTGAGATTGACTCCGCTTCCCACTCTGTACACTCAGCGTGACGCGAAGTCGTGATTTCAAATCTTCCTTCAGGCTTTGCACCGCGACATCGTCCGGAGCAACACCGGGTGCCAGCTCCAGCCTCCACACATCGCTGAAGGTGAAGTCTCCGCCGCCCAAGGTGACCTGTTGCGGTTCCGGAACGACGGTGTAGCCGCGAGCGCCCAGCGGCGATACACTAGCAGCGGTTCCGTCTCGTCCCGCGGCTAGAATGGCGATGATGAGAAACAAGCAGTACCATTTTGGTCGAATTCTGGAAAAGTCTTTCACCGGCCACCTCTCAAACTGTTAGATGTCCTCGACGTGCAACCCCTTGGTGGTCAGGATATCCGGCCGGATCAGCCAGACCCGCTTCTGGCGAAAGCGGAAAGTCTCCCGGCCGCTGGCGTGCAGGTTTGGCAGCGCGCGTCTTCAGCAGATTCTGAGCGAGCTGACCACACAAAGAAAGCGGTAATCCTCTGCCCATATAGCTAGTGTTCGGGCATGATTGTATCGGAACCGCTGGTAGATCGTCGCGTGTTTTTGTTTTTCCCTTTGCTCAGGAATTTCCCATCCTCCGTGGAAGTACACGTCAGACGGGGTGACGTTCCCGAGCCCTCGTGGGATTGGTGGTTGTTTTGAAAGTCCGGGAGTTCCGGCCTCAGCAGTCGCACCAAGAGAATGCCCTAATACTGACATGCTGGAATGAAGGGAAGCCCAAGTGCATTTTGAATTTTGCCCTGCTTTGCGATCTCTTGATAAGGCTCTTGAACCAGGACGCAACGGGTTCCGCTCACTCAGGGGACCTCATTTTCACATGCGAGCCCGTGGGATCGTTGGGAACTTATGAAGCCCTCGCGTGGCGGTGCGCTGGACCCATTCTGGATGAGTGGTCGGCCACTCGGAAACAATCGTCCGCAATCACTCAGCGACAGCCTGCAGCGAATTGGTCGTAGAGTCGCAAACCGGACGAGTGGCCGCATCGGGTCGGCGTGCCGGGATTACTGTCGAGAACAGCCCACCCCCCACTTAAGCCGGATTGGGAATGAAAAACAAGCTTTGGGCCAAGTGGGGCAAGTCAGCTGATTCCTGACGGGAAGCCGACTTTTCATTCCCAATCCATTTTGTGTGCGCCCAGCACCCGCAATGCGCATAGGAGCCCTTGGGGAAATCTTGGTCTGCTGCGGGGACGACTTCACTGTCGATCCAGCACGGAGAGGTGTTGCGTCAGACGGCGCTTCTGCGAACCTGTGGTCCGCCCTTCGATCCGACGCATCTTCGCCTGGCCACGCACTTGCTTTTTGCCTGCCTGCTGCGCTTTCATAGGAGCATGAAAAGCATTCCACACTGCACGCGACTCTTTGTGGCGCTATACGCTATGTTGCTCCTTACCGCTGGCGCGCTAGGCGCCCGAAAGGTTCAAACCATGGGCGAGTATATTGTTTACATCGGCACTTACACCGGGCAGAAGAGCAAAGGTATTTACGCTTACCGCTTCGATGGAGCCACCGGCCGATTAGTCTCTCTCGGACTCGTGGCGGAGACGACGAACCCGTCGTTTCTTGCCGTGCATCCCAATCGCCGCTTCCTTTACGCGGTGAACGAGATTGCCAACTACGAAGGCCAGAAGAGCGGCGCGGTAAGCGCCTTCGCCCTCGACCCGCGAACGGGCAAACTCACCTTCCTGAACCAAGTATCCTCGCGCGGGGCTGATCCCTGCTACCTGGTGGTAGACAAAACGGGGAAATACGTCCTGGTGGCGAACTACAGCGGGGGGAGCGTGGCGGCGTTCCCCGTGCGCGCGGACGGCCGCCTGGGCGAGGCCTCGGCCTTCGTGCAGCACGCCGGCGGGAGCGTGAATCCCGAGCGGCAGCAGGGGCCACACGCGCACTCGATCAACCTGTCGCCTGACAACCGCTTCGCCATCGCGGCAGACCTGGGGCTTGATCAGTTGCTTGTCTACCGCTTTGACTCGACGAAAGGGTCGCTGGCGGCAAACAGCCCCGCGTTTGCCAAGGTCAATCCCGGCGCCGGGCCGCGACACTTTGCCTTTCACCCCAGCGGCAGGTTCGCGTATGTGATCAACGAGATGCAGTCCACGGTGTCCGCGTTCGCCTACGACGCGGCCGGCGGGGTCTTGCCTGCGCTGCAAACGATCTCGACACTGCCAAAAGATTTTGCGGGCAAGAACGATACGGCCGAGGTGCAGGTGCATCCCACAGGTAAATTTCTTTACGGCTCGAACCGCGGGCACGACAGCATTGCCGTGTTCGCGATCGACGCCGAAAAAGGCACCCTAACACCTGTCGAGTACGTCGCCACGCGAGGGAAGACGCCGCGCAACTTTGGCATCGACCCGAGTGGCTCGTTCCTGTTCGCGGCCAACCAGGATTCCGACAACATCGTGGTTTTCCGCATCAATCCCGACAGCGGCCGCTTGACACCGACAGGCCAGGTGGTCGAAGTGCCCTCACCCGTGTGCGTGAAATTCGTGGTGCGCGAATGATCGCGGGTGCCGCCCTTATCCGAAACCTGGCGGGCGCCGCACAGGTGCCGTAGTTTGGCACGTGCGCGATGGAACGTGCCGGCTACTGGTGGTCAGGGATTGGATAGGAAGGGCAGTTCCCGAAGTGCGGGGACGTCAGCAATCCCCCCTTCGCTGGCGGAGCCTGACCGCGGCAGGCGGGACGCCTCGTCCTGAAGAGCTTCGATCAGATGTGCGAGGTTGAGGAAAACGACGGGCAGCGGGTCCTTGCCACGGAACCCGACGCGCGCGCCCGCGCAATTATCGTTTGGTGGAAACGCGCCGCGTTGGAAACAGAAGCGGGGGCCCGGCACTGCCTCGCCCTGCGCAAAACCGGGTGGAAGGCCCTTACAGCCAAGGAGTAGATGAGGCATGATGCATGACGCGTCCTATGCAAGCCTGCAGGAAGAGGTGGAGACCTGGAGAACGGTTTTCAGATGCCTTCCCGACGGCGTGATGGTCAGCAACCAACAGGGGAAGGTGCTGTTCTCTAACCCCATCGCGGAGAAGTTATTCGGAACAGACCCAGAGGGCGTGAGCCCGGCCGCGTGTAGGGCGATCACTGGCTGTCACCTCCCCGACAAGGTTACGCCGTATCCACCCGAACAGTTGCCGCTGGCCCGCGCTGTGCGAGGCGAGGAAGTCACCGATGAGGTGATCTTTGTGCAAAACGCCCGCCAGCCCGTGGGGGCGTGGATCAGCGTCAGCAGCGGGCCGTTGAGGGACGGCGCCGGCGCAATTCGCGGCGGGGTAGCGATCTTCCGCGACATCAACGACTGCAAACAGACGCTCGAAAAGATCGCCCTTGCGCCCGGCCGCTTGCGGGGAATTGGAGAACCGCCGGCAGGCCCCCGATTTACGGATTACTTTCAGCACTTCGCCCAGGCCATCGAAAGCGCCGAGCCGCTCTGCCGCGCTGTGGAGCAAACGGCCGACAGCGTGGTCATTACGGATAAGCGCGGGATCATCGAGTACGTGAATCCAGCCTTTGAAGTGACTACCGGGTACAACCGAGAGGAGGTCTTAGGGCGATCGCCGGCCGTTCTCAAATCCGGCAAGCATGACGCGGAGTTCTACAGGAAGCTCTGGAGCCAGATTCTGGCGGGTCAGCCGTTCCGGGGCACCATCATCAACCGGAAGAAGACGGGAGAACTGTACTGGGCCGAGCAGACCATCACTCCCATGAAGGACAAAGACGGGAACATCACCCACTTTGTCTCCGTCCTGAAGGACATAACGGAATTGAGGAAGAAACACGAGCAGGAGTTCTTTATTCGGCTGGCGCGTGAGGTCCAGCAACGGTTCTACAATGTGGCGGCTGCCGTGCCGGGCTTTGACATCGCCGCCGCTGCTTATCCCGCTGACGAGACGGGTGGGGATTGCCTGGACTTGATTTCCCTGCCGGACGGCTGTCTCGGTATCGTGGTGGGCGACGTCAGCGGTCACGGAATCGGCTCTGCCCTGGTGATGGCGGAAACGCGTGCCTACGTGCGCTCGTTCGTGAAAACGGCGTCGGATGTGGGTGAGATCCTGACTCAGGTCAACCGAGAGCTTGTCGAGGACCTCGAGGGAGGCCGCTCGGTTACGCTGCTGCTGGCCCGCCTCGACCCCCGCACCCGCTCGTTGGTGTATGCAAGTGCTGGACATGTACCAGGTTTTCTGCTGGGCAGTTCTGGAGAGGTCGCCTCTGTAATGGAGCCTACGGGCCCTCCGCTGGGTTTCTTCCGCGACTCCGAGTTCTCTTCCAGTGATGTGATCCCGCTGGATCCCGGAAAGATCTTGCTCTTGCTGACGGATGGAATCACGGAATCGAGCGCCCCCGACAACACCGAATTCGGGGCGGAACGAGCCATCGAGTATGCATGCTCTCACCGGCACGAACCTGCCCGCCAAATCGTTGAAGGTCTCTACCAAGCGACTCGGGCCTTTGCCGCTGGCCAAACTCAGCGCGATGACATCACCTTGGCCGTCCTCAAGGTGAATCAGGAAAGCCCCGACATAATGAAGAAAAAGGCTTAGGTACGCGGCCTGCCGGGCACTGCCTGCTCCCGCTGGCTGGGGTGCTGATCGCAGACACGCCGCGGCGAATCCGGTTGCGGCGCGGACGCCGGAGGTCTAGAGTCTCCGTGAATAATGCGAATCCCAGACGCGGGTTGAAGTGAACCGCGATTCGTATTCAACGAGGGGTGCCACGTCATGCGTTTACCTCATGCGTTCTCCTACCGTAGCAAATTCGTCATTTTGACGACGTCGCTGATGGCAACAGCGTGCGTAGCGGGCTTGCGGGCTCAACCCGGCCCGGATGCGCCCTTGGCCGCTCAGCGTCACGACGCGTGGAAGATCATCGGCCCCGGCGGCGGAGGGGCGCAATTCAATCCGACGATCAGTCCTCTGAACCCCCAGAAGGTTTTTGTGAATACCGACATGACCGGCGCTTTTGTCTCCGAGGACGGCGCCAACTCCTGGCGCATGTTCAACCTTCGGGGCGTGGTGAGGTTCTTTGTATGCGACCCGGTCACCCCCGATGTCGTTTACGCCCAGACGGTCGGCCTCTGGCGCAGCACTGACGGGGGCAGGACATGGAACCTGGTTCATCCGGCTCCCGCGAACGTCCGAAAGGTCGTTTCCGTGGGGGACCACGCCGAGCAGAGAATTCTCACGAAGGATGGCTCAACTGAGACCATTGGCGCACTGGCCGTGGACCCTGCCGACTCGAAAACCCTCTACGCCGCGATGAACGACCGCGGAAAATGGGCTCTCACGATTTCCGCCGATTGGGGGCAGAGCTGGAAACAAGCCGGCAGCCTTCCCTCTGGGGCCAGCAAGGTCTATGTTGATCCCAAGTCTCCTCCGGGAGATCGCACCTTGTACGTTATTGGCACCAATTCCGTCAGCGTGCGAAAGGCTGGCGCGTGGACCCACCATGAAGGTCCCGAAGGAGTGAAGGTCTTCAATGGCGTCTCTGTGGGATTCCGAAAGGAGGACGGGAAGCCGACCATCTACGCTGTGGCAGGACGCTCGTGGCGGGGTGCCAGCAGCGGAACAGCGGGAATCTATAAGTCCACTGACGAGGGGGAGACCTGGCAAAAGACTGAGGGCGGTTTGCTCTCCCTGGCCGCAGCAGGAGCCGGGACTCCGGAATGGAGAGCCGTCGCAACCTGCCTCACCCAGCCCGACATCGTTTATGTTTCCTACAACCATCTTCGCGCCGGCCCGTCGCCAGGTGAGAGTTACCTAGGCGTGGCCAAGAGCACCGACGGCGGCAAAACCTGGAGCCTCGTCTGGAAGGATTCGTACAGTCAAGCCGGGACGAATATCCGAGACGCTTGGGTCAATGAGCGGTTCGGACCGGAATGGGGCGAGAATCCTTTCGACCTCGAAGTAGCAGCGACCAATCCCGATATCTGCTTCGGCACGGACTTCGGCCGAACCATGCGCACCCTGGATGGCGGCAAGACATGGGAGGGCGTCTACTCGAGAAGGACGGCACACGGGGCATGGTCAACGACCGGAATCGATGTGACGACCTGCTATTGGGTGCACTTCGACCCGTTTGAACCCAACCGGATCTTCATCTCCTATACGGACATCGGATTGTTTCTGAGCGAAGACGGCGGAAGAAGCTGGCAGAGCACGACGCGGTATGGCGTGCCGAAGGAGTGGGTGAATACCACTTACGGACTGGTGTTTGATCCCAAGGTAAAGGGACGCATGTGGGCGGTGATGAGCGGCATCCACGACCTGCCCCGCCCCAAAATGTGGCGCGGGCGCGGGGTGGCGCACTATAACGGCGGCGTCGTAACCAGCGAGGACGGCGGCAAGACTTGGACCGTGAGCAACGCGGGTATCAATGAGGCAGCCGTCACCCACATTGTCCTCGACCCCCGCAGCCCTCTAGGTAAACGCACACTGTATGTGTGCGCCTTTGGCAAAGGGGTCTACAAGTCAACTGACAACGGCATGACGTGGACCCTGAAAAACAACGGCCTCAAGGGCAGGGAACCTTTTGCCTGGGCGCTCACCTTGGCCGACGACGGGACGCTCTACCTCGTGGTGGCGCGCCGAAGCGAGGACGGCAGCATTGGGACCGAGAACGATGGTGCCCTTTATCGCTCTACCGATGGCGCCGAGCATTGGGAGCAGATCGCTCTCCCGGAGGGCTGCAACGGGCCCACCAGCCTAGCCCTGGACACCCACGACCGGCGGCGACTCATCCTCTCAGCCTGGGGCAGAGCGTCCGGCAGCGAAGGTGATACCGGTGGTGGCATTTACGTTTCCACGGACGCCGGCCAGACATGGCGGCAAGTGCTGGAAAGGGATCAGCACATCCACGATGTGACCATCGACCCTCGAACTAACGTCTATTATGCCTGCGGCTTCGGCTCCAGCGCCTACCGCTCGGCGGACAAGGGCGAGAACTGGACGAGAATCAAGGGATTCAACTTCAAGTGGGGCCGCCGCGTTATCCCCGATCCTTACCACCCAGACAAGGTCTTTATTACGACGTTTGGGGGCAGCGTGTGGTATGGCCCGGCGTTGGGCGACCCGAGGGCGCCCGAGGACATCGCGACGCCGGTCATGGCCTACTGAGGAATAGAATGTTGACGGAAACCCGTCGCTGCAAGGAGGCGAGGCTCAGGGCTGCGGTTGTCTTTCTGCTTCTGCAGCAATCCTCTGGAAGATTGCTCTGGCCTTCCGATATCGGCTTCGAGCAGCCTCACCGCTGTGAGAGAAGTATTGCGCCCACTCTCCCCCGGGCGAGGTCTTCCGGATCAGGTTGTCGATGAACCGAACGAAGTATTCGGCGTCGCTGGCACTGGCGCGAACAGGGGTGTTGTTCACGGTGACGAACACTGCTCCCGTGTGGCTCTGGTGTCCTTTCGCACCCATTCGCCGGGCGCCAAGCCATCCGCTCTGGGAGAAATCCTGGGTCGTCTGAAAGACGAAGGGTGAACCCGGAGAAGCTGACCCTTCGCGGCTCGCGACGACGCTTCCGTTGCGAAGCAACTCGATTCTGCCTGCCAACTCTCTAGTCGAAGACCACTGAATCCTCACTTGGACCGTTCCCCTGCCCTTCAGGTGGATTTCGTCGCCGGGCATCGCCGTTTCATTTACCTTTAGATCCAAGAACTCATTGTGACCGTTGCGCGAAACCACCGTCCTCCCTTCCGCAATACCCTCAACCCACCGGCGGTAATTCAACTTCGCGCCCCTGATCGCGACATAGGTCAAGAGCGTGCCAAAGGGCTCAAGGTTGTTGCAGGGATAATCCGTTCCCGCCGCCAAGCCAGGACGAAAGCCGCAATTCAGGAGCCGATAATAGGCCTGGATAGCACTGTCTCCTCCGTCGACGTCTTCCATCAGGAAAGAAGAAGTTCCCAAGGCCGTTTCCACGGGGTATTCCAGGGGAAGACAACAGTCGAGCTCTTCAGGGATGCCGTCTGGAAGATACTGCATATGCGCGAATCCCGCGATTGCACCTTGTTTCCTGGCCCACTGGAATATCGGATAGGTGTATTCCGCGAAAACGGCCTTCGCCTGCTTGAGCCCGAGGATGACCAGGTGCCCGCCAATTACCTTCCGCTCGAACGTCACACCTTTGGGATCGTAGTGCCACTCTGCGTCCCAGTGCAGGATGCGCTGGGGAGTCGAAGCCGGATGGTCCTCACCGTTGGTGAGTAGGAAGTCTTTTTCCGCGTGTTTTACCTCGCCATTACCGACGTCGCCGAGCACGGCGATAACCGCCAGATCCTCTACCTTCATTCCTGCCAGAAGCTCTTCCGGAGTGAGCATCTCCTTGGCATCGGAGCGGCCGCAGAGAATCCCGCGATGCACGTGCGGATCGCCGGCGAACCACCCCGGCGGTTCAGGGCCCGAGGCCTCGTTGCCCCCAGGCGCTGCCTGCCTCGGGATTTCTTCGCTGTCCCTGTTCCCGTCCCCGTTCTGACAGGCGCCCCCGCTGCTGGTGGGCTCGCAAGCAAGAAACAGCAGCCCAACGACCACTGCCGCCATCACCAGAATCCGTCCCATAAGCGTGCCTCCTCTGGCGAGCCGTTGCGCCATTCTACTTCGGCCCAATACTGCTACCGAGAGTAAATTGAAGTCAGCCACGAAACCTCAGGCACGGCCACTTTTCCCCAGCGCGCCGCAGCGTGGACAAATTGTCGCCGGATTCGCGGCCCGCTCAAACCCCCTCGCACTAGACCGACTGTCTGCTAAACTCCGTCTGTTGTGAGCCCGCTGACTCTCGTCAAGCTGCGTCGCCTCTCGCAGATCGTTTTTCTTGCGCTCTTTCTGCTGCTCCTATTCAAGACCGAGTTTCGGGGTTCCTTCAAGGCCGTCACGGGAGACATTCGACTGCCTTACCCCGTAAGCATTTTCCTCCAGGCCGATCCTCTCGCCAGCATCTCCAACGTCCTCTCCACGCGCACCCTCTACAAGGGGCTTCTGTGGAGTTTGGTAATCATCATCCCCACATTCTTTCTCGGGCGCTTTTTCTGTGGCTGGATCTGCCCCTTGGGCACGCTGAACCACTTCTTCAGCAGTTGGAAATCCGAGCGCAAGCGAGGCCTGCAACGTATCGCGTTGAACCGCTACCAGCGCTGGCAGACGCTTAAGTACTACATCCTGGTCGCGGTCCTAGTGGCAGCGCTCTTCGGCAGCTCAATTCTGGGGCTCATGGATCCTATCTCGCTGACCGTTCGCTCCCTGGGGCTTTCGATCCTGCCCGGCATCAACTACGCCTTCAATGCACTCTTCGATGCACTCTATCGCACCGAGGTAAGCGCTCTCCGCTTCGCCGCCGACGTCCTTCACTTCCTCCTCAAGGATCTCGTGCTCAGCTTCAAGCAGCCCTATTTCCGGCAAGGTTTCGCCCTGGGATTGATCTTCCTCACCATCATGGTCCTGAACCTGCGAGTTACGCGGTTCTGGTGTCGGGCGCTGTGCCCGCTAGGCGCGCTCTTAGGCATACTATCGCGGTGGTCGATCCTGGGTCTCGAAAAGCATCCCGCGCATTGCGAGGACTGCAACCGCTGTCTGCTCGACTGCCAGGGCGGCGACGATCCCATCCCGGGAGCGCAGTGGCGCAAGGCCGAGTGCCACCTCTGCTTCAACTGTGTGGGAGACTGTCCGGAAAGTGGGCTCAAATTCAAATTCTTCCCTGCTACACCGACCACCATCCAGGGCCCGAGTCTCCAGCGGCGGAAGGCGCTCGCCAGCGTAGCAGCCGGCGCGGCCGCGCTACCTTTGTTTCGCAGCAGCGCAGGATTAGCGGTTGAACACCACGAGCGGCTCGTCCGGCCCCCGGGCGCCCTGGACGAGAAGAGCTTCCTCGCGCGCTGCATCCGCTGTGGCGAATGCATGAAGGTCTGCCCCAACAACGCCCTCCACCCCAGCCTGTCGGAGGCGGGGCTCGAGGGCCTCTGGACGCCGGTCCTGGTCCCGCGCATCGGCTATTGCGAACCCAGTTGCGTGCTGTGCAGCCAGGTGTGTCCCACGGGAGCCATCTGGGAAATCACCCAGGCGGAGAAAGCATGGGTTACCGCCGGAACTGACAAAAACGCGAAGCCCATCCGCGTGGGCACCGCCTTCTACGATCAGGGGCGCTGCCTGCCCTGGGCCATGGCTACAGAATGCATTGTATGTGAGGAATGGTGCCCCACCTCGCCCAAGGCCATCTACTTGCGTCCTGCGGAAGTGACAGACGCCGAGGGAAAGCTGAAGCAGGTTCGCCAGCCGTACGTGGACCCAGAAAGGTGTGTGGGGTGCGGCGCCTGCGAGTTTGCCTGTCCGGTGCAGGACCGCCCTGCCGTTTACGTCACCAGCATCGGGGAAAGTCGGTCCAAGACAAATCAGATTCTGCTCAAGCGACCCAGGAGAGGGGCGGGATGATGAAGGGTTCGAGTTTAGAGCTTCGGGGTGGCAGGATGAACGATTCGAGAGTTGAGATTCCAAGTTCGCGTGGCGCGATTTTCGTGTTTCGATTTTCGAATTTCGGCACTGCACGGCGAGCATACACGGCAGCGCTTCGTCTCGCGATCGCCATGACCGCGCTGCTTCTCGCGCCGGCCTGCGGCCCCAAGCCGGTTTCCACACCGGCAGCTTTCTTCCCAGACAGCAACGCGGTCCCCGGATGGAGCAAAGGCGAGACGCGCACCTTCGAAGCTGACAAGTTGTGGGAGTACATCGACGGCGACGCTGACCGATATGTTCAAGCCGGTGTTGTGAGAACCTTGGCCACTGACTACCGCTACCAAAATAAGGTCGATGCCGCGGCGGACATCTACGTCATGAAGGCGCCGGAGGGTGCCCGAAAGGTGTTTGATTCCGAGTCGTCGGTCGGCAGCCAGCGTCTCCAACTGGGCGACGACGCCCGGCTTTATCCCGCCAGCTTGACGTTCAGGAAAGGGCCTTACTTCGTACGTCTGGTCGCCTATAAGGAGGCGCCGGAAGTGGGGCAAGCGCTGGTCGAATTGGGGAAGGCCATCGAGCGGCGGCTCTAGCACAGACCTAAAAGGTCTGCGCCCGCCGAGGAACGTTTCCCATCGGAGGGCCTACTAGGGTATCCCCGCATCAAGAGGGAGGTGCACGGTCATGTCACAGCAACACCGCATGGGACGTCGGGAGTTCATGATTGCTTCGGCGGGGGCCGTAGCCGCCGGACTGGGACCAGCTTGCGCCGCCACACCGCAGGAGATCGAGCAAGCGGCCGCCAGAGTCGGGCCGTTGCCGCGCCGCAAGTTAGGCGGCACAGGCAGAGAAGTCACGGCGCTGGTCGGCTCAGCCACCTGGGCCGCGGATGCAGTGGAAGCCGGCATCCGCTGTGGCATCAACTTCTGGCACAAGGCGGATGAGTGGGGCAGAGGGAATGTGCCGCCGGCCATCCTCAAGAATCGCGATGCGCATTACTGCCAGGTGTGCGTGGACCGCGTGCGCGGAAATCACGAAACGGGCGTCCTCGACGAGGAAGCGCACTATCAGTTGGTGAAGCGGCTCGCCCGTGACACTGGGCTGCGCTATTTCGACGATATGCAGTTCCACTTCGGCTACCACAGTGCCTCCGAGGTGCAGAACAACCGCGCGTTCATTCGCGCTTTCGAACGCCTGAAGAAGGAAGGGCTAGTCCGTCATCTCTGCCATTCCCAGCACAGCTACAACGGCAATTCGCGGGTCCCGGGCGGTCAGAGCGCCCTGGAAATCCTTGCCGCGGTCGTCGCAGACGGCATCTACGAACACGCCCAGTTTCCCTATTCCTATGGCGAGAGCGAGGCAATGAATCAGCTTCTGGCGCTGGCCAGGCGCAAGGGCTTCGGCACCATCGCCATGAAGACCACGCGCGGCGCCGGACGCATGCAGCAGGACCAGGAATTCATGAAAGACTTCCCGCCGGGGACGACACCTTACCACGCCCTGGCGCGGTGGTTGACGACCCGCACCCAACTCGATGCCGCGGTAATCGAGATCAACAACCTAAGCCAGTTCGTGGACACTTACTCGGGCGCGGGCAAGGCCATGCGCGCCGCGGATGAGCGGGCCATAGAACAGATGCTTGCCTACGCGAATCGCGAAGTCTGCCGCCTCTGCAATCAATGTATGGCCCACTGCAAACAGGGAGTCCCCATCGCCGATATCCTGCGCTACGAAAGATACGCCAGGGACTACGGGGAGGGATATCGTGCCCGGCGGCTTTACGCCCAGCTAGACAAGCAGGCAGATGCGTGCCTCGCTTGCGGCACCTGCCTGCCTCACTGTCCCCAAGGGCTGGCAATTCCCGATAAGCTCGCCGGAGCGCACCAGATTCTGGGCTGAGAAGAACGGGGCCAGGTTTCCGCTACGCTCGCGGGTGGGGCTATGCTTTTGCCGCCCTGCCGGGGTTCGGCGAAGGGTGGCCGCCTGCAATCGAAGGCGTGAATCATGACAAGGCAACAGGTCAGAAAAAGCATCCTCGGGGTCTCGTTCCTTCTCTTTCAAATCAGAATCTTCCATCTCTTTTTCTCGCCTGTCCTGATCGTCTTCGCTGCTTCACAGGGCATCATCAACGGCAGCTTCCTCATTTACGTCTTCCTCTTCCTCACTTCACTCTACTTTGGGCGGGCGTTCTGTAGCTGGGTTTGCCCCGGGGGCGGGCTGCAAGAACTCTGTTCGCTCGCAGTTCACAAGAGGGCGAAAGGCGGCGGCTACAACCGGATCAAGTACGTTATCTGGGGGCTCTGGGTAAGCGCCATTGTGTTGCTGGCAATTCGTGCCGGAGGATTCCACGCCATTGATCCATTCTTCGGCCTGCAACAGGGAACGCGCGCGCAAAAGTACATTCTGTTCTTTGGTGTCATAGCGCTCGTTGTCCCGACCTCTTTTCTTTTGGGCCGCTGGGCCTCCTGCCACTATATGTGCTGGATGGTTCCCTTCATGGTCATTGGGACGAAAATAAAGGACCGGGTCAAATGGCCTTCCCTCCACCTGAAGGTGGATCGAGACGTGTGCACAAACTGCGAGGCCTGCGACCAGCACTGTCCTATGAGCTTGGGTGTATATGGAATGGTGCAGAAGGGAAACATGCGGAATTCAGAATGCATTCTCTGCGGGAACTGCGTTGACAGTTGCCCCTCGGGCGCGATCCGGTATTCCTTCGCCGCACCCGAATGAAAACGGGGTCCAGCTCCGCCAGGAGCGTGTCCAAAGGCCCGGAATCCCCAGCTTAATCCCGCCTTTACCCTGAGTCCCGCTAACGCGGATGGCCCACGGGAATCAGGTAAATGGGCCGGTGGTCGATGGGCAACGAGAGGGCGCTTCGGACCTCATCATCATGGAACGCGCCGATGGGCACGCCCCCCAGCCCCAAAGCAACGGCTTGGAGCAGCAGATTCTGCGCCGCATGGCCGGCTTCCATGTGGACGTAGCGCGGCGTCCGCGCCTGGCCGTACTTCTGCGCCGTGCGCTCGTAGACGGCGGCGATAACAAAAACCGCCGGCGCCTCAAGAAGGGGCTCCTGCTCGAGCCCCGCGCGGTAGACGGCCGGTCGCAAGTCGCGATCACTGAGGCGTTTCAATTTGTGCGGTCGTGGTTCGTAATGATAAAAGCCGCCGGGAGTAGCTACGTAGACCTCCAAAGGGTAGAGCGCACCTGCCGAAGGCGCCGTGCGGTAGCCCTCCCGCCGTGTCATACCCTGCGTCGCCCACAAGAGCTGCGATAGCTCCCGCTCATTCAAGACAGCTTTGGTGAACTCCCGCACCGAATGCCGCCGCGCGATGGCTTCTTCCAGCGACATGCGGCCCTCGCGCGCGGGCGCAGGCAATGCGATGGTGTCCGCGGATCTTGACTTCTTCTGCTCCACATCGTCTCCGGTTCCTGAGGGCATGGCACAACTCCCGAAAATCATCACGATTATTACACCAGACATCATTTTTCTGACCATCCGCCGTCCCCCCGTAGCTCCGACAAGCGCGTCAATAATCATAAGAAAGCAAGTGGCGATTGCCAAGGCGCACATTCGTGAGGCCTGCCGCGCGCGCCGCCTCCTCCGCCTCTTCCGCGTGGCGGACTGAGGTCCGAGGCAGGTCCGGCATGAAGAAGTGCGGAGCAAAACCCAGCAGCGCGTAGGGGATGTTCGGATTGATTTCCGCGATGAAGCGCGCGATGCGCCCGACCTCGCCAGCATCCACGTAGCCGGGCACCAGCAACGTGCTGGCAATGACCAAGGGTAGCTCCGGGCGCTCGTCAAACCGCCGCGCGGCCCGGGCAAAATTCTCCAGCGTTCGCTGGTTGGAACCACCCGTCAGGGCGAGGTGCAAGGACTCGTCGTAGGCTTTCAGGTCGAACTTGATGCAGCCCCCGGTCTCGAGCGACAGTTGCACGGCCCGGTCGAGCAGCTTGGGATGCGACGTGCCCGCGGTTTCCCAGCAAACCGTGACACCCTTCTGCGCCAGCAGGTGCCCCGCCGCCAGGGCGTGCGGCATTTGTGACGCCGGATCACCACCGAAAAAGCACACACAGTAGGTGTGTGGATCGGCCACCTCAGCCAGTTGTGCGGCACTCAACCCCGACGCCTGGGTCGCGGAGGCTTCGCGGAAGCTCCAGTTCTGACAGAAAAGGCAGTCGAGCGTGCAACTGGCATAAAAGACTGCGAGGTTGTGATTGCCGCGCTGCTGGCTTCCCGCACAGACCCAGTCGGCCACGCAATTGGTGGGGAGCGGGTCACGGTACCAGTGCAGGACGCCGCGTTGCGGCACACCCGCCAGATGCCTCAGCCGCCCGTCCTGCACGGTACGCAGCCCGCAATAGCCTCGCTCGCCCTCCCCGATCTGGCATTCTCGGGCACAAAGCACGCATCGCACGCCGCCGACGGTGCGCGGCGGGGAACTTGGCAGGTCGAAGCTTTCCCTGGACTCGCGATGGAGAGCACTCGCGACCTCGAGCGCCTCTTCAGACCTCGCACGGATGCATTCCCCGCAGACGCCCAGCGGTCCGCTGATCAGTCGCGAGCGGCTTCCGCAGACGCGGCACACATGCTGGGCAAACCGACGGACGATACCAGCGCGCAAGCGTCCTCCCAGAACTCTTGTGGCCTTACCATACCTCTGGGTTGGCAGGGGGACAAGGTCGGAGTACTCTATAAAGGGACAAGATGTCCCCGGGGAGCGCCGTTACATGGTCGCCTCGTCTCGGATGTGCTAAAAAGGACTCAGGGGGAATGGGTGCGCCCAAGGTGGCGGAGCAGGACTTGCCCATGAATCGGAAACCGAATCTCAGCCGTCGGGACTTTCTCGGCTTTGCTGGCGCCTTGCTCATGGGCGGGGGCTGTAATGGCGAAGGCCGGCGTGGCGACGCTGCGGGCCCCGACGCTGCTCCGGAAGGAAAGTCAAGGGTCGTGTTATGCCGGGACGCGAAGCTGCGACCGACGAAGTCCGGCTTGGACTCGGGTCGCCTCCTGAGCATTCTCGATCGGGCCATGCAGGCTGCGTACGATCGCGACTCCCCGCTCGAGGCCTGGAAAAAAGTGGTGCGGCCGGGAGAAGTCGTAGGGCTGAAGGTGAACTGCCTGGCCGGCAAAGGCAACTCCACCACGGTGGAGTTGGTGAACGCCATTTGTGAGAGGCTCCAGCAGGCCGGGATCAAAGATATTGTCATTTGGGACCGGCTGAACGCCGACCTGGAAAGCGCGCGCTTCCGCATCGTGGAGCGCGGCCAGGGCATTCGCTGTTTCGGCAATGACGTGCTGGGTTACGAATCGGAACTAGCAGCCTTCGGCAGCGTGGGAAGTCTGATGTCGAGAACTCTCACCCAAGTGTGCGATGCCGTCGTCAATCTGCCCGTGCTCAAAGACCACGGCATTGCCGGCGTAACCATTGCGCTGAAAAGCATGTTTGGAGCCATCCATAATCCCAACAAGTATCACATGAACGTCGGCGACCCCTACGTGGCCGATGTGTCCATGCTGCCGCCCATCCGGCAGAAGGTCCGGCTCCACATCTGCGATGCCACGACCGCGCAATACGAAGGCGGGCCTTCCTACATGCCGCAGTGGACGTGGCCCTACAATGGCCTGTTGGTGAGCCGAGACCCCGTGGCGCTCGATCACCTGGGATGGCAGATTATCGAGAAAAAGCGGGGCGAGATGGGCATGAAGCCTTTGAAGGAATTGAAGCGCGAGCCCACCTACATTGCGACGGCAGCGGATGCCAAGCACCGGCTTGGGACCAATGACCCCAATCGAATTGAGGTGGTGGAAGTCTGATGAAAAGCAAGGCTAGTCTTACTCCCGGTTCTTCGTCTCTCGGCGGCACTGCTGTTGACCGCCGCGGGTTCCTGAAAGCCGCCGCTCTTCCCTGTCTGGCAGCTTGCGCGGGGAACGTGTTGTCTTCCGGCTCCGCCTACGGGCTGCCGTCGGCGGAAAGTGACTCGCAGTTCATTGCGGAAGCCAGGTTCTACGAGAAGCTGCCCTACAAGAAGATCAAGTGCAAGCTCTGTCCCCGGGAATGTGTGATTGATGACCGGGAGCGCGGCTATTGTGGCGTACGGGAAAACCGTGGCGGAACGTATTACACGTTGGTGCATTCCCGCGTGGTTGCCGCGCATGTTGATCCCATCGAGAAGAAGCCCCTCTTCCACTTCCTGCCCGGCACCCTGGCTTTCTCCATTGCCACGGCGGGCTGCAACGTGAACTGCAAGATGTGCCAGAACTGGGACATATCCCAGATCCGCCCGGAGCAGGTTCGCAGCACCTACGCGCCTCCAGAGAAGGTGGCGGCGCTGGCCCGGGAATACCAGTGCGCATCCATAGCCTACACTTATAGCGAACCAGTCATCTTCTACGAGTACATGATGGACACTGCGGCCGCCGGCCACGAACAAGGAGTCAAGAGTGTGGTCATCACGGGCGGCTACATTGCCGCCGAACCTCTCAAAAAGCTGTGCGCCAGCGTTGATGCCATCAAAGTCGACCTCAAAGCCTTCTCGGAAAAGTTCTACAAGGAAGTGGTGAATGGCGAGCTGAAGCCCGTGCTCGACGCCCTGGTGACGCTGCGCAAGCTGGGAATGTGGAGCGAGATCGTCTATCTGGTGGTGCCCACCCTGAACGACAGCGACGCGGAGTTCAAAGGGCTTGCCCGGTGGGTCAAGTCGGATTTGGGTTTGGATGTGCCGGTGCACTTCACGCGTTTTCATCCAGAGTACCTGCTGAAGAATCTGCCGCCCACACCCCTGGAGACGCTGGAGCGCGCTAAAGCCATCGCCGACGCCGAAGGACTTCACTACGTTTATATCGGCAACGTGCCCGGCCATCCGGCGGAGAACACCTACTGTCCCAAGTGCCACAAGGTCGTAGTGGAGCGCGTCGGCTATACGGTGGGCGGCGTCCACATCCACAAAGGCAAATGCAAGTACTGCCAGCAGCCCATCGCCGGGGTGTGGGGGTCGTAGGTCCCGTGACCGCAGCCTGCGTCCCCAGCTATGACATTCAAACCCGCGAGTTCCCGCTTGCGTCACTTTGCCCGGGGGAGGACTCGCCGTCGCTGCTGGGTGAATAGAAGCGCACAATGGACTAGCGAATAGCTTGCTCGTTGGCATCTGCTGCACCGATTCCCGGAGAGAGCAAATGAAGAAGAAAATACTTATCGGGCTCCTGATGCTGCTCGGCCTGGTAATGCTTGCAGGCGTTCTTCTCTGGTACTTCATGGGCAAACCTTTATACGAGCCCGGCATGGTGCGCGGCGGCAAGAATCTGCGTGCCTCTCTCACACCTCCGGAACAGCCCAGCGACGCGAATTCCTGGAGCGTGGAGAAAGATATCAGCCTCTTTCACTTCTCGGACGGCACGGGGAAAAGCGTGCTCGTGGTTCATGGCGGGCCCGGCTACCCGATTCACAATCCTCTGCCCGGCTTGAGACTCCTGTCCGCTAAGTACAAGTTCATCTATTACGATCAGCGGGGATGCGGCAAATCCACCCGGCCTTTCGACAGGTTTTCCTCCTCAAATTTCTTCGAGAACGCGAAAGTGCTGGACCGAACCCTTGGCCTCGGCGCCCAGGTGGCGGATATGGAAAGGATCCGCAGAATCATCGGCGAGGAGAAGGTCATTCTCCTTGGCCACTCCTTTGGAGCTTTCCTGGCCTCGCTCTACGCGGCGGAGTTTCCGCAGAACGTCGAGGCCTTGATTCTTGTGGCGCCGGCCAACGTCCTCGTGATGCCCGCAGAAGGCGGCGGTCTTTTCGAAGACATCCGCAAGCTTCTGCCGGAAAGCCGGCAGCAGGAATACGCCGACTACCTCAAACGCCTTTTGGATTACGGCAACTTATTCTCCAAGTCCGAAGCCGAATTGGCGGCCCTGAATGGAGAATTTGCGAAGTACTACCGGGCCGCAGCCGCCAGCCAGAATCTGTCGACCCCTGCGGAAAATGAACCGAGTGATAACGGCGGCTGGATGGTGCATGCCATGTACCTCAGCATGGGCAAACGCCATGATTACCGCGCGGCGCTGAAGAGCGTGAAGGCTCCCGTGTTGGTTATCCACGGGGAGAAGGATCTGCAAGCAGCGAAGGCCAGCCGCGCTTATGGCGATTCCTTTCCTCACGCGAAGTTTCAGGTCATAAAGAATGCCGGCCATTTCCCCTTCAGCGAGCAGCCGGAGGAATTTGCCGCCGTGGCAGCTAAGTTTCTAACTGAGGTGAATCAGGAGTAGGATAAGAAGCGGTAACTTGGGAAATCAACCCTCCGCCAAGGCTGGAGTTTCGTCATGAAGCGAGGAAGAGCCACACGAACAATCCTTGGTCTCGCCCTGATCGGCGCGTTTCTGTTGGGCTGGCGTAACTTGGCACAGAGCGAGGCCCCGAAAGTCAGGCCACCCGCCGTGGCCGGGGCGTTCTATCCCGCTGACCCGAAGGCGCTCGCGAAAATGGTGGACGAATTTCTGGCCCGGGCCGTCGTGGAAAGAACTACCGGCCCTGTCCTGGCCGTGATTTCCCCCCACGCCGGTTACGAGTACTCCGGCCACGTGGCAGCGCATTCTTATGCGCTGCTCAAGGGCCGCAAGATCGAGCGCGTGGTGGTGATCGCACCGTGTCATGTGGACGCCTTCTCCTTCAGTTCCGTCTATGACGGGGATGCATACGCTACGCCGCTGGGCAATATCCCGGTGGACAAGGAATTCGCCAGGCGCCTGGCGGCGCTCGACCCGCGCATCAAGCTCTCGGGCCGCGGCCACGGGGAAGTTGCCGGCCGGGGAGAGCATGCGCTCGAAGTACAGCTCCCCTTCTTGCAGCGCGTCCTGGGACCCTTCCGGCTGGTGCCCATCGTGATGGGTGATCAGAACTATGACCTCTCGCGTGCCCTGGGAGTTTCGCTCGCCAAGTTGATGCAGGGGACTAACACCCTCATCGTGGCCAGCTCCGACCTTTCCCACTTCCATCCGTATGACGAGGCCGTGAGACTGGATCGCAAGACGCTGAACGCCATCGAAGAATGGGACTACTTCAACATGTCGCGCAATTTCGAGCGGCGCATCTGGGAGGCGTGTGGCGGTGGACCGATTGTTGCCGCCATGATTGCGGCCGAGCGTCTAGGGGCGAATCGGGCAAAGATTCTGAAGTATGCCAATTCCGGAGATGTGACCAGCGAGAAAGGAGGCGTGGTCGGCTACGGCGCTGTGGCTCTGGTTGCCGAGAGGCGCGCGGCCGGGCAGAAGACTCCCGAGTTTTCGCTGCGCCAGCGGGAAAAAGACGAACTACTTAAAATCGCGAAGAAGTCAGTCGAGATCGCCGTCAAGGAGAGAACGCTTTACAAGTGCGCCGCCCCCGGAATCGCATCTCTGGAGCAGGACCGCGGTGCCTTCGTCACCCTGAAGAAGAAGGGGCAATTGCGCGGCTGCATTGGATACATCGCGCCCGCGAAGGCCCTCTACCTCACCGTGCGGGATGTCGCTGCGGCGGCAGCCGTCGAAGACCCGCGTTTCGAGCCGGTCATGCCCTCGGAGCTAGGCGATCTTGAGTACGAGATATCGGTCCTTTCCCCGCTGCGCCGCGTCACTGATGTGAAGCAGATCCAGGTGGGACGCCATGGGCTGATAGTGAACAAAGGCAACTACGAAGGGCTACTGCTGCCGCAGGTCCCCACCGAGCAGCGTTGGGACAGGATGACTTTTCTTGAGCAGACCTGCGTGAAAGCAGGGCTCCCGACCAGCGCCTGGAAGGACGAGGAAACCGATATCTTCTCGTTCACGGCGCTGGTTTTCGGCGAACATAAGCTCACGGAACTGTCCGCTCCGGAGGGGCCGCCTTATCAAGAACCGCGAGAGCGGCAAGGACAGCGGGGACCAGATTTCCCACGGCCATAAGCAGAGCAGTCCTCAGGAAGCCGAATACCGGAAACAAATAGGCACTCAACGCAACGGCGCCCAGGCAGGCGCCAACCAGGTCCAGCCCGTAAAGTGCGCCAGGGCCTCGCGACAGACCTTTCGCCCCACTGAAGTAGATCCGGCTGGCGAGGGGAAACTGGTAGCCTCCCAACATCCCCGTCAGCAGGGCTAAAGCCGGGAACACAATCTGGCTAACCAGGGTGAGGCCCGGAAGGCTCTGGACGCGCCCTAAGAAATCAAACAGCACGTAAAGCAGGAGCGGCGACAAAGCTGCCAGGAGTTGCAGGCCAGCCACCGCGCGCAATTCTCGACGCGCGGCCGGCACGGCATTGAACGGATCAAAAGATTTCGGGGCCCTGACGGTGGCCAGCCTCGCTCCCCAGGCCATCCCCACCATGAACGCGGCAATCACGATGGCAAGCTGGTGGTAAACGTAGCCGTAAATCGCCTGAAACGCGAGCAGGAGCAACACTTCCAGCGCGATCAGCGTGAAACCCATAGCCGCCACGCAGAACCCGGCGACAAGGTGGTGGCGATGCTCTCTGGACGCCGGTTTGCCGCGCCGGTCACTGACCGCCGCGATCGCATACGCCAGAGCGGCGCCCACGAACAACACCAGCAGGAAACTCCCCAGCACCGCGCCGAAGCGGATTTGCGCGAGAGAAGTAAACCAGTGGCGCGCTACCCCTTGAAAACGCGAACTCCACAGCGCCACGTCGAAAAAGTAAGCAATGGGGGCGAAGTCCTGATTGACAGGCGTGTCAGGTTGGGGCGCGATTTGCGATTCGAGATCCCGCCTGCGGTCGGGCGACATGCGGAAGGGGATATAGTATTCGCGCACGTAACGGGTGCGAATCTGCCGCGACCGCAGCCGAGATAAAAGCGCGGAGGGCTCAGCGGCCAGGACTCCCGCCTGCTGGGTCGCAAAGAAGTGCACCTCGGCGCCGGGCATGGCCGCTACTTCCGGGAAAACTGCGCGCAAGGTCTTGTTCAAGCAGCGCAGGAAACTGGCCAGTTCGGGACTGATGTAGTCCTCCGCTGCCGTTACCCGAAAGGAGAGAATTCCTCCGGGTGTGAGCTTGCGAGCGGCTTCCCGAAAGAACTCCAGCGTATAAAAGCGGTTCAACTGCGCCGTCTGCGGATCCGGCAGGTTGACGATGATGACGTCAAACGTGGCGCTGGTCGTCTTCAGGAACAAACGTCCATCCGCATGGTGAACGCGCACCCGCGGATCGGCGCGAATGGGCACCCATTCCTGGGGAAAGTGTTCCTGGGCCAGATCGAGAATGGCAGGATCGAGCTCCACGTATTCCACCCGTTCGAGGCTGGAGTGCTGGAGCGCCTGCGCCAGGCTGCCGTTCACGCCGCCCCCCACGAGCAGGAGGCTCCGGGGCGAGGGATGCTGCAACAGCGCGAAGTGGACCGCCTCCTCCGCGGCGGCCGGGTCGGGCACGGTGAAGATAACCAAGCCGTTCTCGAAAAGGCTGCGACTCGCGTCGGTCTGAACAACCACTAGGTTACCGTAAATGGAGTTACGGACCTCGATCAGGCGAAAGCCTCGCCAGAGCATGGCGAGAGACGCGCTCTCCAGCCGGCGGCTACCCCAGGGGAAAATCAGAAGCACAAACAAGGCTAGGAGAGCCCCCAGGACGATGCGCCGGCGTGTTGCCGAGCGAATGGCCAGGCTTGCCGCAGCCAGAAGATTCAGCAGACCCAGAAAGCAAGCGATATCGAAAGCGGTGAAGTAGCGGATCAGAACCAGACTGGCCAGAATGCCGCCCAGGCCCGAGCCCGCAGCCTCCAGCAGGTAGACTACGCCGGTTGCGGCTGCCGTGGAGGTGCCTACCTCTTCAGCGTACAGACGGCTGCCCGCCGCAAAGAGCCAGCCGGAGAGCACACAAAAGAAGCTGAGCGTCGCTAGGGAAGTAACAAACATGGGCCCCGGTCCCAGGATTTCGCCGGGGACAGACTGAAAGACTGCCTTGCTGGCGCGCACTGCCAAGATAGTCAGGGGAAATGCCAGCGCGATGAGCACCTGCAGGCCTGCCATGAGCTTGCGCGGCTCGAGCACTCGGCCGCCCAGGCGCCCCAAGAGGCTCGCGCCGACGGCCGTCCAGAGCAGCCAGTTGGCCAGCATCAGCCCGAGGGAAATCTCGTTGCCGCAGAAGACCACGATGAGTTCCCGCATCAGGACGACCTGCGCAATCACGGCCGTAAAGCCGATAAGGACGAGCGCTGCCCGGAGCATCCTGGAAGCAGGCCTGCCGTCGGCCGTTACGAGTTGCGATTTCTTTTGCGCGTCCACAGAAACAGAATTAAACTCAATCTGGGGATGAAATCAAAGTTATTCTTCCAGCGGGAGACGGCCTCTTGAAGCCAGGAGAGAACAGTCCCGCGGACCGCCGCGACCTACTTATCAAGCTCCTACGCTTGGGAGGGCTCAGCGCAGCAAGTGCCGGATTGGGGGTCTGGCTCCGAGGCCGTAGCCACCGTCCGGAAGAACCGCTGGTCGCCAACCTGAAACGCAACTTCACCGTGCCCCCGGACCCGAACCTTCCCGAAATGGTGATAAGCCAGGGTGACGACCCGCGGCAGTTGGTGCGGAGGGCGATCGCTGAACTGGGAGGCATCAGGCGTTTCGTGGCGCGGGGCGATGTGGTGGTCGTCAAGCCCAACATCGCCTGGGATCGCACGCCAGAGCAAGCCGCCAATACCAACCCCGACGTGGTCGCCGAAGTGGTCCGCCTTTGCCGTGAGGCCGGCGCGGGCAAAGTAATCGTGACCGACGTGAGCTGCAATGAACCTCGGCGCTGCTTCCAGCGCAGCGGCATTGCCGAAGCCGCCCGCGCTGCCGGCGCCGAGATTATCCTACCCGAAGAACGAAAGTTCAAGGAAGTTGACCTGCGCGGAGACGTGTTGAGTTCCTGGCCGGTGTTCGAGCCCTTCCTCGCCGCCGACAAGATGATTAACCTGCCCATTGCCAAGCACCACAGCCTGACGGGCGTGACGCTGGGCATGAAGAACTGGTACGGTATCCTGGGGGGACAGCGGAACCGGCTTCACCAGCGCATCCACGAAAGCCTGGTGGACTTGGCCGATTTCATGCGCCCTACCCTGACCATCATGGACGCCTACCGGGTCCTGATCCGCAACGGCCCCACCGGCGGAAATCTGGGAGACGTGGCCCTCAAGAAGACGTTAATCGCCGGGACGGACCCTGTGGCTATAGATGCGTACACCGCCAAGGCCTATTGGGATCTGGACGTCGGCCGGTTGCGCTATCTGAGGCTCGCCCAGGAGCGCGGCCTGGGGACCTTCGGCTTTGAGAATCTCCGGACACGCATCGCCAGCGCGTAGCGTTGCGCTGATTCCTGGATCAACGGCTCTCCTGCAAAACTCTGCAAATCTAGGGAATTCGACGGCGGGCGATTCCCTGCCTCGCTTTCCGGGCAAATCAAAGATGCCAGGCTACTTTGGGGCAGGCACAGCGCGCACCGCGACCAAGGAGGTTTTCCCCGGCACGTGGTTCTCGACCGTGGTATCGAGCAGAGCCTGGAAGTAGGGAGGCGGAGTCTGATGGTCAGGTGACAGCTCAAGCAAGGCCCGGTGAAGCTCCGGCAGGTGCTCGGGACTGGTCACGTACTCGATGGCGGCCTGCGAGCCCTGCGTGTAGATGCCATAAATGAGAAGAATGCGCTGGTCCTTGTTCTCGTTCGGCAGCATCAGCACCAAGGCGTAATCGCGGGTCAGGCTGTTGGTGACCGGGTCGAACTGCGGTTTGTAGATCGGTTGCTCTCCCGGTCGCGGGTGCGCGTTGGAAATCACTCCGACGTGAAACCAGAAACCCTCAGGATAAAGGAAGATTCGGCCGCTCCAGGGTTGATTCCCTCCCAGCAAGATGGCGTTACTGCTCTTGATCTCCTCGAAATCCACTAACCTTGATGGCTTCAGGCGAACCCGTTGGCCGACGCTGGCAAAGAGTTCAAAGAAGTTCAGGAGTCCCAGGCATTCGCCGACTGCGGTACATCTTTCAGTCGTGGCTGGAGGCCTTTCGACAGCAACTCCCCGCCCACGGCTTCGAACTCCCGCCGGAGGCAGAACTGTGCGATCTGGCCAAGCGCGCCCTGAAATCCGCTCGACGCTTGCTGGACACCCTGGGACGGGGAACGGTGCACGAACACCAAGGCATCCTAGACAACCACATCTGGGACTTCGTCACGAAATAACGTCGAGAAACGCGGCAGTAACCTTCTAAACCCATCACGACCTACCGGGTTGCCCGCGGTCACTGAGTTCCTTCTCGCGCAGGGTCTCGGATAGCGATCTCAACTGGCCCTGCACATGACACCGCGCGCTGTGAGAGCGCTTTTACCCATTTCGCGTCCAGAAAAGATTTTCGCGTCTAGGACATTAAGTCTCTTGACATCCCTCTCAGAATAAGGTACTTAGCACGAATATAGATGTTCTATGTTCTTGAATGGGTGTAAGCGTTTGCTATGGTGCTCCTGGGTCCACACTGATTACGCCTGCGGCCGGACCCCGCGAGGGTAAGCCTTAACCCCGAGATCACCCTCCCGGAGTCGGGCAAGTCAGATCTTCGTGGTCGTCCGACGGGGAGTTGTACTCAAGGCTGAAGAAGACGAACGTTGCACATCACAAGAGAGAGCGGACGGGAAGCCTGAGGCATCGCGGCGAAGGGATTTCAAGAATGTTCATCACCGGACGTTGTGATTTCGGATCTGCGCTTGAAAGCGCTGGCCAAAGGATGGCGCAGCAGCCAGAGAGGTAAGGCGGGGGGTGCCATATTCCACAAGAACCGATTTCACCTAGCGCGAACCTCCCCAGCCCTTTGCGGCGGATTAGTGTTCTCTCGGCACCTCAAGCGGCTGCGGAGGCCCTCCGCAGCGCGATCATCGTCGGCCATATAAAGCCCGGCGAGAGGCTGCTCGAGCAGAAGCTTGCCGCCCGCCTGGGGATCGGCCAGCCTACGCTGCGGGAAGCCCTCAAGGAACTCGAGCATCAAGGCTTTGTCCGCAAGGTTCCCCAGCGGGGAACCTACGTGACCAGGCTGAGCAAGGACGATTTTCGGGACATTCAGGAAGTGCGGATGGCCTTGGAGATTCTTGCCATCGACAAAGCCACCCGCAATGTCACGTCCGAGGTCGGAGAAGAGCTGGCCGCGCTCGTTGAGGAAATGGGCAGGGCTGCGGCGAATTTCGACCTCGCCTCTTTCCATAAAGTCGATACGGCCTTTCACCGCAGATTGTGGGCCTTGGCTGGCAACCCGTATCTAGCGGAGGCCCTGGAACTGGTGGCCTTCCGCCTGTTTGCCTTTGTCCTGTTACAGCGCCCCCGCGAGTCGCGCAACGAGTTCCTGGCCGCAACCCAGCAACACCGGGAAATCCTTGCGGGACTCTGCTCGCGCGACCCGTTGAAAGCTCGGCAGGCTTTCGTGTCCAGTACGCTGAAGTTCTGGAAGGATTACCACGAGGTCAGCATCGGCGAGGCCTTTTTACTACCCGCTCCGCGAGCCAGCGGTGGGACAGTGGAGTAACTTTCGAACGTCGCCGTAGGCACGAACCGTAATTCGCGTTAAGAGGTGGATCCAAGAAATCAAGATCCAAGTTCTCTGTTGGTTTCTTCAAGGAGAGTCGCGCAATGCCAACACCTGAGATAACCACTGGTGGTGGGCGTGCAAAACATGACCGTCTCGGCCTTGAGGAGACCCACTTTCAAATGAACAGGCTTCGCACGCCAGCCTACATGAACTACTCAGGGAGACACTTGTTTGAGTCGGGTGGAGGAGATTTGGAGGAGATTATGAGACAAGCCAGAATAGCTACGTTACATGCCTGCTGCCTGTTGGCAGTGCTGGTGTTTTTTGCGCCCAGGATAGCAGCGCAAGGATTGTTTGGGACCGTCAGCGGCGTCGTCACTGATCCGAGCGGCGCCGTAGTTCCAGGCGCCACGGTGAAGGTGACTAATGTCAATACGAATGTGGTCACCACACTGACCACGAACAACGTGGGCGCGTACAACGCCACGAGTTTGAACCCGGGCATCTACAACGTGCAGGCGGAGGCCAAGGGCTTCAAGACTGCCGTGGTAAGCAATATCACGCTGCAAGTGGCCGCTAATCCCAAGGTGGACCTCGTTCTCGAAGTCGGCGCGACGACTCAGGTAATTGAAGTCACGGCTGTCGCGCCGCTTCTGTCGTCGCAACAATCCAGCCTCGGCCAGACGGTCAATCAGCAGCAGATCGACCTGCTGCCGACTCAGAGTGGAAGTGGGCGGAGCGTTTTCAACCTGCTCTTTCTGACGGCCGGGGTCTCCGAGCAGAAGGGCGGCGGCGGGGGCAACAACGATAACTTGCGCATCAACGGTGACCGGCCGCGCGACCAGGACTATGTCCTTGACGGCACTACCATTACGGCGCCAGTCTTCGGCGGGCAGGCGTTCAACCCCGCCGTGGACTCTATTCAGGAGTTCCGGGTCGAGGCCAATAGTATGTCGGCGGAATACGGAAAGAGCGGCGGCGGCGTGATTATCGCCGTGACCAAGAGTGGCACGAACAGCTTCCGCGGCTCTCTGTACGAATACCTCCGCAACGAAAAGCTCGATGCTAGGAATTTCTTCGAAGATCCCACACTGAGCAAGAACCCATTCAAGTACAACGAGTTCGGCGGCACGATCGGCGGACGGATTATCAAGGATAAGCTGTTCTTCTTCTCGGACTTTCAGGGAATCCGCCAGCACAGCAGTTCCCCCTCGGCGGGAAATGTCGTGCCGAATGCCGCGTTCCGGAGTGGCGATCTCTCAGGGCTGTGCTCGGCGGGGTTTGATCCCTCTGGCATTTGCCTGGGCTCCAGTGGCCAGGTCTATTACCCGGGCACGACAACTCCGGTTCCCTACAACGACGTTTCGGGGGATATTAGTCCCATCGCGCAAAGCTTTCTTGCGATATACCCCACATCCTCGATCCCGGGCCCCGCGGGAACGGTTGGCACAAACACCTTCAACTTCAACTCACCCCGCCGCAACTCGTTGAACAGATTCAATCCTCGGTTCGACTACAACCTTTCCTCTTCCGATCGCATTTTCGGTGCGTTCCACAGGCAGACCGGTTCCAATTCCGGCTATGACCTTGTCGTGGGGCCCGCCGGTGCACAAATCAGTCGAGCCAATGACTACGCATTGACGGTGGGAGAGACACACACCTTCACCACCTCCATGCTGAACGATTTTCGGTTTGGCTACATGCATCGAATTGGCGCCCGGGCGCAGTACGGCCAGGGCTTCACATCTCCTGCTGACTTTGGAATCAGCGGGATTCCCAACTGCCTATCGAGCATTCCCGATACGGCCGGCGGAGTCAAATGCGGCACACCCGGGGTCAGTATCGTTGGGTACAGCGGCTTCTCGAGCGGAGAAACGCTCTACGAGCCTGCGACCACCGTCCAGTTTAGTGACATGGTTACGAAGCTTGTTGGTCGTCACACCCTCAAGATGGGCGCCGAGTTCCGTCACTATGCCATCGACAACTACCAACCGAACGGCGTAACCGGCAAATTCGGCTTCAACGGCTTAGAGACAGGAAATGGTTTTGCTGACTTCCTGTTTGGCGCCTTGAATACCGGTGCGAGCGTTCAGGTGCAAAACGCCATGGTTTCAACCCGGGCTTGGGCCTATGCGTTCTTCCTTCAGGACGATTTCAAGGTTACGCCCAAGTTGACGCTCAACCTCGGCCTGCGATACCAGTATGACCAATCCTTTCACGAAACGCACAGCGGCCTGGCATTCTTCAATCCCTACACTGCCGCGTGGGAGCAGTTTGGTGTGAATGCACCTTCCACTACCTTCGATCCATCGCGGAAGCAGTTTGGACCGCGCTTAGGATTTGCCTGGACCGCGGCCAGGGGCTTCGTCGTCCGGGGTGGCTATGGAATCATGTTCCCCAGTGTTGTGGGCCACGGTCGGGCCGGAGACGGCCAGCCTGGGCCCAATCTCCTTGCCACGACTCCTATTCCGGGCGGCACCGATTGGTCGAACTTGCCCACAATTACGAGCCCGGATCCATCTGCGATTAAGGCTCCCTTGCCTGTGAACAGCAATGTCTCCTGGTCGTCTTGGGCGCCCCGCAAGCAGAAGCCAACTTATGTCCAACTCTGGAATCTCACCTTGGAGAAGCAGATCGGCTCGAGCACGGTCGTCCAGCTCGCCTACGTGGGAAGCCGTGGCGTGCACCTGCCGATTAACTACGCTTATAACATCTGTCAGCAGTCACCCCAAAGCACTTTGGAGTTTGGTTGGGATGCGACCACGAGCCCCTACTGCTCTCCTGAGGCCGCGCAACTGGCAGGCATTTGGAACCTCTATGTCAATCCCGGCTGGTGGGGACTCTCGAGTTCGATTTACCACTCGCTGCAGGCGAAGTTTGACCGTCGTTTCGCGCACGGCTTCTCACTGCTGGCGAACTTCACCTGGAGCAAGCTGATTGACGACTCTTCGTCGGATTGGGGCGGTTTCTGGTCGCTCGATGCGCTTGGCCAGGACTTCTACAATCGCCGGGCGGAGCGCTCCGTCAGCGCTGGAGATGTTCCGCTCCGGCTCACCGTGGCACCGATCTACGAATTGCCGTTCGGCCCCGGCAGGAAGTGGGCCCAGAGCGGTGTCGCCGGCCAAGTCATCGGCGGCTGGCGCGTCACCGGCATCTATACGGTCAGCAATGGTTATCCATTCGGAATCACGGATAACTCCTACGGATACTGCAACGCCGCCCACCTCATCCAGGACCGGCCGAACATGATCGGCAACCCACTTCCCGCCGGGTTCAATCAGACGGTCCAGCACTGGTTCGACATAACCGCATTCGACTTCTCAGGGACTTGTCCCGCGGCAGGATTGGTGGCTCAGACCGGTGGGTACGATACGACGAAGGCGTTTGGAGATGCGCCACGCTATTTCTCGAATATCCGCGTACCGGGAGTGAACAACATCGACTTCTCCCTGCAGAAGGATTTCCGGCTGCCTGTGGGAGAACAAACCCGGCTAACCTTCAGAGCCGACTTCTACAACATGCCGAATCATCCGCAGCTCGGAGCGCCTGTGTCCGATCCGACGCAATCGACTTACGGAACGATCAATTACACCTCGATCAGCAATAGGACCGTGCAACTTGGATTGCACCTGTACTTCTGAGCTGATCGTTACATGCAAGAACACGGGAGTGCCCGAGCTGGCACTCCCTTTTCCTGACTTCAGCCAACAACATGAAGGTCAGAGCTGGGCGGGAGCGCTGAACCAGGCGCTCCCGTTCTGCTGTCTGCCTGCACTGTCCAACTTTCAGAATTGGTGCGCCATTCTTCAAAGCTCTTCTTCCCGTCGAGCACTTCACTCGCCGCTTCGCTATGAAAACCTTCGTCCTGACCGATCGCCCACGGCGCTGCGAGGCTGAGCAACGACCACGTAGGGCGCCACGCGCGGCCGTGCGGGAGATGTCAATCCTTCGCCCTTTCCGCGATGGCCTTGTCGGTTTCGCCCAGCGCTGCATAGGATCGCGGAGATGAAACGGGCGCTGAGGGCTGACACCGACGGGTCTATGCACTATCGGCTGGGACGGTGGTATCAGAAGAACGGCCAGACGCGCGAGGCCGCTGAAGCCTTTGCCGTCTCGACCAGGCTTAAAGCCGAGAAGTTGAAGCACGACACCGAGAGGTTCACCGCCCTCCAACCCGCGGACTAATCCCCGACGCTTGTGAGCTTCAGGATTGTTAGCGGCCCGAAAGGGCGTGTAACACGGATGACCCCGCCGAGGATTGCTGCCAAGGGAAGAGTCTCCGGGTCGGCGTGACTGTCGGAGGCTTGCTTGCTGACACAGTCCGATTCCGGACATCGTCTTTTCATAACCGTACAGGTGCGGGCCTGCCTATCAAGGCTAACCCCTGTAGAATCAATATATTAGCTTTTGGCGAGGATATTGCAGCAAGAGGCTCCAAGGAGTCAGATATGGACCGCGCCATCGACCCTCTCTTCAAGCGGCGACAAGCCCTCAGGCGCGTGGCTTTTTCTATTCTCGGCTTTGCCATCGTAGTCGCCGTATTCACGGCGGCCAGGGCATGGATCACCCCCTCACTCAGCAGGAACAGCATTCGCACCGCACGGGTTGACGTGGGGCCCATCGAGTCAACCATCACGGCCTCGGGCACTGTAGTCCCCGAATTGGAGCAGGTGTTTTCGAGCCCCATTGATTCGCGTGTACTGAAGATCCTCAAACGGCCCGGAGACCAACTACACAAGGGTGACGCGATTGTGCAATTAGATGTCAGCCAATCGGTGCTCGCGCTGGAGAGGCTGAACGAACAACTGGCCATCAAGGAAAACCAGCAAGGCCAACGCAAGCTGGAGCTGGAGAACAGGCTCATCGAGCTGCAAGGCCAGATCAAGGTGAAGACGCTCGACCTGAAATCCTACGAACTCAAGGCGGCGCAGCAGCGACAACTTCACCAGGCCGGCCTCAGCTCCCAGGACGAACTTCGCAAGGTGGAAGTCCTAGAAGAGAAGACGCGCATCGAGCTGAAGCAACTGGAAGGTACCAGCGCCAACGCCGAGCGCGCCACGCAGTCCCAGTTGGAGGGGCTGGCCCTGGAGACCCAGATTCTGCAAAAGGAGAAGGCCGAAGCGCTCCGCCAGCTAGAGTTGGCCACCACCAAGGCGGACCGCGAGGGTGTTCTCACCTGGGTGGTCGCCGAGGAAGGCGCCACGGTGCGCAAGGGAGACGTGATCGCGCGCCTGGCGGACCTGAGTTCCTTCCGCGTGGAGGCCACGGTTTCCGACGTCCACGCCAACCGCCTCAAGCTCGGCATGCCGGTGAAAGTCCGCTCGAGCGAGCAGGACGTCCTGGAAGGGTCTGTGTCCAACGTCCTGCCCACCATCAAGGATGGGATTGTCACATTTTTCGTGAGCCTGGCGGACCGGTCGAACCGGCTGCTGCGCTCCAACTTGCGCGTGGACGTGTTCATCGTTACGGACCGCCGGCCGCAGGCGCTCCGCGTCAAGCGGGGGCCCTTCGCGACAGGCGCAGGAAAGCAGGACGTGTTCGTGATCCGCGACGGCGTGGCCGTGAAGACTCCGGTCCTGTTCGGGCTGTCCAGCTTCGACAACTTCGAAGTGCTGGAAGGGCTGTCGGAAGGGGAGGAAGTCATCGTTTCCGACATGAAGGATTATCTGCATCTGAAGCAAGTCAAGGTGACCCGGTGAGAGCGGTTTGCGGGGCGGCGTGCTGCGTGCGCCGAACACCCCGAGCGGCGGCGAACCGCCGCGCCAGGGCACAGAAGGAGACGCCATGATTCGTCTAAGCAATGTGGACAAGGTTTACCGCACCAGCCAGATTGAAACGGTCGCCCTGAGCAGCATCAACATGGAAGTGAAAGAAGGTGAGTTCATTTCCATCATGGGCCCCTCGGGTTCGGGCAAGACCACCCTGCTCAACATCCTCGGCTTGCTGGATGTCCCCACGCGGGGGACCGTGCGGCTCAATGGCGGTGAACTCACCTCCTATCGCGACCGGGATGTGGCCCGGATTCGGAACCGGGAAATCGGGTTCGTGTTCCAGACCTACCACCTCATTAGCGATCTGAGCGTGGTGGACAACGTGGAAATCCCGCTGCTCTACCGGCGCCTGCGTGGCGGGGAGCGGCGCAAGCTGGCGCGCGAAGCTCTGGAGCGCGTGGGGCTCTCTTCCCGCATTCATCATTTTCCCTCGCAGCTTTCCGGCGGCCAGCAGCAGCGCGTCGCGATTGCCCGCGCGATTGTGGGAAAGCCGCGCATCTTATTGGCCGATGAGCCCACGGGAAACCTCGACAGCCAGATGGGCGACGAAATCATGGACATCATCACCAGCCTCAACCGGCAGGAGAAGACCACCGTCATCATGGTGACGCATGACCCGCGTCTCGCCGCCATAACAGAGCGCATCATGCGGCTGTTCGACGGGAGACAAGTCAACTAGGGAGCGCCTGGGAGCGCGGGCGTCACGCCCGCATCGCGGCGGGGCAGGCACCGACACGGAAGGCTGCGACAGAGGAGGCTGAAGTGCTAAAGAACTACCTCAAAATGGCCTTTAAGGTTCTGCTACGGCGGAAGTTCTTTACGTTCATCAGCCTGTTCGGCATCAGCCTCACGCTCGTGGTGCTGATGGTGGCGGTGGCTCTTTTCGATCACACGTTCGGCGCGTATCCCCCGGAAACGAAAACGGATCGGACGCTGGGCATCTTCTTTGTGGAGTTCAGAAGTCCCGACGACCACAGCATGACCAATGGCTTTGCCGGTTACACCTTCCTGGATCGGTACGTTCGAACCTTGCCGAACGTCGAGAAGGTTTCGCTCTACAGTTTCCCGACCACCGCGGTTTCCTACCTGAACGGAGCTCCCGTAACGTCGTGGCTCAAGCGCACCGACGGAGAGTTCTGGCAGATCCTGGACTTCAAGTTCTTGGAGGGCGGGCCCTTCTCTCCCCAGGACGAGAAGGACCGGAACTTTGTCGCCGTCATCAACGAAACCACTCGGAAGCGATTCTTCAGCGAGGGCCCGGCCGTGGGGAAGTTCCTGGAAGTGGACGGCCAGCATTTTCGGGTGGTGGGAGTGGTGCCGGATATACCCATCCTGCGCATCGTACCCTTCGCCGACATCTGGGTTCCCATCAGCACGGCGAAAACCGATACCTACCGTGGACAGAAGCTCTGGGGAAATTATCTGGCCATGATTCTGGCACGGCAGCGCGCTGACCTGAAGATGATTAATGATGAATACCACGACGTGCTGAAGCGGGTGGAGTTCCCCGACCCCAAACAGCATAACAAGGCGTTCGGGGAAGCCGAAACCCTGCTGGACCTTGGCTCCCGGCTCTTCCTGCTGGAAAAGAGCTATGGCGAGAGCCCGGTCAAGCGGTTTATGGCCTGGCTGATCTTCCTGATGGTCCTGTTCATGCTCTTGCCCACGATCAACTTGGTCAATATCAACGTCAGCCGCATCCGGGAGCGCAGCTCGGAAATCGGAGTGCGGAAGGCCTTCGGAGCCTCTTCTCTGACGCTGGTGGGGCAGTTCGTGGTCGAAAATGTGTTGCTCACCCTGGTGGGAGGCGGGATTGGATTTGTCCTGTCGTATGGGGTGCTGCACTTCATCAGCAGCACCGGGTTGATCCCTTATGCCCACTTTGGGGTCAACTACCGCATCTTCCTTTGTGGCCTGGCGATCACCTTGTTTTTCGGCTTGCTCTCCGGGGTTTACCCGGCCTGGAAGATGTCGCGGCTGCATCCGGCGGTCGCTTTGCGAGGGAGGGGCTAATGACCAAACATCTCCTGACGCTGGTGTGGAACCGAAGACGGGCCAACGCCCTCGTCGTGCTGGAGATTTTCATCTCCTTCCTGGTTCTTTTTGCCGCGGTGACCTTGGGCGCGTACTATGCTGACAACTACCGCCGGCCGCTGGGCTATTCCTACGAAAACGTCTGGGACATCAGTGTGGGTTCGTTGATGGAAATGATCTCGGGAGATAGCGCGGCAGAGGACAAGAAGAACATTACCAAGCGCCTCCTCGCCGCGCTGCGGGAATTTCCCGAAATCGAGGCCAGCGCGGGAATGGACAACCCCCTCTTTTCCATCGGCACGTCGAACAACAATTACTACCACCAGGGACGGAAGACTCTGGCGTCATTCTGTGCGGTCACGGACGGCTTCCAGGACGTGATGCGCCTCGAACTGGTGCGGGGGCGCTGGTTCGAAGCCGCCGATGACGCTTTGGATTGGGATCCCGTAATCATCAATCAACGGCTCGCCAACGAACTCTTCGGGTCGGAAGACCCACTGGGTAAGAACATTGGGAATCCCGAAGAAAAGCGGCAGGCGCGCGTAGTTGGAATCATCACCGAGTATCGCGAGAACGGGGAGCTGTTTGAACCGGAGAATTATGTTGTGGCGCGACGGAAACTGACGGGTGTGTCCGACGACGCCATGCTCCATATTGTCATCAGAGTTCGTCCGGGTACGACAGCAGCGTTTGAGGAAACAGTAATGACCCGGCTTTTAGCCACCGCCAGAGGCACCTCATTTGAAATCAAGCCGCTGGCGCAGGTCCGAGCGTCTTTCATGCGAGTCTGCATGGCCCCCTTGCTGGCGATTGGCGTGGTCGCGGCCTTCCTGATGATCATGGTCAGCCTCGGTTTGGTGGGAGTTGTGTGGCAGAGTGTGACGCAACGCACGACCGAAATCGGGCTGCGGCGCGCGCTGGGCGGAACGGCCACCGCCATCCACGCCCAGGTGCTGGGCGAGCTGGTAGTCATCACCTCCGTCGGCCTGCTTCTCGGCACCGCCCTGGTTGCCCAGCTCCCCCTTCTCGGGGTGATGACTTTCGTGGGCACGCGAGTTTTCCTGGTTGGCCTCGGCACCTCACTGGCCCTCATCTACCTCTTGACGCTGCTGTGCGGCTTGTATCCCAGCATGCTGGCGAGCAAGATCCAACCTGCGGAAGCCCTGCACTACGAGTAGCGGCACCTGTAGCGGCGGTCGGCGCCTGCCCCGAGCTGTCCCGACGCCTGGTGTCGGGATGCAATCGGGGACCGGCGTCTTTCAGAGAAGGCTTCCTGGCAGTCGGCCCGCTTCTGAGGTATCGTAAGGCGTGCAGATTCCGCCGCGCGGTCCGCGCCGGGTCTCGGTGACCTTCTGGCATGATTCTGGTAATTGACGACGACGCCTCGGTGACCACCTCGCTCGCCCTGCTGCTGAAGCAAGCAGGCTATCAGAGTCTCTGTGCCAGCTCCCCTGCGGAAGCCCTGGAACTCATGGGCCGGGAAGACCTCGCGCTCGTTATCCAGGACATGAATTTCTCCCGCGGAACTTCCGGAGAAGAAGGCCTGGAGCTGCTGGCCAACATCAAAGGGAAAAGGCCCCAGCTTCCCGTGGTCCTGATGACGGCCTGGGGTTCGATTCCCCTGGCCGTGCAGGGGATCAAGGCCGGCGCTTCCGATTTCATTACCAAGCCGTGGACCAACCAGCAAATCCTGCAATGCGTCGCCACCACCCTGGAGGTGGCGGCGGCCACCGCGCCCCGCCCCCGCGCCGCCTTGAGCCGGAATGAACTGGATGCCGCCTACGACTTTCACAACCTCATTGGGCTCGATCCCAAGTTCCTGCGCCTCCTGGAGATGGTGGGACGCGTCAGCGATACGGATGCCTCCGTGCTCATCACCGGCGAGAGCGGCACCGGCAAGGAACTTGTCGCGGAGGCCATCCACCGGAACAGCAAGCGCCGCAACGCGCCCTTCCTCAAGGTCAACCTGGGCGGGATCTCCTCCACGCTGTTTGAAAGCGAGATGTTCGGCCACGTGAAGGGCGCTTACACCGATGCCTACCAGGACCGCAAGGGAAGATTTGAGATGGCCCAGGGCGGGACAATTTTTCTGGATGAAATCGGGGAGCTCGAGGCCAGCTCGCAGGTCAAATTGCTGCGCGTGCTCCAGGACCGCACTTACGAGGTGCTCGGTTCCAGCCTTCCCCGCACCGTGGACGTGCGCATTATCTCGGCCACCAACCGCAATCTGGCGGACCTGGTGGAGCGCGAGGCCTTCCGGGAGGACCTGCTCTACCGCTTGAACCTGATTGCCATCCATCTTCCTCCTTTGCGCGAGCGACGCCAGGACATTCCCCGACTGGCCAATTACTTCCTCGAGAACATCGGCGCCGTTTACCGGCGGCGCAATCTGGCCATCAGCCAGGCCGCCCTCTGGTGGTTGCAGGGGTTGGAATGGCCGGGAAACATTCGCCAATTGAAACAGTGGATCGAGCGAACCCTGCTGGTGAGCGGCAAAGACGTGCTGGAAGTCGAGGACTTTGCGGCAGTCGGGGAGATGGACTTGCCGCAGTTCCGCAAAGAGGCGCTGCCCGCCGCGGGCTCCCTGACCCTGGAACAGATCGAAAAGGCCATGATCCTGAAGTGCCTGGAGCAATACCCGGGAAATATCTCCAAGGTGGCGGAAGCGCTTGGCCTGAGCCGCCAGGCCCTCTACCGGCGGTTCGAGAAGTACGGAATCGTGCCGTGACCCTGCGTGCCAAAGCCATTCTCTATCTGGTTCTCATTCATCTGGCCTTCGCCGCCATTGCGGTCTTCGTGCTGCTGAAGAACCGCGTCTGGCTGCTGGCGGTGGAAGTCGTTCTGCTCGTCTCCGTTCTGGCGGGGATCAAACTCCTCAGTAACCTCTTCGGGCCCCTGGAACTCATCCGCGCGGGAACACAGTTCCTCAAGGAGACTGATTTCGGCACGCGGTTTCGCGAGGTGGGCCAGCCCGAAATGGATGAGCTGGTGCGGGTCTACAACCAGATGGCCGACGGCTTGCGCGAGGAGAGAATCCGCGCCCGAGAACAGCACCACTTTCTCGAGAAGATCATCAAGGCTTCTCCTTCCGCAATCATCACCTTCGATTTTGATGAGCGGATAGCCATGGTCAATCCCGCGGCGGAGCGCTTGCTCCAGATGGACGCCGCGGAATTGGCGGGCAAGAAGCTGGCCGAACTGGCCAATCCTCTGACCGAGGCTCTGGGCAGCCTGGCCGTGGGCGAAGTAAGGGTTATTCCCTTGCAGGGCCGGCGACGGCTGAAGTGCCAGAAGTCCTATTTCCTCGAGCGGGGGTTTCCCTGTTCCTTCATCCTGCTGGAAGAGTTGACGGAAGAACTGCGGCGCAGCGAGAAGGCCGCCTACGAGAAGTTGATTCGCATGATGTCGCACGAGATCAACAACTCCATCGGCGCCAGCGGCTCGTTACTGGAGTCCTGCTTGAACTACAAGGAACAACTGCGCGAGGCCGACCGGCCCGACTTCGAGACGGCGCTCACGGTGGCGCGCTCGCGCCTGAACCATTTGGACTCCTTCACCCGGAGCTTCGTGGACGTGATCCGCCTGCCGCAGCCGGAACTGCGTCCCTGCGACCTGCGGGAGCTGTTGGAGGACATCGCCTTCCTCATGAAGCCGGAATGCGAGCGCCGGCGTATCCGGTGGGCCTGGGAAGTCCGCGAGGCGCTGGAGCCGGTGGCCATGGACAAGAACCAGATGGAGCAGGTGTTCGTGAACGTCCTGAAAAACGCCGTGGAGGCTATCGGCGGAAATGGGACCATCACCATCCGGCTGGGGAAAAGGGCCGGGCGCGGTTATGTGACGGTGGAAGATACCGGCTGCGGCATCTCGGCGGAGGTTCGTGCCAATCTCTTCACGCCGTTCTTCAGCACCAAGAAAAATGGCCAGGGCCTGGGCCTGACTGTGGTGCAGGAAATCCTCACCCGTCACCACTTTGATTTTTCTCTGGAAGCCCTGCCCGGCCAGCCTACCCAGTTCTCGATCTACTTCTAAAGCGCTAGCCGCCCTTCTCCCCCGCGCGGGAATTCGCGGGCGCTCGCCGCCGCTCCTCGTAAACGGTGACCAGTAGCGTGCTCCCCAGAACCAGCACGCCGCCCAGCACCATGAACCTGCTCAGCCGCTCGCCCAGAACCACGGCGGCAATCAGCACGCCGAAAAAAGGAATCAGATAGTTCGAGAGGCCCGCCTGCGTGGCGTCCAGGCGCGCGAGGACGTGGAGAAAAATCACCATCGAGAGAAAGTACTGAAAGACGGCCAGAATGATGAGGCCCAGCCAGACCGGAGGAGCGAATTGCGGAAGCTCGCGAAAACCCTGCGGCTCCACGTACAGCACGATGGGCAGCATGAAGACAAATACCGCGTAGTAGCTGTAAAGGAGGACGCGCAACGGCGAGTAGCGCCCCAGCAGCTTCTTGCTGTACACGTTGTAAAAGGCGCTGCCGTTCACGCTCAGAAAGATCAGTAGATTGCCGGCCAGGAAACGGCCGCTGGTGAAATTCAACTCCCGCCAGTCGATGCCGGAGCATTCGAGCACGCCGGCAATGGCCAGCGCAAAACTGAGCCAGCGGATCGGCGTCATGCGCTCGCCGAGTACGAAGTAGGCCATGACCGCGGTCGAAACGGGCAGCGCCAGCATCAGGAGCGCGGCGTTCGAGGCGAGCGACCAGCGCACGCCCCAGGTGATGAAAAGTTGCGCCACCACCTGGCCGAAAACACCGATGAGAATGAATTGCAGGACGTCGCTCCCCGGCACGCGGGCGGGACCGCGCCCGGGATTCTCGCGCTGCCGCTCGCGCCGCATGATGGGGATGAGCATGAGCGTCGCCAGCATCATGGGAAAGAAAGTGGCGAAGACCGGCCCCATCTGCCGCTGGACCAGCTTGACCATCACGAACTGGCTCGCCCAGATCAGATTACAGATGAGCAGCAGACTCCAGTCACGAACCCGAGAGAGCGCAACCACGGAAGAACCCTCCCCGGCGAGCGCGAGCGCCCGCTACCGTGCCAGATCACCTTCCCTGAGTCAAGAATAGTTCCGCTTCCGGGACGATGCTCGCGCGCGGCGGTTTGCTTTGGGGTTCTTCTGACGCTATGCTCAAGCCTCCTCGGCTCGCAGCTCGCCCGCAGTCTGACGGAGTCCGAGTCGGGAATAGGACAATGTCTGCCGCGCAGGAGAGACCTGCAGACTAATCCTCAACCGAGCGGAGTATCCCATGAAATCAAAGTGCTTGAAGACCGCCGCCCTTTGCCTCTGGCTTGCGGTTGCCGCATTGGGCTTCGCGCAAGGGCCCGCCACCCTGAGCCGCGTCACCGTCAATCCGCAGGAGCGCTTTCAGATGATTGACGGCTTCGGGGTCAATTTCAACGGCACCTACTTTCGCGAAGCCCAACAGCCGATGCTCGATATGCTGATTGACGATCTCGGCGCCACCATTTTCCGCCTGGACCCCTACGGCGTGACAACCTGGGAAGTCACAAACGACAACGACGATCCGAACGTCATGAACTGGGAGTATTACAACGATCGCTATTCCATCCCCGCTTTCGAGGCTTCCTGGGCCGCCGCGCGCT
>Ga0315280_10000855_pt1 | contig 54861 bp, 52 predicted proteins | sample YL17G06_40_MG_FD_203697 | JGI IMG/M metagenome (GOLD analysis project Ga0315280, IMG submission 203697) | Sediment microbial communities from Yellowstone Lake, YNP, Wyoming, USA - YL17G06_40 | ecosystem: Environmental > Aquatic > Freshwater > Lake > Sediment | place: USA: Wyoming | collected... | reverse complement strand
GAGAGAGCTGCACAGCGGAGCACGCGTAGTTACTCATGACTTCTCCATTCCTGATTGGACACCGAGCCGCGTGGAGCTGATCCAGGGACCGCTCGGGCTTCATGCACTCTACCTGTACAAGATCTAGCGGACACCATGGTTCGACCGTCATGTATGACGCGCTCGCTCGACACAAAGCCATAGAATCAATTGTGACCAGTGAGAGCGAACAGGGTCAACTTCGAAAGTACTATCGTTTCAGAGCAGACCGGTGGTACGGCGGGATTGCCACAGCAGACGTTGTTGGATGTGGACTTCTCTGCCGCTTCTGTTGGGTGTCAGACAAGATACTGGAGCGACCCGACACATGCGCTGATCTGCTCGCACCTCAGGAAGCTGTGCAAAAACTCCTGCGAGTAGCTGAAGACAGAGGCCTTGCTCAGGTGAGAATGAGCGGTGGAGAGCCAACTCTCGGCAGGCCTCACCTGATTGATGTCCTTTCAGAGATTGAGAAGACGGGCGGATTTCGATTCATACTTGAGACTAATGGGGTGCTGCTTGGAGCAGATCCGAGCTATTGTAGGGATTTGGCATCTTTCCGCAGTCTACATGTTCGAGTCTCGCTCAAAGGCTCGTGCGAAGAGGAATTCGCGAGGTTGACAGGTGCGAGGAGTGATGATTTCACTTTGCAGCTTGATGCTTTGAGAAACATGGTTGAAGCCGGTGTGAGCTGCCACCCGGCAGTCATGTCGTCTTTCTCGACGCGTGCCACTCTGTGCGAACTGAGGGATAGGATCTCTTCAATTGACCGCAAGCTTACGGCCGACCTTGAGCTGGAGGAGCTGATCAGGTATCCGAGAGTGGAACGACGACTTCAGAAGTTCGGTATCACATTCCACGTATCACATGATCCACGAGGCGTTCCCGAGCACCTCATTTGAGAATGGCTCGCGGGCCCGGCATGGAGCGAGAACCAGGCGCCATAGGTCGCATGTTCCCTACTCCTCGCAGTTTCGCTCACGTCTCACGGAACGGTCGGCGCTCTGAGGATGCTGGCCAAACCCTCTGTCAAGAAGACTCTCGCGGAAGCGTAGACCACAACGAGACACACGATGCCAAGAAGAAATGTCCCCATCACAACGAGCGAAAGCAACCCCGTTAGAATCCCCCCCGACATCGAACCCCGTGAGGACTGCAATAATCACTGCGAAAACAGGGACAGATGCTGCATCAAGCAGTTTCCGGAGGTTTTCGCGATTCATCGCTGTCCCCTCCGACAGAGACACCTCACACATCGAAGAGTATATGTGCCTTCGTTGAAGAAACCGGCGTTGGGACGTGAGACGGTAAGCCATTTAGGCTAATTCACCGAGGACTTTGTGGTCGGCAATGTTCTGCCCCCTGTGTGGAAAACAGATGGCTCAAGGGAATCAGGTGGACATCGGGTTCACCTGCCCAAGCTGCAGGTATGAGGAACGGAGTTCTGCTGACAAGGCAGTCTCTACTCCCAAACAACCACTGGTCCGTGAATGTGTTGAGTGCCACGAACCGCTAAATGCTCACGACATCCACTGCCGCAAGTGTGGAGCCAAGTACGACATCTGGCTCACCAGAGCAGGGCCGGTAGTTTCTTGCGTGAAAGAGATCAGGCCTCTGACGGAACCAGTAATGGGTTGACAAGATCCAAGACCAATTTCGCGAGCAGGGTCAACGCAACCACAATGCTCGATGGCACTCGGTGGTCTACTCTCCCTGCTTGTCCCCGCAGTGCACACAGAATGCTGAAGCACTAGGGATCTGTTTGCCGCAGTTCTCACAGAAAGCCTGCTTAATCGGTTCAAGAAGATCAAAACGGAAAATGGTCTTCATTTGATTGTACTTCTCTTCAGTAATTCTTCCCTGCTGATACAGACGGGTTAACGGTTCGAGCATCCAACCGTATGGGTGACGCGGCGGACGACCAGGTTGGCTCATTTCCGTCCTCCTGGAACTTTCCATTTACTTGCATCCTCCTGACCCCAAACATCATGGTATCTCGCTTCGCCGTATCTCTGCGCGTATTCGCTAGACTTCTGAACAAACTTCTCCACATTTTGGGTTATCGCTTTCATCGCGGCCGGGAGCTTCTCGGGCAGCGTGCATGCCCAGAGGGCGAAGTCATCCACATATTGACCATAAAGGCCAACCATCTGCACGGCCCACGGACTCAAGATAATTCTCGATAGAAGGCCCCCGACCAGCGGTAGACTGATGAGCGCCTCCGCCACTCCCGTGGTACCCACCATCAACCCTACCTCTGCCACACCCGAAGCTACGAGAGGACCCACAAGAACAGCCGCAGCACCGATCAGAACCACTGTGCCAACAGTGGCCACCGCCGTATCGGCCCAATCCTTTGCAGTGAACGGAAGCTTGGCCTCAATGATCCGAGCAAGCGCCTCAGCGTCTTCAAGAGTGGGAACGGATGCCTGAGTAATCTCTGCGTGCATGCCATGTCTCGACGCACTTCCCGGGGGAAGCTTGCCAAGAAGATTCTCATTGGCACCTTGCACGACCAGTCGAACCCAAAAGAACCCTTTGGGGAAAACAATCACAACTTCCTTCGAAGGGTAACTCTCTCCGCCCGAGGAGTGGAAGGCGTTGTGCCACGCAATCCCGAAGTATGACATCGTATCGCCGATCTGCACTTTCCCAAATTGAGTCTTCTGTATGGCGAGTTCGTACCGAACGAACACATCCTGTCTCTGTTGTACTATATCGTCTGATTTCATGAAGTCAGATATCCCGGCATTACCGGTTTCGCTAAGATCAAGAATGTAATATTGGATGTAGATTTGATCCTGGAATCTTAAGTAGTCACCGCCTTCTGGATCCGTCGTGAGAACATGTTCCGTCCCAGTCACACCGATGTAAGCCTCTTGCTGCATGGTATGTTCAAGGACTTGACGTGTGGGACTTGTGTGTGATTCGTCATTCATGTGGTTCCAGCCTGGTCTTATGCTCAGAAATTCTTGATCTGTCAGCGTATAGTCGAGCAGATCTCCCTCTGCGCTGGCCGGGGGCATGCCCAAGGCTAGCAAGTAGACCAGCGCAACACATGCAGTCAAGGAAAGAATCTTCGTCTGAATCCTCTTTGCATTCCTAGAGGTCAGCACAGTGACGACCACTATCAAGAGTTCGAATTGGGCATATAAGAAGAGTCGTCGAGGGCGTAAACGCCAGGGCTTTTCGGAGGATACTTCTTCATATTCTCCTCGTTAAGCTCAAACCAAGGTAGCCAACTGGAGAGCGGGCGTGGCTTCTTCTCTTCACCGCAACAACTGCTAGCGTGAGCGCTGTTTCCGCGTCATCTCTCTGTCAGGTGGGGTGTCGTTGTTTGGGTGCTTCCACGTGGTATCCGGACGCGTCTTGAAGAAGCTTGACTGCGAGTTGCATTCTTCGAGGGTAGTCGTGGACGTGATCAAAGCCGGCCTTCAATCGGTGTCAGTTCGTGGAGACCGACTAGGAGCTCATAAACGAACGGGGTTGAAACGAAAGTTTGGTCCCGCGGGCCTGATTTGAACAGGCGACATTCCGTCTCGCGGGTGCGAGTGTCCGGTTTCCGTTGTACGCCTAGTAGGCTGAGCGGCCCGTGCCGTCGGCACAGGTCTACAGCGTCTCCGTCAGGATGTTCACCTGACTCGGAAGCTCTACCAGGCTGAGCTACCGCGGGACCGACTGCACTGACCGAACGGCCTTGAAATAAACGTTGCCGGCCAAAGACCGGAGCCGTCTATTGTGATTGCGGTTTCAAGGTCTCTTCTTGAGGCCAGCCATCAGCGTTTCGGCGGCTTTCCTTATCTCGTCTATTGATACCTCGTCCTCGATTGTGGAGTAGTCACCGAGCGGCTGCCCAGTGATCACTGCCTTGATGAGGCGTCTCATGATCTTTCCGCTCCTCGTCTTGGGAAGCATGTCGACAAAGTTGATTTCGTCAACAACAACGATCTTGCCCATTGATTTCCGCACGAGCTCACGCAGACTTGTCTTCAGATCCTCGCTAGGTGCGTTGCCGGCTTTGAGCACAACGAAAGCTGCAGCTACTTCGCCTCTTACTTCGTCAGGTTTGCCTACGACTGCCGCCTCTGCCACTGCCGGATTTCCGATGAGTGTGCTCTCGATCTCGATCGTGCCGATGCGGTGACTGGCGATTTTGATTACTTCATCCATTCTGCCGAGGAACCAGATGTATCCGTCCTCATCTCTCAATGCAGCGTCGCCAGTATAGTATCGCCGAGGAATGCGCTCCCAGTAGTCCTTTACGTATCTGTCGTGATCTTTCCAGAGCGTAGGAGTCAATCCCGGAAATGGGCGCTTGCAGACGAAGGTACCCTTGGCGCCCACAGGGAGCGACTCACCTTGCTCGTTCACTATATCTGCCTCGATGCCGGGCAGAGGTATCGTGGCTGAGCCTGGCTTGATTGGGAGCATAGATATGCCGACCGGGTTGCCGACCACGGGGCCGCTACTCTCTGTCTGCCACATGTGATCGATGACCGGCACCTTGTCTTTCAACACGTTCTCCTGCAACCATTTCCAAGCGGGAGGATTCAGAACCTCGCCAGCACAAACAACGAGGTTTATGGAGCTAAGGTCGTGTTTCGCCGGGAATTCGTCGCCGTACTTCATCAGGGCTCTCACGCCAGTCGGCGAAATCCACATCTTTGTCACGCGGTGCTTCTCTGCGATCTTCCACCAGATGTCTGGCTCAGGGTAATCGGGGACACCCTCGTACATCAGAGTAGTGCAGCCGAACAGAAGAGGCCCATAGACAACGTAGCTGTGACCGACGATCCAACCGATGTCTGATGTCGACCACCAGATGTCGCGGTCGCTCATGGAGTAGACCCATTTGCCCATGGAATGGATGTAGACCTGATAACTCCCGTGAGGCTGCACAGTGCCCTTGGGCTTCGCGGTCGTGCCTGATGTATGAAGTATGAAGACGAGCTCATTGGACTCCATCTGTGCAAAATCTGCATTCCCTGACTTACCAGCGTCGAGCGCCTCGTCCCAGTAGATGTCTCTGCCTTTCTTCATCTGAGGCTCCTTCGAGCCTCTCTTGAACACCACAACTTTCTGGACCTGACTGGCTGTTTGCAGGGCCTCATCAGCAACCTCCTTGAGGTTGACCTCTTTTCCTCGCCTGTAGGCCAAATCAGCCGTTACGAGCACCTTGGAGCCCGCATCAACTATTCTCTCTGCCAAGGCGCCGGCACCGAATCCTCCGAAGACGACGGAGTGTATTGCCCCAATCCTTGTGCAGGCTAGCATCGCAACAGCCGCTTCTGGAACCATAGGCATGTAGATGGTGACTCTGTCGCCTTTCTCGACACCGAGAGCCCTCAGAGCCACCGCGAACTTCTTGACCTCTTCGAACAGTCCTCTGTAAGTCAGTGTCCTGCTTTCGCCGGTTTCCCCGGATTCCCAGATGATAGCTGCCTTCTCTCCTCTTCCTTTCTGGAGAACATGATAGTCCACACAATTGTACGAAAGGTTCGTTAGGCCTCCAACGAACCACTTGAAGTCTGGATAATTCCACTCAAAGACTCGATTCCATGGCTTGAACCAATGTAATTCACGAGCCGCCTCGCCCCAGAAACCTTCCGTGTCTTTCAGCGCGCGGTCTAGCATCTCCCTAAGACGGGCGGGATATTCGATCTTCTGCGCCGCGCTCACCATTCGAACCCTCAGGACACGACACGCCGACCGTGATCCGTTAAAAAAGCTTTGATCGAGTGGTACCTCGAAACCCTAAATACCCAACGCCGTAGCCTCGAAGAGTTGAAGGGCAATGTCGATTGTCTGGAACCCCACGCGCCAGTACGTCGACAACAGCAACATGAAGCGGTTCATGCATAAGCACAGCATACGGACGCTTGACGAGTTGATCAAGCGATCCATAGACGACGTAGAATGGTTCTGGGATGCCGCTTCGGAGGATCTGAACATCGAATGGTTCAGGCCCTACGAGAAGATCTTGGATACTTCGAAAGGTATTGAGTGGGCTCGCTGGTTCATTGGAGGAAAACTCAACATTGCCCACAACTGCATCGACCGACATGCGAAGGCAAGAAGGGATAAGACCGCCATCATCTGGCAAGGCGAAGACGGGCAAGTAACAAAATTATCCTACGGAACTCTCGGTGAGGAAGTCAACAGATTCGCAAACGGCCTCAAGAACCTAGGAGTCCGCAAAGGTGACGCGATAGGACTCTACATGCCAATGTCACCACAAGTTCCCATCGCGATGTTCGGCGCATTCAAGCTAGGAGCGATTTGTGTTCCGATATTCTCAGGGTTTGGAGCATCAGCTGTTGCGTCAAGACTCAACGATGTTAAAGCGAGGATCTTGGTGACAGCAGATGGAACGCTAAGAAAAGGTAAGAGCCTCCAGGTAAAGAAAGAGGCCGATGCTGCAGCCGATCTGGTGAAGAGCATCGAGCATGTTGTTGTCTGCAAGAGACTTGGTGTTGAGGTGCCCTGGTCAAGTGCGCGGGATATCTGGTGGGACGACTTGGTCAGGAGACAATCTAAGGAATGCTCAACCGCAGAGTTGGACTCTGAGGACGTGTCCCTAGTCCTCTATAGTTCAGGAACCACTGGCAAACCGAAAGGGTGTGTTCATACACACGCCGGAGCGCTGCTTGAATGCACGAAAGATGTGGCATATCATTTCGACACCAAGGATAATGATGTATTCTTCTGGGTCACCGACATCGGGTGGATGATGGGCCCATGGATGCTGATCGGGAACCTGAATCTTGGAAGCACAGTCGTCCTGTTCGAAGGTGCATTCGACTACCCGAGGCCGGACAGATTGTGGAAGATCGTTGGAGACTTCGGAGTAACGGTCTTCGGGATCTCTCCGACCTTGGTCAGACTGCTGATGAGGTACGGAGATCAGCATCTGGCGGGGCACAATCTCTCAAGCCTTAGGATACTGGGCTCAACCGGGGAACCCTGGGACCCGGAGTCATGGACTTGGTTCTTTGAGAAAGTGGGAGGATCAAGATGCCCGATCATCAACATCACAGGCGGCACTGAACTCATCGCGCCCCACCTCACTCCGTCGCCACTCACACCGCTCAAACCCTGCACTGTGGGAGGCCCGGGCTTGGGGATGGATGTTGATGTCTTCAATGAGGAAGGAAAGCCTGTGCGAGAAGAGGTCGGTTACCTTGTCATGAAGAAGCCGTGCCCGTCGATGACTAAGGGATTCTGGAACGATCCGCAGAGGTACATTGAGACCTACTGGTCCCGATGGCCGAAGGTCTGGTACCATGCAGACTGGGCACTTGTAGACAAGGACGGATTCTGGTTCGTGCTGGGACGAGCGGACGACACAATCAAAGTGTCAGGCAGGCGCGTTGGACCAGCGGAGGTAGAATCAGCACTTATGGAACATCCGAGCGTCTCAGAGGCCGCAGCTGTTGGTGTCCCTGATGAAGTGAAAGGCGAAGAAGTCACCTGCTTCGTAGTTCTCAAACCGAGTATTGAACCAACCGAGAACCTCAGGGAAACACTGAAAGATCAAGTAGCAGCGGTAATGGGGAAGACGTTCAGACCGAGAGACATCCGATTCGTACGACAACTCCCGAAGACACGATCAGGCAAAGTGGTCAGAAGACTCATCAGGTCAAGGCTGCTCGGCAAAACTGAACTGGGAGACCTCTCAACACTAGACAATCCTGAAGCTCTGGATGAGATCGCGAAGGCCCTGTAGCTGCCTGCGATGAAAGGGCAAGTCAGAGCTGACAGCGTCTTGCTCTAGAGATGCTTGAGCTCTGAAATCAGCTTGTCAATCTCTTTCTCCGTATTGTAGAAGTGCGGAGAGATTCGCAGCCCACCTCCCCTAACGGAAACAACTACTCCATGCTCCAGTAGGCGCTGCGATGCTGAATCAGGATCCTGACAAGCCACGTTCACGATACCAGATCTGGATTCCTCATCCAGACAACTTCTCAATTGTACGCGCGTGTCTCGCTGTAAGCCATCAACCAACCGATCTACAAGAGCAAGAATCCTCTGCCACACGTTCTCACGACCGAAGCTCTGCAGGAGCGCGATAGCTTCTCCCATTCCTGCAAAGCCGGGGAAGTTAAGTTGACCAGCCTCATATCTGTGAGCTGTCTGCGCGGGGTTGAACTCTCTGAAGCTGAATCCCATAGGATGCTGGTCTGATCGATATCCCACGATGGTAGGCCAAAGCTCTTCGAACAGGTCCCGTCTGACAAACAGGAATCCTGTCGCGATTGGTGAGAGCAGCCACTTGTACCCGCTCGTCGCGAAGAAGTCAACCCCGAGCTTAGACACGTCAACCGGCATCTGGCCGACAGCCTGAACAGCATCTGTGACAATGTAAGCGCCTTCTTCGTGTGCTATCTTCGAAAGCTCCCCGAGGTTGATCCTGAAACCGTTCGAATACTGAACGTATGAGATGGCAACGATCCTTGTCTTTGAGTCGATGGCGTCATCGAAATCTTCCATCTGTAGCCTACCGTCGCGATTACGTATTACTCTCAGTTCCAGGCCGTAGCGCTTGGCGAGCGCTTGCCAAGGAAAGAGATTCGATGCGAATTCCATGTCGCAGGTGACTATGTTCTGGCCCTTCTGGTATGACAAACCATTGGCAACGATGGCCAGGCCTTCAGATGTACTGTGAACCAAAGCGATTTCTTCAGTTCTCGCTTTGATGAGATCTGCGATTGACTTCCGTGTAGCTTCTGCAGTATCCTCCCAAGATCCCCAGTGAAGGTCCCCTTCCGACTTCTCTTCCATCACACGCTTGGCAGCTTCTAACGCCCTAGCCGGGAGCGGACCAACAGCCGCGTGATCGAAGTATGAGTACTTCCTTGTGACAGGAAATTCTGAGCGTATCCGATCGATATCCAAGAGAAATCTACCAGCATGCAGGAAGGCATACCAGACGATTTAACTCTTGGAAACCTTCTGCCTGATGGGTCGAATGACGCACACTCCTAGGACCAGCAGGGAGGAGCATAGCCTTCGTAGTTCCGAAAGCAGAGACACCATCAGGATACAAGTGGACCGTTCTGCTGGTAACAACACTAGGCGCTTTCATGGCGCCGCTCGACGGCAGCATAGTAACGATAGCTATCCCATCGATCGCGTCTTCAATGATGATAGGACTGGAAACTGTCGTTTGGATTTCTTTAGCCTACCTCCTTGTCTTGACGGTGCTTCTCATCAACGCAGGAAGACTGGCTGACATTAGAGGCAGGAAACGCACCTACATCCTCGGCTTCATCATATTCACCGCAGGATCGATTCTGTGCGGCGCATCTGCAACAGGCCTTCAGCTCGTGATTTTCAGAGCCGTACAGGGTGTTGGTGCGGCATTCATCGCCTCCAACAGTCCTGCCATCGTGACTGAATCTTTCCAGAGCTGGGAAAGAGGGAAAGCTCTTGGAATCAATGCAACAGCGGTTTATGCAGGACTCATGACAGGCCCGGTCATCGGCGGGATTCTAGTCCAGAACTTCGGCTGGAGGTCAATCTTCTACGTGAACGTTCCCATTGGAATCCTGGTTGTGAGCCTCGCCTCACTCAAGCTCAAAGAGAGGCAGACCACCTCGGTGGGCGAAAGATTCGATTTCGTTGGAGCGGTAACGCTCTCAGTGGCGTTGGCGTCATTTCTGGTGGCTCTAACACTGGGTGGCGCTTTTGGATGGAGTTCCATTCCAATTCTATCCCTCCTACTCCTTACGGTGAGTGCGTTTGTGCTGTTCATCTACACAGAAAGTAGATTGATTACTCATCCAACCTTCGACCTTTCACTCTTCACGAAGAATCGTCTGTTTGCCGCCGCCAACACAGCAGCACTCCTCAACTACATCGCTGTCAGTGGTGTGACTTTCATGATCTCCATATACTTGCAGGATATTCTGGGGCTTCCGCCTCAGAGTGCAGGTCTATTCCTGATTGCAATGTCTGTCGCGATGGCATTGCTTTCCCCGTTCAGTGGTTGGCTATCGGACAGGTTCGGCTCAAGGCTGTTGAGTTCAGGCGGGATGCTTATCGTAACGGTGGGACTTCTCCTGCTGTCCCAACTGAACACGACTTCTTCGGTTAATGACATTGTCTTGCGGCTGACCTTGTTAGGAGTTGGCTTTGGCTTGTTCTCCTCACCAAACACACGCGCAGTCATGAGTTCGGTCGATCGAGGCAAGCTTGGCGTGGCTTCGGGAACAATCAGCACGATGCGATCGACAGGACAGGCGATTGGGCTCGCGATGGCCGGCGCGGTCATTGTCACTGCACTACCTCCGCAAGCGGTGCTACAGCTCTTCACACGTCTGAGCGCACAGAGCGCTATCGCAAGAGACGAGTTCATCATGGGAATGAGCACAGTATTCCTGATTGCATCAGCCATAAGCGCAGTCGGCACATTGGCGTCTCTTGTAAGAGGCCGCGAATCAACAAACGAAATGGAGGAATCTCACCGCCCCTCTGTTGCAGTCGAAACGTAGTCACTCGACTACAGCGTTTCGTGAATCCACAACACGCTGGGGGCCAGACCAACGCATTTATTCAACTGACCCTTTTTTGCAGATGCAGGAGCATACTGCACCAATGCCTGAGAACACGGCGCACCCTAAGCCGCGCATCGAGAGTCTTTCTGACCTGATATTCGGACTCGCGCTCTCGGTAGGCGCGCTTTCACTGCTCAGCAAGCCACCAAACACCCCAGCGGAAGTTACAAGCGACATTCTTGCGTTTGCGTTCAGTTTCCTGATCCTGATCTACGTCTGGATGAGCTACACACGCATCATGTCCGTACTCCCGCTCGAAACAAGAACGACATTGGTCCTCAACATTCTAATGCTCTTCCTCGTGGTAGTTGAGCCGTATGTGTTCTACCTGGTGACTCTGCTTGGGCATGCAGGAGAACACGGAATCATCGACTATGCCTCTGTGATCTACGCACTCGACATGGGAGGACTCATGGCAATCCTAGGATTCTTCAACCATGAGCTATCTGTTGAGGAGAAAGGGCTCCTTCCGCAGGAACTGTTGCCAAAGCACAGACGCGCAAGAAACGCACTCTTCCTCTCAGCTGCGCTGTTCTTCGTGACGGCACTTCCGCAATTCTGGTATTGGCAGATTGGCGATACTCCAGCAAGATTCTACATGTGGTTTGTTCCGTTGGTCATCAATCCGATTTCGAGAAGCATAGAGGGCCGCCGGAAACCCTCGAAGATCACATCATAGATCCCCTATGACAACCAATACCGAAAGAACAATGGATGTGTAAGGAGCAAGGAGCATGTCTCGATCACAGCAGCTGAGGGTTCCACAACTCGCGGACGTCTACGCAGCGAGGAAAGTGGTTAATCGATACCTGAAACCCACGCCCCTCATCCACTCTCGACGATTGTCGAATCTTCTTGGCTGTCAAGTCTACTTGAAGCTGGAGAACCTTCAGCCCACGCGAGCCTTCAAGGTGCGCGGTGGGATCCACTACATGCACAAGATGAAAGATCAAGCGACTAAGCGCGGGGTCATCGGGGCCTCAACGGGAAACCATGCACAGTCGATAGCCTACGCGGGATCCCTTTTCGGAGTCGCAGTCAAGATCGTTATGCCGCACGGCGTCTCGAGACTGAAGAATGAAGCCGTGAGAGATCTGGGCGCTGAAGTCATCACTCATGGTGGCTACTATGAGGAAGCGAGGGAGTACGCTGAGAAACTGGCGTCTGAGAAGGACTACCTCTACGTTCACGGCATCAATGAACCTCTCCTGTACGAGGGCGTCGGAACCATGCATCTTGAGATTGTCGAAGAACAACCTGACATAGATGTCGTCATCAACCCGATCGGCGGCGGATCCGGCGCATGTGGGGCGTGCATAGTCTACAAGGCGGTCGATCCTCGAATCAAAGTCATAGGCGTGCAAGCAGAGGGCGCACCGGCGCTCTACCGGTCATGGAAGAGCGGCGCGATAGTGTCTACTGGTGGTGTCAAGACTGCGGCTGAAGGCTTAGCCTCAGGACAAGCATACGAGCTACCACTGAGGATACTTAGAGAAAGATTGGATGACATGGTCCTTGTCAGCGACGATGAGATGAAGCAGGCAGTCAGGAACATCCTCTACGCAACGGGCCAAGTTGCGGAGTTAGCCGGTGCTGCTTCTACTGCCGCAGCTTTGAAGATCAAAGACAAGCTGAACGGAAAGAAAGTTGCGCTTCTTCTGACCGGCGGCAATATAGAACGAGAGCAACTTCTCAAGATCCTACAAGAATAGCTGAAGCTGGTCGGCGTCGGTCACGTGTCAAATGGATCCCGACGCTGATCCATGCACAATGCAAATCAGTTGGAGCTGAGGTATTTCTAGTACTGTGATTCGTCTTGCGGATCATGCATACTTGCTTGAATGTGATGGATCTTGACAGATCGATCGCGTTCTATCGAGACCGCTTGGGGCTGAAACTGACACGCAGACTCGAAGTCAAAGAGAACAATGCGGAAATCGCCTTCCTAGAGGACCCGGATCAGAATGCCGTTGAGTTGACTCACTGGCAAGACAAGAAGCAACTTGTTGAAGGAGACAACTTCGATCACATCGCGCTCGGCGTGAAGGATACCAAAGCGACGATAGAACGTCTACGGGGACAAGGCGTCGCGATAGCAATGGAGCCGTTCACGCTGAAGGGGGGCAGCCACCAGATAGCTTTCATCAAGGACCCGGATGGGAACTGGCTCGAATTGATCGAAGAGTAGCTTGCTCCTGCCGCGTCTCGGATCCTGAGACTCTACACAGATAGCTGCGACTTGTGCGTGTTGTACGAGAGCAGCGCAACGTAGCCCAGCGCTGTGAAGACCGTGAACCATTCAAGTATCGGTGTATTGCTGAAAGCAACAAAGGACAAATTGATCACGGCCACGACGAAACCGTAATAGGCAATCGGTTTCATGAACTTCCTGTGGGTCATCAGTGAAGCATTTGCCAAGATCAACACTGCTAGGTTGAAGACGAAGAAGATGTCTGACCAGAAAACGTGCTGCGCCATGTAGTCCTCCGAGAAGACGCCGATCATTATTAATGCGAAGGCAGAAATGAACCCGACGACCTGGGTGATCGTCATCAGCAGCTTTCTCCACTTCTCCTCTGTGTACCATTTGTAGAACCCGGCAAAGAAGGGAAACAACGCAAGCCCTGTGAGGACGCAGCCGACATTATAGAAGACTGCGCCTTTGGGGCTGAAACTGGAGTTCCCCAAGTCACTTAGCCAGTTGGTGACGGGGCTGAAGGGCGGCGGAAACAGTGCGATGGATGTGAAGGTAAACACGCAGTAGAATCCGATGACCAGGATTCCAGCAAGAGCAAGTATCGGCCATTTCAAGTCAGACACCAACGCCCCTCTTGCCGATCCAGAGTCTGCAACTGTGACAAGACGTCTCTTGGCCTTGCGCTATTCTTGTTTCTGGCCGCATTTCTTGCAGAACTTTGATTCCACAGGGTTAGGTGCACCACAGTGGATGCAGAACCTGACTGGTCCCGGAGCTGCTGGCACTGAGGGAGCATAAGGTGCAGCTGGTGCTGAAGGTGGAGTGGTCAGCGTAGGTACTGCTGGTGCGCCGGGCTTTCTGAAGCCCAAGATCAGTACGGCAACACCCGCCACAATGGGAATCAAGCCCAAGTACCACGGTCCCGGTTTCCTGCCTTCCATTGTGTATGTCAACGGTAGAGGCCACTCGCTTCCCTCAAGAACAAATGATGTGTCGAAGTCGAGCCTGACTGGGACCGGCCAGGTTCCGGCCGTGGGAATGAGAACCAGATAGTATGTTCCACCCGCAGGACTAAACCAGTTTACTGCTCCACTCTTGCCGACTGTGTCTCCGAGAAACTCCGCCTTAGGAATCGTTTCGCCTCCCTGGAACCGCTTGAACGCGTTCTCACTCATCAGAACCGCTCTTACTGCATCGTCAGCGTCTAGACACTGGAAGGTGGAACCGGAATACGAACCAGCGCGTAGTTCCAGCTTCCTGTATCCGTAGCCACCATCCTTCGTGATGGTGTCATCGAAGCTCTCCTCGACGACGTCTGTGGGAGTTACGAAGACTGCGTAGTAGGTACCGTCCGCGCGTGCTTCCCACTCGAGTTCGCCCTTTTCACTCTCCAACGCAGGGTAGAGGCTCCCCCCTTCGCTTTCTCCAAGTCCCTTCTTGAAACCGGCACCGAGCAGGTACTTTGCATAGGGATCCTTCTCCACAACGCTCATCACTTTGTTGAAATCCGCTTCCGGAAACAAGATAGCGTACACTTTTGCCCCGGGTTTCTTGGACTCGAAATTGACAACGATCGTTGTGCCTTTCTCCACCGGGACGCCGTGATAGTCAAACGGTTGATCCATGGTGAGTGTGGTGTCTTCTGGCCCGAAGGTATCTGCAACCGTCAAAGTCGAAACGGACAGGACGACACCAAGAACCAATAGGACGATTCCGATTATGGCGTATGCTTTCTTCACAGGACAACACCTTTCGGCAATCTAACTTGGATCGTAGGGCTCAGTCGCTGGTTTTAAGACTTGTTACCTAGTCATTGCCTTCCTAAAGATCGGGATGGCTATGCCCAGAGTTGTGAGAGAGTAAAGCACGAGCACCATGACATCCATGAGGATTTGATTGAGGCTTGCACTGAGGACGATAACCTTCCTGAGGGCGTCAGCGGCATAGTATAGAGGCAGTGCTTTTCCAATCCATTGCAGCCAACCCGGCAACTGATCCATAGGGAATAGAATCCCGCTCAGGAACATCATGGGAAACTGTAAGAGCATCATCATCATCGTGGCAGTCTCCTGCTCTGGCGCTATGGAAGTGGCTATTATGCCGATGCCTGAGAAACTGGCGACCCCCAGTAGCATCACTACCAGTATCAGGAGGGGGCTACCATAGACCTTGACACTAAAGAGCAACATGGACAATCCCAAGATCAAGAATGCTTGGATCATGCCCCTCACGGTTTGAGCCATCATCTTTCCAGCGACTATCGTGGTCCTGGATATGGGGGCAGCCAATATGCCGTCCATCGTACCTTGCTCCTTCTCCCTCGCGATTGCGGAAGCCAGTCCAGAAAGGCCTCCCATCACCACCGTCAACGCCATGAAACCCGGAGCCAAGAATTGAAACGTGTTTGTTGTAGTGCCAATGAGATTGAGACGTTCGACACTTATCGGCGCTTGGACAAATGATAGATCAAGATCGCCCGAGTTCGCCAACTTCGATATGATGACTCGGCCCAAGCCATCCGATATCACCTTGACGATTGAGGCTGCCTCCCCGTAAATTATAGAGCCCATCTGAGGGTTAGTATCATCAACTGTGATCAGAACGGCTGCCTGGCGACCTGAGTTGAGAGCCGCAGTGAAGCCTGCCGGTATTACAACGACTCCTTTGATCTTACCCGTTAGAATTTCATCTCTGGCTGACTGATAGCTCGGAAAATCCTGCACTTTGAACATGGCTGTTGACGATGCTATCTCTTTGAACTGGTCTCCAACCTGGATCGCAAGGGATCCATCGTCCTGCACGACCATGGCCAAGGGTGCATTCCTGTAGGGATTACTCGTGCCCGTTGTCGAAGGAAACATGGAGCCGAACATCGCCATCATTAGAATTGGCATCAGCATGAAGGTTCCAACGAGCATCTTAGCCTTCCAGAAGTCTAGGAGGTCCCTGTGCGCTATGCGAAGGCTAATGTATATGCTGTGAGACAAACTGTTTCTCAACCTAGACTCTCCCCATCACTCTTCTCATGGGCACACGGCTTGAAGCGGAGTCTCTGAGTGTCCTTCCCGTGAGTTCTAGGAAGACTTCCTCCAAGGTTTCCCGGTTGAGTTTGCTCTTCAGGGAGGCGGCCTTATCCACAGCCACCATTTTTCCATTGTCAATAATCCCGACTCTATGCGATAGTTCGTCAGCCTCCTCCATGATGTGGGTTGTGAGGATGATCGTCTTTCCATCCGCGTTCAGTTCCTTGACAAGGTCGCGGACGAAGCGGACGCTTTGTGGGTCGAGGAGAGCTGTGGGCTCGTCCATGAAGAGTATGTCTGGATCATGAAGGAGTCCGCGTATGATGTTCAACCGTTGTCGCATGCCGCTTGAGTAGCCGCCTGTGGGCATGTCCTTGAAGTTCTCCAGATGAACCATCCTCAACAACTCGTCAATCCTCGCTCTCAGTTCAGCCCTATTCAGACCGTAGAGCTCACCGAAGAACATCAGGTTCTCAACTGCGGTAAGCCTAGGATAAAGAATGAGCTTCTCAGCCACCAAGCCGATTCTTCTTCTGACCTCGCCTGCTTGAGTTCGAACATCGAAGCCTTCTACTTTAGCTGTGCCTTCTGTCGGCTCGGAAAGTGTCGTTAACATTCTTATCGTGGTTGTTTTGCCCGCGCCGTTCGGCCCGAGGAACCCGAAAATTTCTCCCTCCATGATTTCTAGATTTATTCGATCGACGGCTACGAAATTGCCGAATTTCTTGGTGAGATTATGGGTCGTTATGACAGGTTTCATCGGCGCGCCCTTCCTGACACTTAGATTCCTAGCGAATTCGTCATGGCAATGGGCTCTAATCAACTAGAGGTCCGGGCGTCGAGGATCGCCACAAGAGCCGCTCCCGCAAGCACTGCCGGTACCTAGGACATGGCACCTAGACCATGCTTGAGGGGAGCGCCAAGTCCGTGCAAAAAAGCATGTCAGCGCGATCTGCCCCGTCGCAAACGTGACTGCAGCCATATCGATTCTCGGCAAAGCTACAGCACGATGAGGAAAAGACAGGTGTCGCCAAGAAAAAGGAAGAGAATGAAGCACCCAGCGTGGTTGCCCAGCACGCTGTGCAGGAAGCCGGCTACTGTTTAGCTCCGCACTTCGGACAGAACTTGGTGCCTCCGGGCACTTCGGCGCCGCAATTCGTACAGAACTCCCTAGCTGGTGCAGGTACGGCGATTGGTTGTGCTTGTGAGGATTTGACTACGACGGTCTTTGCTAGGCTGTCCCCGAGTCTCTGTTTCTTGTCGGACCGTGAAATGAGGATTAGCCCGATTATGTAGAAGAAGGGTAATGCGTCGACTATTCTGAGCACGTTTCTTATGACGGCTGGTCCGATTCCGCATGCTGAACCGTCTTCTCGAACGACTTTGATCTTTGCGACCATCTTGCCAGCGGTTGCCCCAAATATGCCTTCAAGGATGATGAAGTACAGAAGGAGCAGGAGCATGCCGACGCCCATGAATGACAAAGCCGGGGCTCCGTAGACCGCAAAGGTGAATCCACCGAACATCGCTGCACCGATGATCCAGTTGATGATCATGAGTATTACTCCATCGATTATCTGCGCAACGAGCCTAGGCCCAATTCCCTGATAGTTCAAACTTGACATATCCTAACTCAATCCTACCCTATACCTACGGAACGTGTTTCCGGCCCATTTTAGCCCTTCTGTGATCTCGAAGTTGGCAAGAGAACCTCCGTATTCTCACTAGCAGTTCTGATTTGAGAGCATCCTGAGCCAGGTGTCTTCATCCTGCTTCGCTTGGCATTCCTCACAGGACCTCTAGCTCACGACGAATCACACGTCACAACTGATGCGGAACTTGGCCGAAAGGGGCCGCAATTCCCCGAAAGCAGACCCGTTTTGAGACCGCTCATCTTGACCAGTAACGGTACCTAGCGATTGTAGTTTGGCGGGCCCGCAGGGATTCGAACCCTGGACCCCAGGCTTTCCTCATGAGTCGTTCCGAAGGCCTACACCGTGGTGTGCGACTGTGTCCTAATCCTGGCTAGACTACGGGCCCAAACATCTGCACGGAAGACAGTTCATCTTAAGCCTGTTGGAATCAACTCGCCAAGGATCACGATTGCGACATGCTACCTCTTCACAGAAGCATTTCGAGTTCTATTTCGTCTCGGATCGGGATTCCACCTACCCCCATCCGAGGGATCTCGGGTTTCAGCTTACGTGATCGCTCAACGGCATTGCGATACACAGCTACTAGCACAAAGCCTCTCTTCTGATAGAAGCGTAGAGCTGGAGCGTTGTCGTTTGTCGTTATGAGCCAAAGCCGCTTACACTTGGCGGCGATCGCGAGGGCCTTGACGGCGTGCAGCAATGCGGATCCGATTCCCACATTCATTACGAGGCTGTTCATGGAGACAACCTCGCAATCCGCACCATCTATTCTGCAGGTTACGAACCCGATGCGTTTGTCACCTTGAACTGCAACGAAGTCGCTCAACTCATCTGCGTGGTGGGTCTTGTCTCTGGTGACAATTCTAGGAGATCCCCAGTGCTCCACTAGGAGAGCGGATGCCCAGTCGCGATCCTCTCTGGTCAGTGGTCTGACCTGAAAGACGGTCTTGCCAAGTTTCTGTCGTGGCGCTTCGCTCAACTTGCTCATGCCCTAAGGAACCGTGCGGGCCAGGCTCTATGCTAGTGAGATCCACGTTGGGATTCATTGCGCCAGTGCCGATCTTAGTGCCTCGACGCTGTTGTATTTCGGTTGCCACCCGGTTGATTTTAGTCGGGAATTGCTCAATGTGAAGTCGACAAGCATCACGTCTAGCCATGAAGGATGAGTGGGCGAATGGAGGTACTTCCAGCTCACACGCATGATCAAGTTAGCGAGCCACATAGGGACAGTGGGAGCAAACTTGACGCCGATGATCTTCTGAACCTCGCTCAGGCGTAAGTGATCATCAGGGTCAAGATTGTAGGCGCCTGGCATGTCGGTCAGCACTGCCCTTGCGAAAGCGGCGGCTACGTCATCTTCGTGCACGTACTGGGATCGTGGATCGTGTCCGAACAACCTGACGGCATTTGACCGAAGCGACTGTACCGTTGCGGTGTTGCGCGGTCCAATGATATAACCGGGGCGAAACATCGTCAACGTGATCCCTGCAGGCACGAGCATCTCAGTCAGCATGCGCTCGATGGCTGCTTTGGCATTGCAGTAGTAGCTTGAGAAATCGCCTTTGCCAAGCGGGAAGTCCTCAGTCACGTTCGTCTGCCCACGAAGCTGGTACTGATCGTAGGCCGCGTCGCTGCTCGAATAAACGAACCGTTGCACTCGATTCGCAACAGCAGCCTCTGCCACATTTCGTGTGCCATTGAGGTTGATGTCGTTACGCTCAGTTGCAGACATCTTGGCTGGCCAGAGGACGACGAAGGCCGTGTGAACCACTGCCTCATGTCCGGCCATTGCGGTCTTGACTTCCGGCGAGCGGACATCCATCTGCAGGAATCTCACCTTTTCTGGAAGCGGGTTCTTGGGTGGGATCAAGTCAATGCCAGTGACTCCCTCGATTTCCGGGACATGCGCGAAATGCTCCGCCAGAACGCGGCCAAGATAACCATTGATGCCCGTGAGAAAGACACGCATAGCTCACCAACGACCTCCTCACATTGAGTGGAAAGCCCACTACAACTCCATGACGATTGCGCTCTTCAATACCTCTGGAGGTAAGAAGCAGTTGTTAATGCCATAGCGGATCTATCCGCCACGAGGGCTGAGAAGACTGACTGATATGGCCAAGATGGGGGAGTTCACAGACGCAGACTTCACGGTCAGGATATCACAACGATGCCTACCACGTCGTCATCATTGAGAACTGGTGACTTCGTCGGATGAGATCTCCAGGTCAACCTCCGGATTGAGTAGTCAGATTCTATGCCCATACAGCATCTGGCCAGATGCCTCTCGCTTATGCTAGCGAAGAAATTCAGAGATGGATCGAATGGAATCCACACATCCCTAGCGACATGAACTTCAGCCCACGCGTGCCAGTCAAAAGGTCGACTTTCACTCTCGCGACCGTGGTAGAAGACACCAACCACTCGACGGCAAGGTACGTTCGCAGCCCTGCAGAGTGCAATGAAGAGGTCTGACAACTCGTCGCAGTCGCCAGTCAGTTCACGAATCGCTTTTGCTGCACCAAATCGAGTTGGTTGGGGCTCCCGAAGTCTAACGTTGTCACGGATCCAAGCAAATGTGCTTGACAAGAAACCCTCCAGGTTCTGCGAGGAGTGACTGATCTTCTCGGCGGTTCGTCTGATCAGAGGATCCTTGATCTCCCAGAACTTGTCCGCTCTGCAGTACTCGTAGAGAGACTCGGGCGAGCCCGTGGGCGGGGTCGCCTCATCAATGCGAAACGATAGCGCTGATGTGGAGTACTCGAGATCTATCGCTGACTCGAATGTCTGCTCGGCCTCCAATTCCGTAATCCTCACAAGCGCATGAGTGTTACCCTCAGTCTTGACCTCAATGTGGGGACTTGGTGACGCCCGGAGAATAGAGAAGGATTGGTGCGGCGACGGCGCCGCGACTGTTATGTCTGCCTTCCCGCCGAGAAGTCTCGCTCTGGATATGTTCGAGACCTTGTTGACTAGAGAGACTTGGAACCGCAGTGGCTATTCCCAGCACTGGGCGTCGATTTGGCGCGCGCACACATAAGCCTCTGGGAAAGGCTTAATCATTCAGACTCACGCTGGCTGATTCGCATACAGCCCAGGCAACTTGAGCGATCATTCATGGCCCTCTCAGACTCGGAGATTCACGAAGCGTTGAATAATAGGAGTCTTATCATCGAACCCTTCGAAGAGGCCAGTCTCAACCCTGCAGGCTATGACCTGAGACTGGCAACCGGCATGGAATTGGAGGCGTCAGAGCATCGCCTCGTCGCGACCTTGGAGAGGGTGGAGCTCAGTGACGAGCTTGTTGGGGTGCTACACATCAGGTCCTCCATGGCTCGTGAGGGGATTCTGGCGAGCCTTGCTCTTGTGGACCCTGGCTTCCGGGGCCAGCTCACAATCTCGCTATTCAACAGCGGCAGGCGAGCAGTACGGCTTAGCGCGGGCGAGAGATTCGTTCAGCTGACGGTCTTGAGGCTGGGCAGGAAGGCTGCCTCGAAGTACGTGGGCAGGTACCAGGATAGCCAAGGCGCCGTAAGTAGCCGCCGATAGGGTGCCCCCATGGGTTCGTGTTAATGCCGAGTGGAAAGGGTTATTAGGTATTCGCATGAACCTGTATGTATCCGTCCAAATAGACTGGTTTTGAGAGGAAATAGCAATGAAAGGAGGTTCTAGGATTTCTGACCTCAAATACAAGCTGATGACGATCGAACTGCTCAATCTCGCCAAGAACTACTATACATATCGGGAATTGGCCCAGATTATCGGCCTACCGGAGACTGTGCTCAGCAGATACGTCAAAGGACACGTTCTGCCGACAATTGACCGCGCTCAGTCAATCAACCAGACCCTCCAGAAGATCATGCGCCTCGAGGGGGAGATACAGCAGCGTATCAGATTTGACGAACTGGGCTACTTCGACAACACTCGACTGATTTCAGACACGCTTCTTCTAGAAAGAGCAGTGCAGCACGCAATCAACGCTTTCGCGGGCAAACGAATCACCAAAGTCCTCGCAGCGGCGGTGGACGGCATCCCTCTAGCAACCTTGGTTGCTCACAGGCTTGGGGTTGGATTGATCATCGCGAAGAAGAGCCGAGAAGTCGGCGTCCGCGAGTTCATCGAGGAGATATACATCCCAAGCAAGACCGCGATCATGATGAGCCTCTTCGTGCCAAGGGACGCCATCAAGAGAGGAGACTGTGTCCTCATCGTCGACGACGTGATCGACAGCGGCGAGACACAAGTCGCCCTAGCCAGGATCGTACAGAAGGCCAAAGCCGAAGTGAGCGGCATCTACGCTCTCGTCTCAATAGGGAGCGACTGGAAGACCAGGATCGAACAAGTTGCTCGGGCACCTGTAGAGATCGTTCTCCAAGTCGCGAAGAAGCCACTGCAGGAGATACCGTAGCCTAGAATGTGAAGCTGAACATATACTCGGCGACGGCTCTGATACCGGCCTCTATTCTTTCTTCAGGTTCACTGACGAAAGTCACTCGTGCATGTCCCGCGCCTTTTGATCCGAAGTACGACCCAGGCACGAGAACCACACTCTTCCGCTCGAGCAATCTGTTACAGAAGTCTCCGTCATCCCTTCTCATGCGGTCCAGATAGTAGTTGAGATTCACAAAGAAGTAGAACGCGCCTTGCGGCATAGAGGTTTTTGCCTCAGGCAGTTCCTTTTTGATGCGTTCCGCCATGAAGTCTCTCCTTGCTTTGTAGGTCGGTAAGACGGTTTGCTTCAGGTACTTCTCTTTGATGTCACCAGAGAAGAACTTGATCATCCCATGTTGGCTCAGGGTATTCGGAGCAAGACTCGTGTACTGCTTGATCTTCTCAACAGCGTCCGTCACATGAGGCGGACCCATAACATATCCTAGACGAAGTCCGGGAATGGATGCCGCTTTTGAGAAGCTGCCTGTAACTGCGACGTGATCACGTCCACCTGGGAGGCTGCAGATCTTTAGGTATGTGCCTTCGAAGAGTATGTCTCGGTATGTGGCGTCGTATATGATCCAGAAGTTGTGATCGACTGCAAGATCGACCAGCGCTTTCACGAACTCTTCCTTGACGACTCTGCCGGTAGGATTATCCGGCGAAAGTAGGACGAAAGCTCTAGTCTCGCTTGTTATCAGGTTCTTCAGTATCTCTATGCCCGGTTGGTAGCCTTCGTCAACAGTGACAGGAAGTGTGACGACTCGTGCACCTGCAAGCATTGCTGCCTCGCGAAAACCCAGATACGTCGGGTCTGTCTGGATTACCTCGTCGCCCTTTCCAAGTAGCGACATGAACAGAGCGAAGACCCCTTCACTTGCACCGTCTGTGATCACTACCTCCTTCTCGGGGTCGTACTTTGTCCCTTCCTGCTTTGCGAAGTCATCTGAGATTAAACGGCGCAGCTCCATGAGGCCTCTTGTTCCAACGTATGAGCATGCGGCCTTTGGCTCATCCTTGAGCATTCGCACCATTTCATCCAAGACTTCCTGTGGCGGCAGGAGACTCGGAGCACCGCCACCGAAGGAGATTATGTCCCGCTGCTTCCTTGCTTCAGCAAGAAGAGCGGCGACGCGTCGTATAGGAGAGATATGAAGAAGATCGATTCTGTCATTGACTGTGGGCATTACCCACTCCGACCGCCAGCCCGCGCTCCGCGCGCGCATGCTGACGTGGAACCCGTACTCATCGATGGTGCCTTTAGCTCCTTCGCCTACCTGCATACTGCTCAGTAGCATCTGGCAATCGGTTGTTGCGTCGCAAGTCTACGCCGGAGACGATTGTGCATACTCGGCTGCGAATGCAAGCGCAGGTCTGTTGCTTGCTTCACTCGGGCGGAGCTGGGGCGATGAACCCGTTTGCCATCATGCTCTTGGTTAGGTCGCGTGCAGTCTTGATTATTGTTGAGGAGCGCTCATAGAGCTCGTCTCTGCTGATCTTCAGGCCAGCTATTCCTTGCTCCTGGGCTTTCATTCCTACGGCGACGGCTTCGCGTGGGAACACTTGCCACTCATCCATGTTCGGAGCGATGTAGTCTGCGTTCAGTCCTCGCTCTCTTGCGCACTTCGCAAGCTCATTAGCAGCAGCGATACACATCTCGTCCGTGATTGTACGAGCGCGAACGTCGAGCGTTCCTCTGAAGATTCCCGGGAAGCCTAGAGAATTGTTGACTTGGTTCGGGAAATCAGATCGGCCCGTCGCGATTACCTTCGCTCCTGCTTCCTTGGCCTCCCAAGGCCAGATCTCAGGAATCGGGTTCGCGCAGGCGAAGATCACGGCATCCGTCGCCATCTTCTCAACCCACTCTTTCTTGATGGTGCCCGGACCGGGTTGGGATAGTGCGACGCAGATGTCGGTGCCTTTGAGAGCATCAGGAATAGCTCCTGACCTCTGCTCTTTGTTTGTTGTCTCGCAGAGTCTCCATTTGTCGGGAAAGTCTGCCTTCTTGGCTTCAATATCCTTTCTTTGACGGTTGAGAATGCCTTTCGTGTCAACGACGATGGTATTCTGTGGTTTCAGGCCGTAGGCGAACATGAGGCGGCTGCATGCGATGTTTGCTGAGCCTGCTCCGATCATGGCCAAGGTGACTTGACTCATCTTCTTGCCGACGACCTCCAAAGCGTTGATCAGGCCGGCGAGGGTCACTGTAGCTGTTCCCTGTTGGTCATCGTGCCAGATTGGTATTTCCGCTTCAGCCCGAAGTTTGTCCAAAATGTAGAAGCATTTCGGGCTGGAGATGTCTTCCAGGTTCACGCCGCCGAACGATGGCTGGATCAACTTGACGGTCTTGATTATCTCGTCAGGGTCCTTCGTGTCGAGGCAGAGGGGAACCGCGTCGACTCCTCCTAGGTACTTGAATAGAAGCGCCTTCCCTTCCATGACGGGCAATCCGGCCTTCGGTCCTATGTCTCCGAGTCCGAGAACTCTGGTTCCGTCACTGACCACTGCGATCGTGTTCCACTTGCTCGTGTACTCGTAAACGAGCTTCTCGTCCTTTGCGATCGCACGGCATGGATCAGCCACACCGGGCGTGTACCATATCGCAAAATCGTTAAAGTCGCGAATCACACATCTCGGGGCAGTCTGCACCTTTCCTCTGTAGAACGGGTGAAGACGCATTGCGTCTTTTGCAGGCTTCTTGGCCTTCTCAAGCAACTGCTCCTTCGTAACTACTGACATTGTGTCTTTGCTCCCCACGATCGCTCGTTCCGCAGCGGAGTGGCTTGACGATAGCCCTCGTCATGCGGACTGGCGATCTGGAAATGCATATCCGGTAAATAGTTTTGAGCGTTCTGTATATGCTATCAATTCTGTACGCGAGAGCGAGGCTGCATGAATGCCGGAGACGGAGCTCAGCGCTTCCCTGCGGCTATGGAAGAGGCGTAATCAAGGCCTCGCTCCATAGCAAGCCGATTCAGTTCGAGAAGCCCTTGTTTCTTTCCTGCGAGGAAGTGTTGTAAGGTCTCTTTCAGGTGTTTCTTTGCTGACTGGCCGGCAGGTGTTCCCAAGTATGCACCGAACATTACCGAGTTCGCCACCAACCTCGTATCTCTAGTATATCCTATGGTCTCAGGGGTGAGTTCTTTTCCGAGCGACTCAGCTATCTCCGTGGCAGGTACCGGGATCTTCTTGATGTCATCTCTTTGAGGTTTCCCCTCGACGAGTGAGCTATTGTAGAGCAGTAGGCCACCCGCTCCGAGAATCGGCACGAAATCCATCGATGGTTGATTCATTATGATCATGAGGTCCGGCACTTCTGGAATCGGGGTGTCTATCTCATCGTCGGAGATCACAACGTAGCACTTCGCCTTTCCTCCTCGTGTCTCAGGACCGTATGACGGTGTGTAGACCACATGCTTCTCGTCAAGTACCGCAGAATATGCGATGTAGTCTCCAAGCAGAAGTACGCCCTGTCCGCCGTGGCCGGATAGCAGAATCTGAGTCTTGGTCATTTCTTCTCGATCCCGAACTTGTCCTTGTATGTTCCGAGAGGATACTGTTTGATGAGGCGATCGTTGACAAAGCGTTTAGCTTCCATGATCGGTAGGTGCCAGTTCACCCAGCAACTTGAGAGACACTCGACGAACGAGAAGCCTCCCATCATCTGAACCTTGAACGCATTCTCAATCGCCTGTTTTGCGTCGAGTATGTTCTTGATGCTGTACGATTTTCCTCTGGGAGTCTCGATTTCGGCTATTGCGAGGCTCACTCTTTTGACGTACGCCGATCCGTCGATACTGGACAGCAGTTTCGATCCGTCCACAGGCAAGCCAGTGAATACGGTGTCCCTGCCGTAGGGAGTTGTTGAGGTGACCTGTCCCTGGATCGTTGTTGGGGCCATTTGTCCGCCTGTCATTCCATATATGGCGTTGTTAACGAGGAAGACTGAGATTGGTTCACCGCGAATGGCCGCGTACATGACCTCCAGCAGACCTATCGCCAGAGTGTCGCCGTCGCCTTGGACTGTGTACACAACCAGCTCAGGTCTAACCCTCTTGAGACCTGTGGCAATCGCAGGCGCTCTACCGTGAGGCGACTGCACATGGTCGACGTTGAAGTAATCGAAGGCGAGAACACTGCAGCCCACTGAGTCTATCATCACCGTCCTTTCTCGAATCCCAAGATTCTCAATCGCACTTGCGATAAGTCGTGTCAGTTCGCCATGCTCGCACCCTTGGCAGTAGTGTGTCGGATTCTCAGTCAGCGCTTCCAGTTTTCCGAGCTTCTTCTTGTACCCTTGCAGGCTTGGTTCTTGCGTAGTCAAGCTGCAGTCGCCTCCTGCATGAGATTCTCTAGTCTATCCCCGATCTCTCGTTCAGTCGGGAGCAGTCCGCCGACTTTGCCGAAGAACTCGACTCTAGCTCTTCCTTCCACACCCAGGCGGATATCCTCAACCATTTGCCCGGTGTTGAGCTCGACGACAAGAAAACGTTTAGCATGCTCGGTCAGTTTGCGGACTTCGTCATATGGGAACGGCCACAATGTGATCGGCCTAAACAGACCTATCTTCGTACCTTCTCTCCTCAGCGTGTTTACCACACTCTTGCAGATTCGCGAGGTGATACCAAATGCCGAGATCACGATCTCGGCGTCATCAGTCAGATAAGATTCGTATCTGACTTCATTCCTCTGCATGGCCTTGTACTTCTCGTCGAGGCGCGTCACGTGCTTCGCATGCACTTCCGGATCCAGATTCATCGAGTTGATGACGTGACGTTCTCTGCCTTTCGCTCCCGTGACGGCCCAAGAGGATACGTCGTACTCGACTGCCTCGATGCTCGGGAAGATTATGTCCTCTTTCAATTGGCCGGTGAAGGCGTCTCCCGCGATGCAGACAGGGTTCCTGTACTTGAAAGCGAGATCGAACGCGATCTTTGGGAAGCTCGCCATCTCCTGGACTGAGTTCGGCGCCAATACGATCATGTGGTAACTTCCATGCCCGCCTCCCTTCGTCATCTGGAAGTAGTCACCCTGTTCAGGAGCGATATTGCCCAGTCCTGGACCGCCTCTATTGATGTTCACGACCAGAAACGGCAATTCCATTCCGGCCGCGTACGAGAGCGCCTCCTGTTTAAGGCTGAATCCTGGACTCGAGGTGGCGGTCATGGCTCGGACTCCACCCGCGGCCGCGCCCAATACCATATTCACTGCTTCAAGTTCACTGGCGGCTTGTAGGAAGATCTTGAAGTCCGGGTACGCCTCGTTCCCGAATTCTTTTGCGAGCGTCTCAGGGATTTCCGTTGAAGGCGTTATCGGATACGCAAAGTACGCGTTCAGTTTGGATTTGAGTGCGCCGTATGCGAGCGCTTCGTTGCCCTTCATGTATACTCTTTCGGTCATCTGTCAGGTCCTCACCAAGACCTCATGTATGGCAAAGTCCGGACAGACCCAATAACAGATGCCGCACGCTGTACAGGGTCCCTTTGTGCCCATGTAGCGCCACACTGCCGGATGGAAACCCATCCTGTTCAACCTGTCTGACAATGCGAGGTTTCCTTGTGGACATGTGACTACGCAGAGTTCGCAGCCCTTGCATCGCTCCTCAAGAATTCTCACTAGGCACTTTTCCTGTGTGGTCTGTGCCAAATAATGTCCCGACCTTGGAGCGCCATGCGGTCTCTCTGCGGAGCTTAAGTGCGTTTCGTAGCTAATCTAAATGCAGCAGGATGAATCCTCCGAACGGAAGTGTTAGGTGAACCTATTTGGCGGGGCACATGCCCAGTGCGCGCAATTCGCAACGGTTGACCTCAAGATGATCAATGGGTCTGTCCCAAGATGAATTGGATGTGAGGCGTGATGAGGGCTCGACTCATCGTGAAGGGCATCGTTCAAGGGGTAGGCTTCAGGCCCTTCGTCTACAGAATCGCAACCGCCAACAGGCTTGTCGGATTCGTCCGAAATCTAGGCGACGCAGGAGTCGAGATACTTGTTGAGGGCGAACCTGACTCGGTCTCGAGATTCATGGCACAACTCAAGGACGACCGACCGCCAACATCGGTCATACTTCAAATCGATGCTACATACCCGCCCGAGACGGGAGGGTTCAAGGAATTCCAGATCGTCAAGAGCAACGAATCACGCCTGCATGCCGGCTCCGTGATTCCTCCGGACATAGCCATATGCGAGAACTGCCTCCGGGAGTTGCGTGACAGGCAGGACCGTAGACACGACTACTTCTTCATCACATGCACAGAGTGTGGCCCACGCTACACGATCATTGATGCCCTACCATACGACCGGCCTCGCACAACCATGAGAGACTTCGAGACATGCGAGAAATGCTCGGCAGAGTACAGGGACCCAAGCAACCGAAGGTTCCATGCACAAACGGTGGCATGTGCTGACTGTGGCCCGTCAGTGGCCTTGCTCACAAATGATGGCAAACAAGTCAACTCGGCTGATCCCATCCGTGAAACCGGCAGGCTCCTGGAACGCGGCCATATCATGGCAGTGAAGGGCAATGGCGGGTTCCACCTCGCATCATCCACACTCCTAAGTGAACCCATAGTCAGGTTGCGGAAGACCAAGTTCAGGCTGCAGAAACCATTGGCCGTTATGGCGAGGAACCTTGAGGCTACAAGGTCGTTCGCCGAGGTCGCCACGTCCGAGGCTGAGCTGATGACATCGTATGTCAGACCGATAGTACTTCTTCGGAAGAAATCAGACTTCGACCTCTCAGAACAGATCGCTCCAAGTCTTCACAATATCGGTGTCATGCTTCCTTACACTGGACTCCACGGCATGCTCTTCGACAAGACGAGCGAGCGAGCTTTTGTCATGACGAGCGCTAATCCCCCAGACGAGCCGATCATAAAGGATAACGAAGAAGCCCTGGCGAGATTGCGCGATGTCGTTGACTACTTTCTAATGCATAATCGCAAGATCTCACAGAGATGCGATGATTCCGTTGTCAGATCACTTGACGGCAGGACCACTATGCTGAGACGGTCAAGAGGCTACGCACCCGCGCCGATCCCGGTCGCCGTCCCAAGGAGCGCCTGCACGCTTGGTGTCGGCGGCCAACTGAATGTCACCTCTTGTCTCATCTATGAAGGGCGAGCGTACATGACGCAGCACATCGGTGACGTAGAGACCCTTCAGACCTTTCGATTCCAGAAAGAGGCAACTCGTCACCTGATGATGCTCACGGGCTGCAAGCCCGAAGCCGTCGGGCGAGACCTACACCCGCTCTTCCCCACAACGAAGTTTGCAGACGAACTTGGACGGGAAATGAGTATGCGAGTTGTTCCGGTTCAGCATCATTACGCACATGTTGCAGCCCTTATGGCTGAGCACGGAGTCGACGAGATGATCGGAATATGCTGCGATGGATACGGATACGGTGACGATGGATCCGCTTGGGGTGGTGAAGTGATTCTCGCCGAGCACGCTGGCCACAAACGTGTCGCACATCTACAACCCCAACCTATGATCGGAGGAGACCTCGCGACCAAGTACCCAATCAGGATGGCTGCCGGCATCCTCAGAGATCATGCAGAGATCGCAGATTGGTTGTTTCAGCGAGAAGCCCATTTTCCACATGGGAGGGAAGAGGTCGATACGATCCTAGCACAACTTCGCGCCAGCAAGGTGCCGTCGACAACTAGCTGTGGGCGTGTCCTCGACGCTGTCTCAGCCATCCTTGGGCTCTGCTACGAGCGCACCTACGAAGGCGAACCAGCAATGAAGCTTGAGTCCGCCGCACTGGATGGAAGAGACTCGCTGAATCTGAAGCCAGTCATAAGCGGGGGAGTGATTGAGACGGGAACCCTGATTCGTGAGATCTTCGCGAATGCTGGACGCGTTCCCATTCGAGATCTCGCATACTCTGCACAGTCATACGTTGGACGATCACTGGCCGAGAGCGCAGTCAAAGCTGCAATTGAGTCACGAGTGAAATCGATAGGGTTCACAGGCGGCGTAGCATGCAACGAACAGATCACACATACAGTGCGCAAAGAAGTCGAGAGAGCAGGATTCCGCTTCTACGTACATGAGGCCATACCGCCGGGAGACGGCGGCCTATCCTTCGGACAAGCCGTAGTCGCTGCCCAGAAATTGTAGCTGACTCAAGCACGGGCACGAATCTCAGATCAATAACTCTAATAGTTGCGTTTTGCATCCCAGCGAAGGTCTCCATGTGCCTAGCCTTTCCGGGTCGAGTCCTCAGCATAGAAGGTGACTTCGCCAAGGTTGACTTTGGCGAGGGCACCGCCAGAGAGGGCATCAATGTCTCTCTGGTCGAGGTCAAACCCGGCCAATATGTGCTCGTTCACGCAGGGTACGCAATACAAGTGATGGATGAAAAGGAGGCACAGAAAACCCTCTCATACTGGAGAGAGATCCTCGCCTACGAAGAGGAATCGAAGAAACCCATCAGTCGGTGACTTGCTTGTCAGTCTTGGATGGCTACAGGGACGCCGGCCTTGCGAAGAAGCTGAAGAGCAGAATCAGCCGACTGAGCGAGGAAATCGGGCGCAACATTCTGATCATGCACGTGTGTGGATCCCATGAATGGACCATCACGCATCACGGTGTGAGAAGCCTGCTGCCGGATGCTGTGGAGGTTCGCGCTGGCCCCGGATGCCCCGTATGCGTGACCCCAGCAGCAGACATTGACGCAGCAGTCGATCTGGCCCTTGGTGGCAAGACGCTCCTGACTTACGGGGACATGTCACGAGCGAAGGGGTCGAAACAATCATTGGCTGAGGCCAAGACACTCGGCGGGGACGTACGCATAGTCTACAGTGTCCACGACGCAGTCAAGATCGCTGAAGCCAGACCTGAGAAAGAGTTCGTCTTCTTTGCGGTTGGCTTCGAGACCACAGCACCGGCCACCGCTTACGAGATACTCCGCGGACCATCATCGAATCTCCGATTCCTCACATCCTATCGATATGTGCCATCTGCAGTTGAGGCCGTTTCGAGATCGCCAGACCTCAGAGTTGACGCTTTCATCAACGCGGGACATGCCTCGACAATAACGGGGATGAAGGCCTACAAGCCGTGTTTTGACGAATGCCACAAACCCATGGTCTTCTCAGGATTCGAACCTCTCGACATACTGATTTCAGTCGCCATGATCATGACACAGATTCGCAGCAACGAGCCGAAGATGGAGAACGAGTACACTCGATCAGTAACATGGGAAGGAAACCTGAAAGCACAGGAGACCATGCACAAGGTCTTCGACCTGCACGACGGCTACTGGCGAGGGGTCGCAACGATACCGAACAGTGCACTCGATTTGAAAGCTGAGTTCTCTCGCCTTGATGCACGCGAACATTATGGGTTGGCTCACAAAGACGAACGAGCGGGATTTGTGAGAAATGCTCGATGCGCCGACGTAATCATTGGCAAGATCGACCCGCCTGAATGTCCGCTCTACATGAAGGAATGCGCACCCGCGAATCCACTTGGACCCACAATGGTCTCGTCTGAAGGAACCTGCAAGATCTGGGCGGACCACAGGATCATATCAGCAATGAGATGCCGAACATAGGACGAAGCGTGCAGGAAAAACAAGGGTGTGCCACACCCATGATTCCAGCCACGGCAGGGCCATCATAGATCTACTGGTTCTATTTGCTTTCTAGACGGAATATATATAATTCTGACTTCCCTGCTATCACTCTAAGCTAGGTAATGACGCCAGCCGGAAGCCGCCTTGCCTAGCCTTCACTTAGGTGCCTCGAATGGAAATCCGAAAAGTGCAGAAAGTTGGACACTCGACGCTGACGGTCTCGTTGCCGCGAGACTGGGTTGAACAAGTAGGGCTGAAGCAGGGAAACGTTGTAACCCTAAGACGCACGGACGACGGCTGCCTGAGATTGGTCCCAGGCCTAGCTGGCGAGAAAACAGAATCGACTGTATCACGAGTAGACGCTGATCTCTGCAAGGAACACGAACTACTGTCAAGGATCATCACGGGGAACTACATTGAGGGACGAGACTCCATAACCATCACATCGAGCAAAGACCTGACCTCTGAACATCTGTGGGAGATTAGAAGCACAGTCCAGAGGCTGATGGGGCTCAGCATCGTCGAGCAGACACCCAAACAGGTTGTGATTCAGAGTTTCGTGGATCCTTCCAAGTTTCCCGTCAGTGGCTTGATCCAGAGACTTCACAGAGTCGGACTCTCGATGCAAGAAGCCGCAATGACAGCGCTCCTGCAGAAGAGGCAAGACGTGGCTGGTGAAGTTCTCCAAATGGAGAACGAGGCTGACAGAATCTACTGGCTGATAGTCCGCCAACTCATACTTGCAACCACCAGACTCACGGCAGCGCGTGATATCGGAGTCTTCAATCCACAACATGCCCTCGGTAACCGTATCGTCGCCAAGTATCTAGAATGCATTGCAGATTGCGCAGAAAACACAGCAAAAGAGGTCATTGGAATCAAGGACGAAGACTACGACAAGTTCAAGTTAGTACTCGATGAGATCTCCGACATGGAGAAGGCGGTCCGATTGATCTCAGAGAACACAATGAAATCATTCACGAAACTTGATGTTGGACTGGCAAACAAATCCATCGAAGACGGCGTACGAGCACAGAGCAGAAACAGAAAGATCTCAGAGAAGATCGTAGACGATATCTCAAACCGAAACGTCGCACTGGCGTTCAGGTCCATCGCTTGGAATCTCACAGAGACAGCGAGATACTGCCAGATGATTGCTGAGGTCACCATCAACCGATACTTGGAAGAACCAAGCGAACTCTGCAACTTCAAGAAACAGGACTAGAAGACCAGGCTGGCCTGGGGGCGCTCGCGGCACCTCAGACCGCAGACATGTTTTGAATCTGTTCGCTCGAGAAGACTCCTCTGTCCGTGATTACTGCTGTCACGAGATCGAGTGGAGTCACATCGAAGGCAGGGTTGAAGACCTTTGCGCCTTTGGGTGCGACCTGTCTTCCTCGAATCTTCGTGACCTCACTGGAGTCACGCTCCTCAATTGCGACATCTGTAGACTGTTCGCTTAGGTCTAGTGTTGTGGTAGGTGCGGCAGAGTAGAACGGAATGCTGTGGCGCTTCGCAGCAAGTGCGACCATGAAAGTACCCACCTTGTTGATGACAGCTCTTCTGGTGATGCGATCTGCGCCCACGATAACCTTGTTCACCATTCCTTTCGACATTGCGATACCCACGGCGCTGTCGACTATCAAGATCGTGGGGATCTTGTCTGATAGAGTCTCGTAGACAGTTATTCTGGCGCCCTGAAGCCGTGGCCGGGTTTCAGTTACGATGACTTTGATCCTCTTGCCTTGATTGAATGCTGTTCGGATGACTCCGAGGGCCGTTCCGTAGCTCACCGTAGCCATCGTGCCTGTATTGCAGTGTGTCAGGACCGTGTCTCCATCCTCAATGAGAGCAGCACCGAAGGAACCGATTCTGTGGTTGGCTTCAACATCCTCATCAGCCATGAGTTGCGCTTCAGCCACCAAAGCTGCCCGAACATCTTGTCCCTGTCCAGTTGCCTCTCTGGCTTTTCTGAACATTCGATCAAGCGCCCAGAAGAGGTTTTGAGCGGTAGGCCGCGTGGCCCGTATCATCTCTGCGGCTTTCTCAAGGTCAAGCAGGAGTCGTCTACTGTCGCTGTATTTGCTTCGTTTCGCTGCCAGCGCCAGCCCCATAGCTGCTGTGACCCCGATGGCCGGTGCGCCCCTTACGGTCATGTCACGTATCGCTCGGGCTACCTGCTTGTGATCTCTGCAGACGACAAATGTGAGGCGGTCAGGAAGTTCCCGTTGGTCTACGAGACGGACGCCGCGGCGGGTCCATTCGACTGTCCTGAGAGATACGATGTCAACCAAATGTGACGCCGTCGTAGAGCATAACGCGATCAGATTAAAAGTGCAGCGTCAGTGTACATGAGCTTCAATTGATTGGGCATGACTGAGCAGCCACCAAGTGAACCAGAAGGCGAGAAGCAGTTCCAAGTCTACGAGACTTTCCTTCGAACTGGCCAAGTTGTCCTTCCGAAAGCGGCGGAACTTATGGGGCTGCGAGAACGTGGCTTCGGGGAGCTGAAAGGAAAGCGACTAGTGCTTACACCATACGAGGGCTTCTACCTCCTCGAGAAAGGAAGAATAACAGTAGAAGGGGTGACCAAGAAGAAGATCACTTTCGAGGAACTCGTGAAATCACTCTCTGGGAAGAAACCTGAGGTCTGGGTCAAGTACCTTGTATACCGTGACCTTCGAGATCGCGGATACATTGTTAGAGAATGCCCAGTCTTCGATTTCGAGATTCATGGAAAGGGACCGATGAGAAGATATGTCTACATTGTGTATGAGGGCGGCGAGTCTGACCTGGGGACACTCCGCAAACTGCTCAAACGCTCGACCCGAGACAAGAAAGACCTCATAATAGCAGTAGTTGATCGGAGAACTGATATCGTCTACTACTCACTTGAGTTCCTCAAGGCGTAGATCACTGCAGAGTCTCATGCAGGCTGCTTTGCTCCGCAGTCAGGACAGACCGATGTCTCCTTCGCCAAACCTGCCCCGCATTGAATACAATACTTCTCGGGGCGAGGAGGCGGAGGAGGCAGATACGGCCGAGGCGTTTCTGCAACTCCAGGTGGTGCGTGACGGATCATTCCAGCTAGGAATCCTCCGGCTGTGCCTCCAATCACCTGCATAGCCACAGTCAGCACAAAGGCAACGATGAGGACATCCTGGGCGGTCTCTGGAGCCGGAGGTAGCTTGTATAGACCCGAAGACACCAACGTCACGAAGATCGAAAGCTGGACCGGCAGGCTGAATACTCCGACAAGGAATCCGGCGATTGACGTTTTTCTACGCGGAGCATGTAGAAGCCATGCAGCAGTCAGCCCTCCGACGAAAGCTCCAACGGCACTGCCACCTGGCAATTCGACAATGTCGAGGATGACCCCGACGATTCCGGCAACGAGCAAACCAGCAACTACAGATGTTCCCATACCGATTCTTCTTGCCGACATGCTCTGCACAACCAGACAGGAATCTACGGGACTCGTGGGTCCACCTAATAAGCCGTGACGTGATCAGGTTGGAAGAAGATACTTAGCACACATCGATGGAGATAGCCGACCGTAACAGCATGGAGGCAGGTCGAGTGCCAGAGAAAGAGTTCACTCTGCCAAGAGGAATCAGAGACATTGAACCAGAAGAGATGGCGAAACGAAACTGGACATACGAGAGGATAAGGGAGGTTTTCAGGAGATACTCGTTTCAGCAGATGGAACCTGCCACACTTGAAGAACTGAGAACTCTGGAAGCCAAGAGCGGACCTGCCATTAAGGATGAGATCTACTGGTTCAACGACAAGGCGGGCCGCAGCATAGGCCTCAGATTCGACCTAACAGTCGGCATGACTCGAATGGTAGCCGGTCGTTCTGATCTCCCTGAGCCCACCAAACTCGCTTCGATCGGCGGCAACTGGCGATATGATGAACCACAATTTGGAAGATACAGATACTTCACTCAGTGGGATGCCGAGATCTACGGATCCGACAGTCCAACCGCCGACGCAGAAGTCATCGCACTCAGCACGGACATCCTCGATAATGTCGGCTTGAATGAGTTTGAAGTCCGCATATCAAACCGCAAAATCATCCAAGGCCTCGTTGAAAGCTTGGGACTCAAAACTCAAGAGAAGATGGAGGCGGTTTTCCGCACCGTCGACAAGTCACGGAGGATTCCGAAGGAATCCATTGCAGAGGAACTAAGGGCAACGGGTTTGGACCGCGGACTCATTGATTCGCTCTTGGAGTTCACGTCGATCCAAGGCAAGCCCTCCGATGTTCTTGCGAAAGTCTCCGAAGTGCAAACCAGAGGCAAAGAAGCAGAGCTTGGCTACAAACAGTTGGCCGAACTCGCCGACGCCATCGAAGGCCTTGGCAAAGTGAACCGTTGCCTCTTTGACATGAGCATCGTCAGAGGAATCGGATACTATGATGGAATCGTGTTCGAAGCCTTCGACAAAGGAGGCGAAGATGTAGGATCAATCTTGGGAGGAGGACGATATGATAAGCTCTGCACGGTTTACGGGAAGAGAGACATACCTGCCACCGGAGTGGCCGGAGGAATCGAGAGGCTACTGATCTCTCTCGAACGCGCCGGCGTCCTTCCGAAGCTGACTCAAGCTGGCAGGGTATTTGTTGCCGCAGTGAACGACGAGGTTCGCCAGCAAGCACTGGCAATAGCTGGCAAGTTGCGTGGTCTTAGAATCCCAACAGACATTGATGTCAAGCGCAGGTCTCTCGGGAAGCAACTAGAGTATGCGGACTCGCTCGGTATTCCGTACGCTTTGATTGTGGGTCGACAGGAACTCGAATCGGGGCAGTTCAAACTGAGAGATATGACCAAGCGCACTGAGGAGCGTCTGACTCTAGACGAGATTGTCAGCCGCACAAGCAGGTAGAAAGATGGCGGGCCTGCGGGGATGCGAACCAGCACTATCGCGGGTTCGCCCTCTGATCGACATGTCACCAGCGTGGGCGAGGTTGACGGTTCAGATCATCTTGACTCTCTCCGCGACTGAAGTCGGGAGATTCATGCTTCCACCCTGATCCTCTCTAGGGTGGGCATTCCGTTGTTGCGGTCCCCCCGCATCCATCCCATCGTAGAAGCATAGGCCAAGCCATCGGCCTGACAGCATGCCCGCCGCAACGAGCAGCCATATTCACGTCGCCTGTTCCCCGAACCTCTCCGCCGCTTTCTTCGAGTGGGCACCCGTATTCTGGTCTTCAGGCATCCCACTCACATCCGGAGCCTACCAGCCCATGCGGGCGTGTATGATTCGGCTCCAAACAGTCCGATCGCGGACGAGAGTATTAAACTCGTCGACTTACTCGCTTACTCCACGACTAAAGCCGGAAGCTTGCGCTCGCTCTGTTATGATCAGATGATTGAAGGCGTTGTTCTCCGGAAACTGAAACCGATCCCGGACGAACGGGGGTGGCTGATGGAGCTGATGAGATCCGACAGGGATGTCTTCGAGACGAACGAGTTCGTGGGTTCTGAGCTCGCGGGCTGCTGTTCATCCTGCCTGTTCATCTCGGCCGACCGTTCGAGAGAGACGCACCATCTCACAGCAGCCTAGAGAACTCGTCGTAAACATCTTTCCTGTGGCCGATGAACAGAACGATGACTCTGCTGCGCTCTCTATCGATTTCATATTTGACACTCCAACGATTGAAATCGTTGGATTCTCTGCTACTCATCTAAGCGGGGCCTCCGCTCTCGTGCAGAGTTATGGGCTGTGCCAAGCAGCCCCGTTCCTCAACAGGACACCATCTTCTACCTGTTTCATACTCATATAGGAGGTTACAGTTTGCACATCTTAGTTCAAGGTCATTAGTCGCCCTCTTACCAGATAGAATTAGTCGATAGAAATCATGTGAACCAAGTCTTCGTAACTCTCTCGTTCCATTCCCGTTCTTATGATTCACTTGAAGAAGCCGTATGTCAGTCGTCCTACACTTAGCACACTTTCCACCCAGTTTTTCCACTATTCTCTTTTTTATGAGAAATCCGTATTTGCGATTGTAGGTTCTGATGTCTAGTCGATGTCTACGACGATATTTGGGCCGATAGAGTTTATAGTATTTGTCGCGTCCATCTTTTCGCATATTACTTCACCGTGACTAATGGTGCTTCTTGGTCGAGGAACCTCTCTACGATGTTCTTAGCGCCGTTCAAGTCCGCATTGTACACTAGTCCGCAAGCGTGGCAGTGAAAGATCGGCTGCTTGATACGTGTCGTCTCGGTGGAGCCGCAGCGGTGGCAAGTCCGTGATGTATCTCGCTCCGAGATCGTGTGGACAGGTATGCCAAGCCACGCTGCCTTGTACATGATCTGCTGTGTTAGGCGGTAGTAGGGCATGTTGCTGACGATACGATTCATGCGTCGTCCTCGCGCTCGTCCACGGATGCCCTTCAGGTTTCCAAGCACGATTCCCGCCTTCTCTTCAGCCGCTTGCGTAACGATTGCGTGGCTGATCTTGTGGCAAGCATCGTTCACCTTGCGTTGTTCAGTATGCCCGATCTTGCGGATAGTCTTCAACGCCTTCTTCTCGCCTAGCCGCTTCCGCAACCAAGCGTAGTGTCGTCTGATTCCGCGAACCTCACGACCATAGAAACGTGGCTCCTTGAAAGCTCCTTCAGCGTACAACACAGTTGTCGCCAGAAGCCTCTCACCAAGATCGACAGCGAGAACATTCGCGTAATCCATGCGACTAGGAACTTCCTTCTCAACAACTAAGTGTACCCAAAACGTTCCATCCTTCCCACGCAGCACCTTCGACTCGCATAGAGTTGCCCCTTCGGGGATAGATGTGTGAGGGTGGATAGGCAACCAGATCCGTGTGGGACCACCGACAGGAATTGACAGCCAGAATCTTGATAGTTTACAATCGTTCGTGATGAAACGCACTAGGTCTTTCCGAATCGTGAGCGGATACTCGTGTTTCGGTAGAATCTTCTTATAGAAACGTTTGGCCTGACGCATGTTTGTCTTGCAGAGTCCCCTATCTTCTCCCGTCTGCAAGTACCTTTGAAGCCCACTATACTCTGCATCTAAGAGTCTACGCTTGTGACCCGTTAAGCCGAAGACCTTACACTTGATGACTTTCTTTGCCTTCATTTCTTGCTCTGCGCCTCGATGTACTTGCGTATTGTCTCGTTCGACACGTTCCCCGCTGTCGAGCAAAAGTAACTGCGCGTCCAAACTCGCTTATCCCCCGAATCAATTCGGGGGTTTGCGCTCGCCTTGTTGTTATCACGCGATGGTCTCCGACCCTGAGCCTCCAGAAGGGTGAATGCATAAGGCGTTCCCCCTTCTCCTCTGGGGAGTCTGCTAGTTCCACCAAATCCTCTCTTATCTTTCTCCTGAGTGACGGGGCTGCCTTCTTCAGGAAACGTGCGGCCTTGGGGTGCGGGAAAACCCCGAAGCTCAACTGACTTCCTCTAGAGACAGGAGTATCTCCGGTTTCTCTTTGGCCTCTCTGCTTCGTTCTAGAAGGAGATTGATGAATTCTCTGGTATGTTCCCTTTCTTGATGTATGGCGACGATGGTTTTTATCGCCTCGCTCCTGCTCGCGAACCTTCCCTCAGCCACCCACCTGTCGATCTCTTGAACAGTCTTCTCTGGCATTCTGACTTGGACCTGCACCACGAATGATAACCCCTGTAAACAAGGACGTTTACGTTGTAAAGAATCTTTCCCAGCGATTTCTGCCATTCTGTTATCGCATCACATTTCGCATACTCAGAAGTTGGGAGACTGAGTGTGCCTGCATGAAGGATTTGGGAGGGGGCTCTGTAAGATCGATTACACGCTTCTATTGACCGACGAGCTTAGTATGACGTTTCTGACGGGCAGTCAGCTCGCCTTTCTTGATCTGCCTTACGGGTCTTGATTTCTCGTGCTTGCAAGCGTGACGTTAGAGCATCCATCACACCAACAAAGCGCTCATTTCTGGAGTCTCATGGAACGCGCCACGTTTTTCATCTCGGCTACCTCCACATCGTTACGGGCAATCGACCTCATGTAATCCCAGTCGATCGAAGAAAATCTATTGCCGATAAGGCCTCGTACGTCATCGGTCTGCCCTGCTCTGTGCTTCATCAAGACTAGCATCTCTAGTTTCGCGACTCTGATCGTCGATTTCCCAACAGCAACTTGGACAGAATCGTTAACGACTTTGGTGACCGCAAAGCCGCTCACATCTCTCGTGTAGATGTCAATTTTCCGATGACGTGGTGTGTACCATTTGTCATTTAGCTTCAGGTAGCCTAGGTTGACCAGGCGAGCTTCTTCAACGTCACTAGCTACCTCAACGGCTATGTCCAAGTCAGAAGTTCGTCTAGCATACCACCCAAGGTGTGCTAAGGTTGCCGCTGCACCAACGAATACCGCGCTCGGAATTTCCGAGCTAATCTTCACGCATTCGTCGCGAACTGACGGGATGATCACTTCCACCCATGTCTTGTTCCACTTTCAAAGCCATGTTCAGAAGGGAATGCAAATAGTCGGTTGACCCAGTTTCCTTTGGGAATTTCCGAGTTATTGCAATTGCATCAAGTATTCCGCGTCCGCCTGCGGCTAGACTATCATGGAAAACGCGTTGGATCGGATTGGAGAAGTCGCCAATCTTAGGCAGAAGTATCACGCTGCCACGTGGACTTTCCACGTATCCGTTCTCCCGAAGCACCTTGATGGCTTGCTCTAGGGAATTCGGATAAAAGTAGAAGGCGATTGGTGTTTGATAACCAGTCAATTCGTAGGCGGCATAGTCTAGAGTCGGAAAGCCTCCGAGGGCAATGAGAAGATGCCTAGCCCTTTCGATCCCGCGATCACCGTTACGAAGCCTAAGCTTCCGTTGTTGACTTATGGCAAGAAGAGAAGGCAGGATCTTGGGTATGACAGAAGTGGGAAGAAAGACGCTATCTCGCAGGGTGAACACGCCTTCGTGGGAAGCAATCACAAATCCCATTCGTTTCAGTTGTTGTAGATGACGGTAGGCTGTTTTCTTAGATCGCCCAAGAGCGAATGCTAGGTCGTTTAGGGTGTATGCTGACTTTCGCGGCAGGGCACTTTGAACCCTCGTGAACATCTGGAGTTCGGGGTGTCTCAGTTCCATGGTTGCCACACTGAGGGCGTGACGGCTTTATAAGTGATTCTCAAATTTTGAGAACATCTAATAAAGAGTCACATGCCAGGTGTTAGGAACAACAGGAAGCTGCATTGTGAGAGCCATCATCCATCCTGCCCCACCAATTGCATTGACTAGCATCTTCATCACCCATCATGACGTTCACTACTATCATCATCGCGAAGAAGTAGTTCAACAATCCAAGTCTGACGAGCCTTGTGGGATGAATCTCCAAAGAATACCGCGAGAGTGAAAGGATCACTCAAAAAACGTTTCATGTACCGAGAGTCCACACACTCGTCCGTGGGCCAACAACTTAACAGCACCCTAGTGAGCAAAACAGTCTTCAGGATCGTACAGTGAGGAGCTGGCAGATCGGTGGAGCTTTCCCCAAGCTTTCCAGCGTTTCTGGCAACTGTGGTCGTTGTCACCGCTTCTGGCGCTCTCGCCCCAGGACCTCTCTTTGCAGCGAACCTCTTGCAGGGAGCCAAAGGCAGCTTGAAATCCGGTTTCATGATCTCTGTTGGGCACACTCTCGTTGAACTCCCACTTGTCATCTTGATCGCGCTGGGGATCTCGAGCGTGATGAGCTTCCCGGGGTTCTCTCTCGTTGTCGGCCTGGTTGGAGGATGCGCGCTGATTGGATTCGGGCTCGTCCAAATCGTGGGCGCCGCTCGACATCGGATCAAGCTTGATGAAGTTCAGGAAGCCGGGATCCAGAAGAAGGCACTCGTTCTAGGGGTTGGATTGACCGCGCTGAATCCGTATTTCATTCTGTGGTGGTTAACCGTCGGCCTTGGGCTTGTGGTTCAGGCGGTGGAGCTCGGTGCGCTCCTCGGAGTTCTCATCATGTATGTCTCACATGTTTGGATGGATTACGCTTGGCTGACCGGGACGGCGTACCTGTCAGCCAGAGGAACGATGCTCATCGGAGGGCGGGGATACAGACTACTGCTCTTGGGTTTGGCTGCATTCCTGATCTACTTCGGGGTGGGCTTCATTGCACGAAGCCTCTTCCAGTTCAACATGCTTCCGTGACGAACTGTGCCAGGGCATTCACTTGATCGTGTGTATTTCCGAGCTGTATGAGGAATCGTTTTTCGTGTGAATCGCATTTGGTTGAGTAGTCAACTGTGTTTTTGGTTAACATCTGCTAGCCAGTATATCGTCCCAGAGTGCGGACAGAGTTGAGGCAGTCATGTCAATGCCATTTGGGTGATGTAGTAGCCCATGCACAACAACCTATCCACGCTTGATCTTCGTTGAGCCAAGCATGTGAAAGCCTGTTTATCTGAAAACGAGGCCTCATAGGGCAGAAGAGGATGTGAACCGGCACTGAAGAGAATCCTCCTTGTGACGATCTGTGTCTTGAGTGTGCTCGGGAGCATGAACGGCGCATTTGCTGTGCCGCTCCCCAGTGGGACGAGCAAGCAAGCTGTTTTCCTTTCGCCGTTGGAGCGATGGATGCCAACTTGGAACCTCAACGCATACATTTCCCCTCTTGAGCGCGCGGGCTACCATGTGGATGTTCTACTCAACGAGAACGTGTCGATCACATTCCTGAGAACAGGACTGGCGGAATACGACGTCATCATCTTGCGTACCGATTCCTTCGGCTACGAGGGCTTCGACTTCTACTGTTCTGGAGAGCCGGTGGCAAAGGCGCGTACCAGATTCGCTGCAGAGATCACGGCGAGAGAGCTGCAGGTGGGTGTATGCGTCGGCTTTAGCATGCTCTTCCTGAAACACAACTACCCGGGGAACAGTCTTCGCCCTGGCTTCGTCTACGCCGTGGGGAGCACAACGGCCGCGTTGTCCTCAACATTCCTTGCAGCTGGCGCAACCATGTTCATTGGTTATTATGATGCAAGGTCTCTGCAGTGGGGGCGAGTCGATGCGCTCTCTGAGAAACTCTTCGACTATCTATCGCAAGGATACACTGTCAACGATGCCATCATAAGGCTCACCAGATACCTAAACACCGGGCATGGACACACAGCGACTTGGCCCATGCTCTACTGTAGCGGCGACGGAACATACAAGATCTAGTCAACTGGCGAGGTCTGTTTCAGCCGCCAGGTGAACGCTGGTCGTCACCGCCAGGTGCCGGCAGACTCCGGTCTCGTAGTCTACGAGATATGATGATGGCTGCCACGAGAGTGGCGGCAATGAAGAGCAGCGTAATGGGATTGGCGAACATCGAGGCCCAGTCGTCTTGCCAAACAGCCTTCACGTTAGCAGGGCTCGTCATGACAATCGACCCTACGGCTTCTCGTGTCGGCTCTAGGAGGCTGTCTGAACCAACCCATCCTACAAACGATCGCTTCAAGCCCAATTGCCCGAGCAATCCCGGCGCGATCGTCCTTGGCGTCTCTACTGCGAAGCGTGCAATGCTCCCATTCCTATACCATCCTGAACCTTGCGTCTCGCCGATTGGGCTTGTGACGTTGAGATAGTACTCAGTTGTGTACCGTCCGTCGATGACCATGGGTCTGTTCACGACTATGTTGCGCAAGCACGCACAGGCAGGAATCTGGTTCTCAGACCACCCACTGAACGCAAGTCTAATCCCTGGACCAGTGTCGACAAAGTCCGCGCCGGTCCGATTCACAACCAAGATAGTGCCCTGCGGGTACCATCCTGTGGCCGGTGCCTGGAACATTTCACTTGGATGCGTTGAGAAGACTACGAGGTACTCGGTCGTGTAAGTGAAAACATATGACGCATCAGTTGAGACCTGGACGCTGTTGACTGTGCACCTGTACCTGATACTTTCTGAGGTTGCCACGAGCTCGCTAACTGACACTGTGTGAATTGTCTTCTGGTCGAATACGATCCATTGCGCGGAGTCGGCTGACACAGCGCCGTATGGCTTCCCATCCACTAGAACCGGAGATGTGACATTGATTGGTAGCCCTGTTGCACGCACCTCAACCGCATACGTTGAAGTGGGATTTCCCCCTAGGATGATCGTGAGTCTCGGTTTCCAGTCCTCAACCGGATACTCGCGTGACCAGAAGCCTGACGAGGCATCTCGAACATGCTCCTCGTTGACGGCTTTGACCATGATGCCGTAGTTTCTTGCCTCTCCGCTGCACCACGCTTTCACGTCGGTGGTGATGTCCCATTCCACAGGGACCTCTGTTAGCGGAGGTGCTGTCGTCTCGGATGTCTTGGCTTCAGCCCACGCCGGCTGGTTCAACCAGTTCTCCGCCTTCTCGTCCCAGTCTCCGAGCACGCGGTGCGCTTCATAGCGTTGCTCCAACGCTGGCGCGTAGTACTGCCAGAGCCTCAGCGTGGCTCGAAGAACGATGCGATCTTTCGGAATTGTAGAGAGATCGAAGCGAATGTAGATGCGCTCTGATCCCCAGATCTTCTGTTCGCGATCGTAGCTGTTTCCCACGTAGAGGACTGGGCGTGTTCCATATGCCGAGCGCGGATACTTGCTGTCTGGATAATTGTCAGCGACGGCATACGACGTCAGTGTGGTCTGTGCAACCGCGAATCCCACGTTGCACGCGAAGACGCTCATCAATAGAAGACCTGCAAGAAGAATCCTGTTCATTCTGGTTCGGACTCGCGTGCCAGAATCTAGCCATCACCGCAATAAGGCATACTGTCCTACTGTAGCGGAGATGCTCCGCTAGGATGCTTCGAACAAAAAAAGAAGAAGGGGAAGGGATCTACGTGCGATCCCTTACTTCATCAATAGTGGTGCGTTGAGGTTTCTCTTTCTGAGTAGCCACACGGACGCTGCGATCAAGGCGAACATCGCCAATGGCGCGGCATACGAAGGCAACTCAGGTACGGGCAGACCGCTACCTGATAGTTGTGCATCACCACCGCCAACCCAACCGTCAGAGAGGACGGCTGTGAAAGCGGCGTTCTGTGTTGGTGCTGATGAGCTCCAGGCTCCTGGGGCTTCGCTTGTGCTGATGCTGACATCGTGGGATCCAGCTGGTAGCCACATTAAGTAGGCTCCTGCTGAGTCACTGCTGCCTGATCCGACAGCTCCGTTTCCGGTTGAGTAGGCGACGGTGTCAGGGTTCGTTGCACTGATTTCTGCCCACGGGAGTGGTCTGAGGTTGCCGAACATGTCGAACCAGCGGACTGTTCCGCGAAGGCTTGCCATGTTGTTCATGCTAACGAAGACCGATACGGCTCCTTCCCACGGAACCTGAATGTCCGTCAGATCCCATCCCATGCTGTACATGCGCCAGTCGTCTGTGGCTCCTGATGCCTCGAATGCGGTGTCTGGACCCATTGGGTCGAACGCCCACACCTTGACGGAGTAGAGGCCACCGCCGCTACCTTCCCATCCGGGTATGTCAACGCTGCCCTTGAGTCCATGGTCTCTTTGGTGGCTTATGAGGCCGTTAGTGGTTGGCCAGCCGCCAGCCCATGTCCGTGCGGGTCCACCCCAATACCAGTAGAACCCGTAGACGTCGAAGCATGAGTATTCGCCAGCGTCGTGGTTGAGACGATTGTTTTGCGAGTTAGAGTAGTCAGCCCAACTGGACCATGTTGTCTCTGGTGCTCCGTAGAAGTACGAGGATGCGTAGGCTCGCTGTCCTCTGCTGAAGGACGGGAACGTGTAGTTGCCGAAGTTCTTGTATCCGAGACCTGCAGCTTGTGCAGGACCATCTGCCTTGCCAAGCAGGTGGTCGCCATAAGCGTCGTAGGCGAAGTAGGTTCCGTAGCCTGCTGGGATTGTCTGGCGCTTGTAGATGTTTGGCTCTGCCTGTCCGTAGATTGATGCACCGACGAGGTCACCGTTCGCATTGAAGACCTCGACACGCACCCAGCCGTTGAAGTTGGTCTCGATTCCTTCGTGTAGGAAGTTCATGCAGACTCGTATCTGTCCGCCTTCGATCATGTCAGCTTCGATGTTAGCTGCGCCTGCGAGGGGCACCTGCATTGGGAATGATCTGCGCATTATGTAGCCGTGGGTGTAGACATCATAGGAGTACTCACCCGGCGGCAAGCGTGTAGGCCGTAGGTCAAGGAGCGCTCTGTAGATACTCGGGTTGTAGAGATTCTTTGGAGGAGCGGTTTGCGTCCAGTCGTTTCCGAAGTACCAGACACCTAAGTGCTCGTGCTGTCCTGGGGCCTCGGTGTAGTCAATGTCGTATGGCGTGACGCCGAAGGAAAATCCGCTGTTGTAGGGTGCCGGGAATCCAAAGTCATGCGCCGTGCCGTAGTCGATACCTTTGATCTTCCAGCCGATCAATTTGTTGGCCGTAAAGTGGTGGTTTGTTATGTCTCCAGTTGCCTTCAGGAACATTCCTGGGTCCTGGAAGAGGCCATATTGGGCCGGGTCAAGTGTGTCCACTACGTCTCCGGTTGCCGTGTCAACGAAGTCCACGTACACCTCAGAGCCTGGGAATATCCAGGGACGAGAGTGCGCCGGAACCTCAAAGTCCACGGAGCGGATGCTGATCCAGACCTTAGCGTTGACTATTGAGAAACTGAGTAGCTGTGGACTGTTGCACAGGAATACGGAAACCTGTGGGGTAGCTCCGGCGATGTTGTACCAACCCGTGGCGTTCCATATCGGAAATCCTAGACTGTCGATCGGTGGGTTGTATGGGTATCCCATGTCAGCCATGAACAGTTTCAGACTGTATGGGTTGCCGGCAAGTTCTACCGCACCTGCGGAGTGGGTTGACGCCGTCGGGTTCAGACCATAGTCCTTCCTGATGGGGTCATGAGACATCGAACCCCAGATGTTCGGGAACACGCCGTTCCAGCCCTCAATCACGAGACCACCAGCGTACGCTGCGACTAGGTTCGTGGGGTGCAATGTGTTATAGTAGGTTGTGCCGTCTGCGCCGTCAAGTTTTCCACCGACGCACATGGCTGTGGTCGCGGTGAAGGCCATCGCGGCTCTCTCGTTTCCTCCAACGTCCTCAGCGGTCAAGGTGACCGTTGTGGGGACAGAGACGACTGTGTTTGCTGGTAGGTGCATGACGGTCTCTATCCAGTTGCTCCTGCGCAGGTCCATCTGGAAGGTAAGAGGCGAGCCTGTGATGGTGAATGATCGCTGGAAGGCGTCTGCTTCATCCATTATGTAGCCCGTAACGAACGCTTCGAGAGAGTATTCGCCCTTCGGGAAACCTGCAATGTAGTCGGCATGGTCCCACGGAACGTGTCCATCCCAGTGAGTGGATGGGTACATTCGTGCCACATGCGAGCCGCCTGTGTTGAATGGATAGAGCAGGTCGACGTTGTCCTGAAGGCACGCGTAGTAGCTTGTCTTGGTTGGATGTGGTGCTTCTTCATCGTGGAAGCCGACGAGCCAATTGCTAAGTGGGGTGCCCCTTCCGGAACTAAGCGACCAGCTTGGGGCGAGGCGGTATAGAGCTGGTGAGTGACGTGGGTTTGGAGCTGGGAAGCCAAGATAGTCCCTGCGGAAGACGTCCGACGCCCAGAATCCTATCAGGGCGTTGTTGGAGTCGTAGAGTTCGAGCAGAATGTCTCTCCAAGGCAGGGTATCGGAGATGGCTTGGTCAGGATTGTTGGTGCCGAATGGCAGCTGCCACAGGTTGCCCCAGGGGAGTGCGCCTGTTCCATGCTTGGACCAGACGGTCACACAGACAGTCGGCGAGTTGCCGATCACGAGGAACATGTGGTAGGACTGGCCTGCGTCGATGGTTATCCTCTCGCTCATTGTCGGGTTGAAGCCGGAAGCTTCCGCTGTGATCGTGTAGGTTCCAGCCGCCAATCCGAACAAGTATGTTCTGTAGAGTGCTCCACTGGCACCTGCTGCGCTGTTGCCGATGAATTCCATCGGACCCCAGTACGCGACGCCCGAGACAGAGCGTCCCTCTGGGGTTGTGCCCTCAGCCACTACGTGGCCGGACACAAATGGTCGCGCAGGGTAGGTGTCCGTTCGGACAGTCACTTCGACCCACGCTGGGTTGAGTTCATTCTTCACGATGATTATTGGATAGTTCTCAGCGAGGATGCTAGTGAAAGACGCAGCATGGGTGATCGAGTAGTAGATCTTGAAGTGGTAGAGGCCTGCAGCCTCGGGTGCTCTAAGGTCGAAGAGACGCACATGGTACTGACCAGCTGGGATCGCTAGTGCATTGTCGTTTCCATTGTCGCCTCCGATTGAGACAACAGTCCAGCCCGGTGCGACTGAATCGTACGCGTTGGCAGTGTAGATGTAGATGTATTCATAGTCGTTGGTCATGTCGGTCCAGACTGCCTCATACTTTGTCGGTGCGAGCCACTGGAACTCGGGTGGGACATAGATATTGATGGCGTTCACCTCGAGTATAGTGACGAAGTCGAATTGTAGGTCGCCTACGCTGTCTGAGCTACTGCCGAGTATCGCGTAGTCAAGGTACTTGTCGAAGACCTGTTGCTTCTGTCCGAAATTGTGTGATGTCGAGTTCCATAGGGTTCCGAGAGTGTGACTCCACTCACCGCCGCTTCGCCAAGTGTCCTCTATACCGGGGTGGAGGAAGACACAACCTAGGCCTGAGGTGCCAGGGACGCATGTCCTTTGACCGTCGTATGCTGTTGCCTGCGGGATGAGTGATGGGAGTACTGATGGAAGTAGTCCTAGTATCATTATTGCTGTGATTGCTATTGCTAACGCTTTCTTATTCAATTTCTATTTTCACCTATTTCTAACATGGGTACACACGCTCGCGTATGCGTCGCGTGCGTACCACGAAAGGAACGATGGCTTCCGGATCATATATAAGCGGAACACTCGGCACCGGACATATCCAAACCAGGCGCACCTTGCGGCCCCTACCCTCGAGGCCACCTGACTGGCGACCCAACCCGGACCCCGTCACATGATTTCCATCTCGCCCACGCAAGCCCCTGAAAGATGAACTTTAATGACATGCGCGCCAGTCATCAATTCGATAGAGCCTCCATTGAGACTAGGGAACAGTGAGCGTGATGGTATCTGCGACAGGTTTGAGATCACGAATCTCCGGCAGAGAAGTCGTGGGGGTCGCTGTCGTGCTAGTAGTCTACCTACTCTTCATTGCAGTTGGGGCGGTCGCTGGTCAAACCACTGTCGGCCTCGAGATCGTGAGCCCGCGGAACGGAGCCAGTGTCGCATCTTCCCCTGTTGAATTGGTTGCTAGAGTCACAGTCAGAAGCGCTCCCTTGTCCAATGTCAGCGCAAGGTTCACAATCCGATTGTCGACGGGGGCAGAGGGCGACTTCGAGACTCTCACTGACGCGCAAGGTATCGCGCGGTTAGTCTTTCCAGCGGAGTCAGGAAACTACACGTGGTTCGTGTCAGTCATCAGCGAGAGATATCCGACCATAGTGTCATGTCACGCCGTTTTCACGGTCAAGCTTTCCCTCACGATCACTACTCTCTTGCCGTCGATTCGCAGTATCGCAGTTTCCCCTGTCCAGTTTAGAGTCAGAATCGTCGACCTGAGTGGCCAACCTGTCGAATCTGCGAATGTGACCTTCTACATCGATTCGAGAAAAGTCGGCTCGAACCTAACTGACCGGAATGGTATCGCGGACTTGTCGTGGCCACTGAATCCGGGACAACATGCATGGTTTGCGTCTGCAAGCAAGGATGGCGAGGGCGGCATCTCCAAGCTCAGTATCTTCGTCGTCGGGTAGCGGCGTGCGTTACTCACAAGCGACGGACTCGCAAAACGTGCGGACCAAGAACGATTTGCAGAATCGGAATGGAGTCGCGGAACTACAGGCAGATGAAGGTGTTCTCGCCGATGATGAAACGTGATCCACGTGGAAGACTGTTCATGGAATCTGTGATCACGGTGCCGCATCCGATGAGGCTGTCCACGATGCGTTTCTTGCACTCTATCCGGCATTCACCCATGACAATGCTATTCTCCAGTTCGGTGTTTCGGACGGTGGTGTTGTCGCCGACAGACGTGTATGGGCCGATGTAGGCGTCGGGTCCTATCTCGCAGTTCCTTCCAACGATCAGAGGACCTCTCAGCGTTGTCCCAGCGTGAACAACGGTGCCTTCATCGATGCAAACGATTCCGGACATCTTCACGTCCTGCTCGAGTGTTCCCCTGTTGTATGGTGATAATTCTGATAGGACGAGTTGGTTTGCTTCAAGGATGTCCTCCGGTCGACCCGTGTCCTTCCACCATCCCTTGACAAGGCGATGGCGGACTTCAAGTCCGTCGTCAAGCAGTGTTTGGATTGCGTCTGTGATCTCAAGCTCGTTCCTCCATGAAGGCTTGAGTCGGCGAATCGCATCAAAGACCTGCTCTCTGAACAGGTAGATCCCGACGAGCGCAAGATCGCTCGGGGGATTCTTCGGTTTCTCGATGAGGCGGACAATTCTGCCATCCTTGACGTCGGCGATGCCGAAACTTCCCGGATTCGAAACATGGCACAACGCGATCTCGGCTGCGGCTTGGGAATCTTTGAAGTCTTCGACCATTTCGCGGATTCCGCCTTTCAGAACGTTGTCTGCTAGGAAAACGATGAACGGTTCACCGTTGACATAGGGCTCTGTCAATTTGACAGCGTGTGCGATGCCTTTCGGTTCGCCTTGGTGGATGTAGGTAATGCTTACTCCGAACTTTGTCCCGTCGCCATAGTATTCTTGAACTTTTTCAGGCGCCAATGATCCGAGGATGATCGCGATGTCTGTTATTCCGGCGTCCTTCAATGCTTCGAGCGCATACAATGACATGGGCTTGTTCGCGATAGGTATCAGCTGTTTTGGCCCAGTATGCGTCAGCGGCCTCAGTCGGGTTCCGGCTCCGCCATGCAGAATTACGCCTTTCATGGACGACGCTTCACCATCTCTTCCAGACCGCGATCCACGCTGAAGAGCTCGATGCCAAGCTCCTTTTCAGCCTTTGCCACATCCAGAGAGGAATCTCTAGGTCTCTTCGCAGCCCAGCTCAGATCACGCATCTCCACGGGCACCAGTAGATTCTCGTCCAGATCGAAGCTCTTCGCGATTCTGCAAGCAAAATCGAATCGGCTGATCCTCTCACTTCCCGCCACATGGAGCAGGCCTCCGCTGTTCCGCTCTATTGCGACGCGGATCGCGCTTGCCAGGTTGTCAGCGAGAGTCGGTGAATTGATGTGATCCTTCACTACTCTGAGGGTCTGGTGTTCACGCAGGCTCTTGATCACCCAAGTAGCGAAATTGAGCTTGCTCGGGTGCCATCCGTAGAGTACGCTTGTCCTGATTGTCAGGGCATTAGGCAACTTGGATGTCACAATGCGTTCAGCTTCGAGTTTCGAGAGGCCATAGAAACTGATCGGGTTGGGCTGGTCAATCTCTGAATAGTTGCCCTTGATGCCGTCAAAAACGTAGTCGGTCGAGATGAATATCATCCTGGCCCCAACCTTGGTACAGCCTTCCACGATGTTGGCCGTGCCCTCTACGTTGATGCTTCGAGCGTGCTCGTGGTCGCTTTCGCACAGATCAACATTGGTTTCCGCGGCTGTATGAACGATGACAGAAGGGTGCAGTTTCACGATTGTTTCGACCGTGCGCTCTTTCTGAGCGAGGTCTAGCGCAAACTCATTCTGGTCTATCGATGCGTACCTATCTATCCCCAGGACTTCATAGTCGTTCTTCAGAACGTTCATGAGTCTTCTGCCAAGTAGGCCGCTGCTTCCTGTGATGAGGATTCTCTGGGTAGGCGTCTTTCTTGCACCGATCTGCTTGAGGATGCTAAGGGATAATAAAGATCAGTAAACGGTGTGCGTTCTTATATGCAAGAGGACATGTTCCTGTGATGTTGGTGTACTTTTGGCTGCTCTGCGATTCACAGTGATCTTGGAACCGGCCGAAGAAGGAGGCTTCATCGTGAAATGTGTTGAGCTCCCCGTGGCCAGCCAAGGCGAGACAAGGGACGAAGCTCTGGCAAACGCTAAAGAAGCAATCGAGGGCTACTTGGAAGTGAAGGCGGAACAACTCAAGCAGCGAACCAGAGGAGAAAAGGTCGTAGTGATTGTCGAAGCTCCCTCTCCTCTCGTGGCGTGAAGTTGTCAAAGCCCTCGGCAAGGTCGACTTCAAGATCGACAGGCAGAAAGGAGCCATATCATTCTCGTTAAGGACGAGCGCGTCGTGCCTGTGCCGAGACATGCCGAGATCAAGCGAGGACTCTTGATGGAGATCATCATGGAGGCCGGCCTCACGAAAGAGGAATTCCTTCAACTCCTCTAGACGGGATTGCTGTGTCGCTCACATCAGGCTCTTGTCCACGGAAACAGGAAATGCCCCCTCCATGATTCACACTGCACGCCTGGCCGTCGTTTGCGCTCAGCTGTCTGTTGACAAGACCATAAACGCCCTTATATGACAGTTTGTATACGGACTTGACGATGTTGCGTGTCAGTTGTCAGTGTCCGCGTGCCCAAGGAACTCAAAGAGAAGATGAGCAAGGTACAGGAAGATTGGGCGAGCTACCTCCGCCGTATGATTGAACGTAGGGTCAAGGAGCAAGAGATGCTCGGGGCCTCAACAAGGATCGACGAGATACGCTCGAAGACGAGAAAGGGTGCATACAATGCAGCCAAGGCGATAAGAGAGGATCGAGATCGAATGTGAGACTCGTCGTTGACGCCAGCGTCGCAGCCAAGTGGTTCAACATCGAGGAACTGTCAGATAGGGCTGTGGAAGCCAAAGACGCGCATGTTAGAGGAGACTTGGAGCTCGCGGCGCCTTCTCATCTCATCTACGAGGTTGGCAACTCGATTTGGAAGAACTCCCAACTGACAACGGACGATGCCAGAGAGGCTGCTGCTTCAATCCTGCAGCTGAGAATATTCCTGCTGCCGCCAACAATCTCTAGAGCCAGCCGCACAATGGAGATTGCTAGAATGAAGCGCACGACTTTCTACGATGCTGCCTACCTGCAAGCAGCTGAAGAACTGAAAGCGACTCTACTGACCGCGGACGAGAGTCAAGCGAGATCAGGCAAAGGTATCGCACGGGTTGTAGACCTCCATGAGTTCAAGCTTTGACACTCTCCGCGACTGAAGTCGGGAGATTCTCTGGGCTTGGTCGAGGCTCTTCATGGCTCCCATCCTCCCAGAGTTCTGGGGACTGTGGGACTCTGGGGACTGTAGGTGGGTAATTTTGCCAGGCAGACCTGAAGACTCGCACGAGTAACCACAACGACTTGCAGGAAGTTAGGCTCAAGACATGGGTGAAAGAAAATGCAGCGAGGAGAGGAGCGGGAGCCGACAAGTTAACAGAACCATCGACACAATCATCCTTGCTCGGATGGCCTCATCGATCGAACAGCCATCTTTGGTCGAGATAGACACAAGTCCTTTAACCCCTCACTGTACTAGGGGCGAACAACGTGAGGCGGCCCAGCCACTCGGTGATGACGTGCACCTGTTGATGGGGTGACTCGGTTGAGCAGACTCCGATTTCGATTGTCTTCCAGCAGCTCACTGGAACTGATGGCTCTCGTTTTCTTGATTTCACTCGCATTTCGGCTTTACTACGTTTTCAGCATTCGCGGTCCACTTTCGGACGAAGGCATAGACACCTATGCGGGAATCATTTATTTCTCAAATCTTCTCAAGGGACAACTTGCCAGTAACTTCTTCCAGTACAACTACGAGCATCCAGCATTTGCTAAGTTGGTTTTCGGCTTCTTCGCCAAAGCGCTTTCGGGGTTGGATTTCGGTTGGGTAGGCCAGAGTGGCGTTCCGTGGGTTTCGTTTAGCGACATTATGAGAGCAAGGATCGGTGCTGCTGTGACTACGAGTTTTGCGCCGGTAGTACTCTTCATTTTCGTTAGAGATATTTCCGAAGATCTACGAGCCGCGTTGGCCGCGTCAATCATGCTCGCGACCTATCCCTACTACGCATTTTACGGTGCCCTAGCATATCTCGATGTGATCTGCTCTACTTTCATGCTAGCTTGCCTTTGGCTACTCTATCGAAGTCAGATGACAAGACTCCACTACCTCATTCTCTCAGGTATCTTCGCCGGTCTCAGTGTAGCCTCGAAGTATCCCGGCATACTCACAATGGCAATGATTCTGCTCTTACTAATTCTGAAGTGGACAAAGCGGGACGGACGAGCTGGCCGGCGAAAAGACTTGGAGGCGATGGGCGTTGTTCTGCTCTGCGGTCTGATCACGTTCTATTTGGCGAATCCGATCATTTGGACGGATCCTTCCATGCTTGTCAAGTCGCTGCTCTATCATCAGGGCAGATTCGGAGTCGGAGACCCAGCGAGACCTTGGTTCCTTCCGCTCCTCTGGATAGTCCGACGAACGCCTCCAATCGCGTTTGTGGGCGTTCTGGCAGGTTGTCGACAGATAGCATCCCGAAACCAATTGTCGCTGTCGAGTGACTTGGGCCGATTTATGTTCCCGATTTATCTTCTTGTAACCATTGTATTTCTCGTGATTAACACCGACAAAGCTGAGAACTACTTCACAATAGCCGTGCCGCCAATTGCAGCCATGGCCGGTATTGGGATTTCCAAGATCTCAGATTACCTGTCCCAGAAGCTCGCGGATTCATCTCGCGGAGCAATCTCCATTGATCCTAGAACAGTAGCGGGAGTGCTAGTGACTCTCAACTTCGTCACAAGCCTCTTGATCATCATTCTCAATCTGATTCCGTTCCTGCAAAGATTCATTCCATGAGCTCGACATCAAAACCATTGTGCCCCTGCGCTAATCCTTCGCGTCACAAGGCTTGGTCTTCTCTCGTCTGAGCGTTCGCCAATGGTCCTAGTTCTAGTTGACACTCTCCGCGACTGAAGTCGGAAGATTCATACTTCCACTCCGGTCCTCTCTAGGGTGGGCATTCCGTTGTTGCGGTCCCCCTGCATCCATCCCATCGTAGAAGCATAGGCCAAGCCATCGGCCTGACAGCATACCCGCCCCAGCGAGCAGCCATATTCAAGACGCCAACCGCGTCCCTATGCGCCTCCAACCCATAGTCTAGGTATCCCTCCTATCCTTCCTTTCTTTGACGTTGGTCAGGTAGGCTGTCCGCACAAGTCCTTGATTGTTGGTCGGTTCATATATAGCCACGAGGAAATACTCCTCATTGACGCGCTTCAACACATGTACTGCGCCACGCCCGTTTCTGTAGGCCTCGTCGGGTTGACTCAAAGCCGTCGACAGCAGCTCCCGTCCCGATCCTACCTCTGGATGCCTGAACCTGTTATGCAGCGAATCCTGATCCGAGAGGACTAGTCTGCCATCGGCTCTTTCAGCGCCTGCTCGGCCGCGAGAACTCGGATTAGACCTTGCGCCTTGACTAACTGGTCGTCATGTGTCACTAGTATTGGTGCACCGGCGA
>Ga0315280_10000854_pt1 | contig 54999 bp, 59 predicted proteins | sample YL17G06_40_MG_FD_203697 | JGI IMG/M metagenome (GOLD analysis project Ga0315280, IMG submission 203697) | Sediment microbial communities from Yellowstone Lake, YNP, Wyoming, USA - YL17G06_40 | ecosystem: Environmental > Aquatic > Freshwater > Lake > Sediment | place: USA: Wyoming | collected... | reverse complement strand
CCCTGGCAGGTAAACCTCGCCGCGCTCAGCATGATGCCTAAACTGAATAGCATTGCTCCCAGGCGCGGTCCTCGCGCTGGCAGCAAAGCGACCAGCAGGCAAAGGTATATGTTGCTTCTCCGCAGAAAAGCAACCAGCGTAAGAGGATTGTGCGAGCCAGCTCCTCATCTGGTGTTTAGGTGCTTGAGGCCCGCGCCTGGGCTCCGCCGGGCAGCGGATTCATCCTTCGTCCCGACGGGTCGGGACTGCGGAGAACGGAGGATACCATTTGCCGGCGCGTCTGCTTGAGGGGAAGCCCGCCCGACTGCTGGCGGGCAAGCCTGTCGCAGCAAGAATAATGGCCGACCTGAGCCAGCGAGCCCAGGGCCTGAAAAGCCGCGGCGTCAGTCTGCGGCTCGTCAGCGTCCAGGTTGGGCAGAACCCGGGCGCCGAGGCCTACGCCCGGCAGCAGGCCCGCGCTTGCGCGCAGATTCGTGCGCAGCACGGAATTGCGCAGCTCGCGGCGGATCCATCGCAGCCCGAACTCGAGGCAACTCTGCGAGAGCTGAACGACGACCCCGAAACGACGGGCATTCTTCTCCAGCTCCCACTTCCCCAGCACCTGGACGCGCGCGAGCTGCAGCAGAAGATCTCGCCGGACAAGGATGTGGAGGGGGTGAACGCGATAAACCTGGCGCGCGTGATGCTCGGAAGGCCGGGCCTGGCGCCGTGCACGGCTACTGCCATTCTGGAGCTATTGGCCGAGACCGGGCTCGAATTTCGAGGGGCCGAAATCGTCATGGTTGGGCACAGCGAGATTGTGGGCAAGCCGACTGCTCTTCTCCTGCTCGACAAGCTGGCGACGGTAACAGTCTGCCACATCGGGACGCGAGATCTGGCTTCTCACACCAGGAGGGGCGAGATTCTCATCGTGGCTGCCGGAGTGCCCGGGCTCGTGAAGGGCGACATGATAAGGCCCGGAGCTGCGGTGATTGATGTGGGCATCAACCTGGTCGGGGGGAAGATAGTCGGCGATGTTGACTTCGAGAGCGGAAGCGAGGTCGCCGCTTGGATAACGCCCGTGCCTGGAGGCGTGGGGCCGGTTACTGTGGCAGTTCTGATGAGAAACCTGGTGCTTGCTGGCGAGAGGCAGGTCTCACCGACCTGATGCGCTCATCCCGGCGCCGGACCTGCCGTCGCGGCATGTATTGGATACCCGGGCAAAAGCGTGGACGTGGCCTGTGAGGCGCCATAGGTGGGAGCAGCAGCGCTGCTCCCCTACGACTGATAACGCCCGCTGAACGACAGCATGACCGGGCCCACAGCTTGTCAGCCAGAGAAGCTGCCGGTCAGCCTGGGCCGCAATCAGAATACGAAATCCTCTGGAGGCTGGGCCAGCATCGTCTCGGTGGTGAAAAGGCCCGACTCGCTTATCTCCCTTATGCGCTTGTTGGCCTGGCGAAGATCCTCGGCCTCCCATACGAAGATGCCGTCATACTGCCCGAAGGTAAGCAGCATGTAGCCTCCCCTGACATTTTCGCGCGGGTTGGCAAGGCGCTTCAGTTCCTCGAAAGCCTCTTTCCCCTTGCCAGGAACGAAGCGAACGAGCGTGACGAAGACCATCACCCTCTGCCTCCTTTCGCTGTCAGCCAGACGCGGCTTGCCTTACACCTTCGATCACCCGCGAGAAGCCGTGGGCTGACTCGAACAGGGAACTTCCCAGCACCAGGACCTGGGCGCCCGCCGCCGCAACCTGGGCGGCATTATGCTCCTTTATTCCGCCATCAACCTGGATATGCGCCGCGCTGCCGCGAGCCGAAAGAAGCTCTCTGGTTGCTGCAATCTTCTGAACGCTTGAGGGAATGAATTCCTGGCCCGCCCAACCCGGGTTCACCGACATGACCAGCACCAGGTCGAGCTCTTCGGCAATCGCCTCAAGAGCGCCGGGCGGCGTGGCCGGATTAAGCGAAACGCCAGCTTTGGCGCCGGCCTCCTTGATCTGTCCGACGACCCTGTGAAGATGAGGCGCGGCTTCAACATGGACCGTTATGGTGTCTGCGCCTGCCTGGGCGGCGGCCTCGACGAAACGCTCGGGGTGTTCGACCATCAGGTGGACGTCAAATGGGAGCGAGGTGAGAGGGCGCAGGGGCAGCATCAGCGAGGGGCCGAAGGTTATGTTGGGGACGAAATGGCCGTCCATCATGTCGAAGTGAAACCTGTCAACGCCCGCTTTCTCGAGCTGCGCGGTCTGCTCGGCCAGGCGAGAGAAATCGGCGCACATCATCGAAGCGGCTATTTCGATGCGAGGCATTGCAGGTGGGGATTTCCCCGTGAGGAGGCAATAGTCCTTCACTCGCAGGGCAGGTGAGGTCGAGCCTCAGGGCCAAGCCGGACGGAGGCATCAGCGTGAGCGAGCCCAGGCTGCCAGAAAGAGGCTGCGGCTGAGAAGCCGTGTTCGGCGGGCCGAACGGGCCTGGCAGAGCGGCGGGGCGGGGGAGGTGAGATTTCGGATTTCGGATTTCAGATCTCAGATTCGAGATTCCACATTTCGCGGTGGCCAGGGATACTCGGGAGCAGCAGCCCCCGAGGGCTGGCTGCCGAGCGAAGGGGCAGCAGATTGCGGAGAAGAGGGGAGCCCTGCCTGGCACCTGGCCCCTACCGCCTGGCCCCGACGAAGCGCCTCCAGTAGGGGGAGGAGAGAAGGTTGTCTATGGCAACCGAGCCGCGGCGTGAGGAGGCGTGAATGAAGTATCCGTTTCCAATGTAGATGCCGGTGTGGTTTATGCGCCCCCTCGAATCCTGGAAGTATAGCCTGTCGCCCGCCCGGAGAAGTTCGACTGGAACCGGGGCGCCCACATTGAACTGCTCCGCAGCCGTTCGCGGCAGCATGGCCCCCAAGCCGCGGAAAACCGACTGAACCAGCAGCGAGCAGTCGGTATCATAGGGCAGGCGACCTCCGTATCTGTAGGGCAAGCCCAGATATCTCATGGCCTCCTGCACCAGGGCAGCCCTTCCAGGCCCCAGAGCTGCAAGGTCGCCGCCGAGAGTGGAGACGAGGGCCACATTCTTCAGGCTGACAGCGCTCTTGGAAATCCATCCCACGCTTGCGTCGGCCATGAGGACGCCATAGAAAGGGCCAGACTCCTGCACGGCGGCCAGGCTTGTGCCCCGCGCAGCCCTATAGAGAAGCTGGCCCCGCCCTGGCGTCTTCCTTATATCGGCCGACTTGGCCGAGACAATTCCCAGGCGGCCGGCCAGGTTGTTCTGAAATGCCACGGGCGCTTGATTTTGAGAGGATGCGACTGAAACCGATGGAGAGCTTGGCGGGGGCTCCTGAAGAGGAACCGCCAGGGTCTGTCCAGGCTTGACCGGCTGGCCGGCAGGGATGGCGTTGAAGCGGACCAGCCATTCCTGCGGAACGCCAAAGCGCGCCGCGATGGAGGCAAGCGTGTCGCCGGGCCCCACCTTCACCAGGTCGTAGTCAACCTGAGCCCAACCCGCTGACAAGCTGACGATCAGGAGCGCCAGCAAAAGAAACAGACGCCGCGAATGCCTGCTCATTGACGAAACTGCCCCTGGCGTTTATTCCACAGTGGACCGGCCGGGCTATCTCTTCTTGAACTGGAAGCCGCGCCGGGCTCGCTTCCTTCCGTATTTCTTCCTCTCCTTGACCCTGGGGTCTCGAGTCAAGAAGCCCTGACGACGGAGCACATCCCTCAACTCGGGGTTGTAGACTACCAGGGCCCGGGCAATACCGTGACTTATGGCCCCCGCCTGGCCCGATGTGCCTCCTCCTGAAACCTTCGCGCTCACATTGAGCTGGTCGAGCAGCCCAACGGCCTCCAGAGGCTGCCTGACCACTTTCTCCAGGCTGACTCTGTGAACATAGTCTGCCGAGGGCACTCCGTTTATCTTTATGCTCCCCGCCCCGGGCGCGATCCAGACTCGCGCCACGGCCTCTTTCCTTCGGCCAGTTCCGTAGAATCTCTCTGCCAATTTCCCTCTCCTGACTTACGCGCGAAAAGGTTTCGGCCGCTGAGCCTCGTGAGGGTGCTCCGGGCCGGCATACACTTTGAGCTTCAGAAGCATTCTGCGCCCGAGGCTGTTCCTCGGCAGCATACCGCGCACCGCCCGACGAAAAAGCTCTTCTGGCTTGCGAGCGAGCAGCGTTCCAGCCTTTCTCTCTTTGAGGCCCCCCGGGTAGCCCGAGTGGCTGTAGTAAATCTTCTTCTCCAGTTTCTGCCCTGTGAGGACGACCTTGGAGGCGTTAACGACAATCACGTAGTCTCCGACATCCACGTGCGGGGTGAAATTCGGCTTGTGTTTTCCCCTCAGAAGCGCAGCCACGCCGGCTGCCAGGCGTCCCAGGGCAATCCCGGCTGCATCCACCAGCAGCCAGTCATGCTCCACCTTTTCGGGCTTCGCTGCTAACGTCTTCCAGACCATCTCACATGCTCCGCGAATGCGCTGCCACGGCCGAGGCGCGGCCTTGTTTCGAAGGTTCATAGCTTACGCGCGTCAGGCACAGCCCGCAAGGGGGGGCAGCCTTTCCCACGAGTTTGATGTCGCCAATCTCCAGAATTTCTGCGGCCATCGAGGGCGGCAGCTCCCCCCGGCCTATTCTCACGAGCAGAGCCGCGATAAGCCTGGCCATCTGCCGCAGGAAGCTGTTGGCCTCTATTGAGATCGTGAGAAGCCTGCCCTCGCGACAGCAGCGGATATCGTATATGAAACGGCGCGTCGAGGATCGCGGGGAAAGCCAACGTCGGCTGTTCGCCTGCTCCGCTTGCCACCGCGCAGGCTGCGCAGCCTTTTCGGCGCCGCAATGCTCCAGCTTGGCTCCCGCCGCCCCAACGCAGAAAGCCCGAAAATCGTGCTCACCGAGAAAAGATTCAGCAGCCTCCTGCATCGGCTCAACATCCAGTTCGCACGGCAGAAGAAGGTGAAATCTTCCGAGGATCGGGGAACGGCGCTGGGCCGCGATGGCAGAGTAGGTGTAGCATCTGCTGACGGCGTCGCGGCGAGCGTGGAAGTCGAGCCCAGCTTCCTCCGCCTCGGCAATGGCAATGTCACTGGGCAAGACCCTGTTGGCCACTTCCGGAAGGCGTTCGACGGGAATGGGGTTGTGAATCAGGAAATTCGCCACCTGCCCGGTCGCGTGAACTCCCGCATCGGTGCGGCCGGCTCCGACTACATGCACTGGCTCGCCCAATAGGCGCGACAGCACGCGCTCCAGCTCTCCCTGGACGGTTCTGCAACCAGGCTGGCGCTGGAAGCCAGCGAAATCGGCCCCGTCGTATTCGAGCACAGCCTTTATGTTTTTCATCGGCTGCGACAACCTTCACGGCTGAACATAGTCAACCAGCTCGAGGTGCGCCATCTCCGCTCCGTCGCCCCTGCGAAGGCCGGTCCGAATAATGCGCGTGCAGCCGCCTTTTCTGTCCTTATACTGCGGCCCGATATGGTCGAAAAGCCTCCGCACAAGAACTCGCCCTGCTGGAGCTCGCCACTTACCGCCACCTCTGGGAGGCGCGCTGGTGGCCAGGAACGCGGCGGCGCGTCTCCTCGCAGCCAAGCTTCCATCTCTGGTCAGAGTTATCAACTCTTCCACGTGGCGACGCGCCACACTCGCCCTGGCGTGTGTCGTCTCAATAGAGCCATGCCACAAGACTTGCGCCGCGAGGCTCCTGATCAGAGCTTTTCTCTGGTCGGCGGGACGCCCGAGCCTTGTTGTTTCCTTCAGATGTCTCATTTCGAGCCGTATGCTCCGTCAGTTCTCTTCGCTTTCCTCGCCGCTGCCAGTCTCCTCGGGAGCTTCTTCTTCTCCGGCGAGGCGCAGGCCCAAAGAAGCCAGCTTCTCCTGGACCTCTGCCAGAGACTTGCGGCCGAAGTTGCGTATGGCCAGCAGGTCAGAAACCGTCAGGCGCACAAGCTCCCCCACGGTAGAGATGCCCTTGCTGCGGAGGCAGTTTGAGGTGCGGACGGAGAATTCAAGGTCATCCACGCGCATGCTCAGGAACTTCGCCTTCTCCTCTTCCGTGGGCGCCACGCCAACCTTGGGTTCCGCAGCCGACAGCTCGTAGAACAGCCACAAATGTCTGTCGAGGACCTTGGCGGCTTCGCTGAGAGCATCAGCAGGCGTTATCGTCCCGTTGGTGGAGATCTCCAGTATCAGCCTATCCAGCTCTCCGCGAGCTCCCTTTCGCGTCGGCTCGACTCTGAAAGCCACCTTGGACACGGGGTTGAAGATAGCATCTACGGGGATGGTGCCTATGACGCGGTGACTCTTGTCCTGCTTCTCCGAGGGCAAGTAGCCGACGCCCTGCTCAACCTCCAACTCCGCTCTCAGCGCGCCCTCCTCCCTCTCTATGGCAGCAATGTGCAGGTCCTTATTGACAATCTCGACTCCCGGCGGCGTCTCGATATCTGCCGCTGCCACCTCTCCTTTGCCCCGACGGTCGAGGCGCAGCACAAAGGGCTCTTGCTCCGCTTGAGCGACATCCGTGAATTTCACCGCCACCTGTTTCAGGTTCAGTATTAGGTCTGTCACATCTTCGACCACGCCGGGCAGCGTTGAGAACTCGTGAAGCACCCCTTCTATGCGAACCGCTGTAATGGCAGCTCCGGGAATGGACGACAGAAGTGTTCTGCGCAGGGCGTTTCCCAGAGTGACGCCGAGGCCCGGCTCCAAAGGTTCCACCACAAATCTGGCGAAGGTGGGATCGCTGCCGTCGTCATCGGCCACAACTGCCGGCTCTATGCTTTCTCTCGCCGTTGCCATAGCTTGTCTCCTGCCAGGTGCGCACCCACAAGTGGAATCGCGCCAGACCGAGGTCAGCGCGAGTAGTACTCGATGATGAGCTGCTCCTGCACGTCAGTGTCTATCTCTTCGCGCCGCGGGACAGAGACGACTCGCGCGCGCATGTTCTGCAAATCCACCTCCAGCCAGGGGGGAGGTCGCCTGGAGGCAGCCCTCTCGATGGAGCGCAAGACCGTGGGGTTGCTGCGGCTGCCCGGCCTCACTTCCACCGCCTGATCCCGGCGAAGAGTATAGCCCGGGCGGCTCAGGGCGCGCCCGTCAACGCCGAAATGGCGGTGGACGACGAGCTGCCGGGCCTGTGCCCGCGACTCGGCAAAACCCATGCGCCAGATCGCGTTGTCCAGACGCAACTCCAGGAGCTGGAGCAGCCTCTCGCCCGTGATGCCCTTGCTCTTCTGGGCCTCCGCCACATAGCGGCGGAACTGGCGCTCCATCAACCCATATATCCTCTTTGCCTTCTGCTTCTCCCTGAGCTGCACCGCGAAGTCAGACAGTTTGCGGCGCGTCTGCCCATGCTGTCCTGGCGGGTAGCCGCGCCGCTCGAAGGCGCACTTTGGGCTGTAACATCTTTCGCCCTTCAGAAAGAGTCGAACGCCCGCCCTTCTGCAAAGCCTACAGACTGAACCTGCGTAGCGCGCCATGCCGTTTACCTCAAACCCGCCGTCTCTTGGGAGGCCGACAACCATTGTGAGGAATGGGAGTGATGTCGCGGATGCTCGCCACCTCCAGCCCGGCCGCCTGGATCGCCCTTATGGCGGTGTCCCTTCCGCTGCCAGGCCCTCTCACGTACACATCAACCTTCCTCATACCGCACGCATCCATGGCTCTCTTTGCTACCGCATCTGCCACGAGCTGGGCGGCAAAGGGGGTGGACTTCCTTGTGCCCTTGAACCCCGCCCTTCCGGCGCTGGAGCTTGCCACCACGTCTCCATTCTGGTCTGTAATCGTGACTATGGTATTGTTGAAGGTGGCCTGAACATAGGCTCTGCCGTAGGGTATTTGCCTCTTCTCCCTCCTGCCTGGTTTTCTCGCCACTTTCTACCTCCTATTGAAGGTCGCACAATTGAGTGACTCGCTCTGTTGTCATTGCGACCCCGACGAGTCGGGGGCGGCAATCTCAGGCCGGGAGCCGGATTGCTTCGTCCGCCGGCTGGCGGACTCGCAATGACGGCTGTGACGCTATTCTGCGAGTCTCATCAGGTCTTCTTGCGCCGCACGCCGACACTCCTGCGGGGGCCCTTTCGCGACCTGGCATTCGTGTGAGTGCGCTGGCCGCGGACGGGAAGCCCCCGGATGTGACGAACGCCTCTATAGCATCTTATCTCGGTGAGGCGCCGAATGTTGACGGCCACCTCTCGCCTCAGGTCGCCCTCGACCTTGGCCGCCGAGGCAGTAAGGGCCTCAGCCAGCCGATGAATCTCCTCTTCAGACAGGTCTCTGACCCTCTTATCAGGCGACACGGCCGCCATCCCGACCAGCTTTCGGCTGAGGGATGGGCCGATGCCATAGATGCGCTGGATGCCAATGTCCACTCTCTTTTCGGCTGGCAGTTCCACACCGGCTATTCTCGCCATATGCCAACTCCCATTTGACGAACTCAGGGCGAACCTATCCCTGCACCTGCTTGTGTTTCGGATTGGTGCATATGACCCGCACCTTCCCATGACGCCGCACGATCTTGCAGCGGTCGCATATCTTTTTTACGGAAGATCTTACTTTCACGCCCGATCACCTGTAGCGCCATACGACTCTTCCCCGGGTGAGATCGTATGGCGATAATTCCACCTTCACCCTGTCGCCGGGCAGTATCCTGATGAAGGACATCCGCATTTTGCCCGAGACGTGAGCCAGCACCTTCTGGCCCTGATCGAGCTCGACGCGAAACATCGCGTTTGGCAGGACCTCTCGCACGACTCCTTCAGCCTCTATCAGCTTCTCCTTTGGCAAAGCGGCACCCCGCACGATTCAGATTAGAGTGAGAATCTCTGGCCCGTGGGCCTCGATGGCCACGGTGTGCTCAAAGTGAGCCGAGAGGCCGTGGTCGCGAGTCCGCGTCGTCCAGCCATCCGGATCGCGCACCACCTCGCCTGAGCCCTCATTCACCATCGGCTCTATGCAGATAGTCACACCTGGCCTCAGCTCGGTTCTGAGATCCTCCTTACTTGCTCCGTCAACAAAATTGGGGACTTGCGGAGGCTCGTGCATCTTGCGGCCTATTCCGTGGCCTGAAAGCTCTCTCACCACGGAGAAGCCATGCCTGACAGCGAGCCTCTCCACAGCCGCGGATACATCGGCGACACTGGCGCCCGGCCTGGCACGCTTGATCCCTGCTTCAAGCGCTTCGCGAGTTACCCGCAACAGCTTCCGGGCAACCGGCGACACCCGGCCAACTGGGATGGTAATGGCGGCATCTGCATAATACCCATCGAGCACGACTCCCACATCCAGACTGAGCAGGTCGCCTTCCTGAAGAGGGCGCTTGTCCGGAATCCCGTGAACCACAACGTCGTTCACCGAGGCGCAGATGGTGGCCGGGTATCCGGAATAGCCCTTGAAGGCAGGTTTGCCGCCGCTGGCCAGTATGGTTCGCTCGGCGACATCGTCCAGTTGCTCAGGAGTTATTCCAGGCGCCACCATCTTCTTCAGCTCGTGCAAGACTGCTGCCACTATGCGCCCCGCGCGGCGCATTGCCTCGATTTCCTCGCGCGATTTGACATGGACACCCGTCACGAGGGCTTTCCGCCCGGTCTCATATGGACCATACGCGGCGGTCATTCTCGTTCAGTGCGCCTTGCCCAGCGCGGATTCCAACTCCTCGGCCACCCTCTGAGAGCCCTTTGCCCCATTCAGGCGAACAAGCAGCCCTCTCTTCCGGTAATAGTCGAGCAGGGGCTGGGTCTGTTCCACATACACCTTCAGTCTGGTGCGAACGGCTTCCGGCTCATCATCGGGGCGCTGAACGAGCTCGGTTCCGCACTGGTCACAAAGACCCGTCACCCTGGGAGGGGAACTGTCCACATTATATATGGCGGCGCAGTTGGGACAGACGCGGCGCCCCGAAAGCCGGCGCACCAGCTCGTCCTGGTCCACCTCGATATCCGCCACCAGGTCGAGCCGGGTCTGCTGCTCCGCGAGCGCCCTGTCCAGCTCCTCCGCCTGGTGGATGTTGCGAGGAAAACCATCGAGAATAAAACCTTCAGCCGCATCGGGCTCCTCGAGGCGAGCGCGCATCATAGACACTATGAGCTCATCCGGGACAAGCTCGCCTGCCTCCATATAGGCCCTGGCCTTCTGGCCGAGGGGGGAACCGATTCGCACATTCTCTCGCAGCATGTCTCCGGTGGCGATGTGAGGGACCAGCCACCTCTCTTGCAGGGCCTTCGCGTGAGTTCCCTTTCCTGCGCCCGGAGGACCTATGAGGACAATCCTGCTCACTTTATGAACCCCTCGTAGTGGCGCATCACAAGGTGAGCCTCTATCTGCTGCATTGTCTCCAGGGCAACTCCCACGACGATGAGCAGGGAAGTGCCGCCCACCAGGGTGAAGCTCCTGACGCCGGTCAGGTCAGGAACATAGTACTGCAGAAGGGCTATGACGCCCAGAAATATGGCGCCCGCGAGGGTGATGCGCGTGAGGACCTTATCAATGTAGTCCGCCGTTGGGCGCCCGGGGCGGATGCCAGGGACATAGCTGCCCGTCTTCTTCATGTTGTCCGTGAGTTCCGGCACGTTCATGACCACGGCAGTGTAGAAATATGTGAAGAGAACCACCAGAAGAAAATAGAGCCCGGAGCCGAAAGCCGTAGCGTGCGGGGTGAACATGTCAACGGCGGCCTGCGCCGTGGGCCTCCATTCCTCTCTCAGGATTCCCTGCGCGAACTGGAAAATCTGGGCGGGCAGAAGAGAGAGCGATATCGCAAAGATTATGGGGATGACCCCGGCTGTGTTCACCCGCAGCGGCAGGGATGTGCTGGCTCCGCCATATACTCTGGTGCCCACCACCCGCTTCGCGTGTTGAATCGGTATCTTGCGCTGTCCCTGCTGCATGTAGATTACGGCCATCACCGTGGCCACAAAGATGGTGGCCAGCGCCAGAACGTTATACCAGGAGTGAGCCCCTGCGAGCATTGCCTTCCAAGTCATGATGACGTCGACTGGCAGGCGGGCGCAGATGCCCACGAAGATGATAAGAGAGACCCCGTTGCCGATTCCCTTATCGGTGATCTGGTTCGCCATCCACATCAGGCACGCGGTTCCAGCGGTCAGGGTGATAGCTATGGACAGAATCTGGATAGGGCTGCCCACCTGAAGAATTCCCTGGCTTCGCAGCAAGTGGCACAGCCCGAAGGACTGCACCAGAGCCAGCGCAATGGTGAGGTAGCGGGTATATTGCGAGATCTTTCTCTGGCCCGCCGCCCCTTCTCTGGCGAGTTGCTTTATGCGCTCGCTGGCCACGCCCAAGAGCTGAAAGATGATGCTGGCATTTATGTAGGGGGTTATGCTCATCGCGAAGATCGAGAACTTGCGAAAGGCCCCACCGGAGAAGACATCGAAAAGGCCAAACAGCGCTCCGCCGTGCGTTACCAGACGCTCCATCGCCGCCCGGTCAATGTTGGGCACGGGTATGTGAAGCCCTGCCACAAAGAGCCCGAACATGCCGAACACATAGAATATGCGCCGCCGCAGGTCGGGCAGCTTGAACGCGCTGAGCAGCGAGCCAAGGGATTCGAACATGAAGCGTCCTATCCTGAAGGCAGCAGTGTCGCTGTTCCGCCGGCAGCCTCTATTTTCTGCCGGGCCGACGAGCTGAAGTGATGGGCCATTACTTGCAGCGGCCTGTCCAGGTCGCCTTCGCCGAGGACTCTAATGCCGTCGCGAATTCTCTTCGCCAAACCGGCCTGGATGAAGTCGTTCGGGCCCAGTTCGGCGCCGGCGGGAAATCCTGATAGCTGGCCCACGTTCACGATGGCGTATTCGGGCCTTCGGTCGCGCCTCGGGTGCGCAGACTTGCTTATTCCTCGCCTCTTGCGCATACGCCTGGTGAGGGGAGTCTGGCCTCCCTCGAAACCGGGCCTGACCTGCTCCCGCGACTTCTGGCCTTTCATTCCCCTGCCGGAAGTCTTGCCGCGGCCGGAGGCAGTTCCCCGTCCCACTCTCTTGCGCGGTCGTCTTGCACCCTCTGGGGGCCTCAGTTCATGCAGCCTCATATCGCCTTCAAGCGGCCTCCTGGGCGTCGTGCTCGACTTTCACAAGGTGGCGTATCTTCTGAAGCATTCCCCTCACCTGCGCCGTATCCTCATGCGCCACCGTTTTCCCACAGCGAGTGAGCCCCAATGACTTCGCGGTGCGGCGCTGGTCTTCGCGGCTTCCTATGAGGCTTCTGATGAGCGTCACTCGCAGCGGTCGCGCCATCCTCACTCTGTCTTCTCCTGCGACGCCGTCAGGGCCGGCTGCAAGTCTGAGCTGAAGCCGTCGAGCGGCAAACCGAAAGACTGCGGCTTCTCTCCGCGTCGCCGCGCCGCATCGAAAGGGGTCTGAAGCAATTGGAGGGCTTTCAAAGTGGCTCTGGCGATGTTGATCTTGTTGGCAGAACCCAGCGATTTGGCCAGAATGTCTCTGATGCCTGCGGCTTCCACCACGTGCCTGACAGCTCCGCCAGCGATGACTCCCGTGCCCGGCGAAGCAGGCTTCAGAATCACTTTCGCAGCGCCATACTTCGCCTGAACCATATGAGGAATAGTCGTTCGGAAAATGGGCACCCGGGCCATGCTCTTGCGGGCCGCGTCGGATGCTTTCCTTATGGCGTCTGGAACCTGAGACGCCTTTCCCAGCCCAACGCCCACCAGGCCCCTGCCGTCGCCCACGACCACAAGGGCGCTGTGGCGAAGGGTGCGCCCTCCCTTATGCACTTTCTGCACGCGGTTGAGGGCCACGACACGCTCTTCCAGAGCGGCTTCTGCCGTTGGCGCTATCACGCTCCTTATTTCCACTTGCGTCAGAACTCCAGTCCGGCCTCGCGCGCCCCTTCGGCCAGGGCGCGCACTCTGCCGTGATAGAGATAGCCGTTCCTATCCAGGACCACCTTCGCGATTCCCTTTTCGAGAACTCGCCTCGCGACAAGCGCCCCCACAGCTCTGGCCGCCTCCTTGTTGCTCCCCCGGGGGAGTTTAGCGCGCAGCTCGGCTTCAGCTGTGCAGGCGGCCGCCAGTGTTCGACCCGCGTCGTCGTCAATCACCTGCGCGCAGATATGCTTGTTCGAGCGAAAGACGTTGAGCCGCGGCCTCTGCGGCGTGCCGCGAATCTTCTGGCGGACGTGGAATTTCCGCCTGAGCCTGAGTCTGCGTCCCAGCGCGGTCACCATGGTGCGCTCACCGTCCAGCCGTCTTCGCGGCTTTCCCGACCTTTCTTCTCACGACCTCGTTGGTATATCGTATGCCCTTGCCCTTGTAGGGCTCCGGCTTCTTGACCGCCCTTATCTTGGCTGCAAACTGCCCCACAAGCTCCTTGTCGGCGCCATCCACGGTAATCCGGCTGGTCATGTAGTTGTTCTCCGCCGTGGGAGTGAAGGACTCTGTGGTCAGCTTTATGCCTTCTGGAGGGACCACCTCGATAGAGTGGGCGAAGCCCAACTGCATCGAGAGCTTCTCCCCCTGTTGGACCACGCGGAAGCCCATGCCATAGACGTCCAGCGTTTTGCGAAATCCCTCGGTCACTCCCTGAACCATGTTGGCGGCGAGAGTGCGCGTAAGTCCGTGAAGAGACTTGTGTTCGTTCTTGTCGGAGGGTCGCTCCACAACTATCTCGCCGTCGTGCAGAAGCACACGCATGTCGGGGTGGATGGGGCGATTGAGCTTTCCCTTTGGACCATTGACGGTGAGGACGCCCGGGGCATCCATGCTGGCCCGCACATCGGGAGGCAGAATTATGGGTTTTCTTCCGATGCGAGACATCCGGGTCACCATATATAGCAGAGCACTTCGCCGCCCAAGCGGCGCCGGCGCGCCTCTTCGTCGCTCATGAGCCCTCTGGAAGTAGAGATTACAGCTACGCCCAGGCCCGACTGCACCTTGGGCAGCTCTATAGCTTTCACATAGACGCGCCGCCCGGGCTTGCTCACGCGCTTCAAGCCCAGAATGGCAGGCTCTCTCTTCAGCCCGGTATAGCGCAGCGTTATGCGAAGTATGCCTTGTTTCTTATCGTCCAAGAGTTCGAATCCTTGAATGAAACCTTTTGCCCGCAGGAGCTTGGCCATGCCCAGTTTCAACCGCGACGCGGCCACCTCCACCTGGTCATGCTTGGCGAGGGTCGCATTGTGGATGCGAGTCAGAAGGTCAGCAACCGTATCAGTCGGGACGCCCATCTCTACCAGCTCGACTTCGTAATCCCGGGGAGAAAGCCGCGGTGGGCAAGCTCCCGCAGGCATATCCGGCACACCCCGAAGCGCCGATAGTACGCTCGGGGCCTGCCGCATCTCTGACAGCGATTATACTTGCGGACTCGGAATTTCGGAGGCCTGTTCGCCTTCTCTTTGAGTGCCTTCTTCGCCACTTCTCTACACTGCCTCCCGAAGAGGAAGCCCGAGCAAGGCCAGCAGGACCATGGCTTCCTCATCTGTTCTGGCGTCTGTGCATATGACTATGTCCATGCCTCGAATCCGCTCCACCTGGTCGAGGGGGAGTTCGGGAAAGACCACCTGTTCCCTTATGCCCAGGCTGTAGTGTCCGCGGCCATCGAACGAGCGGGCCGACAGACCGCGGAAGTCGCGAATGCGGGGCAAGACGATGTTGAAAAGCCTGTCCAGAAATTCCCACATCCGGTCTCCCCTCAGGGTGCATTTGCAGCCTATAGCCATCTTGGCGCGGAGTTTGAATCCGGCAATGGCTTTTCTTGCCCTGGTAATGGCGGGCCTCTGCCCCGCCACCAGCGCCATCTCCTTCACGGCGCCTTCAAGGGCCTTGGAGTCCTGAATGGCCTCCCCCACCCCCATGTTCAGGACAGCCTTTTTGACCGTCGGAACCTGCATTTGATTCTGGTATCCGAAGCGCTTCATCATCGCAGGGACAACTTCGCTGCGGTATCGCTCCTTCAGGCGCGGAGGAACTTTCGGGAGAGTGAATGTGACAGCAGCCGCGCTCTCCGCTTTCGAAGCTCCCCGCCCTGCCTTTGCCGGAGAACCGCGCCCAGGCCCTGCCTGTTTGGGTTTCTGTTTGGCTTTTGCCATCTCGACGAGCTTTTGCCCCGGATGATTGCCTCGAGCTTCAGAGCTCGAATCTCAGGTCTCGAATTTCAAATCCCAAATTTCAAATCTCAAATCTCAGATTTCAGATTTCAAATTTCAGATTTCAGGTTTCGTCTATGACCTCGCCGCAGCGTCTGCAAGCCCTTGTCCGCTTTCCTTCAACTTCCCTGCGGGTCACTTTGGTCGGCCGGTCGCAGCGCGGGCACACGAGCATCACTTTCGAGATATGCAGCGGAGCCGGCTGCTGTATGCGGCCGGTCTGCATCTGAGCCGCGCGGCCGGGAAGGCCGCGGCCCTTCAGATGCTTGGTAGCCATGTTCACCCCCTCGACTATGACCTGCCGCTTGGCGGCTCTGACCGCCAGAACCCTGCCTCGCCGACCGGGGTGCCTATCGGCCTCTCTCCTGACTTCCTGAGGAGATAGCCGCTCCATCTCAGGTGGGCTCAGGTGTTCCAGACGGGCCTGCCTGTTCTTGCCCGAAAGGATATATACGGTATCTCCTCTCCTTATGTTCACCGTCGCGGCCATGGCCTTCACACGACCTCCGGCGCCAGGGACACGATCTTGGCAAAGTTCTTCTCCCGCAGCTCTCGGGCGACAGGGCCAAAAACGCGCGTGCCTCTGGGGTTCCCCTGCGGCGTCAAGAGCACTGCTGCGTTCTCGTCAAATCGAACACTTGAGCCATCGGGCCTCTTCACGGGCGCAGTCGTGCGCACGATGACCGCTCTGACGACCTCGCCCTTCTTTATCGGCCCTGCGGGCACGACCTGCTTGACAGAAGCGGCGATGATATCGCCGGGGCGGCCCCACCTCCTCTTTGAGCCTCCGAGGACCCCTATGCATTCTATCACACGGGCGCCGGAGTTGTCGGCGACCCTCAGCCTCGTCCTCAGGCCGATCACCGCTGCCCCTCCCTCTGCTTCTGTGCTTGCTCCACCAGGGGCTGAGCGAGATGAGACGGCATCTCCTCGTAGCGGTCGAACTTCATGGTGTAGCTTCCCCTGCCTCCCGTCATCGAGCGCAGTTGGCTGGCGTAGGCGAACATTTCAGCAAGTGGAACAAGCGCTCTCACCAACTGGGTGGTTCCTGAAGCCTCTACGCCCAGAATCCTGCCGCGCTTTGCGTTGAGGTCTCCTATTGCGTCGCCCATGAATTGCTCCGGAACCTGGACCTCCACTTCCATTATGGGCTCAAGGAGAACGGGCTCGGCTTCGGCGGCAGCATTCTGGAGAGACAGGCTTCCCGATATCTTGAACGCCATATCCGAGGAATCAACCTGGTGGTGGGAGCCGTCATAGAGTCTCGCGCGGATGTCCACTACAGGGTAGCCTGCGAGAACGCCGCGCTCCGTCGCCTCTCTTATCCCCTTTTCCACCGACGGGATATAGTTCTTGGGGATCACGCCTCCCACAACCTTATCCACGAACTCAAAGCCCGACCCGCGAGGCAAAGGCTCGTATTCCACCCACACATCCCCATATTGTCCTCTCCCGCCCGTCTGCCGCTTATACTTGCCTTGGGCGCTGGCCTTCTTGCGGAAAGTCTCAAGGTAGGGCACTTTCGGCCAGCCCATGTCGAGCTCAACATTGAATTTGCGCTTCAACTTTGCGGCCACCACCTCGAGGTGCAGGTCGCCCATGCCCGAGATTATGGTCTCGCGCGTCTGCGGCTCCAGACGCACTCTTACGGTGGGGTCCTCCTCTGCTATGCGATGGAGCGCCTGACCCATCCGGTCCTCATCAGTCCGGGTTTTGGGGTGAAGCGCCAGGCTGTAAACCGGCTCGGGGAAAGGCAGCGCGGGAAGGACGAGCGGCTGCTGCTCGTCGCACAGCGTGTCTCCGGTAAGGGTGTCGTGCAGCTTCGCCAGGCCGCCCATATCGCCCGCGGCCAAGGCGGGGACAGCTTCTTGAGCTTTGCCCTTTGGCACAAATATCTGGCCCACGCGCTCGCGCGACTGCTTGCCAGGATTTGAGACGGTGGAATCGGAATGCATCGTTCCCGACCAAACGCGCAAGAAGTTCAGGCGGCCCGCGTAAGGGTCCGCCGTGGTCTTGAAAACGAAGGCGGCCAAAGCATCCTCGGGCGACAGCTTGAGCGTCTGCGCCTCGCCCTTCTTTTGGTTTGTCGCTTGAACGCCGGGCCGCTCGGCCGCGGAAGGCAGAAGGGCGATAATGATATCGAGCAGCGCGTCATCTCCCTGACAGCCTGTGGCGCATGCTGCCAGGACGGGCAGAATCTTGCCCGATATTGTGCCGAGCCGAAGTCCGCGCCAGATTTCCTCAGTCGAAAGTTCGCCCTGCTCGAGATACTTTTCTATCAGCGCGTCGTCGGCCTCGGCCGACGCCTCTATCAGTCTTTCCCTGGCCTCGTCTGCCGCAGCTTGCAGTTCCGCAGGCAAGGGCTGCGCGCTCGCCCTTCCCCCATCATAGGCAATAGCCTTTCGGTTCAGGAGATCAACGACGCCCTTGAATTGTTCGCCCTCGCCGAGCGGCAGATAGAGGGGCACAGGGCGACATCCCGGCAAGTTGGATAGCTGCTCGACGCATCTGGCGAACTCAGCCTGCTCCCGGTCAACCTTGTTCACAACCGCTATGGCCGCAAGGCCCCGGTCGCGGGCCCATGAGAAGTAGCGCTCGGTCTGCACCTCGACTCCAGACGCGGCGTCCACAACTACGACCGCCCCGTCGGCAACGGAAAGGGCAGCGACCACCTCCCCGGCGAAGTCAGCGTAGCCTGGGGTGTCGAGGAGGTTTATCTTCTTCCCCTGCCACTCCAAGGGAAGAAGCGAAGTGTTTATGGATATGGAGCGCTCAATCTCATCGGGAGAGCTGTCGCTGACGGAGGTGTGCTCGGTGACTTGCCCCAATCTGTCAACGACGCCGCCCCGGAAAAGCATCGCCTCGCAAAGCGAGGTCTTGCCGGCGCCGCCGTGGCCGATGAGAGCCACATTTCTTATGTCCTCTGGACTGTAGCGCTTCATGTCTTCACTGGTCGCTGCCAGTTGTGGGCAGGAGGCAAGCTCCTGCCCTGCGGGCGTCATATGTTCACCGCTCGCTGGCGATGACTTCCACCACTCTCCATCTCTTCGTCCGGCTCAGCGGCCGGGTCTCCACTATTCGCACCTTATCGCCGATTTTGCACCCGTTCTCCTCATCGTGAGCCACGAACTTGGTCGTTCTGCGAATGACTCTCTTGTAAAGCGGCTCTCTTTTCAGCATCTCGCAGGCGACAACGACAGTCTTGTCCATGCTGTCCGAGACGACGAAACCCTCTCTGATCTTTCGTTTTCCCCTGTCGTGCTTCATGGCTGCACCGGTCACTGTGCGATCTGGCCGAGCCGGGTGAGGATGCGGGCGATGTCCTTTCGCAGAGTCCTCAACCGGGCAGGGCTTGTGAGCTGCTTTGTTGACTGCTGGAAGCGAAGGTGAAAGAGCTCATCCCTGGTCTGGCGCAGTCTCTCTTCGAGCTCGGGCGGGCTCATCTCGCGCACCTCTCTCTTTCTCTCGCTCGTCTTGCTCATGCCTGGGCTCGCTCTCTTTCGAGAAACCGGGTCTTTATGGGCAGCTTGTGGGAGGCCAGCCTCATGGCCTCTCTCGCCATCTCCGTGTTCACACCTGCCATCTCGAAGAGTACCCTGCCCGATTGCACAACTGCCACCCAATACTCGGGGTTTCCCTTTCCACTGCCCATACGGGTCTCGGCGGGTTTCTTCGTAACAGAGATGTCGGGGAAGATTCTTATCCACACCTTGCCGGCCCGCTTGACGTGACGAGTCATGGCCACTCGCGCGGCCTCGATCTGCCGACTTGTGAGCAAGCCGGCCTCCAAGGCTTGCAGGCCGAATTCGCCCATTGCGAGGTTAGTGCCGCGCGAGGCCTTTCCCTTAGCCTTCACCAAATGCACCTTGCGGTATTTAACCTTCGACGGCATCAGCATCAGCCGTTACTCCCTGGCCGGGCAGGCCTTCGCCCTGTTTCTGCTGCTCCACAGGCTCGAGCTGTGCGGCCTCGGGTCCTTCCCCCGGCTGGGTTTCCGCCCGGGGTATGCGCCTCACAGCGGGCACCCTTCGTTCAGCAGGTTCCTTTGCCTCCGGCCTCGGCGGGGGCTGTTTCGGCGGCGGCATGATATCGCCCCGGTATATCCAGACCTTCACTCCGACGTTGCCGTAGGTCGTGCGCGCCTCCGCTAAACCGTAGTCAATGTCGGCGCGCAGAGTGTGAAGCGGCACCTTGCCGTTCATGTCGGTATATCTGCGGGCGATCTCACCGCCTCCAAGTCGCCCCGACACGATTATCTTTATCCCTTTCGCCCTCGCCTTGACGCTCCTGAGTATGCCCTGGCGCATGGCTCTCTTATAGGCCACCCGTCTCTCTATCTGGCCTGCTATGCTCTCGGCCACGAGCCTTGCGTCCAGCTCCGGGTCCTTCACCTCCATAACATTCACATGCACGCGCTTGCCGGTCCGCTGCTCCAGATCAGCGCGCAGCTCCTCCACGCCCCTTCCGCCGCGGCCTATGATGAGGCCTGGTTTCGCTGTGTGAAGCGTGAGGCGAATCGTGTTGGCTGCTCTCTCGATCTCTATCCGAGAAAGACCGACATCTCTCATCCTGTCGCCGTATCGGCCGCCGTCGCCCACGAAACGCGAGAATCGGCTGCGGATGTAGCTGCGGATCCTGTCGTCCTCCAAGACGAACTGGGTGTAGCGGCGTGCTGAGAACCACCTGCTGTCCCAGTCTCTTATGATGCCTATGCGAAATCCTATCGGGTTGACTTTCTGCCCCATGTTGCCTCCAGACCCTTTCTCAATGCTCTCGCTCCTGAAGCACCACTGTCACATGGCTTGTGCGCCTGCGGTGGAGATGGCCACGCAGCCTCGACCCAGGGCGAAACCGCCGGAAAGCCGGCCCCTGATCCGCGCAAGCCTTCGCCACATAGAGTCGTTCCCTCTCCATATCGTGGTTGTTCTCGGCGTTAGCAGCGGCCGATTCCACCACTTTCCTGACCACTTCAGCGGCGCGGCCTGGCAGGAATTGGAGGGTGCCCAGGCTTTCCTCCAGACCCTTGCCTCTTATCACATTCAGCACGCGCCGCACCTTGAACGGCGAGACCCTGGCAAAACGCGCGACTGCTCTCGACTCGTCTGCCATTTCCTGCTACCTGGGCGCGGTAGAGCGCTCTGCGCGCTCCCCGTGCCCGCGGAACTGTCGAGTTGGGGCGAATTCCCCAAGCTTGTGCCCCACCATTTGCTCGGTGATGAATATCGGCACGTGTTTTCTTCCATCGTGCACGGCGATGGTGTGACCTATCATGGCGGGCACAATCGTGGACCTGCGCGACCAGGTCTTTATGACCCTCTTCTCTCCCGAACGGTTAAGCCGTTCCACCTTCTCCATGAGGGGCACGTCAACAAAAGGCCCTTTCTTCAGCGACCTCGGCATGTTATCACTTCCGTCTCTTGACTATGAACTTGTCGCCTGGCTTCTTCTTTCTCGTCTTCGCGCCAAGCGTGGGCCGACCCCAGGGGGTAACAGGAGACTTCCTGCCGATCGGGCTTCGACCCTCGCCCCCACCATGCGGATGGTCGCGAGGCGACATCACGACCCCGCGCACATGAGGTCTGTGCCCCGCATAACGGGAACGCCCCGCCTTCCCCAGCTTTATGTTGGAGTGATCCGCGTTTCCCACGCGCCCAATAGTGGCTCGACACTCGACGAAAACCTGTCGCCACTCGCCGGAAGGAAGCCGAAGAGTGGCAAACTTTCCCTCCCTGGCCACCAGTTGGGCGGCCGTGCCAGCCCCCCGGCATAGCTGACCGCCCTTGCCTGGCTGGAGCTCGATATTGTGCACATCTGTGCCCACCGGCATATCCCGCAAGGCAAGGCAGTTGCCCACTCTTATCTCGGCGCCCGGGCCCGACATGACCTTGTCTCCAACGCTTAGCCCCTCCGGCGCAATGATGTAGCGCTTCTCTCCGCCGGCATAGCGCACGAGCGCGATGCGCGCCGAGCGGTTTGGGTCATTCTCAATAGAGACCACCGTGGCTGGAACGCCGTCCTTATCGCGCCTATAGTCAATTATCCTGTAGAGCCTCTTGTGACCGCCCCCGCGAAAACGGGCAGTGATTCGGCCGGCGCTGTTTCTGCCCCCCGAGCCGCGCAGTGGCCGTGTAAGCGACCTCTCGGGCTTGTCGCTCGTGATGTCGCTCCTGTCCGCAAGGACTGCGGACCGCTGGCCAGGAGTAACAGGTTTGTACTTTCTCAGCGCCATCTTTGGCTTCACATGCCCTCGAACATGGGGATTGCGCCCTCGCTCAGCGTGACAACAGCCTTCTTCCAGTCGGCCCTTTTGCCAGGGTGCCGCTGTCGGCGCGCGAAACCTATTCTGCCCAGCCGCTTGCCCTTCACCCTAACTGTGTTGACCTTTGCAACTTTCGCGCCCGGGAAGAGCTGCTCGACTGCCCGCCTTATTTCCACCTTGTTGGCGCTCACGGCCACCTGGAAGCAGTATTTCTTCCTGCCCTCTCTCTGGGCTCCAGCCACACTCTTCTCCGTCATGAGCGGGCGGACGATTACCTGCGTCGCTTCCATCACGCGCCCCCCCAGAGCTGCTCAGCCATTTTCCACGCCTCGTGAGTGAAAAGGAGGCATGGCGCGGAGAGGAGGCGGTGCACATTCAGGTTGCTGACGTTCGTGACTCCCACCTCGTGCAGGTTGGCGGCCGATTTGCGCGCAGCCAGACTGGCGTGGTCGGCGACAAGAAGGCCGCTGGTGACCTGGAGGTTGTCGAGAAGATGCAGGAAACTCTTGGTGCTTGGCTGCTCGATTTCCAGGCGGTCCAGGAGCTTGACCTCCCCTGCGCGAATTCTCGCTCCTATGGCCGAGGCGAGAGCCAGCCTCTTCATCTTTTGGGGAAGCCTGAGCCTGAAGGAACGGGGCCTCGGCCCGAAAACCACCCCTCCGCCTTTCCAGTGCGGGGCTCGCCGGCTGCCTTGGCGAGCGCGGCCAGTGCCCTTCTGACGCCACGCCTTGCGGCCTCCTCCCGCCACCTGGCCTCGCGTCTTCGTGCTCGCAGTGCCAGCCCGCTGGTTAGCGAGGTAGGCCGTTACAGCCTGATGAAGCACGGCGCGGTGCGGCTCCCTGCAAAAGCTTGGCGCCGTCACCTCAACTTCCGCCACCTTCTGTCCGGCCATGTTGTACATGGGGACTGTGAGCATTACGCGATCACCTTCACTCCCTTGCGCCGCGTGGGCGGCTGGATGGGCTCGGCGATCACAACCAGCCCCCCGCTCGGCCCTGGGACACTGCCGCTGACTATCAAGATGCTCCTGTCGGCATCCACGCCTACCACTTCCAGCCCTTTCACCGTGACTCGGGCCGCGCCCATTCGTCCCGGCTTACCAGTGCCCTTGACCACGCGCGCAGGATCGGTGGCCCCGCCGGAGGCGGGCCGACGGTGCGACATCGAGCCGTGGGTCATGGGACCACCGGAAAACCCATACCTTTTTACAGTTCCGGTGAATCCTCTGCCCTTGGAGATGCCGGTCACGTGCACCTGGCGCCCCGCCTCGAACACGCTCGCCGACAGCTTTTGGCCCACCTCATAGGAGGACACATCGGCAAGCCTGAACTGGCGAATGTAGCGGTGCGGCTCTACGCCAGCCTTGCGGAATTCGCCAAGCTGCGGCTTCGCCAGATTCTTCTCGGCTTTCTTCTCCCCCAGCGGCTCGAACGCCATACGCACGACCCCGCCGGCTCCATCTTCCTTCGTCACGCGCATGATTGCGCACGGCAATATCTGTATCACAGTGACAGGCAAGGAAATGCCTATCTCGCCAAACCTCTGGGTCATCCCCAGTTTCCTGCCCAGCATCACTTTCGCCAAAGGAGCCCTCATGGCGATCACAGCCTTATCTCGATGTCCACGCCGCTCGGGAGATCTATCTTCATCAGAGCGTCTATCGTGCGGGGGCTCGGATTCAGAATGTCTATGAGCCGCTTGTGAGTCCGCATTTCGAAATGCTCCATTGACTCCTTGTCAATAAAGGGAGACCTGATGACGCAGAAGCGGTTTATCTCCGTTGGCAGCGGAACCGGGCCCGCGATGCGAGCGCCGGTCTGCCTCGCAGTCTCCGCTATGTTTTGGGCCGACTGATCCAGAATCTTGTGGTCGAAGGCTTTGAGCCGGATCCTTATCCGATCAGTCGGCGTGCCTCGGACATCTCTCATCATGTCACGCTTCTACGCGGGAAACGACGCCCGCTCCCACTGTCAGCCCCCCCTCCCTTATCGCAAACCGCACCCCCTCCTCCATCGCTATCGGCTCTATCAGCTCTATGTTCAACGCCACACTGTCACCGGGCATCACCATCTCTACGCCTTCGACAAGCCCAACTACCCCAGTAACATCTGTCGTCCTGAAGTAAAACTGCGGACGATACCCGCTGAAAAATGGTGAGTGCCTCCCTCCCTCCTCCTTGCTCAATACATATACCTGACCCGTGAATTTCGTGTGCGGCGTTATCGTCCCAACTTTCGCCACTACTTGCCCCCTCTCCACCTGTTCCCTCTCTATCCCCCTCAATAGTAACCCGACATTGTCCCCCGCCGTCGCCTCGTCAAGGCTCTTCCTGAACATCTCTATGTCCGTAACCACTGTCCTCATCGGCTCCGGCCTCAGCCCCACTATCTCTACCTCCTCACCCCGATTCAGCTTGCCCCTCTCCACTCTGCCCGTCGCAACCGTCCCCCTCCCGCTTATGCTGAACACATCCTCCACGCTCATCAAGAACGGCCTGTCCACCTCCCTCACCGGCGTCGGGATGTAGTTGTCAACGCTGTCCAAAAGCTTCCATATCGCCCCGCACCATTCGCACTCCCTCCTGCCGCATCCGCACTCCAATACCTTCTGCGCGCTGCCAACTATTATCGGTATCGCATCTCCGGGAAATTCATACTTGCTCAACAGCTCCCTCAGCTCTATCTCGACGAGCTCTATCAGCTCCGCATCGTCCATCATGTCGGACTTGTTCAGGAACACCACCATCGCAGGCACACCAACCTGCCTCGCCAATAGTATGTGCTCCCTCGTCTGAGGCTTCGCCCCATCGGGCGCGCTCACCACAAGTATCGCACCATCCATCTGCGCAGCCCCCGTTATCATGTTCTTTATGTAGTCCGCATGACCAGGACAGTCCACATGCGCGTAGTGCCTCGCCTCTGTCTCGTATTCGGCGTGAAATATGTTTATCGTCAACCCCCTGGCCTTCTCCTCGGGAGCCGAGTCTATCCGCTCATAAGCAAGAAATTTGGCCAGAGGCGGGTCATGCTTCTCCAATACGAGCGTTATAGCGCTCGTGAGAGTTGTCTTGCCATGATCCACATGCCCAATCGTCCCTATGTTCACATGCGGCTTCGTTCTCTCAAACTTGGGCTTGCCCATCGTGAACCTCCATTAGTCTAAACGGCCACCTGCCTGCTCTCCATCATTCGCTCGAGAACCTCCTCGGGCACCTGCTGGTAGTGAGAAGGCTCCATGGTATGGCTGCCTCTTCCCTGGGTCAAGGAACGAAGGGCAGTAGCATATCCGAAGCTTTCGGCCAAGGGGACCTGACATCTGATTGTCTGCATTCCGCCCGGGCTGGGGGAGATTCCCTGGATTGCGGCGCGGCGCGCGTTCAGATCGCCAATCACATCGCCCAACTTTTCTTCGTGGCAAACTACTTCCAGCTTCATCACGGGCTCCAGAAGCACAGGCTTTGCATTGCGCGCAGCCGCTCTGAAGCCCATGGAGCCAGCTATCTTGAAAGCGATGTCAGAGGAATCCACCTCGTGATAAGAGCCGTCCAGAAGGACAACCTTCAGGTTCGTCATAGGGTAGCCGCCCAGGACGCCGCTCTCCATGGCCTCGCGAACCCCATCTTCCACGGCCGGCCAGAATTGCACGGGCACCGCTCCTCCCTCCGCGGAGCTGGAGAATGCGAGACCCGGCTTATCGGACGGCATTATTTCCAGGACCACGTGCCCATATTGGCCGCGCCCGCCAGTCTGGCGCACATACCGTCCCACGCCGACTCCGACATCCCTGACTGTCTCCCGGTAGGCTACCTGTGGGGTTCCAACAGTCGCTGCGACTCCGAACTCCCTGACCAGGCGGTCGGTTATTATCTCGAGGTGAAGCTCACCCATGCCCGAGAGCAGAGTCTGGCCAGTCTCCTCGTGCTGGCTCACCTTGAATGTCGGGTCCTCGGCAGACAGCCGCCTGAGACCGAGCATCAACTTGTCCTGGTCGCTCTTCGTCTTTGGCTCCACCGCCACCGACACCACGGGCTCAGGGAACTGCATCGGCTCCAGCAGTATACGATTGACCGCGTCACAGAGCGTATCGCCTGTGCTTGTCTCATCGAGGCCAACTGCTGCGACGATATCGCCAACTCTCGCCTCCTCTATCTGCTGCCGGCGGTTGGCGTGCATCCTGAGGAGCCGGCCAATGCGCTCTCGCCGTGCCGTCCTGGGGTTGAAAACAAACTGGCCGCGCCTCACGACTCCCGAATATATGCGAAAGTAAGTGAGCTTGCCCACATGAGGGTCAGTCTGGAGCTTGAAAGCGAGAGCAGCGAAAGGTTCATCGGCGCTTGCCCGGCGGGTGATAATGCGCGAGGTCGCCGGCTCTGTGCCCTCCACATGGCCGATGTCCAGAGGAGAGGGGAGATAATCCACAACAGCATCGAGGAGCGGCTGAACGCCCTTATTCCGCAGCGAGGCGCCGCACAGGACGGGCACGATGGCGTAGCTGAGGGTGGCCCGCCTCAGGCCAGAAATTACCTCATCCGGCTGAAGCTGCTCGCCGTCAAGATACTTTGCCGTCAAGAGCTCATCTGCCTCTGACGCGGCCTCCACCATGGTCTCTCTGAAGCGCCGCGCCCTGTCCATCAGGTTGGAGGGAATTGGCTCGGGCTGAACGACCGAGCCCAGGTCATCGGGGAAAAGGAGGGCCTGCATCGTGATGAGGTCAACAACGCCGCGGAAGTTCTCCTCCTCCCCCAGGGGAAGCTGGACCGCGATGGGCCGGCATCCGAGCCTCTCTCTCATCGAATGAAGGGTGCGCGTGAAGCTGGCGCCCGCGCGGTCCATCTTGTTCACATAGGCAAGGCGGGGCACGCGATACTTGTTCGCCTGCCGCCAGACAGTTTCGGACTGAGGCTGAACGCCTGCGACGCCGCAGAAGATGGCCACCACGCCGTCCAGAACTCGAAGCGACCTCTCCACCTCGACGGTGAAGTCAACATGGCCCGGGGTGTCTATGATGTTTATCTGATAGTCGCGCCAGAAGCAGGTCGTAGCCGCTGAGGTTATGGTTATGCCGCGTTCCTGCTCCTGGGGCATCCAGTCCATCTGAGCCGATCCCTCGTCCACCTCCCCCATGCGGTGGACCTTGCCGGTATAGAAAAGGATCCGCTCAGTCGTCGTGGTCTTGCCAGCATCAATGTGAGCGGCTATACCGATATTGCGTATTCTCGCCAGTTCGTCGAGGTTATGCATTGGTCGCGTACGGTTTCTCAGCCGTGCCTTGCCAACTCGCCAGTCTGCGTCACCTGCGGCGGACGCTGTAGGGGCATATGGCCATACGCCCCTACAATTTTCACCAGCGATAATGGGCGAAGGCCCTGTTGGCCTCGGCCATTCTATGAATGTCCTCTTTCTTTTTCACAGCGGCCCCAGTCTTGTTAGCGGCCTCGATGAGTTCGCCGGCCAGCTTCTCCGCCATGGGGCGGCCCTTTCTGGTTCTGCTGGCCTGGATGAGCCATCTGATTGCCAGCGCCAGCTTGCGCGCGGGCCTCACCTCCACAGGCACCTGGTAGGTGCCTCCTCCAACTCTGCGCGGACGGACCTCCAGCACCGGCATCACGTTTCTCAAGGCCCGCTCCAGGACGCTGAGCGGGTCTTCGCCCGTGCGATCTCCCGCGAGCTGAAGTGAGCTATAGAAAACCTTTTCGGCAACGCTCTTCTTGCCGTCCGACATCAGCGAGTTGATGAACTTTGTCACGACGCGGCTTCCGAATACCGCATCTGGCGCAACAGTCCTCGGCTCGACAGACCCTTTTCTCGGCATCTTTCCTCCCCCATACGAACTCTGCCCCGACGCATCATCGCATCGGGGGCAGAGCCTTGAAGTATGAGAATCGAGGCGCTACTTGGGGCGCTTCGCTCCGTATTTGCTGCGGCTCTTCTTCCGGTTCTCCACTCCCCCCGTGTCAAGCGTACCCCGCACTATATGATACCTGATTCCAGGGAGGTCTTTAACCCTGCCCCCTCTTATCAGGACGACCGAGTGCTCCTGGAGATTATGCCCCTCGCCCGGGATGTAGGCGCTAACTTCAACCCTGTTCGACAGCCTCACCCGCGCAACTTTTCTCAGAGCCGAGTTAGGTTTCTTCGGGTTTGTAGTATAGACGCGGATGCAAACCCCTCGCTTCAGCGGACCGGGAACTCGCACATGACGACGGATGAGCGAGTTCCACTGCCAGCCCAGAGCCCAACGGACAGTGGGCTTCGGCTTCTCTACGCGCTTCGGCTTTCTCCCTTTCCTGACAAGCTGGCTTATCGTTGGCATCTCGTTTCAATCCTCATCCGGCGGCAGGACAGGCGACATTCGAACTGCGCCGATGCACCCTTTCGGAATTCACCAGGTGGAGAATCCCACGCATCACTTCTGAGACCCGAGATTTGAGATCTCAGGTATCATACAGCATCAAGGGCCGGGCAGCCAGAGGCTGCTAAACCCACAAGACGTTCACCCGCCTGCGGCGGGCGAATTGGAAGGATAGCAAACCCCCAGGATCGTGTCAAGGGGCTCTTACGCGGCGTCCAGGACATACTATACACTCCCGGGCTTTCGCCTACGAGGAGTATGTTCGGCGGGCGAGCCCCGCAGCGACGATAGCCAGCGCTTGATTGCGAGGTAATGGCGGACGCCGGGAAGCGATGCAGCTCTCGTGAGGCGGCGGTGCAGATCAGCAGCCTGCGCGCGAGCGTCGGCAAGGTCGCCCTCAAGGCGGCGCAGGTAGCCTGCGGTGACCGGCGCCTCGACCTCTTCGCCAGCAGCGCCCTCGCAATGCATGACAAGCCAGGCGCCCCTATCGTCTCGCACCACCTGCCTCACAGGCGCCAAGCCGCAGCAGCGCAGCATCCTGTGCACGCACAGTACGTTGGGGCTCCACCAGTTCCACCGCCCCTCATTTGCCGGGTCGCCAGGCCAGAAGCGAGCAGCCGGCAGACTCTCGCCAAGGCCTTCCCAGCTTCCCACAATATGGCTCTCGAGCACCATGCGGCCACCGGGCGCGAGCAAAGCGGCTGCGCGTTCCAGTCCCAGCACCGGGTCCCTCAAATGGTAAATCAGACCGATGCACAGCACTATGTCAAACGCGCCAAGCTTCTGCGGTGTCAGCTCCTCGACAGCGAGGTCAAGAAACTCGACTCGCGACCCCAGGTATTCGTGCGCGAGCCGAAAGCGGCGGCAGACGCCGGGCTCCCAATCCACGGCCGCCACCCGGCCAGCACCCCTCTGCTCGGCCCAGAACGAGAAATATCCCTCCGCGCAGCCTATATCTATGACAGACCTGCCCGCGATGTCTTCGGGCATAACATCCCACACGCACCGCGACCTGATCACATCAAGGCTTTTCTCTCCGCGCACAATGCGGCCATCGCCCAGATCAATGCTGAGCCACCACAAAGGCTCATGTCGCATCGCCTCCCAGAGTTCCCGTCTGCGCCGCGGTGTTGGCTGCACGCGAAGCTCCTGTGGGGTCGAGCCGCGCCGCAAGTCAGATGGCGGTGTCTCCCTTATCCTCGCCGCGGGCAGCCTCTTCAGCCTCGCTGGCTGATATAGGGCCGATGTCGCCAGGCGCACCCCTGCCTATCGCACGAAGAAGCGCGTCTTCCTCGTGCTCCTCCCTGGGCAGAGGAAGAAGCGGCGGCTCCTCTGCGGGGCCTTCAATTTGCAGCTCTCGATATTGCTGCATGCCGGTTCCCGCCGGGATGAGCCTGCCGATTATCACGTTTTCCTTGAGGCCGATCAGGTGGTCAATCTTGCCCTTTATGGCCGCCTCCGTGAGAACCTTCGTTGTCTTCTGGAAGCTCGCCGCTGACAGGAAGCTCTCTGTGCTCAGGGAGGCTTCCGTTATGCCCAGCAGGACAGGCTCGGCCGTCGCTTCCTGTCCTCCCTGCTCAGCGATTCGCCGGTTCGTGTCCTCGAACTTGCCCCTGTCAACCATCTGTCCGAGCAGGCACTCCGTGTCGCCGGGCTCTATTATGCGGCGCTTCTTCAGCATCTGCCGGATGATCACCTCGAGGTGCTTGTCGTTTATGTCAACCCCTTGCGACTTATAGACCTTCTGAATCTCGCGCAGCAGGTATTCCTGCGCGCCGCCGAGACCTCTCATCTTCAGAACTTTCTGGGGATCGAGCGGACCTTCGGTTAGGCGGTCGCCCTGCTTCAGGACATCGCCGGGTTTGACCTCCAGGTAACCACGATAAGGCACCATATACTTGCGCGCTATCTTCACCTTCTTCACGCCGGCGTCTCTGAGGCGTTCCCGCACCTGGGGGGTTATCTCCTTGTCCGCCTCGGCGAGCACGGTGTTCTTCTTGGGATGGCGGACCGTCTCTGAGGTGACTTGGCCGATGACACCGTCGTCTTCAATGTCTTGCTCCGCGTGGATGATCAGGGTCTTGACACCCCTTGTCTCGATGTCGTGCACGACGCCGTCCACCTCTGTCACAATCGCCTCGCCCTTGGGTCTTCGAGCCTCGAAAAGTTCCACAACGCGCAAGAGACCCTTCACCTGCTCCTCCAGCACCTTGAGCATCTGCTGGACCTTCCTGGTCCGCTCGCGCTCGGCCATTTCCTCCTCGAAAGCCACGAGGCCGCGCCGGATGTCCTCGTGAATCTCGCGCAGCGTCTCCTGTCTCTTCTTCTTCACCTCGGCCACCTGCGTGAGGTACTGGGCCGCTACGCCGCCAGTGTGGAAGGTCCGCATGGTGAGCTGGGTTCCTGGCTCGCCGATGGATTGAGCGCCGATGATGCCCACGGCCTCGCCAACTTCGACAATTCTGCCCGAAGAGAGGTCGCGGCCGTAGCACAGGGCGCAGATGCCCTGCCGCATCGCACATGTCAACGGCGACCTGATTGTGACCTGGCCCCTGGCCAATCCTCCTGCCCCATCCAGCTTGCGCGCCAGCGACATGAGCTTCGAGTGAGCGTCGGGCGCGACGGCCGTTCGCGCCTCCACGAGGACCTTGCCCGTGAATGGGTCGGCTATGGTCTGAAGCGCTGGGGCGCCAGGTTTGACGGCCCGCACCTTGCTCAGGAAGTCGAGACACTCTCGCGACACGCGCTCTATTGTTTCCAGGGGGCTGGGCACTTCGGTGCTGGACACGCGCGCGTCACACTCCTCGCATTCATACAGCCGCAGGAAGGGGATAGAGCAGCCGGGGCAAAGCCCCTCCTCCAGCATCCTGCCCCTATCGGCCAGTTGTTCGACCACTTCGTCGGACGGCTCCTTGGCATCTTCATCTTCCGAGAGCTCGAATATGGCGCCGGCCTGGGTCACAAGCTCGTCCTGCGTGAGCTCCATGCCGCACGACTCGCATCGCCACAGCTTATACATCTTGCCCTCGCAGGCCGGGCACGGGGGAGGCGTCGCTCGGCCTATCTCCTCTCCGGCGCGAAGGATCAGCTTGCCGCTGCGCGGCTCAACGATGTCGGTGGCGGCGACCCGGCCTTCAATGCGCTCCGAGAGAGCCTCTATCTCCTCTGTCCCCTCGCGGATTGCCTCGACCGTTATGCCGCTCGTCGTGCCGCAGTCTTGCTCGCGCACGATGACATCCTGCGCCACATCCACGAGGCGCCGCGTGAGGTAGCCGGCGTCGGCGGTGCGCAGGGCCGTATCAGCCAGCCCCTTCCTGGCCCCGTGGGTGGACACGAAATACTCAAGCACCGACAGCCCCTCGTGGAAGTTCGACTTGACGGGCAGGTCCTCGATGAATTTTCCGAAGGGGTCGGTCATCAGCCCGCGCATGCCGCACAACTGGGTGACCTGGCGGATGGTTCCGCGCGCCCCGGAGTTGGCCATCATGAATATTGGGTTGAAGGGGTCAATGTGCTCCATAATGGCGGCGCCCATCTGTTCGGTCGCCTGAGTCCACAGGCGGAATATCTGGTCCTCTCGCTCGCCTGTGCTTATCAGGCCTTCATCGTAGCTTTGGTTGACGCCGGTCACCGCCTGCTCTGTCTCGGCCAATATTTGCTCTCGCCTGGCTTCCGGGATGTCCATGTCTGTAATAGAGATGGTCAGCCCCGAGATAGTGGCGTATCGGAATCCAAGCTCCTTGAGGTCGTCCAGGAGGCGCACGGCTCTGCTCAGGCCGTAGTGCTCGTGGCATTCGCTCACAAGCCTCCCCATCTCCTTGTGGGTGATGACGCGGTCGTAGAACTGGAGCATGGGAGGGAGTATCTGGTTAAAGACGACTCGGCCCGGGGTGGTGGTGATGAGCTGGCCGTTCCACCGAACCCGTATCTCTTCCTGGAGGTGGACAGCCCCGTGTTCATGACCCATGACCACCTCGTCAGGTGAGGAGAACGTGCGAACCTGCTTCTGCGGCTCGGACCTCTTCTGGGTCAGGTAATACAAGCCCAGGACCATGTCCCTGGTGGGTGTGACCAGAGGCTTGCCGTGAGCTGGCGAGAAGATGTTTTCAGAGGAGAGCATGAGGATGCGGGCCTCGGCTTGGGCTGCGGCCGACAGAGGCACATGGGCTGCCATCTGGTCGCCGTCGAAGTCGGCGTTGAAAGGATAGCAGACCAGCGGGTGAATCTGGATGGCTTTACCCTCGACAAGGACAGGCTCGAAAGCCTGAATGCCGAGGCGGTGAAGAGTGGGCGCCCGGTTGAGCATGACCGGGTGGTCGGAAATGACCTCTTCGAGCGCCTCCCATACTCCTTCATGCTGCCGGTCAACCATCTTCTTCGCGTGCTTGACATTCGTGGACAGGCCCTTCTCCACCAGGCGCTTCATGACGAAGGGCTTGAACAGCTCGAGCGCCATCTCCCTGGGAATCCCGCACTGGTTCAGTTTCAGGTGGGGGCCGACCACGATTACGGACCGGCCGGAATAGTCCACTCGCTTTCCGAGAAGGTTCTTGCGGAAGCGTCCCTCCTTCCCCTTGAGCATGTCGGACAGGGATTTGAGGGGCCGGTTGTTGGAGCCGGTCACGGGTCGCGCTCTGCGGCCGTTGTCTATGAGGGCGTCAACAGCCTCTTGCAGCAAGCGCTTCTCATGGTTCACTATGGATTCTGGAGCGTTGAGCTCCTTTATTTTCTTCAGCCTGTTGTTGCGGTTTATGATGCGCCGGTAGAGGTCGTTCAGGTCGCTGGTGGCGAACCTGCCGCCGTCCAACTGGACCATCGGCCGAAGCTCGGGCGGTATGATAGGGACCACGTCCCATACCATCCACTCCGGCCGGTTCCTGGACTTTCTGAAAGACTCCACCACATCGAGCCGCTTGATGCTCCTGGCGCGCCTGGGCCCCGTCGTTTCCTTTATCTCCTGTCTGAGCTCGCGGGCCATCTCTTCGAGGTCTATCTCAGCCAGGAGCTCGGCTATCGCCTCGGCCCCAAGGCCAGCCTTGAACAGGGGCCGCGCGGGCGCCTTACCGCTCGCCTTGAGAAGGTCTGCCACGGAGCGCAGGGCCTGGTGCTCGCTTTCCGAGAGCAACTGCCTCTTGGTCAATCCGCCTTCGCCGTCCAGCTTGGCTCCCAGCAGCAGGCGCAGCCCTGCATCGAGGGCAGCCTGCTTTTCCTCCACAGTCTTCTGCTCCTGCTTGACTCTCTCTTCCAGCGCCTTGGCGACTTCCGCCGAGTCCTTTTGCTGCCTTGCTCGCTCCCTGAGGGAGGCCAGGAGCTCTTCTTTTTCCTGATCCAGTTGAAGCTTCTCCTCCTCCACAAGGCGCTTGAGCTGCTCCGCTCGCTTCTTGACTTCTTCGTGGCCGACCTCGGTCACTATGTAGCGGGCGAAATAAACGACATTCTCCAGAGGCCTTGGGGAGATGTCGAGCAGAAGGCTCACGGGGCTGGGAACGCTCTTCAGATACCATATGTGCATGACGGGCGCTGCCAGCTCGATGTGGCCCATATGCTCCCGCCGCACATTGCTCCTGGTGACCTCAACGCCGCAGCGGTCGCAAGTTATGCCCCTGAACTTGATCTTGCGATACTTTCCGCAGTGGCACTCCCAGTCGCGTGTGGGGCCGAAGATGCGCTCACAGAAAAGCCCGTCAGGCTCGGGCTTGAAGGTGCGGTAGTTTATGGTCTCCGGCTTCTTCACCTCGCCCCGAGACCATTTCCTCACCTCTTCGGGGGAGGCTATACCAATTCTTATCTGGTCGAACGCTGTTGTATCAACCATCTTGTCTCCTCGCCGTCTGCCTTCCCATTGGCTGGGTCGCTATTCCGACTTCTCCTCGACCCCCTCTCCTTTCAACTCCACAGACACTGACAGGCCCAGGCTCTGCAGCTCCTTCATCAGTATCTTGAAGGACTCAGGAATTCCGGGCTCCAGGATGTTCTCACCTTTCACGATGGACTCGTAGGTCTTCACGCGGCCCAGGACATCATCGGATTTGATGGTGAGTATCTCCTGGAGGGTATGGGCGGCGCCGTAGGCCTCCAGCGCCCATACCTCCATCTCACCGAAGCGCTGACCGCCGAACTGGGCCTTGCCGCCGAGAGGCTGCTGCGTGACGAGAGAATAAGGGCCCGTTGACCGTGCGTGGATCTTGTCATCCGCCAGGTGAGACAGCTTCATCACATAGACGTAACCCACCGTGACGGGCTTGGCAAAGGGTTCTCCGGTTCTACCGTCCAGAAGTTCGCACTTGCCCGTGTTCTCATCGAATCCGACCCTGTCGTTTACGCGGGCCAGAATCGTATCGGCCAGGCAGTCTGCCTTCTGCGCAGCGCCCTCAATACTGTCCCACTCCCGGGCGCGAACCCCGATCCTCTCCGAAAGCCTGTCCAGCTCCTCAGGCATTTCGGCCAGGCTCTGCTTCAACGCCGCCAGCGCTACCTTGTAGTCAGGCGCGTTTCGCAGGCCCGGAAGATCCAGTTTCATCCAGTCCTTCACATAATGGTCCAGCTTCTCTTTGCGCAGCCGGTCAATCGTGCCGGCCAGCCGCTCCAATATCTCAGCCTCACGTGCCCCCTCGAATATGGGCATCTGGAACAGGACTCCTTCATGATGAGCCACCAGGCCCAGATGCGTCTCGAGCACCTGGCCTATATTCATTCGAGAGGGCACGCCAAGCGGGTTCAGGACGATGTCCACCGGCGTGCCGTCAGGCAGGAAAGGCATCTCATACTCGGGCAAAATCTTCGCTATGACGCCCTTGTTCCCGTGGCGGCCCGCCACCTTGTCGCCGTCGGTCAGCTTGCGCGATTGAGCGACATACGCCCGGACCATCTGATTCACGCCCGGACGAAGCTCGTCGCCAGGAACCTGCTGAAGTTCGCCGCCGCACCGGTCGCAGTATTGCCTGTGCTGGTCCTTGCTGAACATATACTCGCGCCCGCACTTCGAGCAGCGGGCCTTGAACCGCGAGAAGCGCACTATGCCCACCACCTTGCCCTTCTCGCCGTGAGGCACGCGCAGCGATGTGTCGCGCATCTCCGCTGCTTTTTCGCCGAATATGGCGCGCACGAGTTTCTCCTCGCTCGTGAGCTCCTCTTGCCCCTTGGGCGCGACCTTCCCAACAAGTATGTCTTCCGAGCGCACTTCTGCCCCGATGCGCACGATGCCATCCTCGTCCAGGTCTTTCAGAGCCTCGTCGCCCACATTTGGTATGTCGCGCGTTATCTCTTCGGGCCCCATCTTTGTCTCGCGACAGTCAGTCTCGTAGCTCTCGATGTGAATAGAGGTGTATATGTCTTCCTTCACAAGCCGGTCGCTGACCAGGATGGCATCCTCATAGTTCAGGCCTTCCCAGGGCATGAATGCGCACAGGATGTTGCGTCCCAGCGCCAGCTCACCCGCCTGCGTGCTGGGCCCATCGGCCAGTATGTCGCCCGCGTTCACGAAGTCGCCCGGTCGCGCCAGTGGCTTCTGGTGGATGCAGGTTCCAGCGTTTGACCGACGGAAGGTCAGCAGCGGATACCGGTCCAACTGTCCATCTGGCCGCCGCACTGTTATCTCCGTGGCTTCCACGCCCTCCACCCTACCTGATGACTTGGCCAGGACCACTGCCCCGGAGTCTCGGGCGGAAGCGCTCTCCAGGCCAGTCGAGACATAGGGCAGCTCGCTGCGCACAAGCGGCACCGCCTGCCGCTGCATGTTCGAGCCCATGAGGGCCCTGTTGGCGTCGTCATTCTCCAGGAAGGGAATGAGGCACGTCGCCACGCTCACAATCTGCCGCGGGGAGAGGTCGCAATAATCTACTTCCTCGGGCCTGACCTGGGGGAACTTGCTGCGGTAGCGAACAGTCACCATATCGGGCGGGATTCTGCCGCGCTCGTCCCTGGGCGTGTCGGCGGGCGCGATGCGATATTGATCCTCTTCGTCCGCAGTCAGGTAATCTATCTCGTCCGTCACTGCTCCTCTCTTCATCCGCCTGTAGGGAGTCTGTATGAATCCATACTCGTTCAGGCGAGCATAAACAGCCAGACAGCCTATGAGTCCGATGTTTGGCCCTTCAGGCGTCTCTATGGGGCATATTCTGCCATAGTGGGAGTAGTGCACATCGCGGACTTCGAGCTTGGCGCTCTGGCGGCTCAGACCCCCAGGGCCCAGAGCGCTCAGGCGCCTCTTGTGAGCGAGCTCGGCCAGTGGATTGGTCTGGTCCATGAACTGAGATAGCTGGCTGGAACCGAAGAAGCTCTTGATCGCTGCGGATATCGGCTTGGTGCTTATTACGGCCTGAGGCGTAACCTGCTCAGGATCCAGGCTGGTCATTCTTTCGCGGGCTATACGCTCCATGCGCAAGAACCCGATGCGGAACTGCGCCTCCAGGAGCTCCCCAACGCTGCGCACGCGCTTGTTCATCAGGTGGTCAATCTCGTCTGTGCCGGCTGTCTCGTCCCCCTCGCTGAGCCTCATCATGTAGTGCAGGATCGCCACGATGTCTTCCTTAGCAAGGGTTCGCACTGACTCCGGCAGATCGGTGCCCAGCTTTTTATTCATCTTGTAGCGGCCCACTCTGCCCAGATCATAGCGGCGCACATCCGCGAAGAGCATCCTGAGCCTCGCCCGGGCGATCTCGGGGGTCGCCGGGTCGCCTGGCCGCTCGCGCCGATAGATGTCGAGAAGAGCAGAATTTTCATCGGTGGTCGCATCCCGCTCCATCGTAGCGTCAATGAGCGGATTCAGAGCGGCAACTTCAACCTTCTTGAGATTGAGCGCCGCAAGAGCTTTCGCCGTCTCTCGATCAATCTTCGCCCCCGCTTGGGCCACGACTTCGCCCGTCTTCCTGTCAACGATGTCCTCCCAGAGACGCCGCCCCACGAGGTCCTCGGCCCTGGGCTCCGCCAGTTTCTCGGACGTGCCGAGCAGCCGAATGAGATCAGCATCCGTGGAACAGCGTACTTGCGCGCTCTCAGGGGTAAGGTTTATGGAGTCCAGAGCGCGCAGCAGGGTGGTAGCCGCGAACTTGTGGGCCTGTCCTATGCGCACCCACACCACATCGTTTGCATCGCTGTCCAGCTCAAGCCACGCTCCCTCGTTCGGAATCACCTGCGCCGAGTAGAGAATGCGCCCGCTGTAGTCCATCGTCTCCTTGAAATACGCTCCCGAGGAGCGCGCTAACTGGCTCACGACAGCCCTCTCAGCACCGTTCACCACGAAGGTGCCGTTGTCGGTCATCAGGGGAAGCTCGCCGAGAAATACCTCTGATTCTTTGTCTTCGCCAGTGCTCTCGTTGCGAAGGCGCACCGCCACCTTGAACGGAGCCTCGAAAGTAGCGTCGCGCTCGCGGCACTCATCTATGCCGTATTTGGGCTCTCCGATGTAATAGCTGTGAAAAGAGAGGGACAGGTTCTCCGTGTAGTCCTTTATGGGCGAGAAATAGTCGAAAAGCTCTTTGAGCCCGTGCTGGAGGAACCAGCGATAGGAATCGAGCTGAAGTTGTATGAGGTTTGGGAAAGGCGATGTGTCTCCCCTCGAACCGTGGGCTCGGATCCGCGGTCTTGCCTTGACGTTCTCGGCAGCGGACCTCGCATCGCCAGGTATCACCGCTCTCGGGCTTTCTGCCATCGTCAATTCACCTCTGAGACCAAAAGTGCGGAGAAGACTCTTTCACGCTCGGTCAGACCCGGCCTTGGAGCCCAGGCCGGCCGTCTCATCAGCATGTCCCACAGCCCCGCCGTTGCCGTGCAAGACAGCGCTCTAAAGCACTATGCCAGCCACCGCGGCCATAGAGTTCCAGCCGCCAACAGCGAGCAATCGGGGAGGAAATGGTCGGTAGTTTTCGTGCAGACGCACATTCGAAAGGGCAGACTCCGGTCCTTTCCAGGCTGCGCCGGCAAATCAAGTATTTTACCTGTAGCGCCAGATTCTGTCAAGAGCCGGTTTGCGTCAGCCAGCCACAAGGGCCCCCGCGCAAAGCCAGAGTATAAGCCTCATCGCCGGCGCCGCGCATTCGCCTGGCTGCCACCTGAAGCATGCGAAGGAAGGCGCTGCTTCTCACCTCAACTCCCTCACCCCCGCCATGAGCGACCGCTTCGGCCGGGCTGATCCTCATGCGTCGTTTTCCTCCGGCATGCCCCCGAGCCTGTCGAAGGGCCTGTCCTGAGCGCAGCCGAAGGGCGCGCCCCGGATTACTTTACCTCCACTGCCCCGCCGGCTGCTTCCAGCTTGGCCTTCAACTGCTGGGCCTCTTCCTTGGTCACGCCCTCCTTGACAACCTTGCCCGGAGGGGTACCTGAGGCCTCGACAAGGTCCTTGGCCTCTTTCAAACCGAGGTTCACGATCTCGCGGATCGCCTTGATCACCTGGATCTTCTTATCCCCGAAGCCCGTGAGGACAATATCAAATGCGGTCTTCTCCTCGGCCGCTTCAGCCACCGCAGCAGGGGCACCCTGCATCGCTGGCCCGGCTCCCATAACCGGGGCAGAAACCAGCTGGCTCACACCCCAGCGCTCCTGCATAGTCTTCACCAGATCATTGAGCTCAAGTACAGTCATTGACTCTATAGCCTTCAGGATTTCCTCTGCTGTCATGACCTCATCTCCTCGTAAGACAGATTCACCGGTTCACTTCTGGCAAATCCTAATTTCTCGAACACGCTGCGGGTGGCAACCGCCGGGAGGCACCTCAGGACGCCCCAGCAGTCTGGGCCGAAGCCTGGGCACCCGCCGCGGGGCCGCCTGATCCGCCAGCCGGCGGACGGGCGGAATGGGCCGAGAGCGTCGCCACGAAGCGGCCCAGCACGGCCTGCAAGCTCGACACGAGAAGCCCGGCTGGAGTCTGGCGGGCCACTAAGCCCACCAGCCGCGCCATAATCTCCTGGCGCGGGGGCAATGTCGCCAGCTCCAGCGCCTGCGCAGCCTCAATGGCTTTGCCTTCAATGTGCCCGCCCTTCAAGACGGGCAGCCGGTGCTCCCTTGCGAAGGCGCTCACAGCTTTCGCAGCCAGCACCACATCCTTGCCGCAGAATATGACAGCCGTCGGCCCCTCCAGCATCTGCTCAGGGATTGCAAGTGGCCCCTCGACTGCGCTCGGGGGCACCCTGAGCCTGTCGGAGGGTGGCCGCTCTGCCTGTACGTCGCCAGCCTGGCGGGCTGCGGCAAGCCGTTCAAGCGCGAGGCGCAGCAAGGCGTTCTTCACAACGGACATATCTGCCTGCGCCTCCCGCAGGCGTCGTCTCAGCTCGCCCATCTGGCGGACCTTGAGGCCCCGGTAGTCGGCCAGAAGAATGCCTTGGCTTCCCCGCAGTTTCTGCGAGAGTTCCTCAACCTCAGCTATCTTCCGCGCCCTGGTCGTGGAAACCCGCTGCCCGCCTCCAGCGCCCCCCGGGTCTGCCTGCGACGGCGTGCCGTGCGGCTCGGATGTTGGGATGCTCACAGAAATCTCACCTCTCCGCTAACTCGAGGGCCTGGGCCGGGTCAACTCGCACCGACGGCCCCATGGTGGGCGAAAGGGCGACGCGCGTGATGAACTGCCCTCGAACGGCAGCCGGCCTCGCTCTCGCCACCGCCCCAACAAAAATAGCCATGTTCTCCAACAGATGCTCGGGGGGAAAGGAAACCTTGCCGATGGCAGCGTGCACCACCGCCCCCTTGTCCATGCGAAACTCCATACGGCCTGATTTGAGGTCCCTCAACACCTTGCCGATGTCGTCTGATACGGTTCCGGACTTCGGGTTGGGCATGCGGGGGCCCAGCTTCTTGCCAAGTCTGCCCACCAGGCTCATGACATCCCGTGTGGCGACCAGAATATCGAAGTCCTTCCATCCCTCATCTATGCGCTGCACCAGGTCTTCAGCCCCAACCACGTCTGCTCCCGCTTGCTGCGCCTCCGCTGCTTTCTCTCCCCTGGCGACCGCAGCTACCCGTGGAACCTTGCCCGTGCCATGGGGAAGGGTCACTACGCCCCGCACCATCTGCTCGCCTTTTCGGGCATCCACGCTGATCTTGACTGCAATATCCACTGTCTCATCGAAGTGTGCGTTAGCCAGCTTCTTGATAGCCTCCACTGCCTCGGCAGGCGAAAGAAGCTTGGCCTTGTCGCTCTGTGTCACCAGCTCTCGATATCTCTTACCTCGACGCGCCATCATGCACTCCAGAATTATGACAGGATATACCGGGACGCTCCGACAGCCTCGCCGGGCAAACCCTCAGACCACCTGCAAACCCATGCTGCGCGCAGTTCCCTCGACGATGCGCATGGCAGCCTCGATGTCGTTTGCATTCAGGTCGCGCATCTTCAGCTCCGCAATCTCACGCACTTTCTCACGGCTCACCTGCGCCGGCGCATCACGACCAGGCGCAGCCTGCCCCTTCTCAATACCCGCAGCCTTCTTGAGAAGTTCCGAGGCAGGCGGAGTCTTCAGCACGAAGCTGAAGGAGCGGTCATCGTATATGGCGACCTCGACCGGCACTATGGAGCCGGCCTGGGACGCCGTGGCCTCATTATACTGCTTAACAAACGCCATGACATTTATTCCGTGCGGAGCGAGGGCAGGTCCCACCGGAGGGCCGGCCATAGCCTTCCCCGCAGGTATCTGGAGCTTGACAATTGCTTTCGTCTTCTTCGCCATTGAGCCCTACTCCAGGCGTTCGACATCGCCGAAGTCAAGTTCCACGGGGGTGTCGCGGCCGAAGATGGACACGAGCACGCGAAGTTTCTGTTTCGCCACATTCACCTCTTGAATCCGCCCGTGAAAGCCCTCGAATGGGCCAGCGGTGATGCGCACCGTCTGGTCCACCGACAATGCCACCCGAACTCGCTCCCCCTCTCCCTCGGCCGTGCCAAGAATTCGTCCCACCTCCTCCGGGCTCAGAGGCACCGGATGCCGTCCGGGCCCCACAAATCCGGTCACCCCCGGAGTGGTCCTGACCAGGTGACGCACCTGATCGTCGAGCTCCATCTCCATAATCACATACCCCGGGAAGATCTTATGCTTGCGGACCTGCTTCTTTCCGCGCCGGCCTCCCCGTATCTCCTCCTCGGTCAACACCAGGATCCGCCCCAGCTTATCCTCCAGATGCAAAGACCTCGCTCGGCGCTCCAGGGCCGCCTTCACCTTGTTCTCGTAACCTGTGAAGGTGTGAACAACATACCACTGCTTCTGCTCCAGACGCTCCAGGCCCGTCAGGTGCACAGCCCCTGCGGTATCTTCGGTGTCCATATCAGTCATCTCAACACACCTGTCAGTGCGGCGCGAAAAGGGGCTGGCTCAGAAATGACAAGAGCGTGTCAGCCAGGTAGATGAACAGCGAAACAACAATCACAGTAACCAGAACAACCAAGGTGAACCGACGCACCTCTAAGAAGGACGGCCAGCTCACTTTCTTGACCTCGGCCAACGAGTCAGCGAGATAGCGGCGCAGCCCAGAGAGAAAGACTCTCCTGGGTTTCGGCCCCGCCGCGCTTTCTCCGACTGTCTTGACTGCCATAGGCCCTAACTTCTCCCAGCTTTCGCGGTGATACCCGTTTCCCTGTGCTCTGTATGCTTGCGGCACCGGGGACAGTATTTCTTCAGCTTCAGGCGGTCCGGGTCGTTGCGCTTGTTCTTATAGCTCGTGTAGTTGCGGCTCTGGCAGACACTGCAAGCCCACCAGAAGCCTCTGTCGTATATCCTTCCTGCTCTTGGCATTTCCTCTCACGCTTCTACGCGGGAAACGACGCCCGCTCCCACTGTGAGCCCCCCCTCCCTTATCGCAAACCGCACCCCCTCCTCCATCGCTATCGGCTCTATCAGCTCTATGTTCAACGCCACACTGTCACCGGGCATCACCATCTCTACGCCTTCGACAAGCCCAACTACCCCAGTAACATCTGTCGTCCTGAAGTAAAACTGCGGACGATACCCGCTGAAAAATGGTGAGTGCCTCCCTCCCTCCTCCTTGCTCAATACATATACCTGACCCGTGAATTTCGTGTGCGGCGTTATCGTCCCAACTTTCGCCACTACTTGCCCCCTCTCCACCTGTTCCCTCTCTATCCCCCTCAATAGTAACCCGACATTGTCCCCCGCCGTCGCCTCGTCAAGGCTCTTCCTGAACATCTCTATGTCCGTAACCACTGTCCTCATCGGCTCCGGCCTCAGCCCCACTATCTCTACCTCCTCACCCCGATTCAGCTTGCCCCTCTCCACTCTGCCCGTCGCAACCGTCCCCCTCCCGCTTATGCTGAACACATCCTCCACGCTCATCAAGAACGGCCTGTCCACCTCCCTCACCGGCGTCGGGATGTAGTTGTCAACGCTGTCCAAAAGCTTCCATATCGCCCCGCACCATTCGCACTCCCTCCTGCCGCATCCGCACTCCAATACCTTCTGCGCGCTGCCAACTATTATCGGTATCGCATCTCCGGGAAATTCATACTTGCTCAACAGCTCCCTCAGCTCTATCTCGACGAGCTCTATCAGCTCCGCATCGTCCATCATGTCGGACTTGTTCAGGAACACCACCATCGCAGGCACACCAACCTGCCTCGCCAATAGTATGTGCTCCCTCGTCTGAGGCTTCGCCCCATCGGGCGCGCTCACCACAAGTATCGCACCATCCATCTGCGCAGCCCCCGTTATCATGTTCTTTATGTAGTCCGCATGACCAGGACAGTCCACATGCGCGTAGTGCCTCGCCTCTGTCTCGTATTCGGCGTGAAATATGTTTATCGTCAACCCCCTGGCCTTCTCCTCGGGAGCCGAGTCTATCCGCTCATAAGCAAGAAATTTGGCCAGAGGCGGGTCATGCTTCTCCAATACGAGCGTTATAGCGCTCGTGAGAGTTGTCTTGCCATGATCCACATGCCCAATCGTCCCTATGTTCACATGCGGCTTCGTTCTCTCAAATCTCGGCTTCCCCATCGTTGACCTCCATTCGGCGGAATCCGTTCTCCATCCACCGCACACAGACGCCCGTAAAGGGCTAGACTACACGACAATTCCCTGTAGCCTATGCCCTTGTGGCCGCCATGCGACAACGCCCATGAAGGACTATGCTACACGACAATTCCCCGTTCCTGGAGCCCACGCCGGGACTCGAACCCGGGACCTTGTCCTTACCAAGGACACGCTCTACCGCCTGAGCTACATGGGCTTTACGGCAAGGCCATCCCCGGCCCGCGGCCGCCACGCGGCCTGCGACCGAGGGCTCACACTCCAGCCTACTTATTTCCTACAGCCCCACCGCTCATCGGTTATGCCGCAGACAACCAAATCTTTGGTGGAGGGGGGAGGATTCGAACCCCCGAAGGCATTCGCCACCTGATTTACAGTCAGGCCCGTTTGGCCGCTCCGGAACCCCTCCGCTCTCCTGAGTTCCGACAAAATCGGGACGAACGATAAATCCACTCGTCCCTCGGGTCCGCCCTGCGCTTCGATGCGCCTGTGGCGCACTGATGCGCGTCCGGCGCATTAAAGTCCGGGGCCTTTCAGCCCCGGACCATACCAAAATACCACACGGCCAAACACAGTGTCAAGCTTCCCGCGACGCAAGTTTACCTGGGGCAGGACGCGAGGTCCTGCCCTACGGGATGCGTTCGCAGTCGCCGCAGAAGCCAGGGCTGCTCTTGACAGTACGTAGGCTCGGGCTGGCCGGGGGCCTCCGAGATCCCGCGCGCTATTTCGCTCCTGCACCATCCAGCACCCACCCCCCGCACTGCTCGTGGATAATCCAGGTTGGACGCTCTCGGAAGAGCCGGCACGACTGGCTTCGGGAACGCAAGTCCAGACCAATGGGCAATAGTCGTAATTGACGCTGAACAGATTATCTGGCTCGTAGAGGATTCGCCGCAGCGCCCCGTCAAGCAGCCGCCACAATGCTTCGAAGGCTTCTTCCGATTTTTCTCTTCGCCCGCTGAAGGGCATTATCAACCGACTTCACCCGCCTGCGAAGCTCGCCGGCTATCTCCTGGTAAGACTTGCCCTCGAGGTGGCTGCGAAGCACCGCCGACTCCAGCTCGCTCAGGTCACTATCTATATGGTGCCGCAGGTCATCTGAGAACTGCTGGTTTATGACCATCTCCTCGGGGTTGACGCTGTCAATGTCGAGGGTGTCCATAAGAGTGCGGTCTGACTCGGAGTCGAAGAGCGTCGCGTGGAGTGATACATAAGAATTGAGGGGTATGTGCTTCTGGCGGGTTGCCGCTTTTATCGCGGTGAATATCTGCCGACTTATACAGAGCTCCGCAAAGGCCCTGAATGGCAGCATCCTGTTTTTCTTGAAATCGCGAATGGCTTTGAAAAGCCCAATCATGCCCTCCTGGACGATATCGTCATGGTCGGCCCCGATGAGGAAATAGGACCTTGCCTTCCCCTCGACCATGTTCTTGTATTTCGTGAGCAGGTGCTCGGTGGCGAAGATGTCTCCCTGCTTGGCAAGACGCACCACCTGATGCTCGGAAAGGCTCTCGACAGTCTTGAGACTTGTCGGGGCCTCCGCACGAGAGGTGCCGTTGCCACCCCTTGCGTTCCTGCCCGGCCTCACATGATTTTGCCGGCCAGCGGCTTGGTTCAGCTTAGCCGGCTTGCCCTTGGCGGCAAACATAGGGACAGGCATTCCGAGGGCAGGCCTCTCCTGCCCAGAGATCGAGCGACGCTCAATTCTATCCGAGAATTGCAGCTTCAGTCAACCTCTGCCGCGCCAATCTCAGAAATTTTTTTTGCGGCGCCGCTGCCGGGCCCACCCTGACCTCAGCCGGAAGCGCTGGGTAATAGTCCCGAGAAACGACCTCCTGCTTGCCAGCGGACAACCTGGTCACAATCGCCGTTATGCCGGGAGCGCCTTTAATGTCCACCACACGCTGGCCGGGCGCAAGGGAGGGGTCAGGCGTTTCCTTGGGCTTTGCCCACCCTCCCGTCGCTATCCTAACCGATACCTTTACCGGGCTTGGCAGAGCCTTGCCGAGGGCGAATATGCGAAGGTACTGCCTGCCAACCCTCGCGCCCAGCACCACGGGCGCCTCGGAGGTGTTCTCGAATTCAAGGTCAAAGAGCCCATACCATACAGTCGCGTCCCGGCCCGCAGACACATAGCGCACCGGCCGAGAATGGTGGTAGCGCTTCAGAATCTTCGCGCCGGCCAGAAGAGCTGCATTGTAAAGCGTCGAGGACACCTGACACGCTCCTCCCCCAACTCCGGGAACGAGCCTGCCTCTCCTCAGGACGGGCGCCGTCCGGTAGCCTCGGTCCGGATTCCTCGGGCCTACGGCTCTGTTGTACGAGAAACTTTCTCCTGGCAGAAGAACTGTGCCGTCAATCGCGCTCGCAGCCAGCAATATATTATGCCTGCGTCCCCTTGAGCTGCCAGCCAGCGAAGTGTGGAAGTCGGCCACTAGATCAGTAACTTCGCTGAGCGCCTCACTTCGCACCCGCGCCGGGCGTGCCTCAAGGACCAAGCGAACAGAGCCTTTTCGCCCCGCGAGCACCCAAAGCCGGACGGCTCTGAGAGAGTCCGGGACTTTCAAAGAAATGCCATCCTGGTGGGGAACAATCCTCACTTTTTCTCCCTCAAGAACGGCCGTGGCGTTGCGGGGCTGTGGAGGCAGGGAGGATGAGATCGAGGCGAGGGTGCGGCGAGCGGCGGAAACATCGAGCCTCCATGGAAAGTGCATCTGCCGGCCTCTCAGCCTCAGAAGCGCTCGCTTGAGAACTCGCCGGGGCCAGCTTCCCTGTCGGCCGAGAGCATAGGCCCTGCTTGCAGCCAGTTCGGGCAGATAGCGCACTCCCAGCGCTGACAAAGTGGAATTCCATCTGCGCCCCGCGCCCTCAAGCAAAACAACCTCATCCCCCGGCGGGGCCGCGGCCTGCAATCTGCGCTGGGTCTCACGCGGGCTCAAGCCGCCGACATCGAGCCCTTCCACCCGAACGCCCGGAAAGATGACGCCCCTGTCGGCCAAAAGAACGTAACCCAGACACAGCAGAACAAGCAGGCAGAGCGGAAAGACGACTATGGGGCGTCTCAGCAGCCGGTTCAAAGCTTTCGCCATGTCGTTCCCTCGGGGTGATCTTCCAGCGCTATCCCGAGAGAGCGAAGGCGGGCTCTGATCTCGTCGGCGAGGTCGAACAGTTTCAAATCCCTAAGGCAGTGCCGCACATGGATGAGGATTTCAACGAGCCCGCCTGTTAGCTCAGACGGCTCCGCTTTTTCGCCCAGGCGAAGACCCAGACAATCCGTCAGTCGCTCCAATGTGTCCCGCGCCTGTTGAAGAACCTGCCTCGCGCTCTGCGAAGGCCTGAAATCAGCCGCCCCCGTCAGCCGATGTATTTCCCCAACGAAGTCGAAAATCGCCCCGAGCGCCCTGGGCGTATTGAAGTCATCGTCCATGGCATCGCGGAAAGCCTGCTCCACGACCGCAGTTGCATCTTCAAGACCCGCAAGGTCATCTCCGGACGAGGGCTCCTGCTCAGGCATGGCCAGCAGGCGATTTAGATGATGCCATGTTATCTCAAGTCTCTCCATGCCGCGCCGGGCGTGTTCCAGAGTTTCGGGCCCCAGGTCAATAGGGCTGCGGTAATGCGTGGACAGGACGAAGAAGCGGATCGCCGCCCGGCTCCAGCGCTTCAGCGCATCCCGGATGGTTATAAAATTGCCCAGCGACTTGCTCATCTTCTGGCCCTGAACCGTCACCCATCCGTTGTGAATCCAGCAGCGGACGAACGGCTTCCCGGTGGCTGCTTCCGACTGGGCTATCTCGTTCTCGTGGTGTGGAAATATGAGGTCCTGCCCGCCGCCGTGGATGTCTATCTGCTCGCCGAGATGCCGCATTGACATCGCCGAGCATTCGATATGCCAGCCCGGCCTCCCGGGCCCCCAGGGGCTCTCCCAGGTAGGCTCTCCAGGCTTTGCCGCCTTCCACAAGGCGAAATCAAGCGGGTCTTTCTTTCTCTCGTCGACCTCGACGCGCGCCCCGGCCAGCATATCGTCGAGGCTTCTGCCCGACAGCTTCCCGTATCCGGGCGCCTGCCGCACAGAGAGATAAACATCCCCGTTGACCCTGTACGCAACCCCCCGCGCGACCAATGTCTCCACCAGCTTCACGATGTCAGCTATGTGCTCCGTCGGGCGAGGATATAGGTCGGCGCGAAGGATTCCCAGCGCGTCCATGTCCTCAAAATAAGCCTGCACGAACTGCTCCACCATCTCGCGCCAGTCCGCGCCGCTCTCCCGCGCCCGCTGCAAGATATTGTCCTCTATGTCCGTGAAGTTCTGGACATGCTTCACCTCGTAGCCCAGAAACTCGAGATACCGCCTGATGACATCGAAGACGATGTAGGAGCGGGCATGGCCAACATGACAATAGTCGTAGGGATTTATGCCGCAGACATACATCTTCACCCGGCCGGGCTCAAGAGGGACGAACTCTTCCTTCTTCCGGGTCAGCGTATTGAAGATTCTCAGCATCGAGCGTTGTAGGGGCAACCGTTGTGGTTGCCCGGGCTCAGGGCAGGCGCGGAGGCCTGCCCCTACAGTTGGCGTGGTTCTACGCCGGAAGGGCCCTCTCTTTCTCCAATTCCTCCAACCGCGCCGAAAGCTCTTCTATGCGGCTGGAGAGCTGCTTCAGCCTGTCCTCCAATGGGTCAGGCAGCTTGTCGTGGGCCAGCGGCTCGACTCTCCTGCCGTCCTGGACTATCACCCTTGCAGGCACGCCTACAGCCGTCGAATTGGGCGGTACCGATCTCAGCACGACCGCCCCGCTGCCTATCATCGAGTTGTCGCCAATCGTGATATTTCCGAGGACCTTCGCCCCCGCGCCCACGGTCACATTGCTGCCGACTGTCGGGTGCCTCTTGCCTTTCTCCTTGCCCGTGCCGCCAAGCGTCACGCCCTGGAAAAGCGTAACATTGTCGCCCACCACCGAGGTTTCCCCTATGACAACGCCCATGCCGTGGTCAATGAAAACGCCCTGGCCGATGCGCGCCGCCGGATGTATCTCTATGCCGGTCACAAGCCTGGCAACCTGCGAGAGCCAGCGCGCCGCCAGATGAAGCCGCCTCTGCCAAAGCCAGTGCGCCGCGCGGTGAAAAACCAGCGCGTGCAGACCCGGGTAGCAAAGAAGTATCTCGAGCGTGCTTCGAGCGGCCGGATCGCGCTCAAAAGCCGCCTGTATATCCCTGCGTATGGCCCTGAACAATAGCCGCCTCCGGGGGCCGTCCACTCAACTCCGGCAGGCGCCCTTCGTGCGGCGAGTATATCCGGCTTGCTGCGGCAGTGTCAACCTGGAAGATGTAGGGGCGTTCAATTGAACGCCCCTACCGGTCTCAATCCCTCGTGAGGCGGATCCCTTCGACCTCGCTCAGGGCAAGCCTCGGTTCTGACCGACCCGTGGGGGCGTATGGCTATACGCCCCTACCGGCGTTTGAATCGCCTATGGAGCGGGCTTGACCGGGCGCTCCGTCGCCGCGCACATGCCCCTCATCCGCTGAGCGGCGACGGCCGTTCAGCGCGAGCCGGAGAATAGGTCCTCGGCCATCACTGGGTGTGACACCACACCTGCCTAATGTGCTCCCGCGTCACTGCGGGGCCGCCCGCATGGCATCGTAAGTGTTCGATCCGCGGCGGAAGCTGGGGCGCACCGGAGGCGTGTTTGTGCGCTGTTTGCTCGGGTTTGCTCCGTGTCGCTACTGCACGAGCTGCTGGAAGTTCAATCCGGAGAGGACTCCACCAACGCACCCAACCAGCAGGGTGGTGTGAACAGCGCTGCTGACAGATTTGAACCCTCGCATCAGCTTGCTGCGCACTTTGATGGCTCGACCAATGGCGTTCTCGGTGGCGTTGTTGGTCGTTGGAACTGTGTAGTCGCGGGCAACAGGGCGGGCCAGATCGTCCAGCCCCTTGTCCTTGCGTTGATAGCAGGTGAGCCGATGCCAGTTCTCTGTGATATCCAGGGTGAGCATTCTCATGGCGTAGGCGGGAGTTTGCTGCTCCCCCTGCTTCGGGGGCGGCGCTTTGGAGAAGTGGCCGTGCAGCCACCGAATGGTCCTGACGGCTGGCTGGTCGAGCTGCTTCAGCGCTTCCCGAATCAGGTCTTTCTCCTCCTGGTAGCCCTGGATTTTCTTCAGCCGGCGCGCGACAGCTTTGCGCCAGTGCGCAAGACACAACTGGTGTTCCAGCCCCATGGCTTGCGCAGCGGCTTTGTACGACTCCAGTTCGTCGGAGACCATCACCTCGCAGCCGAAGTGCGCCAGAAGCCCGCTCAGCCAGCGCTCCATCTCACCCGCCTCCCGGCTGGCCAGCACCTCCAGCCCCACGAGCTCTCCAGAGCGGGGATCGGTGACGAAGCCGAGAGTGATTCCCTCCCCCTTCACCTTCAGTCCAGTCTCATCCACCCCCAGCACAGGGCGTCGTCCCGATGGCCTCCAGGAGCGCAAGACCTGCTCCCCCAGCTCCTGCACGTTTGCCCAAATAGTGCTTTTCACCACGCCACAGTCGAACATGACCAGCACCACGCTCGCCTTGTCATAGCTCAAGCCCAGAGCATACAGAAACGCAGATAATACCTGGAGGCGCCGGCTCTGCTGCTGTTGGGGCACTACCCCGGGAGGATGAACGCGCACCAGTTTCCGACAGTCATGGCAGCGGAAGCGCACCACCTGCACCTCTTGCAGTTTGGGGTCAATCACCCGGCGACGCAGGATGCTGTGCCGATACATACGCCTTCCACCACAGCGCGGGCAGCTCTCGGGACGTTGCTGCGTGCTGTGCTGTGTCTGCGGTAGCTTCCAAACGGTCGTCATCTGTGTCTCCTGGGTTGGTGCTGCTTGTCCAATCCTCCCTCCCCGCCAAAACTCCTCCTTTTGGCAAACAGTTACATGGCATCGCACGGCTTGACGCTGACTGGTCCTTGAGTCATAATGTCATTGAGTCTTCAACAGGAGGCACGCAATGGCGGACAAGCACATGGGAGTGGCGGAGGTCAAGAGACACTTTGCCGACGTCGTTGGCGAGGTGGTGCACGCCAGGCGCCGGATCATTGTGGAGCGCAGGGGGCGCCCCGTGGTTGCCATCGTCCCTCTGGAGGGCGACGCGGAAGCGCTCTCTCCGGGCGAACGGCTCGCGAGCGCAATCGGGTGCGGCGGCCCGGATGGAGAAGCTTTCCGCGAGATGATGGGCCATGTGGTCTCGAGACGGCGCCGCCGTCTTCCGCGACCGGTGGCGGAGCAGAGGAAGTGATTCTGGATACCGATGTCCTCAGCGCCATCGTGTCGCCGCACTGCCCACCGAGAGTGGCGCGAGAACTGGAGCGCGCTGAGGGTCCCATCTACACCACCGCCATCAACTGGGCCGAGATCTGCTACGGCCTGGCCCGCCACCCCGCTGGCGAGCGGCTGCGGGAACGCTATCGGAAGCTCTTGCTTCCGGCAATCCATATCCTCGACTTCGACTCTCCCTGCGCGGAGGTCTATGGGGAACTGCGCGCCCGGCTGGAATCACGCGGTCAACGCCTTGCCGAGGCAGACCTGATGATTGCCGCTATTGCCTTGCGACACGACCTGACGCTCGTTTCCGGAAACACGCAGCATTTTCGGCGCGTCCCCGGCCTCCGGCTCGCCAACTGGCTGACCGAGCAAGCCGGCTGACAGGGTCCGAGCGTGGCCCTTGCGGACGCTGCTCTCGGCGAGGGCCTCCAGCGAAATGTGCCTTACAGGTAGGTAGCCGTCAATGGCTCGCTTGTCGTCCTTGGGCGTCTTCCTGCATTTGGCTTGCGACAAGATCTGGTCCCCGCATCAGGCCTCGCCGGGCAGTCCGCGCTGCTTTGCGATCTGCTGGAGCCGCTGGATGTGTGGCTCAATCTGCTGTGTGGTCGGCGGCTGCCAGCCCACTTCTGTATGGTGCGCGGGGTCGGAGAATCTCACTGTATCCTGAAGCCTTTGATGCTCCGCTGGCGTCGTTCCCGGTAGTCCTCGAAAGACTTTCAGAAGCCGGGGTGCGGTCGCGTCCGAGTACTCCGGGCCTAGCGGGGTGCCAGTCTCGACCAGGTAGAGCTCGCGGATCAGACGCTCTGTTACGACCCGCAGTCGATCGACGGCAAGCTCCCTGTGCTGCTCGTTCCCACAGGCGAGTTGGCGGAGATCCTTGAATTCGCGCTTGAGCGGTACGTGCGGCCGAACCACGGGCCCCGTCTGTCGGTAGTCCTCAATGCGATAGTAGAGAAGCTTCCGCGCAGAGTTCGTCTCGCGGACGCGATCTGTGATTGACTGAAGATGAGAGAACAGAAACACTTGACGCCGGTGCGTGTCGAGGAGCCTTGGCATGACGTTGATGATGAAGCTCTCGCAGTGGTCTTCGTCCATGGACTGCACGGGGTCATCAATTACTACAAAGCCGAAAGGCGAGGTCGGGCAAGTTGCCCTCATCAGATGGACGCTTAGCCCGAGGCAGTTCAGCTGGGAAGTGCTCAAGCACGCCGCCGCGGCGATACGCACTCCAAACGATTCGGCGTGCAACTTGATGGCATCGGTCGCCGGCTCCATCTCCGCGAAGGTGACGCTCGCACCTGGGTACATGAGGTCGAACCACTCTTTTGCCTCCCGCCCGCGCGTGCTCATGAGTTCTGCTTGCTTTTTCTGAATGAACTCCTCGACGGCGCGGACCTCCTCGAGCGTGTCGGCAAGGAGCTTCTCATAGGCGGCCACAGCCACCATGTCCCGCCAGCCGTCATGTGCTGCGATCAGCGCATCGACTTTCCTCACAGCGTCCTGAGAAGATACGGACTGTTGCAGGAGTGCCTCCAGCCGTTGGAAGGCGACGGCATAGTTTGACGCTGCATTCCGGGCAAGCTCCAGGTGGCTCGCGACTTGTTCTCCAAGTGTGTCTGCAATTCTGCGCGCTTCTTCAGCCCCTTCCTTCTTTTGTGCCTGTCCGGGCAATCCCGGGACTGACGTCTTTAGCGATTCCAGCGAGGTATTGACGCCGGCCTTTGTTTGGGATGCGACGTCATGAGCAGCAAGGAAGCCCTTCAGCACGCCAGGATATCCCTGGAGCAGCGCTTCCAAGCGCACGCGCGCCTGCGCGTCCAGGAAGGCGGGGAACAACGCCTGGGTAGCCCTGCGCAGACTCTCGATCCACTCTGCCGCGCTCCGTGCTTCTGACTTCAGCGCCTCTAGCGCTTCTGAGTAGTCCTTGTTCTGGCGGATGCGCTCCTCGAGTTCCTCTCGCTTCTCAGCCGTGAGAGTGTCGGCTTCACACATCGGGCATTTCTCGGGCCGCGCTGCGTCCACGAGGCCTAAGCCCGCCTGCCAGAAGCGCAGGAGTTCCATTGCGTAGGTGGACGCCGCAACACCCAGGAAGTTTCCGACGAGGTTGCGCAGAGGCTCGGCCGTTTCACCAGATCGCGTCTTGCTCTTGTCGAGCTGATCGAGATTAGCCTGCAGGACATAGGGCGGCCGGATACAGGCGTCGTCGAAAACGCTCGCCGCAGCACGGTCCCTGAGATCGCCTAGCCCCTGCCGTACGCTTTCCCAGTCGCCTTCTTTCCAGCCCAGAGCCGAAAGACTCGCCTGCAGGAGGTCCCTCTCATCGGCGGCCGGGTTGAATTGGTTTGATGACCAGCCTTGGTGCAACGCGGCAAGGTCTGCGTTCTGAGCAAGCTTCGCCAGCAGTCCCCTGAACGATGAAAGTGAAACCGAGACAGTGGGGGGTGGAGAGTTCCTCAGCGCAATGCGAGCCCGGTCAAGAACAGTCTTGAACTCGACGAGGGGATCCAAACCCAGCGCAGCGCTGATCGCGTTTCGCCGGTCAATTGGCCGTGTATGGATGAAGTCCTGCAGCCCGTGTTGAACGATGATAGGATAGAATGCTTCATCCGGCAGGACACCGATAGAATCGAGGCCTGCGAGACTGCCGTCTACGTACGTTTCGGAAGTGTCGTCAGCCTGGCGCGAGTCAAACACCAACCGCCGCTCTATCAGGTGTTCGCTGCCGTCGCGAAGCCGAACATAGGCTGCCACGCTCGTCGGTGTGCTCGCTGGCGCGTGCGCGTTGCGGTAAGACCCTTTGTACTCCTCCTTGCTATACTTGTCTCCCCTCGCCCTACGCTTGGTGGACCCGAAGAACAACCACTCCATCGCTTCGGCGAGACTCGTCTTCGCAAAGGCGTTCGGCCCATAGAGCAGCACAAGATCTGAGTCAGTATCCATCCAGTCGCTGTTGCCGAACCCGCGAAAGTAGATGGGTTTAACCCTTAGCAGCCTCATTCAGCCTCTCCGCGAGCACCTGCTCCAGTTCGTTCTCGAGCTGCTCCATCTGCGCGTCCTGTTCGGCTCCCAGATGTTGATCGAACACCCTGGCAAGCCTTCTTGCGAGCGGACGCTTTGTCTGGTCGGCGAACTCTCTGAGAAGGAGGTCCTCTATCATGAGTCACCGCCTGCCCCGCGTTGCCTACCCGCCACCAGGTCGATCTGCCCTGCAGGGAGCTGATAGTAGCCCGCGTCGGCCACTTCCTTGACCGCATGTTCCAATGGGCGCGCGGGGTCTCCCACAATAGCTCGCGTCGCTGCTTCGGCCTTCGGGTCCCAGACCACGTACAGCGAGTAGCCGGGGCCGACTTGGCGGGCCTTGAGCCATCTTCTTGCCGCAGGTCGGAGCGGCGCCCGGCACCAGGCAGAGCCAGCGGAGGCGGGAAGCGCGAGCGACGCTTCGGGCGCGAACGCGAAGCGATAACGGAAAACCGGAAGAGCCCCCAGGAGTTGCGTCACGGCCAACCTCAGCGAGCTTGGCTAATAGTATGGCAAGAAAGCTGCGCCGTCAAGCGAGAGCAGCGCCGCACAGCCGGGGCGGCTGTGCCACACCGTCACTTCAGCTCATTCGCACAATCCGAGAGACTCAGCGCCTCACGGCTCGACAAGCACGATGTTTCCGAACCGGGAGGGGTCTTTGAGGCCGGCGACGCCGGGGGCCCAGGAGAGGCAGCCCTTCCACTGGCCCTCATCGTAGTCAACGGCGGCGAAGTTGAAGCCGATCCTGCGGCCAGGCAGAGCTTGGAAGGGCGCCAGCTCGGCCCATTCGATGCTCACCTCGAAAGTGAGCTTCACTGGCGGCACGGATTTTCCCTTATCGCGCCGATGTTCCTTGGAGACAGCGGCCCTCGCGCCGGCTACAGGCCCGGCTTTCTCTTTTGGGTGCCACCGCCACACGACCGGCGCGCCTGACCTTCGGTGGACAATCACGAGCTCCTGGTCGTCCTCGCCATATCCAGTGGAGCCGTCGTTGAGTGGATCAAAGGCCAGAACGACCGCGTCGCCCATCCAGGCTTTCGAACCCGAGGGAGGCGGCTCGAGGTCGTCGTCATAGAACTCGGCCAGCAGGTAGAGATTCTCAGGACTCCAGAGAGCCCGAACCCGCAAAGCCAGATCAGCCGGTCCGCCGTATGACTCTTTTCCGCCCGGGGCGGCGTGCCATTGCTCGCTCGAGGTGAGCGCAATCGCCCGAACGTCGCGCCACTCTTCGGCCAAACCGTCAATGGAAATGGGCGTCTCCGCCTTCTCGCAGATGTAGTTGAGGGGAACCGCGCGATGCGCCTGTGTTCCCTCGCGAGCGAGGCAGAAGAAGAGAAACCCCGCCCCCGCGCAGACTACCATTGACCCTCGCACAGACAGCGGAACACCCTCTCCTTTTAATATCCTCCCCCTTGATGGGGGAGGTTGGGTGGGGGTGACAGAAAACCACCCTCCCCTTCATCCCCTCCCATCAAGGGAGGGGAAGGTTAGTCTTGCGGCTACGCGAAGCTCAACAGACGACACAGGCGCATCGCCGCTCGGCTGCGCTCGGGACAGGTCCTCAGCGCGCGTGTTCGAGAACGACTATTTCGGTCTGCTTCGGCAGAGTGTCGGCGCTGAATTCGACCTCGGCGCTCGCCACTCGCCGCACGCGCTCCTTTCCAGCCAGAAAATTGTCAACAGGCGCGATGGGAAAGTTTACTTTCGGCGTCTTGTAGTGCATTGGCACTATGACCTTCGGATTCAGGCTCGCAGCCACGGCCGTGGCAGTCGAGGCGTCAATGGTGAAGTGCCCCCCGACCGGCGCCATAAGAACATCAACCTGACCTATCTCCTGGATCTGCTGCTGGTCGAGAGGGTGGCCCAGATCGCCCAGGTGACACAGCCTTACCCCATCAACCGCGAAGCGCCATATGGTGTTGCGGCCTCTCTCGGCCCCGCCGCTTGCGTCGTGATATGTCGCCACGCCCTTGAACTCGATGCCCTTGGCAGCCTTCGCCCCGGCGCCTCGAATGACCTGCGGAGACCCCTCGACG
>Ga0315280_10000853_pt1 | contig 55019 bp, 49 predicted proteins | sample YL17G06_40_MG_FD_203697 | JGI IMG/M metagenome (GOLD analysis project Ga0315280, IMG submission 203697) | Sediment microbial communities from Yellowstone Lake, YNP, Wyoming, USA - YL17G06_40 | ecosystem: Environmental > Aquatic > Freshwater > Lake > Sediment | place: USA: Wyoming | collected... | reverse complement strand
TGGGCCTCGCTGAAGAGCCAGAGGTAGCCGATGTGGGCGAGCTTCAGGTCGTAGCCCATCTCGCTCTGGACGTGATCGAACCATTCGATGGTCGAGTCCGCCAGGAGAAAGTTGGTCTCCGAAGCGAAGACGTTCCTGAAGGCCCCCTCGCTCTTGGCCGTGTTTCCCTGCCCAGGCCCTCCATACTTATCGATGACGACGATACGCTTCTTAGGATATCGGGACTTGAGGTGATATGCAGAGCTGAACCCAAATATGCCTGCACCAACGACGAGTATGTCACAGTCCATGCAGATCAACAATTAGGCAAGCTCAGACTTCTTAAAATTAACGAGATTAAACAACTATTAGCTAATGCAAAGAACTAAAGCACTGTTTATAAAAGATGGTATCCTTTGAATTACTGAAATATAAGTATAATCCATGTTCATATCAATTATTCGACATGTCTAGATAAATGCAAGTATAGGTTATAAATGAAACTATAAAAATAGTGTCTTGAAAAGATATCAATCATATATCATGGAAATAATCAATAAATTTATAAGAACTTATGAAATGTAAATAATTGTGATGTTATTAAATGCAGCTTAAGATACTTTTCCTAGGGGGCCGAAAGGAATGGCTCCAGGAGAACGCGGGGCCCTCGACGGTGGTGGACGTGATGGAGCGAGCCTTTGAAACCCCCCACCTAGAGTATGAGTTCTATGAACACCTCTTCATACATCGGGCCATCGAAAGGGTCGTCAACGCCGAAAAGGAGGGCTACGACGCCGTCGTCATCCCCTGTTTCTACGACCCCGGCCTGAGAGAGACACGAGAGCTCGTGAAGATGCCCGTGGTAGGTGTATGCGAGGCGAGCCTCCATGTGGCCTCGATGATATCGGCCGGCAAGTTCTCGATACTGGTGGGAAGGAGGAAATGGATACCGAAGATGGCCGACAACGCCAGGAACTACGGCTTCGAATCCAGGATCGCATCTTGGCGAGTGCTCAACCTCACGGTGCCGGAGATGAGGGACCAGACGAAAACGCAGGAAGCCATCCTGCGCGAAGCTAGGCGAGCGGTCGAGGACGACTCGGCCGAGTGCGTGGTTCTGGGTTGCACGGGAATGGCCGGGCAGGCGGCCCATGCCCAGTCAGTTTTAGGCGTGCCGGTCTTGGATCCTGTTCTGATGGGCTTGAAGGTGGCTGAGCTTCGCGCGGCCCTTTGGAAGAGCCTAGCCATCTCCCACAGCAAAATCGGGGGATACGACGCACCGCCGACGGAAGAACTTAAACCGATATATAAAAAAGTGTACGGAACTTATCCTTAAAAAAAAATAACTATCTAATATTTTTTAAAGTATATATTATATCATGGATAATTTTAAATAAATAATTCATGGGATAGTAATTGGAGGACCAAAAAAGATGTCTTTTTCATCTTTAGGATGGTATGAATTCAGCACAGAAAGACAATACCCAAGCTACAAGTGGATGGAGCTGGCGAGGTCGGCGGATTATCTGTGCCGGAAGATCTTGCAGATAGCGCCCGGCGAGAACGTGGTGATATACGCCGACTCCGCCACCGACCCCAGGGTGGTTCAGGCTACTGCCGCAGCGGCTCACATCATCGGAGCCAAGGTGACGACGCTTTGGTACGAGACGAGGGGCGACATCGACCTGCCGCCCCCTGAACCCGTCGAGGCTGCCGTATTGTCGGCCAACATGGTGATAGAGTTCGCCGTCGCCTACCTCGTCCACTCGGCGATGTGGGCCAAGGCGAGGAAGAAGGGGATAGACCTGAAGTGCCTGACCGGCATGAACGCGGATATGATGGTCAGGACGATCAACCCGGACTTCGACGCGAAGATGAACGAGTTCGGGGAAGCCTACAAAGAAATCGTCATGAAGGGCAAGAAGACGGGCAGGGTCACGACGCCCGCGGGGACCGACTTCACATACAAATTCTTCACGCCCAAGGAACTCGAGGAGATGGCGAAGCTCAGACCACCCATGAAGAGGGGCGGCATGCTCGGAGGCCAGGGCGGACTCAACGCGAACCCGGCGACGATAAACGGGAAGATTGTGGTAGACGGGGCCTTCTGGCCGCCGTCGGAGCTGGGCCTCATAAAGCACCCAATAGAGATGACCTGCAAGGACGGGAGGATAAAAGTCGTCTCGGACCACCTCGAGGGGAGGATAGCGAAGAACTGGTTCGCGCACTTCCGCGACGAGGTGGTCTACAACGTCCTGCACGTCTCGACGGGCTTCAACCCAGGCGTCAAGAGGCTGACGGGAGACATCGTCGAGGACGAGAGGCTGTTCGGATGCGTCGAGTTTGGCGTCGGAAGGGCCACGCCTGAACTGCCATGCCACACGGACTGCATCCTGGTGAATCCATCGATATGGATCGACGACCTGCTCGTCGAGAAGGAAGGAATCTTCGTCGAGCCGAAACTGAAAAAGATGGCGAAAGAACTGGGAATGCAGCTCTGGGTTGACTGACTGTTCCCACTCTTCTCAAAAAAAAAGATTTTTTTTAACTCTATCGATCTAACGCACACCCTTTTTTCTCCACTCTTCCACGAAGATGGTGAGCAGCTCGTCTAGGAACGCCGCGCTTTCCTTCCTGTCCGACATCAGCCTCCTCTCCTCGAACTTCTTCTTCAACCGCGCGTAGAAGGCCTTGTTGGAGACGCCTTCGATCCGTTGCGAAAGGTCCACGAGGCTCTGGAGCACGTCGAGAAGCCTGAGGGACGCGTAGTCGGGCGTGTTCACGAACTCGATCGAGTAGTTGAGTATGCGCATGGCGAAATCGAAGAACTGGTCGTCGAGCGGCTGGCTCACTTCGACACCTCCAGCGCACCCCACCTCTTCCCGAACTCGTCGACGTGAACCAGTTCGAACAGACGCTTCTTGGACGGTGTCGGGGGAGCCTTATCGGGGTAACCCAGTGATATCACAAGGATGGGCTTCCAGTTCTCCGGGGCGTTCAGCACCCTCCGGATGCAGCCTTCGTTGAAGGAGGCTATGGCGCATCCGCCCAGGCCCAGCGCGTGTGCGGCGAGCAACATGTTCTCCGCGGCGAAGCCGACATCCATAACCCTCACGTGGCTGTAGCTCGTTGAGCCGAAGGCGTCCTTGTCCGCCTCGATGCCGATGATGACGGCCGCCGGCGCGTCGCCATAGAAGCCCGGCGAGCAGTTCTTTATCATGCGCACGACCTGTGGGTTCTTGACGTAGATGAAGCCCCAGCGCTGCAGGTTTCCCCCTGAGGGGGCGAGTCGTCCTGCGTCAAGTATTTTAACCATGTCGGCGTCATCGATCGGCTTGTTCAGGAAACTCCTCACACTCCTCCTGGTCCCGATGACTTCCAGAATAGACAACTGAGATCGTCCATATCTCGGTGTGATTACGATAAAAAATGTTCCGTCCGCTGGAGAGCACTCATCGATTCAGTATTAATAGAGTAAACGAACAAAATGCGATTTGACGATCTGACGGAGCGAGCGATCAAAGAATATCGCTGAGGAAATGAGTTCCAATCGAACCTCAACTGCTCGCTTCTTTTTTTGGCTCCTGAAGCCGGACTAAAATGATCGCGGCCGCGACGGCGATGAAAGACGCCGAGGCGTAGAAAGCCCACGGTGCTCCCGCGCTCTCCCAGATGAAGGCTCCGATCATGGGCGACACGGTCAAGGAGATGCCGGGGATCATGCTCAGTGCCCCGTACGCCCTGCCCATCCCCGCCGTCGGTGCCACGTCAACTACGAACGCCTCGAGGGCGGGCTGCTGGATGTAGCCGAAGACGTTGTCGAGCATCTGGGTGATCAGGACCTGCAGGAACGTCGTGGACTGTGCGAAGGCGAGGATGACGACGGGACGGGTCGCGTAGCTCAGGAAGATGCACATCTTCCGGCTGAACCGATCGATCATCCTGCCGATGGGTATCCGGGTGAGTATGCCCACTACTCCCATGCCGCCCGCGACGAGGCCCCACTCCACCTTCGACAGGCCTATTATATCGACCGCATAGACGACGCTGTACCTCGTGAGGATGCCAGCGGCCATGGAAAACAGAAACGCCCCCAGAAGGGCGATCTTAAGGGCCTTCAGGGTCAGAATCGGCTCGAATATATCCACCATGACCCTCTTGAAGCTAAACTCCTCATAAGGCACGTCTCCCTTTACAAAATCTTCCCTCAGGTATAGAGCTCTTCCCGCGCTGGCAACCAGCATAACGATGCCCGAGAGGAGAAAGGCTAACCGCATTCCGGGGATCAGCCCCATCCACTCTAACATGTATCCCCCGACCACTGGCAGTACGCTTGAAGCTACTGCGAAAAAAGTGTGTATGGCCGCGAAAGCCGTGGCGCGCTTATCAGGGTCAATGGCAAAAGCAAACATGGCCTGACGCGCTGGGAGGACAACATTCGTGAATGCCTCGAGGATCACGCCGGGGATCAGATACACCCAGTTATTGGCGAATAGATAAACGAAGGGAGCAAACGATGCAATGAACCCACCCCAAACGACGAGCCTCTTGTGGCCCTTCTTATCCGTCAGATAGCCGACTGGAGCCTGGAGGAAGACACGAATGAGCCCCTGTATAAACCCGAGTAGGCCCACCATCGCAAGGGATGCCCCGAGTTCAAGGACGTAAAGCGACCAGAATGCCGACGTGAGATATAGGACACCTTGGCCAATGGTCTCTGTGAATGTCATGACCAACGCATTGCCCTTCAATCCCAGATAACTTCCATTGATCTGAGTCCTCACATTCGCAACTCCAAAATCGGCCGTGTTCTAGATTATTTCATTCTACTCTTTTATAGCATTTTTTTGGACACGTCATTCGAAGATGGTTAATCTTGAGAAAATTATATATTATATTTACAGATTTTATTAATTAAATCATAGGATGCATAGATTATAATTTAGTGACAATAAAAATTATTTGGTAATTATGAACTAACTATATATAAAATTAATGAATCATACATGATGCAACATTAAAATTTTTTTTGATTGATCTATAAATACATTATATAAATACAAACTAAGATATTTTTAGGGAGAGAGAATAAAATGTGGCTCCATGAACGTGCAGAGTCCTTAACAACCTATGCTTGTTTCTTATATAATTTAACTAGTTCACGAAGTGCATGATTTTTGAGATAATTAGACTCATGAAAAAGGTACCAACTGTTGCTCCGAAGGGGCCAATTAATACACCAATTGTTATACCGTCATACAAGTTTTCAAGTATTAATTGTATTATATTTCTTTCATCGCCATTAAACCATATAAGGAGACCTAGCAAACTTCCTGCAACTACAGAACCCATAAAACCTAAGTAGCATCCAGATAGATAGGAAAGAAAGCACCTATTTCTCCAACAAAATAAATTTCCTACAAATGTACCTATGCCACATATTAATATAGCCTTACCTATATCATTCAGTATCAGCATACCCACAATTGCGCCTGCCGATAATGCGATCATAGCGCTTAAATAGTCACTTTTTTTGATTTTAGCCAAATTAATCCTTCCGTTCATGATAAAATTGAGAAATAAAGCTACGACTCCTAGGAAAAAAATAACGGCCCAACCGATTCTTGACCCTGGAATTATTTCGCTGAATTTTGTGTTGGAAAGAAAATAGATCGTATGTGAGTTAGAGACGAAAATAGATTCTCCTTCTTGAGTTATAGCTAATCGAGGTGTTCCTTCTTTGACGCTAAATCTCCATAGTGGCGTAGGACGAGGTAAATAAAAAAGGTAAACTTCGTTAGGAGCAGATATTACGACATTAGAGCCAAAAACCGAAGGCATAATCGATTCAATTCTTTTTTGGATGTCAAGAGCATTCTCGGAAATTTTGCCTTCATCGTACAAAATGGCTAATGCAGTGTCATCATCCTTATCTGCGATCACACTTTTCCCATCATAAGAGATGTAAACGGTTCGGATGGGACTATCGACTAACCGATCATAAAGTAGCTCACCATCTCGAAAAGATAAAAAAAATATGTGGCCCTTCCCATCCTTAGTTTCTCCTCCAGCTACAACATAATTGGTATCGTATGATATCGCTATTGACTCTATTTTCGCGTCAGTTGGAAAAATCCAAAGGGGTTTCTCAGATTCCGTTTTGAATAGATAGACATTACCATTCAAGTCTCCTACCGCTATCCCTTGGCCATCTCTTGAGATGGCTGCAGTGACTCCATCTGATCCTGTTTGATATTCCCAAATTCTCTCCCCTGTTTTTGAGAGGAGGTGCAAGCTTCCTTCACTTGACGCCAGAATGTAGACTGAAGGAAAGATTCCCCCTGTCGAATAGATGTCTCTTATCTTACATGCCGGTAGATAATGTTCCCATAGGGGATGAATTTTGTTTCCTCGCAAATTAGGGGTTTGTGAGAAAAGGGAGATCGTGTCGTTACTATCTTGAGCGACGATATAGTCGCTTTCAGCCGATAATTTGATCGAAAGTATATCGAAATTTCCATGATATCTCCATAGGGGAATGGAGATTCCATTTTTAAACAAAGTTATTGAGCCGTTCTTGCCTCCGATACATAACAGTGTGCCTGTGGGGGTGACGCTAATACAGGTGATCTCGTCTACACTTCGATAAGTCCCAGCTAGCTGCTTTATTCTAAATGTAAAATTTGTAATGTAAAAACCTAGAAAAATTTCTAAAAAGATAAAGAGTGATATAAGTAAATATTTTTTCCTGATTTTCATTGTAAGTCAAATTATTTTGATTGATGATGAATAAATGTTTCGATGATGTGTTCGATGAGCGTACGTGCTACATGGAACAAATGTTCCATAATTCGAAACACTGGCGAAAAGACTTTGAATCAGAATGGTCTATAATATACTTTAACAGTTCTAGATCTTATTCTGAAGCCCTTCGCGCAATCAAGAATCCAGCTCATAATTCCTTTAAACACTAAAGCTCGCATGAGAGTCTGACAAGCATAATTTAAACCGTGTAATTTTCACGTGAGTTTAAATGATTCATACACCAAGTTCAACAATAATTTTATAAGTAAATCGGACTATAATCCCTCGGCTAAGGAAAGGAAAAAAATGTTCTGCTCGAAAAAAGCGTTAACACAGATCCAAACAATAGTAATCGCAGTTATATTGATCCTTGCAGCTGTTGCTGGGATTTATTATGTAACGTTGCCGCCGTCGCCTTCTCCATCGCCTTCGCCCTCGCCATCCCCATCGCCTTCTCCGTCTCCATCGCCTTCGCCTTCTCCATCGCCTTCGCCCTCGCCATCCCCATCGCCTTCTCCGTCTCCATCGCCCTCACCATCGCCGACCCCGACAAATATGAAAAGGGTTCTGAGAGCCACCAAGTCCGGGCTGAGGATGCTCGATCCTCATATCGGCGTTGATGACACCGGTGTTACAGTTGCAGCAAACCTCTATGACCCCCTCATAAAGCTGGGCATGAACGGGACGATTATTCCCTGGGTTGCCGAGTCCTGGACAACCTCCGCAGATGGTTTACAGTGGACATTTACGATAAGGAAAGGGATCAAGTTCCACGATGGCACTGAGTTGAATGCGAGCGACGTAGCCTATTCCATTAACAGAATGCTAACCATGGGACTAGGTAGGGCTTATGTACTAGATCCACATTTATACAAAAATGCTACAGTTGTTGAAGGAAACAAAGTTCGAATATGGTTGAAGCACCAGTTTGGGCCATTACTGGCCGCTTTTAACGGTTGGTATATCGTAAACATGGACATCCTGTCAAAGCATTACGTGACTGGGGCTTATGGTGCCAACAAAGACTATGGGCAATTATGGCTTTTGACTCACGACGTTGGCTCTGGACCTTACATGGTAGTGTACACGTTCCTGGAAGAGAAGGTCGTCATGCAGAAGTTCAATGATTATTGGGCAGGATTTGCGAAAACCGCTCCAGATATCGTGGAGATTATAGCAGGAACAGAGCCGATCACCGTCAGGCTGGCTCTAGCAAACGGACAACAGGAAGTCTCCGATCCGTACCAGCCATACGATAATTTACTAAAAATAAAAGATCTTCCAGGCATATACATACCAGCATACGTAGCCATAACAGGCAATTATCAACTCATGATAAACACTAAAAGACCGCCGACGGACGATGTACACTTCAGAAAATTTCTGGCATACAGCATGGATTACGATACTGTGACCAACCTTCTGTTCCCAGGAACAGTTCAATGTCGAGGACCAATTAACCAGGCAATGGCAGGCTACGATCCAACGGTATTCAAGTACACATACAACCCTGCGATGGCCGCGCAGGAATTGGCTCAATCCAAGTACGCTAACAACATCACCCAATATACAGTAGATCTCTACTTCTCTGCCGATGTCCCAGATGAACAGAAGGTGTGCATAATGTTGCAGGCAGAGGTCGCTAAGTACGGAGTGAACATAAATGTTCTCAGCACGCCCTGGACAAAAGTCGTGCACGATGTTGCGCTGATGGAGACAACCCCGAACATGGCTTACATTGGCGCAGGAGGTGCCTTCCCTGAGGCGGGTTCCTACTTCGCGGCTAGATACACCTCGCAGAATGCGGGCACTTGGATGGAGTGCGAATGGTTGCTCAATACAACACTTGACGCAGAGATAGCTGATAGCCTTGCAACAGTAGACTACAATGCAAGAATTGCGAAGTACAAACACATAACCCGTGAACTAATAGACATGTGTCCAACCATCTGGCTGTACGCATCCGTCTCCTACTACGCGTGCCAAGATTATGTAATACCCGATTGGATCAATAATCCAGTCGTTGGAACCGGAAACTTAGGGAAAATATATTTGATTACAGCTCAAGCTGGCGGCTACGCCGAATACAGACTCTGGTCAGTTAACAAATTGATACCATATGAAATTGCTCCAGGTTAACAAATCGATAATCTTACCAATATACCCCATTTTTTTACATGTTGCATTAAAACCGCAAGATTAAAATATATTCGTTAGAATAGCATATGGAACCAATTTGAAGATGTGGAGTTTTATTTTAAAGAGACTCTTTTCATCAATATTCGTGTTGTTTGGATTATCCATACTCATATTCACTCTAACCAGACTAGTTCCTGGTGATGTCGCGAGATTAGCTCTAGGCCCACAGGCTCCTCAATGGGCAGTTGATGCATACAGAGAAAAGTTACATTTGAATGAGCCATTACCTGTTCAATATTGGATATGGATCACAAATGCGCTACATGGAGATCTAGGTGAATCCGTAACCTCTAGGCGCCCTGTTATAGATGATTTCGTGCAATATTTTCCTGCTACATTGGAGCTTGTTTTCTTTTCGACTATCATAACGATATCATTATCATTAATTATAGGAGCCTACACTGGAAGAAAGGCAAATGGTCTCGCTGATAATATGTTCCGAGTGCTATCATATTTTGGTATAGCAGTTCCGGCTTTTGTATGGGCAATTATAAGCTTATTCCTATTTGGATTTGTTTGGAAATTGTTTCCTATATTCGGTCAACTTGATGCAGGTATAATCCGCCCACCGGTCGTGACGGGCATGATGTTGATCGATTCAGTCATAGCAGGTAATTGGACTGCATTCGTTAATCATCTTCAGCACATCATTCTACCATCCTCTATGTTGTCTATAGCGCGAATCGCACAGGACTCAAAGCTCCTTAGATCAGGAATGGTCGAGAACCTTAACAAAGATTACATACTTGCAGCAACCTCATACGGAATACCTGATCAGAGGATAACGTTGAGGTATCTTCTCAAGCCCTCGCTCATACCGATGGTCTCTGTCATGGGCATGGAAATAGCAACATCCATAGGAGGCTCTTTCATAATCGAGAGAGTTTTTGATTGGCCTGGGTTTGGAAAATATGGAATGCAGGCGATGTTAATGAAAGATGTCAATCCGATCGTAGCATCAGTCATGCTGATTGGTGCTTCCTGTGCATTTTTTAATATAATCGTCGATGTAATTGTTGCCTATCTCGATCCCAGAATTCGTGTCATGGAGAGGGCTACGTAAAAAGAGGTGCATAATGTGAAAAGCATAGGAATCCATTTAGACGAATATCAGCGAGAAAGTATTAAAAAAAGTTGGAGTAAATTTTCGGGAAACTATTTATCGGTTATTGGACTATCAAGTGTTATTTTTGTTTTATTCGTTGCAATTACTTCCCCTTGGATAGCACCCTATAAACAAAGCTGGCAGCCATTTGTCGATTTCGCTCACGCAAACTCACCACCTAGTTGGGATCATCTATTTGGCACTGACATCTATGGTAGGGACATCCTCAGCAGAATAATGTACGCGCTCAGGTACGACCTATTGATAGTAGTCGGATGCCTGTCGTTAGATGTCGTACCAGGAACTATTTTGGGATTGTTGGCTGGATACTTCAAAGGGAGCTGGTTGGATACAGTTATTATGCGAGCTACGGATATAGTTTTGGCAATACCTGCCATAGTTCTTGCCTTGGCCATCGCCGCTCTACTGCCGCCAACCATGTTCAATAGCATGATGGCAATCGCTTCCATTTGGTGGCCATGGTATAGCAGATTGTCCTACGGTCTTACAACCTCCATCCGAAACGAATACTTCGTTCAAGCCGCCGAACTTATGGGGGAAAACCCCATTCGAATCATGTTCCTGGAAATCCTACCCAACTTTTTATCCCCAATTTTAACAAAAGTCTCCTTAGATGTAGGGTGGGTGATCTTATGGACTTCTACGTTGAGCTTTGTAGGCCTTGGTGTCCAGGAACCAACACCGGCTCTGGGCAACATGGTAGCGGCTGGATCGAGATATATGCCTGACTACTGGTGGATGGCTATCTTTCCCGCACTCGCTATAGCTCTTACGATAATGTCCTTCAATCTCTTGGGCGATGGAATCAGAGACATGTTAGCAGTAGAGGAGCTATAATTCGAAATGTCTGAAAATTTAATAGAAATAGATGATCTACACCTCAATTATAAAATATACGAGGGGACCCTCAAGGTACTCAATGGAGTGCAATTTAAATTCAGGAAAGGTGAGAAAATAGGCCTGATAGGAGAATCAGGCTCTGGAAAAACTACAACGATGAGGGCAATAACGAAAATTCTAGCAAGAAACGCAGAAATCACTAAGGGAAGCATACTCTTTAAGGGAAAGGACGTTCTCAAAATGCCTGAGAAGGAAATACAGAAAATCCGAAGAGAGCATATATCCATGATTTTCCAAGATCCGACAGCATCTCTTAACCCAGTGTTTACGGTCAAGGATCAACTTTTTGACGTAATTAAATACTCCAGTGCAGAGAAATTAACTAAAAATGAGACAAAAGAGCGCGCCATAAACGTATTGAAGAGTGTGGCTCTAGCAGATCCTGAGAGAATCTTGGAGAGCTACCCTATCATGTTGAGCGGAGGAATGAGGCAGAGGATCTGTATCGCATTTGCTTTGGTCTCTGCCAGTGAACTCCTGATAGCAGATGAACCCGGCACAAGCCTGGACGTCACGATAGAGGATCAAATATTACGGCTACTGGGAAAATTGGTTGAAGACAGGGGTACGTCGATCATCTTAATCAGCCACGCGCTTGGGGCCGTGAAGGGCTTAGTTGATAAGGTATATGTCATGTACGCGGGGAACATGATCGAGGGTGCAACTACGGAGGAACTTTTCTCCGAACCACTACATCCCTACACGGTTGGCCTATTTAAAACAGTCCCAAAAATAACCGGGGGAGGAATCCCAGAAGCGATCAAGGGTAGAATCCCAGATTACATCAATCCGCCTGAGGGGTGCAGATTTGCTCCTAGATGTGAACATGTGATGCCGATCTGCAAGAAGGAGATGCCCGGAGTAACAAGCGTGGGCAAAGGACATGAGTTAATGTGCTTCCTCTTCAAGTAGGCGATGGAATTATGAGCGAAGAGATCATCGTCGTGAAAAATCTAAAAAAACACTTTAAAACCGATCGGGGAGTGGTTAAAGCAGTCGATGGAGTCAACTTCTCAATAAAAACCGGTGATAGCCTAGGGTTAGTGGGCGAATCTGGATCGGGGAAGAGCACCACGGCTTTCACGATTATGGGAGTCTACGCCCCAACAGACGGAGAGATTTATTTCAAGGGCAACCTGCTTGGTCGTAAACGCACGAAAGAATTAAAGAAAGACATGCAGATGGTATTCCAAGATCCAGGCTCCTCGCTCAACCCAAGGAAAAACGTCCGAGAGATCATAGAGCAGCCGTTGAGGATCCACAAGCTCTACGAAGGAAAGGAGCGGGAGAGGGTCGAGGAGCTGCTCAGGATGGTCGGGCTGCCAACTGAATTTGTGGATAGGTATCCCAGGGCAGTGGGCGGTGGCGAGAAACAACTGGTCGCCATGGCTAGAGCCCTTGCTTCAGATTGCTCCTTCATTGCACTCGATGAACCTACATCGGCATTAGATGTTTCAATGCAAGCAAGGATAATCAACACATTAATACGCATTCAAAAGGAACTAAACCTTGCATACCTTTTCATCACACACAATTTAAGCCTGATGCGTAACGTCGCATCGAGGGTTGGCATAATGTATCTGGGTAAGATAGTGGAGATGGCTCCGGCTTCCGAATTTTTCCAGAAGCCTTTACACCCATACACGAAGATGCTCATTTCATCAATACCCGTAATCACAAAACAGGAAGAGGAACTCAAACCCAAGAAAGTAGTTTCAAGGGGCGAGATCCCCAGCCCAGTAAATATGCCGACCGGATGTACTTTTCATCCTAGATGTAATGATTGCATGGAGATCTGCACTAAGACGGAGCCCACAATGATCGAAGTCGAGCCAGGGCACCTTGTCCATTGCCATCTTTTCAGCGATAAGAAATCATAACAAGGCAGAGGATTATAGATCACTCGAATAAATAATTTTTATCTGAAGACATCATATAGAAACATCTGATCTCGAAACAATCTAGTATGTGGGTAGTTACTTCCACATGATCAACATCAGTTTTTTATCTCGTATTTTTCAGAGTGTACTTACTCATATCTGATCATATTATTGGTATCTTTCACTTAATTAATTGAAGTACGGGCCATTAAGTTTTTTTTACATGATCGTTTTTTCTAATAAGCTACGAAGTGCTTAAATATCATTTTTTCTTAAAATACAAAATCGAGGAACTTGGATGTCCTTTTCTTCTGTTGGATGGTATGAGTTCGGCACAGAGAGGGAGTATCCCTCCTATAAATGGATGGAGCTGGCGCGTTCGGCTGATTTCCTTTGTCGCAAGGTAATGGAGATACAGCCAAAGGAGAACGTTGTCATACTTGCAGATTCTGCAACAGACTCCAGGGTAGTACATGCAACCGCAGCCGCAGCACATACTATAGGCGCTAAGGTAACTGTCCTCTGGTCGGATACGAAGGGAGATGTAGACCTCCCGCCCCATGAACCAATCGAAGCGGCTGTTTTGGCAGCAGACATTGTGGTGCAATACTCTGTCGCCTATCTAGACCACTCAAAGATGTGGAGTAAAGCAAGTGAAAAAGGCGTCTCGATGCTTACCTTGACAGGATTGAACGCGGACAATATGGTTAGAACTATCAATCCCGATTTCCACAGTAAAATGATGGAGTTCGGCGAGGCTTACAGGGCTGCAGCCATGAAAGGGAAAAGAGATGGAAGAGTTCAAAGTCAAGCTGGAACAGACTTCACCTTCAAGTTTTGGACCCTTGAAGAGATTGAGGAACGGGCGAAGAGAAGGAGAACGACAGGTAAACCCCCAAGAGGCGTTAGCGGGCTTCCAGGCTATGGATTCCTCAACGCGAAACCTTCGACGTTAAACGGAACGATGGTATTCGATGGCTCATTTTGGCCAACCTCCGAGGCTGGACTGTTGAAAGAACCCATCGAGATGAAGGTGAAGGAGGGAATGGTAACAGACATAGTCTCCGACCATCTCCAGGCAAGGATAGTAAAGAACTGGTTCACCCACTTCCACGACCCAGATGTCTACCAGATCCTTCATGTTTCGACTGGATGGAATCCAGGAGTAAAGAGGATAACCGGAGGCATAGACGAAGACGAGAGATTCTTTGGCGGCATCACGATAGGCATGGGAGTTTCGAATCCAGAAAAGGCCTGCCACACTGATGGAATTATCGTTAGTCCTTCTATCTGGATCGATGATGAACTCATAGAAAAAGATGGAATCTTCGTGGAGCCAACCTTGAAAAGGCTCGCCAAAGGATTGGGCATGCAACTGTGGACAGATTAGATCTGAACTCATACTTTTTTTAAAATGTAATAAAATTTATTATAATATCCATTTTGGTCGTTCCAGTTCTTGTTGAGAACAGTGCTTTAGGGTCCTAAGCCGCCATGACAGGTCAGTGAAATTTAACGTCATGGTCGATTATCGGATGGGGAGCCACGCTTACGTTCGGACCTTTATCAAGGAAAGGCTGAATTCTACAAGCATTTGACAACGCTGAATACACTAAGTCATTATCCCACTGGTTGTGGAGCATGGTCGAGCATCCCTTTTCATCCCATTGAGATAATAGTTAAATATCCTACAGATGCACTCTCGTTGACACATTTGGAGAAAGAATACTTGAAAAACGAAGATATCCGTATCGGATTATATGTTTGTCACTGTGGGTTCAACATCGCTGGCGTTGTTGATTGTGCTCAAGTAGCTAAGGATTCAGAAAAGCTGCTCGGTGTTGTGGTCTCCAAGGATTACAAGTACATGTGCTCGGATCCAGGCCAGGAGATGATCAGACGAGATGTCGAAGAGCTCGACTTAAATCGAGTCGTGGTGGCCGCATGTAGTCCCCGTATGCATGAAGTCACGTTCCGTAAATGTGTTGAGTCCTCCGGTGTTAACCCCTACCTCTTCGAGATGGCCAATATACGTGAAATGGACAGTTGGTGCCACTCCCACGTCCCAAAAGAGGCTACCGAGAAGGCGAAGGACCTCGTGGCGATGGCCGTGGCGAAAGTGCGATTCCTGAAACCCCTCGATACCCTCAAAGTCCCAGTCGTCTCCAAAGCTTTGATCATCGGCGGAGGCGTCGCGGGAATCCACGCAGCACTCGACTTGGGTGACATGGGATATCAGGTGTACCTCGTGGAACGCTCGACGACCATAGGAGGCAAGATGGCCCAGCTTGACAAGACTTTTCCAACATTAGATTGCAGCATCTGTATTCTGGGTCCAAAGATGGTGGAGATCGCGAGGCATCCAAACGTTGAGCTCATCACCAACGTCGAGGTGACTAAAGTCGATGGATACATCGGGAACTTTCAGATAACCGTCCATAGGAACCCCCGATACATAGACGAGGAGCTTTGCAACGGGTGTGGCGAATGCACCAAAGTTTGCCCGATAGAGGTGCCCAATACCTATGAAGAAGGATTGGGGCCAAGGAAGGCCATCTATGTGCAGTTCCCCCAAGCCATACCCATGCGATACGCCATAGATAGGGATGCATGCATAGAGTGCTACAAGTGCGTCGACGTTTGCACCGAACAGGGAAGATACGCCATAGATTTCGGCATGGAACCCCAGGACATGAAGCTCGACGTCGGAACCATCGTTGTGGCGACTGGCTACGACATGTATGACCCCGGCTTCATAAAGCAGTACGGATACGGGGTCTCAAGCAATGTGGTCACGGCGCTCGAGATTGAGCGGATGCTTAACGCCGCTGGGCCGACCTTCGGCCGCGTCATCCGGTTCTCGGACCGGAAAGAGCCCAAGACGATCGCGTTCGTCACGTGCGTTGGCTCCAGAGATAAAAATGCCCAGATATATTGCAGCGGATTCTGCTGCATGTACACGCTGAAGAACGCCGTGCTCCTCAAGGAACACTTCCCTGAGATGGACATCTACATCATCTTCATGGACATGCGCACCAACTTCAAAGGCTACGAGGAGTTCTTCAACCGAGCGAGGGAGATGGGCATCAAGTTCGTTAGAGGCCACCCAGACGAGATATTCGAGGACCCTGAGACAGGTAACTTGATCCTGTCGCTTGAGGACCTCTCTAAGGGACAACCCGTTGACATCGAGGTCGAGATGGTTGTTCTCTCCCAGGCGGTGGTGCCGAGCAAGGGCACTAAGGAACTTGCCCAGATACTCACGGTTTCGACGGACAACAGCGGGTTCTTCCTCGAGTCACACCCCAAACTTAAACCAATCGATTCAGCTACAGACGGAATTTTTTTTGCGGGTTCATCCCAGGGGCCGAAGGATATCCCGTACAGCGTTGCGCAGGGGAGTGCAGCCGCATCTCGCTCCGCCAGAATCATGTCTCACGACGAGTGGGAGATAGAACCGATAATCGCCTACATCGATCCGAAGAAGTGCAGGAACAAGTCAGTGAAATGCGGCGTCTGCGCAACAAAATGCCCGTACGGAGCCATTACTGTGCTGGAGAACCAGGAGGCGATCGTGACACAGGCCAAGTGCCACGGCTGCGGGACATGCGTTGCAGACTGCCCATCTGACGCCATATCCCAGCAACACTTCACGGATGCCCAGATAAACGCCCAGATCCACGCCGCACTCGATAAGAACCCCGAAAAAAAGATACTTGGTTTCCTTTGCAACTGGTGCAGCTACGCGGGCGCAGACCTTGCCGGAATAAGCCGACATCAGTTTCCTCCCAATATACGCCCCATCCGGGTCATGTGCAGCGGACGCGTGAAACGTGAGTTCGTGTTCGAAGCCTTCCTCAAGGGAGCGGGCATGGTGATGATCTCAGGCTGCCACCCTGCCGACTGCCACTACATATCGGGCAATTACAACGCGGAGAAACGCATCAAACCAGTCTTCAAGATCTTGGAGAATGCCGGCATAAACCCGAAGCGGCTCAGGCTTGAATGGTTTTCTGCGGCAGAAGGCGAGTACTATGCGCGCATCATGAGGGAGATGGTCGACTTCATCAACGAACTCGGTGAGGACACGATCAGGGCAGAGAACGAGAAAGCCAAACCTCTCCTTGAACGAATGATAAAGCGGGGAACGTAGGATGACGACATTTAATACAACTAAGGACTTGGACGCCATCAAGGCCTACGCCAATGTTTGCTTCCAGTGCGGCGTTTGCATGGGGGGGTGTCCCGTCGCAAGAGTCAACGACAGATTTCACCCCCGACGGCTCATCAGAGAGCTGGCCATTGGCAGCTCTGAAGACGTCCTGAAGGGCGAGACCATATGGCTCTGCGCCCAATGCCACATCTGTAGCGAGACCTGTCCTCAGGGCATCGGAATTCCAGATTTGATCATAGGCCTCAGGAATTTTGCGATCAATATAGGTGTATTGCCACCAGAATCCTTTGTAAAGAATGTTAAACAATTAGTTGAGACTGGTAGATTAGTTCCCCCGTCTTCCCGCATTGAACAATTGCGTGATCGGCTTGGACTCGGACGCATTGAACAAGCTGCTGCCGAAGAGGTCCAACATCTGATTACAAACACCAAATTCAAGAAGCTGGTGAATAGTAAAAGGGAGAATCAGTGATGCAAGAATACGCCCTATTTCTGGGATGCATGATTCCACTTCGTCTGCCCAATCTCGAATTATCTGTGAGGGCACTCTTCAAACGTCTCGATATCGGGCTCGTCGACATGCAGGAAGCCGGATGCTGTCCCGATGTATCGATAAAATCAGTTGACCAAGACACATGGACGATCCTTGCGGCGAGAAATCTAAGCATAGCAGAAGGGATGGATCTGAAAATTTTGACGATGTGCAACGGCTGTTTCGGTACGCTGAAAACGATCGACATTGCACTGAAAGGCGATGAGAAATTGAAGGCCAGGGTAAACGAGAGACTAGCGGTCATCGGCAGGGAATATGCTGGCACGACAGAGGTGAAACATATGGTAGAAGTCCTTGCCAACGACATCGGATTGGAGAAACTAGCAGACGCCGTTGAGAAGCCTTTAAAAGGGTTGAGAGTAGCCGCCCACTACGGCTGCCATCTTATTCGCCCCAACTCGAGTCTTGAAGTGGACGACCCGCTGAGACCCGTAATACTAGACAGACTTATCGAGATAACGGGAGCGATTAGCGTTCCTTATTATAAAAAGAACCTTTGTTGCGGCGCACTTGTAAGCGGAGTGGATGCCGACACGGGGAAGAGTCTCGTCAGGTACAAGCTCGGGTGGTTGAATCGTGCAAAGGCCGAGTGTATGTCGGTCGTATGCCCCTCCTGCATGCTCCAATACGATGTAATTCAGAACCTCGTAAGGAATGATTCCGGGGAAAGATTCAATCTCCCCGTCTTCTATTACCCCGAACTACTTCTGCTCGCGATGGGGGTAGAGCCAAAGGAGCTAGCCTTCGACATGCATAGAACAAAAACAAATTCCGTTCTTGGAAAAGTTCTAGGAAGTGTGTGACATGCCCAGAGAAACACAGAAAAAAAAGACAGGAGACAGCCTAACATTGGAGCAGAGGTATCTTACCAAGACCTATAGGTTAAGGCTTAACAGGGAGGCCTGTTTAGGATGCGGAATCTGCGCCAACGTCTGCCCCAAAGAGGCAATTACTATGACCAATGCCTCGGTCCAAAACGGGAGACTAACAAAGAAACCTGATGCGGACATAGATTCAACTTTATGTATCTTTTGTGGAATATGCGTCATATTCTGCCCTTTTAATGCATTGAAGATGTTTATGGACGATGGAGAATACGTTCCAGTCGTCGATCACGAGGCCATACCCAGACTCACCAAGTTCATCGAAGTAGAATTCGCGAGATGCGACATCTCATGCGAACTCAAGTGCAGAGAAGTCTGCCCTTCTGATGCTATAGAAGTGGAGACAGATGAAAATGAGGATAGGATAAAAATAACAAAAGTCATTGTGGATGAGAATGCATGCATGTACTGCAAGCAATGTAGTTCAGCATGTCCCTTCAACCTAATCAAGGTGGAGAGGCCTTTCAGGGGAAGTCTAGATATTGAAATAAATAAATGTCCAATAGGATGTGCGGCGTGCATAGATGCATGTCCGAGTGACGCATTGAAATTAGATGAGAAAGGAAGGCTAGGGTTTGATAAGCAGTTTTGCATCCTCTGCTCGGCGTGCGAAAAAATCTGCCCCGAAAAAACCATCCACGTGCAACGCACTTCAATAGCGCATTCCCAAGTGAAATCGGGCGCTTGGTTCAAAGCTCTGGAGAAGCTCACTTCTTCCGAGGCTATGGCTAAAGAGATTGGGAAAGACGCCGAGAGAAACGGACGCGGCTTGTTCGTAGAAAAACTAAAAATCCTTAAAAAATTATAAATACTGAGAATATTTACATTTGCTTAAATATTTTTTAGGAAACAAGTATTCATCGAGAATGTTAATATATTTTAATATCACACCATTGAAGAATTACGGAACAGGAAGCGATGAAAATGCAGAATTTGATCCTTTATAGCGATCCTGAGAAGTGTTTAGGTTGTTCGATATGCGAGTTCGTGTGCTCAGCGACCAAGGAGAAGAGCATGAATCCTCTGCTTTCGCGCATCCGTGTGGTCAACCTTGAGCCGGCGGGCAGCATTGCCTTCGCCTGTGTTCAATGCAATGATACCCCTTGCGTGAAGGTTTGCCCCAGAAAAGCCCTGAGACAGAATGAGAAGAACGGTGTCATAAGCGTAGATAAAGAAAAGTGCAGCGGCTGCGGTTGGTGTATCGAAGCCTGCCCCTTCGGAGCCATCGCATTCAATCCAAACGACAAGAAAGCGATGATTTGCGACCTATGCGACGGAAACCCTGAGTGTGTCAAATACTGCCCATTTAAAGCTCTAACCTTCTCGTCTATCGAGGAGATAACGCACGGCCGAAGAAAAGATGTTTTCGTAAAACTTTTAAAAGAACTTGCAAGTAGGGAGGTCTGAAGATGTTAGGATACATGGGAAAGATCCTCAGAGTGAACCTAACTGATAAGAAGATAACAGAAGATTTGATAGATCCGAAGATCGCTAGGAAATTTATAGGAGGAAGAGGTCTAGGAATCAATATACTGTTCAATGAACTAAAATCAGGCATCGATCCCCTTGGACCAGAGAATAAACTCATCATTGCAACGGGCGTCCTGACCGGAATACCGATCCCCGGAAGCGCGCGGCTCATAGTCATGGCGAAGTCCCCGCTCACCGGCATCTGGGGCGAGGCCCCTGCAGGCGGCTCCTTTGGGCAGGAACTGAAGTCGGCGGGCTATGACTCTCTTGTTGTGGAGGGAAAGGCAGCTAAACCCGTGTACATTTGGGTTCGTGAAGGAGAAACGGAGATCAGAGATGCGAGCAATCTCTGGGGCAAGTTCACGAGAGACGCCCAGAGGGACATAGAAAAGGACGTAAACGAGGACAGGGCCGTCGTCGGCTGCATCGGCCCCGCGGGGGAGAACCTCGTTAAATATGCATCGGTGATGTTCGACTTCAATCACGCGGCCGGAAGATCTGGGATGGGCGCCGTGATGGGGTCGAAGAACTTGAAAGGCGTCGCCGTCCGAGGGACGCAGAGACCGAGATTCGCAAACGAAGAGAGACTGATTGAATTGTCCTTACAAGAATTGGCCAACAAGGGCGAAAGGGCGAGGAGAGGGCCCTACTGGCCCGATGGCCTCGAAAAATATGGGTCCAATGCGGACTTCATTTATTGGCAATTATCGGGTCGCCTGCCGACGCAGAATTTCAGGAAGTGCACGTTCCCTGGCTATAAAAATCTGATAGCCGAAACGGTGAGCGAAACCATACTGATTAGGACAAATACCTGCCCATATTGTACAATACCCTGCAACAGGGTGGTGCAGGCCAACCACCCGTACAAAGTTGATCCGGATTACGGTGGACCCGAGTACGAAACAACCGCCGCACTAGGCTCGTTCTGCATGAACGACAATCTGGCGGCTCTCGCAAAGGCGAACGAGCTCTGCAACAAATATGCCATGGATACGATCTCCACGGGTGTCTCGATAGCGTTCGCTATGGAATGCTACGAGAAGGGCCTGCTGACCAGAAAGGACACTGACGGACTGGACCTCAGCTGGGGAAACCCCGATGTACTGCTTCAGATCATCGAGAAAATAGCCACACGCCAAGGAATTGGTAACCTACTGGCCGAAGGTGTCAGGGCGGCAGCCGACAAGATAGGCGGCGGCGCGGAAGAGTTCGCGATGCACGTCAAGGGCCAGGAAATACCGATGCACGAGGGGAGGGGAAAGAAGGGACACGGATTCTCCTACACGATCTCAAACAGGGGAGCTTGCCACTTACAGATGGAGAGCGACGACCTCTTTGAGGAAACGCCGTACCCGGAGATCGGAATCGACGAGACGACGAAGGCCGCCAGACTCTACGCCGGGCCCGAAAAGGTGAAGCTGGTCAACATAGTGAACAACCTGTTCATCCTGTACGATTGCCTGCCAATATGCCGGTGGACCGTGTACCCTTGCGGGGGAAAACGACTGGAAACGCTTTCCGAGATCGTAGGAGCCGCGACGGGTTGGGACGTAACGATGGGGGAGCTAATGAAGGTCGGCGAAAGAGTTTGCAACCTTGAGAGGGCCTTCAACAATAGAGAGGGCATAACCAGAAAAGACGATGTGCTGCCAAGAAGGCTGATGGAGGAACCCTTGCCCGAAGGCCCATACAAAGGCGAAACTCTTTCCAAGGACGTGCTCGACAAAATGCTGGATTGCTGGTACGACTTCCACGAATGGGATAAGGAAACAGGCATCCCCACTGGCAAAAAGCTTAGAGAACTGGAGTTGGAAGACGCCGCAGAAGAAATGGAAAAATACGGTGCAACAAAAAAGGGGCATAAAAAACAAACCATTTCCTAGTTCAGCCTATTGTAATCATAATGTATATTCCTTTTTATTAAATAGCAATCTAACATAGACTTTCCATTCACTCGATTACGAAGCAATTTTTCCCTTCAACTTATCATTTCATTATTATGTGATCCCATTCAGTAACAAAAATTTCATATAAGGGGTCACGAATGACCTTCGAGAAACGGATGGTCAAGGTGAAGGTACGTATTCTACGCGGCCCACTGAGGGAGATAATAGACAAAGGCGAAGTTTCTGTCCAGTCGGAAAAACATGTCAGAGTTATAGATGTCCTGAATCTCATGGAAAACAAGTATGGAAAACCCTTCAGAGACTTCGTGTTCGACCCAAAAACGAATAAAATAAATTCCAACCTTATGTTCGCTTTAAACGGAGTTCACATAGGCTGCATAAATGGCATCGAAACACCGATCGAAAACGATAGCGAATTATTGATATTAACAGCCACAGGCGGAGGCTAATTTCCATTTTCAGTTTCAACATGTAGAATAAATGAGGCTGCTTAATTATTAAAAATTATCATGATATCAATGACAAAATTCAAGTTATTATAGACAACACATATTAAAACGCTCATTTGCCTTCTACTTAAGAGCGATAGATTTAAAAACGATCTCAAGACCCTTTTATCGGAGGTCTAGGATATTGAGATCGAAAAATATTCTATTTATTGTTGACACACATACTGAGGGTGAACCAACAAGAATCGTATTATCCGGAATCCCCAAGTTGAAGGGCAATACGGTTTTCGAAAAAAGGAAATATTTCCGAGAAAATTTCGATCACCTTCGAAGATCCATATTGCTAGAGCCCAGAGGCCATGACAACCAATTTGGCGCCCTTGTTCTGAACACCGAAAAGGATGACGCAGATTTTGCATTAGTGTTCATGGATAACAAGGGTTATGAGGACATGTGCGCCCACGGCACGATCGGCGTGACCACCGCGCTGATCGAAACGGGTATTATTGAACCCACTGAACCCTACACTACCGCTTCATACGAAACCGTAGCCGGATTAGTAAAAGTGAGAGCCAAAGTGAAAGATGGCATGGTTGAGGAGGTATCTCTGACAAATGTGCCGAGTTTCCATGTCGGATCATTCGAAGTTGAATTAGACGGAAGCAAGGTGCCTGTTGATTTGGCATATGGCGGAAACACCTACGTCATCACTGAGGCAAAAAATTTGGGCACGAGAGTCAGGAGGGAGCACATACCAGAATTAATTAAAAAGGGGATTAAGCTCAGAGACGAGGCGGCTAGGCAACTGGTTTTTCGTCATCCTGATAAACCGAGCGACCCCCACGAAATCAGCCACACGATGGTAACCGACGAGCCTGAACTCCCCAGTAGCAGCGGAAAGGACATAGTGATTTTTGGGCATGGCCAATTTGATAGAAGCCCGTGCGGTACGGGGACGTCCGCCCGGATTTCGGTCCTATACAACAAAGGTTTACTAAAAATGAACGAGGACTTCGTCCACGAGAGCATCATCAACACCCAATTCAGAGCAAAAGTATTACGGACAACGAAGGTAGGAGCTTTTAACGCAATTATTCCAGAGATAACTGGGAGAGCTTTCATAACCCAGATGGCACAAATCACAATCAACCCGAATGATCCACTTAAAAATGGCTTCACAACCTCCTCCTTATCTGCTTAAATGTTTAATTTCTGAATATTCTTTGCACTGCTATTTCACTTCGCTTCTGATTAACTGAATTTGGTAATAACCGCCAAAATTGGAATGTCAATTTCATTAACATCAAATTAGTGCCCATAAACAACGTAGGCTCAATTTCTCCTTACACCGAAAGAATAATATAATGCAGCACTAACATAGCCTGAAGGAGATTTAATTATGAAAAAATTTGAAGGAACTTTCGTTGTGATGGTTACACCATTTACACAAAAAGAGGAATTAGATTTAGATGCCTATAGAAAAAATATTGACTTCTACATTAAAAACGGCGTTCACGGAGTAATAGTGGGGGGTAGCACTGGAGAATTTGCATCACTATCAATTCAAGAACACAAAAAAATAATGGAAATAGTAGTTGACCATGTTAATGGTAGAGTCCCATGTATATCAGGTACAGCCGCTTGCTCTACCAGAACAGTGATAGAATTGACTCAATATGCGAAAGATGTCGGTATAGATGGAGTACTGATAGTTCCTCCATTTTACTCTAAACCTAGAGAAAAGGAGATCTATGGACATTATAAAACTATAGCTGAAGCTGTTGATCTGCCAATTATGCTTTATAATAACCCGTGGACCAGCAAAGTCGACATGATGCCTGATTTAGTTGCTAAACTAGCAGAAATAAACAACATTTCATACATCAAAGAGAGCAGCAGCGACATAACAAGGATCATGAGAATTTTAGAATTGACGGATAGAAAGTTAACCATATTCTGTGGAGCAGACAACCTTGCCTTAGAGTCCTTTTTAATGGGCGCAAAGGGATGGGTCTGTGTTTCAGCAAACATATTCCCCAAACACACGAGCAGGTTATACGAACTAGTGAAAGAAAACAAAATAGAAGAGGCCAAAAAATTATACATTAGTCTATATCCGCTTTGCTCCTGGCTTGAAGAAACTGGTTTATTCGCTCAAGGCGCGAAGGCTGGGCTTGAAATAATGGGGATGAAGGCGGGTCCAACCAGAAAACCTTTAATTCCCTGCACTGACGAGGAAAAACAAGGTCTAAAAAACATCATCAAGAAGATTCAATCAATTGCCCCTAATTAATTTGCAAGCCATCTATTCCTTTTTAGTAAATATCGTCAATTTTTAAATCATGATTATTATACTATGATCCACATTTTTACTATGCGTGCGGAATGTATTGCCCCTGAACCTTTCTTTTTCAAAACTTCGGCAAATTGGTAAAGAAAAGAGGATACACATAGCGCATTGAAGGAAATGGTTAACTCGGTCCTTTTTCAAAGAACGATCTCCTCCACGGTCTTCCTCGAGTTTCAGTATAATTTATGTCAGATCACCCTTCCATTATTATTAATTGAATGGCTAATTAGTTGAAACTTGAAAAATCCAGAACTGTGATCTTTTCCATTCATCAGTACCACATGGTCAAAATTTCTTTCTTGCAGTTCTCCTTTCACTTTTCAATTCTTATTCTATATTGATTCTCATTAATTCCAACACAAGCTAAAAAAAATCCTTTTATATACTAGCCATTACCATCAAATCGGATTGTTTGAAATTTGCTCGAATAAAAAAAATTTATTAATTACAATTGGGGGACATACTAGAAGCACGTGTAAACATGGGGGATTAAATTGCGCATCATGAACCATCCAATATTGGGCCCTCTTGAAAAGAGAAAAGAAGTGAACATTATAGTTGATGGTAAAGCTATAAAGGCAATTGAGGGAGAACCTATAGCAAGCGCCTTAATTGCGTCAGGTATTATGACTTTTCGTAAAACCATTAAAAAAGAAACTCCAAGAGGATATTTTTGTGGAATTGGGAGATGTACAGATTGTATGATGATAGTGAATGGGGTAAGGAATATAAGAACATGCATTACTCCAGTTAAAGAAGGAATGCAGATAGAGACTCAAATAGGGCTGAAAGAAGGTCACAATAAATGCAAGTAACAGATATCGCGATTATTGGTAGTGGACCTGCCGGATTAGGTGCAGCAATAGAGACCTTGAAATTAGGGGCTAAAGTTACTCTTATTGAGGAGAACGCAGAGATCGGTGGTCAACTATTTAAGCAGACTCATAAATTTTTTGGTTCTTATGAAAACTATGCAGGTATTCGTGGATTTGACATTGGAAAAAGACTTTTACAAAGCATAGAGAAAGAGGATATTAAAATACATCTAAACACCACTGCTTATGATATAATAGGTAAAGAGATAGGGATACTGGAAGACAACAAGATAAAATGGATAAAGGCTAAGAAAATCATTTTTAGTTGTGGGGCATCTGAAAAAGTAATATATTTTCCTGGTTGGACTCTGCCCGGGGTTATGGGGGCAGGGGGAGCCCAAACACTTGTAAATATACATCGAGTATTGCCTGGGAAGAGATTCCTGATGATAGGTTCAGGTAACGTCGGTCTTGTTTTTTCATATCAGCTGCTTCACGCTGGGGCAGAGGTCGTAGCGGTTGTGGAAGCTTTACCAAAAATAGGAGGATATGGTGTTCACGCCGCTAAAATCTGTCGCGCGGGCGTTCCAATCATGACGTCTCACACGATCAAGGAGGCGCAAGGAAGCGACAAGGTTGAAGCGGCCACGATCATGGCCATAGACAAAAATTGGTGCCCTATCCCCGGCACCGAGAAGACATTCAAAACGGACGTAATATGCTTGGCCGTGGGATTGAGACCAAACATCGAGCTTCCATTATCCGTGGGCTGCGAGACCATGTATTTATCGGCATTGGGGGGTCGCGTTCCGATCCATGACGAGAACATGGAGACTACTTTGAGAGGAGTTTATGTAGCTGGAGACACGGCGGGCGTGGAGGAGGCAGACACAGCAATAGATGAGGGGAGATTGGCCGGAATCGCCGCCGCTGAAGAACTGGGCTATTTAGCTAAGGGCGAGGCGGAAAAATTGAAGCTGAACATACAGATAAATCTGAATGATTTGCGCAGCGGACCATTTGGAATACACAGGAAAGCCGCAAAACAACAGCTTCTCCAGAAAGCGACATCCCTGAGGAGGAATTCAGGATGAGCAGCTCACTGGAAAAGACAGGCGTACCCTCAATGGAGGAGCTGGAGAAATCCCACGGATTCCCGAGCAGAGAGAGGCTGATGAAAGGGCCAGTGGCGGTGATAGAATGTCTCCAAGAAATACCCTGTAACCCGTGTGTAAAGGCTTGTCCCCTCGGAGCTATAAAGGTAGAAACCCTGATCAGCCTTCCTGAACTTGACGAAAATAAATGCGTCGGCTGCGGATCGTGCATTCCCAATTGTCCAGGTCTCGCAATATTTCTGGTCGATTACAACTTCTCTGAGGATGAGGCGCTGATATCTTTCCCATACGAATTCTTGCCATCACCTGAAGTCGGCTCAATTGTAGATGCCACTGATAGAAGTGGTAAAGCCATAACAAAAGGAAGAGTTATTAAAGTATTAAAAAACAAAAAATATGATAATACAGAAATAATATCCATAGCAGTTCTCAAGAAATACGCTAACGAAGTTAGAGGAATAGCGATACCTAAAGGAGGCAAATAGAATTGAAAGAGGAAGAGATAATTATTTGCCGCTGCATGGAGGTCACGGATAAAGAAATAAGAGAAGCCATAAGATTAGCGGCGAGCATTGGGTCGATCTCCATCCAGGATCAGGTGAAAAAACTTACGTCGGCGGGCATGGGCCTGTGCCAAGGTAGAACATGTCAACAATTAATTGAGAGGCTAATATTTGAGGAGACAGGGAAAAACCCAAACGAGCTGCCGCCCATATCAGCGAGGCCTCCCACTAAACCGATAAAATTGGAAACTTTGGGTGAGATGAAAAGATGATCAAAGCCGATGAAGAGACGGAAGTGACTGTTATAGGTGGGGGAATCTTCGGCATCTCAACGGCATACTATCTAGCAAAAAGGGGTGTTGACGTCGCACTGGTGGAAAAAAATGAACTGGCATCAGGGGCAACCGGTAACAACAATGGAATGTGTGGCGCATATTCTTCTCCCGAAATCGCTGAACACTGGCATGAAATATATAATAATTTAAGTGAAGAGATCAAATTCAACATAGAATATAAAGAATCACCTGACATAGTTATTTATACACCTGAAAATGTAAAAGAAATGAAGAAGCTGGGAATCTGGGAAAGTTATTCTTCAAAAATGGTGACCGGAGACGAATTAAAAGACAAAGAGCCTCTTCTTGCCGACGACATAGTCGGGGGGATAGAAAGTATGGGGTATTTTGTGAACCCATTCAGGTTATGCTATGGCTACGCCCAGGCCGCCAAGGGGCTGGGTTGCAAAATCCATCTCCACACGGCCGTTGAAGGGATAAAAATCAGCAATAATCGAGTAAAAGAAGTTATCACTAGCAGAGGCAGTATAAAAACAGATTTTGTAGTGAACGCCGCAGGAGCATGGTCGTCACGGATAGGTGAAATGGCTGGAATAAATATCCCAATAATTCCTCAAAAAGGAGAGATATTGGTCACCGAACAGGCACCAAAGCCCCATCCCTATCACGGAAGGATCGCTAATGGCTTCTTGTACAACACATATCCTTACAACAAAGAGCCGGAAGCGGTTGAAAGCAAAGATCCTCGGATAAAATTAGGCATATCAGCTTACATCCATTATTATCCATTTACGAACAACTATGGCATGGGCGGGAGCCATGAGTTGGTCGGATACGATAGCCGCGTGAATCCCGATACCGTATCTTATATAGCAAAACAGTGCATGAGAATTGTTCCAAGTTTAAAACAAATCAACATCATACGGATGCATGCGGGAGTCAGACCATATTGCTACATCGATGAAAAGCCGATTTTGGGCAGAGTAGATAGTATCGAAGGCTTCATCATCGCGACAGGTGGCGGAGGCCAAGGCCTCGGAATAGGACCCATGAGCGGCAAATTGATATCTGAGTTAATAATAGAAAACAAAACATCGTTACCGATAGATGCATATAGTTACTCAAGGTTTAAAAATATTAAGTAATATTTACAATATTAGATAAATTAATTTTAATATAGTAAAATATAGAAATAATAAAATGCCTGTAAAGAGTTGTTATCCTAACATCATCAATATCCTTAATCATATTAGTGGTCTAGGGGCAATGTTTTTTAAAATGGGGTAATCCACCGCTTAATCAAAGTACGCTTTACCTTGCTTTCCTCCGGCATTGGAAGTGTTTCAGGGGCCTCATGACACTCTAGGCCTTTTTCCGCTTTCATTGAGTGAAGTTGTAGTTGAACAGCCTAGTCCTCGCCCTGAGGCGAGTTAGTTAATTTTTAGTTCGTAACTTTATAATATCGGTCTTGTTTCTTCGGGCTACGATCATAGCCTTCGCGCGCGTCTAAGACTGTATCTCTCGATCGTCTCATTTCTCGACACGCACATTTTCTCGAATGGTTTATATCGATTATTCTTGAATATTGTCGATTTGTATGGGGATGTGATGTTATTGATCGACCTCAGTAAATATCGTATCATCGACCTCTCAGCCGAGTTGAGGCCAGGCGTGAAAAAGTTGAACGGGGAATACCTCCACGGTAGGGAGCTACGCCGATGCGAGTTATACCAGTTCATCTATGCTCCGGACAAGATGCTTATGCACTGGGTGGAAACAGAGACCCATATCGGAACCCATGTCGAAGGCCCGACCCACTACAGGGACAATCTCAAATGCCTCGCCGATTTACCCATCGAGTGTTTCCTGGGGGAGGCCATCGCCCTTGACTGTTCGTCGCTCAAGCCTAAAAGCGGCAAACCCCAACCAATAACGCCCAACTTCCTAGATAGGGTGAAGAAGGGAGACATCGTCCTTCTTTGGAGCAGCCTGCCACCGAACGAGGCCCCCCACATATCGGCCGAGGCCGCGAAGTGGATGTACGAGCTCAGAGTGAAGATGGTTGGTATCCAGGGTGTGGGTCTCGAACCCGAGGGCCGGTACACGAGCCACGAGTACCTCCTCGCCAACGAAATCCCCATCATCGAGGGCCTTACTAATCTCGAGAAGCTAAGAAAGGAACGGTTCTTCTTCATGGGCCTCCCGCTCCGCTGGCGTGATATGGACTCTGCGTGGATACGTGCCATAGCCTTAGAAGAGCTTTAAGTTCTTTCAGATATTGCTGTACATTAAGCCATAGATAGTTTGTAGTCCAAATGACTTGTTAATTCGACCTTGAATACAATGGGTCAGGAATCTAGAGTAAGATCCTAATCTTTAGGCGTCTAAGGCTCTCAAGAATAAATTCACTTGGTCTTACCCTTGCACTATTTTTTTGCGCAACATATTCTCACGCGTTTCTCTATGAAGTTGGTTTGGTGGTAAAAAAAAGGTGATTCAAGATTTTACTGTTCCACACCCATCTCCTTGATAATCTCAAGCAACTCCGGTTGAACAAACTTTCCATCTTTCTGCACGGGATCTCCGTCAAGGTATATCGACGCCTTCAGTATGATGCCGTCATCGTGGGAAGCGGCCCTCCAACCATACGAGCCTGCAAGGTCGGGCCTAAGAAGCGGCCCTTGAGTTCCCCAGCCGACCTGGAAGCAACCCCAGACCCTCTCGACCTCCGATATATCGCCCGTCACTCTTGCCAGAGGATGGTACCCGTAACAGACGTGGGCTATCCGGTACATGTTGGGATCTTTAAAGCTTGCCAAATATCTTCGGAGTATGTCAGCCTCTGAGCCGCCTGAGATGTCTGTTATGATGCCCTTCTCGACCTTGCACTTTATTGGTGTCCTTATGTTTGATTTGATTTCATCAGGGGGCCACACGTTTCCGTCGAATGCCAAGACACCATTTTCGGTCTTCTCAATCGGGGATCCGCCCGTCTGTCCACCTAACATTATTACTTTTCTTTTGTCAGCTGTACCACCGAAGTTCTCAAACTTTCGTCCGCCAATCTTAGCGGAAAAGTCCGTGCCAGATGGGCTGGTTATCTTGATCTCTTCAGCCTTGTTGGTAATTTCTGCCAGTTTATCTCCTAACTCGGCCATTTTTGGATAGTTCACCCAGCCTATGGTTCTAACCATCGCTTCACGATCGAGAGATGTTAGGCAAATGTATGCCCGGTTTCGCTTCAAGGCGTTTGTCTGAGCTTGAGTGTATAATATGGCCTTGGCAGAGAATTCAACTGTGACGTCGGAATCCATCATCGCTGCGGCAAGGGGCTTGGGCGGTTCACTAAATGAGATCTCGCGCGTCTCGTAAATAACTATGGTTGGTGTTCCCCCCGCAGATTTTACGGAAGCAGCCGTTGCCTTCAACACGGCGTCATCGAGCACGTCGTCTCCGTATATGAGAACGTCTTCTCCTTTCTTCACCTTTAGAATGTAATTCACCAAAGTGTCTGCAGCTTTTCCTAACTCTATATACCAAGTCAAATTCTTTCGCCTGGTTTGAAAACATATATAAATGAATAAAAATTTTTTCATCTGAAAAGGCGCGAATTCCTAATTCTTGATTATCCTCACAGGTTTCTAAATAGAAATATTTAGGATGGGATATTTTAGTGGGCTATGCTTCCTGATCAGTTATCTTATGGACATCGATCTCTGATGATCTGTCGATCTCGGCTAGCGCGTACCGATGATCGACTTGAATTCTCTGTCCGTAAAGATGAGCCTTGATTCAGGTTAATATTTTCCTAGTTTGTTGGCAATTTCGGCCAATTCTGGGTCGAGACTCCTGCCTCGGTCTAAAAGCTGCTTACCATCAAGCCAAACTGAGGTGTTCAAGCAAATTCCATCTGTGTGTGATGCGGCTGGCCTCCAATCCATGTTTCCGATACCCCACTCGGTGGCTCCCCAGATCCGCTCATCCTCGACGACGTCTCCAGTGAGCTTAGCGCCTGGGTTGAACCCGTAGCAGACGTGGGCCATCTTCAGCATGTTTGGATCGTTGAAACTCCTCAGCCACGCCTCGAACTCAGCGGCCTGTGCTCCTCCATCGACCTTCACGATGTCACCTTTCTTCACCGTCAGCTCTATTGGCTCCCTGACTAGCCCAAGGGGCGGGTTCACCGAACCATCGTAGACGATCTTACCGTTCAGCGATTCGAGATCGATTTCCCAGAAAATCTGGCCTGCCATCATGTAGATCCCTGGCTTGTCGGCGTAGCCCAACGAACACTCGGGCTCACAGTTAGGCTTGTTTTTGAATGTGACGTCGCCGCCGACTGGGGTCGTCATTCGTATGGTTTTTGCCTCCACAGTTAGCCTGGAAATCCTAGCTAGGAACTTTTCCAGCAATGGATAGTTGACTCTCCCTATGCATCTGACCATCATGCTCGGATTCATGCCGACGAGGTTCAGGTACCTCAGCTTCTTGTTCTCCTTCACCACGGTGTCGTAGGTGGCCGAGTAGAAGATCCACTCGTTGTTGAACTCTACCCAAGCGTCCGCAGCGTTGAGAGCGCCGATGAGGGCTTCAGACGGGAGCATGATATCGGCGGCCTTGCCTACTCCCAGCGGAGAGGCGTTCCATATGACCATAGGCTTCGCCCCGACGGCGAAGGCGGCGCTCGCGGTCGCCTCGATGACCCTCTCGTCCGACTCGGTGTCGGCGGTGATCACGAAGATCTCGTCCTTTTTCAGCTTGAACAGCTCACGCACCAAGATTTCTGCGGCTTTCGCTATTTCAAAGCCGTATAATTTTGGCATTTTCCTAACCCAATTGAACTCCCGTCCAGTTCCTATAAAGTTTTTTCTCGAGTGCTAGTCCCTTTAGAATTAAATATACGCTGGCTTTAATCTCGAAAATTGGTTTAAAACAAAGCGAATGCTTCACCTTCTCAACCTAAACCAAATTATTCGCGTGATATGCTAGTGTGATTATTTTAATAGTATCTGATAACTCTATTTTTCACACTATAAAAAAATCTATTAAATTAAGTATTTTAAATATTGAGGTGACCTTAGATGATTATCTATCCGGGTGATCTCCTTCTCTAATTGTTATCGATCGCTGAAAAGGTGGCATTTCACTATATGTCCAGGCTCAACTTCAAACATCGGTGGCTCATTCTTCATACATGCATCCATACAATCGATGCATCTCGGGTGGAAGTAACATCCAGAAGGTACGTTCACTGGGCTGGGAATCTCCCCCCTCGAAACAACCTTAGCGGGCTTTATTTTCTCTTCCTCATCAGTAACTACTGGTATTGAAGAGAGCAGCATCTTTGTGTAGGGATGGAGTGGCTTGTAGAAGAAATCTGATGTTGGTGCGACTTCGAATAATTTCCCAAGGTACATAATACCAACCCTTGACGCGACATTTCGCATCACACTCAGGTCATGAGTGATGAAAAGGTAGGACAATTCTGATTCTTTTTGAATCCTCATTAAAGTGTTTATTATTTTTCCTTGCATAGAAACATCCAACGCAGAAGTAGGTTCATCCAAGGCGATGAATGAGGGATTTGTAGCTAGAGCCCTGGCAATACCTACCAGCTGTTTTTCTCCACCACCTATCGCCTCCGGATTTCTTTCCATGTATTCCTCTGGTAATCCAACCCTTTCAAGAAGTTTGACGACCCCCGAAGTTACATCCTCCTTCTTGATGTCAGTGTGGATTCTTAGCGGGCTCTCCAGTATCTGTTTTATGGTCAGCTTTGGATTCAAAGAGGTGCCAGGATCTTGGAAAACCATCTGCATTTCTCTTTTTAGGGATTTTGGACGTTTCGTAACCTTTGTTAGCGATATTTGTTGTCCTTTAAATACGATCTCCCCCCCTGTAGGAGGGTAAACTCCCATTATAGCGAAGGCAGTAGTACTTTTCCCCGAACCTGACTCGCCGACCAATCCAAAGGTCTCACCCACGTCAACATGGAAGCTTATTCCATCGACTGCTTTGACTATCCCTTCATCCGTTTTAAAATATTTTTTTAGATTATTGACTACAAGTAGCTTTTCCGTCAATGTAACTACTCTCCGTATAGGAAGCATGCCACTTCATGTTCGTTACTTACATCGACTAGGGTGGGACTGCTTTTCAAGCAGATCGGCATCGCACGCTCGCATCTTGGTGCAAATCTACATCCAACGGGAGGATTGATGTAATTTGGGAGCCGCCCTGGAATCCCTTCTGGTATTCCTCCTCCAGTGAGTTTTGGAACTGATTTTATCAAACCGCGGGTATAAGGATGAAGAGGGTCTGAGAAAAGATCGTGCGTGGGAGCGGTTTCAACTATGGTTCCAGCGTACATGGTATATACTCTGTCAACTAGGCCTTTCACAGCTCCAAGCCCGTGACTTATCAGTATGATGGAGGTATTCATTTCATCGACAAGATTTTTTATGAGGCGCAGAACCTGGTCCTTTATTGTTACGTCTAGGTTTGTGTCCGGCTCATCGGCGATCAGCAATTTACCCGCACAGGCGAGGGCTAGCGCAATGCAAACCCTCTGCCTCATTCCGCCGCTCAGTTGACAAGGGTAGTTTTTAAGCAATCTTTCAGGATCCGGAAGCGCAACTTCCTTTAAGACAGCAATGCTTTTTTTCTTGATTTCCTCTTTTGATAATTCCTCCCCTTTTTCCAACGATGAACATTTGATTACATCGCCCAATATTGTCCCGACTTTGAAGACAGGATTTAGTGCAGCTATGGGATCCTGAAAAATGATTGAGATTTCTTTTCTTCGTATTGTGTTCAGATCTTTTGTGTTCATCTTGAGGGTATCTTTTCCTTCGAACAATATTTTTCCATTCGATATAATTGCTGGAGGCACTGGTAGAATTCGTACAATAGTTTTTACCGTGGTGGTTTTTCCACATCCTGCTTCCCCTATTAAACCGACTTTTTCACCATTTCTTACCTTTATCTTAACGTTATTTAATACTTTGAGTACACCCTCATAGATACTGAAATTTACGCACAAATCCTGTATATCCAACAATAACTCTGTCATAGTTTAGTACTCCTCAGCTGATAATAGGTCCCTCACCCCATCGCCCATAAGATTGAATCCGAGGATAGTGAATACTATGGCCAGACAGGGAAATATAGTCATCCACCAGTACTCCGGCAGGTATTTGTATCCCTCAGAGACCATTGTTCCGAGATCGGGCGTTGGAGGCTGGGCTCCAAGGCCTAGGAAACTCAGGGTCGCACCTGCGAGAATGATCCACCCCACCTCGAGGGTCATCTTCGTAAAGAGCTGAGAGAAACAATTCGGAAGAATTTCTCTGAACAGTATCTGATATGTGGGTTTACCCATTATTTCGGCCGCTTGTATAAAATATTCATTTTTTATGGATGAGGTGAGACCGTAAATAAGGCGCGTGTACCAGGGCCACCAGGCAATTGCCATAGCTATCATTGAGTTTACGATGTTGGGCCGCAGAAAAGCACATACAACCATCGCCAATAGTAATGATGGGACGGCCAAGAATATGTCCGTGATACGCATTATACCCGTATCCACTCGTGTACCGCTGTAGTATCCTGCTATCAGCCCCAATATAGTTCCAACGGGGACGATAAATATGAGGACCACAACGGTCATGAGCAGGGAATATCTGAACCCGAATATTGTTCTGCTCAGGACATCTCTTCCCATTAAATCTGTTCCAAATAAGTTTTGAAGATTGGGGGGGTTTTTTGCATTTTTAAAATCAGTGAACCATTCAATGTGTTTTGGATAGGGTGCGATTACATTCGCAAAAATAGCTGTTAATGAGACGGTAAGTACCGCTATTAAACCTACAACTGATAACTTGTTTTTAGAGAATTTATACCAGTTTCTTTTGATATTTTCCTTATTCATCTAGCTTCCTCTTTTCTAATTCATGCTTTAAGCATTATCCTAGGATCAAGATAGCTTACTATTATATCGACGATGATATTCATGAAGGCAAAAAATATGCCAACAACCATGACGGAGCCGATGATCGCGTTCAGGTCCTTATTCAATAGTGCTATTGTACCATACCTACCAAATCCTGGCCAGTTGAAGATCGATTCCACGATGAAGGAGCCTGTCATGGATGCCGCAATATCTAGACCTAAGATGGAAACCTCTGGTATGAGTGACGGCTTCAATAGATACTTAAAATTGATCATCCTTTCAGGTAAGCCATACGATACTGCTGCTGCTATGTAGTCTTTTCTCAAATTCTCAACTATGCTGGTTCGGATGATCCTAGTATGTTGAGCAATTGTTGCAACAGCTAGTGCGCTTCCAGGTAACAACATATGCCACAGAACATCGACGAATGCACGAAAGTTGCCTGTTAACAGGGAATCAATTGTGACCAATCCGGTTATTCTGGGAGGACGTGTCAACGACAGACTTAACATCCCCGAGCCCGGTGTGAGATTCAACATAAACGAAAGAATAAATAGTGCCAGGATGGCCCATACAAAAGTGGGCATGGATATACCCAAATAAGAAAAAATTCTGGCTATGTTGTCGAACCAGGAGTTGGCACGTCGACCGGCAGTCACCCCAACTAAAACGGATATTGTAATCGAAATTATGAGAGAAAAACATACAAGTTCAAAAGTTGCAGGAAAGAAGTCTATAATATCAGTTAATATTCCACGTTTTGTGACTAAAGATACTCCGAGATCACCGTGAATCACATTATTTAGCCAAATAAAGTACTGGGTATAGAGAGGATCGTTCAAATGCAAATATTCCCTATACTCTTGCACTTTCCATTCTGGAGCCGTATTGCCAAGAGCCAAACGCGCTGGATCGCCGGGCATTAAACGAGACATAGAAAATATGAGAATTGATAATCCAAATAATACAAAGACGCTCATAAACAACCTTTTCGCGATATATATCGACATCTTCATTTTTATATCCTCCAATATAGGTGTGGCACTACTTTAAAATTTTAACGTGTGCACGCACGCCTTAAAAAAAGGGAGATTTTATTTTATGTTGCTAAGGTTTCTTCTCGGGGTATAATTCTATCTCGTTCCACCTAGAGTTAGCGCCAGATAAGGATATTACTTGTCCATTAGCGGCTGGCCAGTCGACATATGTATATGTATAGGCATGTTGCTCGGGGATCTGAAGGATATATATTGAAAAGGCTTGGTCTACTGCCAATTGTTGGAATTTGTATTCTTTATTGAGTCTCTCTTGTGTATTGATGGTTGCCATCATGTCGGCAATTAAAGAATCTACCGTCTCATTTTCTATCCATAGGAAGTTAGTTGTTTTATACGTCGAGCTGAATGGATCGAAGACAGAACTCGCTTCTGGCCACGATACTGAGCTGATCATGACAATTCCATTGGGGCACTGATCCTTTACCGCTGCAGCCTCTATACATTTAGACCACGGCATAGCCGTAACTTCTACTTTTATGCCGAGTTTCTGCGCATTTTCCGCGAAGGAGGTGCATATTTTTTCCTCAACCGGAACATCAGAAGAATACCACAAATGGAATACATTCTCATCCAGCTTGCCGTAATACTTCGACTGTTTCAATTCTTCTTCTGCCTTCGTCATGTTAAAGGTCGGGTACTTCAGGTCCTTGTTGAACCCTAGTATGTAATCAGGCACAGCTCCCTTCAATCGAGTCGTCCCTGGCCAGAGCGAAACAAACGTGTCATAATCGGTTAAGTAGCTTATAGCCCTACGGAAATGTACATCATCCGTAGGAGGCCTTCCGTTGTTGATATAGATGAATGCATAGCCCCCAACATTCAAACTCGCTATTTTTACACCTGGAATTGCTGCGAGAATTTTAAAATTTTCTGGACTCTGCCATTGGTCTGACATCTCTACTTCTCCATTTTTCATCATAGTTCTGACCGTCATCGGCTCGCAGGTTCCGATCATTGTCCACTCCTTCGGGGCTCTAGGTCTGATCAATCCCCAGTAATCTTCGAATAGATCCATGATCAGCTTGTCTTCAAGGCGGAATTCTTTTACGTAATAGGGTCCTGAACCAGCGTCATTAGTTGTACACCATTCCTGGCCGTAGTCACCCCAATCTCCATGCGGTCCTGATTTCAAGTGCTGTTTGACGAGATCCCTATTCATGATGTACAGAGTTGCGCATTTGTATAGGAAAGGAGAATATTTTTCTTTTATAGTGAACTGGATGGTCCATTGATCGACTAATTTGGTATTAGTAATGTAACGAGTGAACCAGGCTCCTAGTCCGCTTCCTACCTCTACATACCTTTTCATAGTAAATTCTACGTCCGTTGCGTCTAACTGGGTTCCGTCATGGAATTTTATCCCTTTCCTTATATGGAAGGTATAAGTCAAGCCGTCGGCTGAGATATCCCAACTTTCTGCAACCATTGGCTTACATTCCCCACTAACGTCGGGATATACAAGAGAGTCGTATGCGTTATGTAAAGCCCTATCAGCAGAGAAAGCCCCTCCAGCCTGAGCTGGATCTATAAATGTTGGAAAGGAATCCGTAAAAACGAAAACGCCCCTCGCTGGTGTGGGAGTTGGTGTGGGCGAAGGGGATGGAGAGGGCGACGGGGAAGGCGATGGAGAAGGAGATGGGGATGGAGAGGGCGACGGGGAAGGCGATGGAGAAGGAGATGGGGATGGAGAGGGCGACGGGGAAGGCGATGGAGTGGGCGGGGGTGTGAGCGTCAGATAGTAGGCTCCTCCGGCAACCGCAATCAGTACGATAGCCACCACTGCTATCATGTAGGATGTTTTCATTCGATAATTTTCCTCCGGCTTCTGATCCCTCCTTCAAAATATAAATAACTTTCCCCTTCTAGCAAAGAAATTAAATACATGTATATAGTAACATTAACAGGTTTAAAATATGAGAATAAAAGTAATCGTACCTGTTTCTACAGACATGTGGAACAAAATGATAAAAGAACAATACGAAAAATACAAAGATCCTGATACAGAAATAGATGTAATAAACATAAAAAAAGGTCCAGAATCGATAACCAGTCTGTACGATGATGCATGGGCCGCGCTATTTACGATAAAGGAAGCCGAGAAAGCTGAAGAGGAAGGTTACGATGGAGTCATTATCTACTGTATGTTGGATCCCGCGCTACAGGCTGTAAAGCAAGCATTAACCATACCAGCAGTGGGCATAGCGGAGACCAGTTTGCACTTAGCCCACCAGCTTGGTAATAGGTTAGCGATGATTGGTCCAGGGCCCATTGGCATCGATACGAACAAGAACTATGCTACCTTCGGTGATGAAGGAAGGTACGGATTGCCCGCCCCAGTATCACTTAGAGAGGGAGCAGAGCTAGAAGATCAGGTGCTTGACATCTTTAAAAAAATGGATGAAGTGAAGAAAGGTTTGTTGAAAGCTGCCAAGAAAGCGATCGAAGAGGACGGAGCCGATGTAATTCTGCTAGATTGTGGAGCGCTTGTAGAACCCACCGAATATCTGCAAAAAAATCTAGATGTTCCTGTCGTTAGCAATAGCATCCCGGCGTTAAAAACTCTTGAGATGATGATAAAACTCGGCCTGTCTCAGAGCAAAAAGGCTTTTCCGAAGCCTGAAAAAAAGAAGAGACTGATGTAGAAGGTAAATCTTAGATATCATTATCTACCTTTTTTGGTGAGTTGCCAATGTGTAGACCTATCATTAAATTATGTGTTGAAGTATACTAGTTCAGAAATCTTGATATTATCACTATGTTTTCACTATCTACTTAATAACAAATTGAAAGAATAATCTTTAAAGGGAGAAGATAACTATATCCTTCGAGACCTTTTTTTATACTAGAATTATATGTATAAGAGCTCATAATCCTTCTCTCTATGCAATCCACATTTACATGAACGGAACCTGAGAATAATCATAAGAGTCGAATGTGTGAGTTCTTCTATTTTATTCTTCCAAGCTCTTTCTTATAATTTAAATTTAGACCCATTATGACGGGGTCCAGGATGGGTATGCCCATCTCCTCCTGCGCCTTCTTCGCCTGTCCCCACATTCCCGTGCAGCCGAGCACCACGCACTCCGCGAGGTCCTCCTCCACGGCGGCCCTCGCCTCCCTCAGGATCGCCGCCTGCAACCTCTCCTTGTCGCGAGCGAATTTAATTTGCGTTTATTAGGCGATAAGCGGCAAGATTGAGAAAAGGATATCATATCATTTGCTCTCATATATGGCGAGTCTAGAGGGCATAATGAGAAGATGAGGACGAGGATTAAGAATCTAAGAGATAGGCTCTTCTTGGCGAACGATCGTACTGTATTTGTTGAGAGGTTTGTTCACCTTAAGAGAGCGTATGAGAGGTTTCGGGATGAGCCTGCGGAGATATTGCATGCACATATAACAAATGAAATACTGTCCAATATCTCAATCATAATCGATAAGGATGATCTAATTGTAGGTCGAATAAATGAAACAATTCCAACTGTGAAAGATGAGAGACTCATAGAAAAGATATGGGATATCTCACCCAACGCATATGGGAACAGTACCACTTCACAATATGCAGCTATCCCGGAAGTGGAGAATAGATTTCTTCAAAATCATTCTTCTGACTTTCTCGAGTTATTACACCCAAAGCGTGATCTTCCAGCTCCAACTTGGTACAGCACCTTTGGCCATGTCATCCCCGACTGGTCGGAAATTCTCAATAAGGGAATGAATGGAATCAAAGAGAAGGCTCGACTTAAACTGGAGACAATTAAGGGCGATGAAGCTGATGTTGGGGGGAAGAGGCGTTTCCTCAAAGCAGCCATGATATCGTGCGATGCCGTGTCTAATTTCGCCAAGAGATATGCAGAGAATGCTCAGGAACTGGCCAATAGCGAAAAAGATGCTGGCAGAAGAGAGGAGTTGATCCGAATAAAGGAAGTATGTGAGAGAGTTCCTGCTGATCCATCCAGTACCTTACACGAAGCAATCCAATCAATCTGGTTTATAGACTTAATTATGCACACTGTTCTGGGCGCCAGAGACTATGCCTTGGGCAGGGCAGATCAGTATCTTTACTCCTTCTATAGAAAGGATATCGAGAGCAGGGTGATCGATAAAGATGATGCCCTTGAACTAGTTGAATGCTTGTTCATCAAGCTAAACGAATTTAGTGGAATCGGCGCCCACTCACATGGCAGACCCTTATATAAGTACACGGTTACGATTCCAAAGAAGAGGTCCCCATGCGTAGACAGTATACAGTATTGTACCATTGGTGGCCAGACAGCTGATGGCGAAGGCGCTGCGAATGCCGTTTCTTACCTCCTTCTAGAAGCTGCCGATGAGCTTCGTTTGAAGCAACCTACGGTGATCGTCAGATACTTCAGGGGCATCGACCGTGAGTTCTGGCTCAAGGCGTGTGACCTTGCGCGTCGTGGACTAAACAACCTGAGCTTTTACAACGATGAGATGATTATTCCTTCCTACATAAACTGCGGTGTCCTCGCTAAAGACGCAATCGATTATGCGCAAATTGCTTGTAACCATCCGGGCTTGCCTGGGAGATCTCCGCAGGACAGGGAGTACTGGTTTAACTTGCCAAAGTTTCTTGAGCTCGCTTTGAATGATGGCTTCGATCCTTTCATGGGGCTTCAGATGGGTCCGCACACGGGCGAAGTTGATGGTTTCAAGACCTTCTACGACTTACTGGGCGCGTTCAAAGCCCAGATCGGGTATTGGATAGAACGCGTGGTGCGGGAGAGGGGCGAATTCTATGAGGGTTACATCGGTGCTAGGCCATTCTCTTTCGAATCGATGCTGATGAAGGACTGCATCGAGATGGCCATGGACATGAACGACTTGAACAGGAATCCTCCAACTGGTACTGGATACGTCTACCATGACTTTCTAGGTGGAGGAATTGCTACAGTTGCGGATTCCCTTGCTGCCATAAAGAAACTCGTCTATGATAAAAAGATGATGTCGCTGCGAATGCTAAATGATATCTTGAAGAAGAATTTTGAGGGCTATGAGAAGCTTAGGCTTGAAATAGTTAATAGATTCCCAAAATACGGGAACGATGACGATTATGTCGACTCGATGGCTGCTGACATAGCACTATTCTACTGCCATGAAGTCGTGAAACAACGGAACCGCTACACAGGCCTATGCTTCCCATCGATATATACATACCACAGCTACGCTTCGCATGGGACCGTGACTGGAGCCACACCCGACGGGAGAAAGGCTGGCGAACCCATAAGCGAAAACCAACAGGCAGTAAACGGCTTAGACAGGAAAGGCCTCACAGCCCTTCTCAACACAATGGCAAAACTGAAACCTGCATTTCTATTCACACCAAGTGGCGGCAGCACGATCACGATACACCCATCAGCTCTGATTGGTGAAAATGGTGCAGAGATTCTATCCGACCTTATTGAAACATATTTTGAGAAGGGAGGGCAACATGTTCAGACCAATGTGGTCGACGCAGAGACTCTCATGGACGCCAAGGAGCATCCTGAAAAACATCGAGATCTTGTTGTGCGAGTCACAGGGTACAACGCCTACTTCGTAACCCTGAGTCCAGAGTGTCAAGACTACATGATAGCCCGTACCGCTCATCGTGCGTAGGGCTGTTGAAATGAAAATCAGAAATACTAAAGGGATGATCTTTGGCATTCAAAGGTTCTCAGTTCACGATGGACCTGGGATCCGGACAACTGTTTTCATGAAGGGTTGCCCTCTTAAATGTGAATGGTGCCACAATCCTGAGTCCAAAAGGATGCAACCTGAACTCTTTTTTGAGCAGGATTTATGTATTCTGTGTGGGGAGTGTGTGAGAGTATGCCTAAAAGGAATTCACACAATAATCGATAATAAAAGGATAATCCGACGAGAACTCTGCGACAGATGTGGCAAATGCATCGAGGCTTGTTTAACTGGTGCCCTAGAACTCAAAGGCGTGATCGTCACTGTGGATGAGGTGATGGATGAAGTTTTGAAAGATCGACCATACTACATCAAGTCCGGTGGCGGCATGACACTTTCTGGCGGTGAGCCCCTAATGCAGCCAGATTTTGCCAAGGCTCTGTTGATTCGATCAAAGGAGAATGAGATAAATACAGCTATAGAAAGTTGCGGATTTGCGAAATGGAGTGTTTTTAAAGAGATTCTAGATTCGGTGGACCTCACAATATATGATATAAAAATAGCTGATCCCGAATTACACAAGAGATATTGCGGAGTTGAAAATTCGCTCATTTTAGAGAACTTGAAACGCGCTATTGATAAAGGTAAAACAATACTTGTTAGGATACCACTGATACCAGATATCACCGATACACATGAGAATCTAGAGCAAACTGGATTATTATTGAGTAACTTGGGAATAAAGAGTCTGGAGATGATTCCTTATCATGCATTCTCCAAAGACAAATGTAGAGCGCTAGGTGTTAATTATTACCTATGTAACCTTAAAACACAGACAAATGAAGAACTGGATAGAATTAGACAATTATTGTCAAGTTTTGGCATAGATGCAAAGATTGGTATATAAAACTTTTTCAAATTATAATATATAAATTATAGAAAAACAGATAAGAAAGAAAAAGGTAAATTCAAACATTTTTCCTGCACGTACGAAACGAACTCATATTTTTATTAAATAATCAATTCACTTTTCCTATACCGTATAACCAATCTCCAGTGTGTGTAGCGCAATTGGATCTTGCACAGAAGACTACACCTTTGAATGGGGAGCGTAATACCTCTAACTCGTCTCCAAGTAAGTTTGTGATAGTACAAAGTTCTTCTTCCTCTTCCACTATCAGCGGTATATCTAAGGGTGAGAATGCCGGTTTGAGAACTCCTCCATGTTCACATCTGATCAAAATCTTTTCTTTAAATATTATCTGTTCAGAGGGTTCTGGATCTCCATTTATCATATTCAAATGTTTCATAACATTTGTTATTCCTTTAATACCATCCGAACAATCCTTTGACCATAAGCATCTCATCCCTCCTAGCTCGATAGTCATAAATGGGATATTTTGTTTTAGAAGTTCAGCTCTATATCCACTATACTCAGGTACTTCATTATAATCTATTGGAAGCCCTACACCAAAAGCTTTAACTATCTGTAAGGATTTTTCACCCAGTTCTTTTTTATTAATTGTATTAGAGATATTTGTTATGTATCTGGCTATCCAATGTGTGGCACCATCGTGCATGGATAAGGTAACATCTGCTTTTGATAAAGCTTCTTTCCATATTAAATTTGCCACTCTTTGATCAAAATTTCCATTCGGATCTCCCGGATAATTTATATTTTCTCCAATAGAATTATCATAAACCTTGATATTTTTATATGTTCCACTTTGATAAGCGAGAGGATTACAATTAGGCAACGCAATGATAGATCCTGAAAGCTTCTCAGGATCAACTTCTAAAGCAGCAGTACGAACCTGTTCCTGCCCACAATACTCTGACCCGTGCTCGCCACCACGAAGCACTAGAATTGGCCCGTCTTCTTTACCATTAACTACAATAAAAGGCACATATACATTACTGCTGTCCGGTAATTCACCAACTTTAATCATTGTCTTTTTTCTCTTTCCAGGATAAATTTCCATTCCCGCTATCTTAAGTGTATTAAACAATTCTCCAATTCACCTTATTTATTAAATTATTTTACTTATATAAAAATATTAGTTCTAATACTCTCATATACTTATTATTTTCTTCCGCTGCTTGTTTCTCGCAATGTTGAAAGGCACGCGCATATCTGTAAAAATTTGTGAATCGTTTTAATTGATCTTATTATAGTGGTTCCTTTCAAGATTTTCACTGGCTGGAGAATCTCATACCATGCGAGCGAACCTTGAGCCGCTTGCATATTAAATAGTCTACATGGATAAAAAAAATTAATCGAGTAAGAATTATTTATTTATAAATAAAAAGGTTGTGGATCCTATTTTATGGATAGCTGCCATAAAAATTCTTGTATATCGGCTCTAGCTCTTCCAACGGGGGTGCCCTATACCCCCCGATCTTGCTCTGGGAGATGTGTAACTTCTTCCATATCATGGCCCTCAGCTCCGCCACCTTTAGACCCATTATGACTGGGTCCAGGATGGGTACGCCCAGCTCCTCCTGCGCCTTCTTCGCCTGTCCCCACATTCCCGTGCAGCCGAGCACCACGCACTCCGCGAGGTCCTCCTCCACGGCGGCCCTCGCCTCCCTCAGGATCGCCGCCTGCAACCTCTCCTTGTCGCCCATCTTCCGTGGAGGAATATCAAGCATCCGCCAAGAAGCTATTCTGGATTCGAAGCCGTAGTTTCTGGCGTTGTCGGCCATGTGGGGAACGTTTTTTTTCGAGCCAACTATTATTGAGAACTTACCAGCCGATATCATCGAGGCCACGTGAAGGCTCGCCTCGCAGACTCCCACAACAGGCATATCCACCATCTCTCGCGCCTCCTTGAGTCCTGGATCATAGAAGCACCCTATGACGAAGGCGTCGTACCCATCTTTCTCGGCTTTGACAACCGTTCTGATTATCCCATTTATGTGGATATGCTCATAAAACTGATAATCCAGGTCTGGAAGTAGCGCCCTTTGTGGATCCGTAGGAGCTATGTCCACTATCGTTGAGGGCCCGGCAAATTCTTGGATCCATTCTTTTCTTCCCCCCGAAAGTAGTATCTTATATTGCATATTCAGGAATCACCATTCTTGAACTTTGAAATATGTTAATAAAACTTATGGTTATAGTAAAGTCCAGAACAAGTTTTTTATGAATATGAAGTTTAAAATAACTATGGCTCCAAAAGGATATTGTGCCATTAATAAAGAAAAGGAAAAATCGGTATCGAGCGAACATAAAGGAAACTTTATTAACTAAAGGTTATGTTATTTTCCATTACTGATTTCTAAGTCTCAACCTAGTTTAGGATAGAACATGTCGGAACCCCAAGTATATAAAATATATGTATTATATAATCTTCCTTAGAAAATAGTAGATTCTAGTGGGCATAATATTGCAAAGTTTTAAATATCGTTCAGTAATAACAAGAACGGGGAAATAAAAAATGAGTTATTATACGCCCTTTTCTTCCGCTGGTTGGCACCAGTGGGCGACGGAGAGACAATACTCGGACTACAAGTTCATGGAGCTGGCTCGGTCCGCAGATTTTCTCGTCAAAAACGTATTGGAGATCAAGCCAGGAGAAAACGTCGTCCTGTACTGCGACACTGGCAGCGACATGAGAGTTGTGAATGCAACCGCAGCTGCAGTCCACACCGTCGGAGCAATTCCTGTAATAGTTAAGTGGAATACCCAGAAAGACATAGACCTCCCGATGCCCAAGGCCGTCAGGGGAGCGATCATGAACTCGGACGTCTGCATCGAATTATCTGCCTGCGGCTATGTACACTCGCCGCAATGGTACGAAGCGAGGGAGAAAGGCATCGCGATGGTCTGCTATGTCGGGATGAACGCCGACATGATGGTCAGGACTTTAGACCCTGAACTCTACCATAAGATTGTGGAGTTCGGCGACGCTTACAGAAATGTCCTGAATAAGGCGAAATCGACGTACAGAATCACGAGCACGGCTGGAACCGACCTAACAATTAAAGCCATGACCCCAGAGCAGCGGGCAGAACGCGATCGCGCGCGCGGTATAGTACCCGGCAAGAGGCAGAGAGGCGGGATGCTTGTTGGACAAGGAGGTTTCGCGCATGTCCTAGGCTCCGAGAACGGCACCATCGCCTTAGAGGGAGCTATCTGGCCTCCGGCGGAGATCCAGAAAATAAAAGAGCCCATAAAGATGAAGGTAAAGAACGGACGCATCTCAGATATCACCGGTGGATTCGAGGCGAATATTCTCAAGAACTGGTTCGCTCACTTCAACGACCCCGACGTTTACAAAATACTCCACATCTCGACGGGCTTCAACCCGGGCGTAAAACGAGCGACCGGCGACATCGTTGAGGATGAGAGGGTCTTCGGCTGCGTTGAGATCGGCCTCGGCAACAGCCCCAAGCCCTGCCACACCGACGGCATAATACTCACCCCCTCCATCTGGGTCGACGACACGCTCATCGAAAAAGAAGGAATCTACGTAGAGCCCACGCTGAAGAAGCTCGCCAAGGAAATGGGTATGCAGCTCTGGGTCGAGTAGACCCATCCCACTTTTTAAAAAAGTTCCCTCTTACAACGAATAAATGCAGATATAATCCCTAATGATACCCTCGAATGGGTTGACGACTTATTGGTTTTTTAGAAGAATTGAGAATCGTGCCAACAACGAAGATTCCATGGTTAATCAGAAAAGACCGAATAATACCTCGATCTTCAACCTATCGCCACACCGTACTATCTGTTCTTAACTAAATGTATTTTTTTACCTCTCTTATTTTCTCAAGTTTTGCCACAGAACTGAGACTTTAATATCTCATACCTTGATAGAGGTCATTTAACTGTCATTTCAAGCCTTTCTCACCGTCGATGATATGCTCAATTTGCCATCGTCAAGCCACTCTACAAAGTGGTATAACCCAATAGTTAAAAATGGTATAGAGGTATTATTAACGATCGAAATGGTACAAATATCTAAAGATCAAGAAGAACACGCGCTGGCGTTGCACAAGAAAGCTCTTGTCGTTGATTTTCACAACGATGCGATTGGTGCCACACTGCCTGATTCGGCTTACCGTGCTTCGTCGAGTGAGGCGCGCACTCTTTCGGAGAGGTCGACCAAGGGTCACGTCGATATTCCAAGGCTCCTGGAGGGAGGCGTCGACTGCCAGGTCTTCTCCCACTGGGTGGAGCCCATCTACCTTCGAATCGCCCCCGAAAGGATGCTTCAGATCTTGGCGTACTCGTTCTCTGAGATCGAGAAATCTGACAGATTAAGTTTGGTGACGAAATACGATGAGATAATAAAAAATAATGGGAAAAAGATCTCCTTTATAATCGGGTTCGAAGGCGGAGAAGCCATCGAGCAGGATCTGCGACATTTGAGGATATTCCACAGACTAGGGCTCAGAAGACTTACATTATGCTGGAATAACAGGAACGCCATCGCCGATGGAGTGCGATGGCAGAGATCCAAGGGTGGGTTAACCGAGTTTGGCATATCCGTGGTCGAGGAGTGCAACAAATTAGGTATTCTCGTCGACGTTTCTCACATCACCGATGCGGGCTTCCGTGATGCGATCGAGGTTAGCAAAGACCCTATCATAGCCTCTCACTCAAACTGCCGCGCCCTTTCCTCTAGTATGAGGAACCTCACCGACGACATGATGAAGGCTCTGGCCGAGAAAGGCGGGGTCCAAGGGGTGAACTACGTCCCCGGGTTCCTCATAAACTTGGAAATGCAGAAGATCAATTCTGGAGATAAAGAAGAACTTAAGAAGGCTGATAAGGCCACCGTGGAGACGGTCGTCGATCACATCGATCATATAGTGGAGGTTACAGGGAGCACGAATAATATCGGACTTGGATCAGACTTCGATGGAGTCTCGATGGTGGCCAAGGGGTTGGAGGATGTAAGCAAACTTCCTAACCTAACGAAGTCATTGGTTGCCAGGGGCTACTCGGATCAAGAGATCGAGAAGATCCTGGGCGGCAACTTCCTGCGCGTCATCAGAGAGGTGTGGAAGTAGATTATTTCGAAAAAATCTCATATATTTTTAAACAATTTGTTCGTAATGAAATTAATCAATACATTTAATTTAATAATTTTTATTTCTCGAATAATTATGTCAAGTTCATTATTTATAATTAGTTAGCCAATATGAGATTCATGAAATGTTTTACACAAGCGTACTAGCAATTTTCTTCAAATTCTAAAGAAAAAAGGGAATTACTGCTTTCCGAGCGCGCGCGCAATTTCAGCAAGTTCAGGGTCGATGCTTTTTCCTTTGTCCAAGACCTGCTTGCCATCGAGCCAGACTGAAGTGTTCAAACAGATCCCATCCGTATGTGACGCGGCGGGCCTCCATCCCTGGTGCCCAATGCCCCACTCTGTGCATCCCCATATGCGTTCGTCTTCAACGACATCCCCCGTGAGCTTGGCTCCTGGATTGAAGCCGTAGCATACGTGAGCCATTTTGAGCATGTTTGGATCCTTGAAGCTCCTCAGCCAAGTTTCAAACTCTACAGCTTCGGACCCGCCTTCGAACTTTACTATGTCGCCCTTCTCTATGGCCATCTCTATCGGTTTCTTCAGGAGCCCCAGGGGAGGGTTGACGGAGCCGTCGTAGACAATCTTGCCGTTAAGGGTCTCATTCTTGATGCGCCAGTAAATTTGCCCTCCAAGCATGTATACGCCCGGCGTGTCGGCATAGCCCAAGGCATACATGGCCTTCTGATTCGGCACGTTCTCGAAGGTTATGTCGTTACCTGCCGGGGTTGTCATGCGAACCTTTTTCGCCGCTACCGTTAAACTCGAGATCCTGGCGAGGAACTTTTCTAGCAGTTTGGTGTCGACTCTCCCTATGCATCTGACCATCATGCTCGGATTCATGCCGACCAGGTTGAGGTATCTTAATTTCTTGTTTGTCGCTACTATCGTTTCATAGGCAGTCGAATAGAAGATCCACTCGTTGTTGAACTCGACCCAGGCGTCAGCTGCATTGAGGGCGCCGATGAGGGCTTCATTGGGCAGCATGGGATCGGCGGCTTTGCCGACTCCCAGCGGCGACGCGTTCCAGATGACCGTGGGCTTCGCTCCGGCAGAGAAGGCAGCGCCAGCAGTAGCTTCTACTACTCTCTGATCCGACTCGGTATCTGCCGTGATGACAAAGATTTCATCTTTTTTCAGTTTGAATAGCTCTCGAACTAAAACATCAGCTGCTTTAGTTAACTCAAACTCATATAATTTCGGCATTTTGATTACCGTCCTCAATATCTCCATCTAATACTTATAACCTTTTTCATTAAACATTGAAATACTATTGTGGTTTAATAATATCTTACACATCTAAATTCAAGCAGTTAGCGGATTAACATATTAACTATAATTGAATATTAATGTTCAAAGATTACATCTCGTTAGTTTTCTTTAAAAAATAGAAAGCTGTTTATTGAAAAGTATTTATACGTTTTAATATAAGATATTATAGAACAAGCTAACACATCTTATTGGCGCCCAATTTGGTTTAAATATCTAAAAATTTTTCCGTATAATATTATTATAAGAACATTGAAGATACTTAATGTACATAAAGAGGAGGAATGGGCGTGAGAAAGATCAGTATTCTCAATGAAGTAATCGGACCGGTTATGCATGGCCCTTCCAGTTCACACACAGCAGCTTCTTACCATATCGGTTGGTTGATTAGAAACTTACTGGACGATGAACCTGATTCCGTCGATATCATCTTCGCAAAGAACGGCTCCTACGCCGCGGTCTATCATCAACAGGGGAGCGATCTAGGCTTTGCGGCTGGTCTGCTCGGCTGGAAGATAACTGATGAAAGATTCTGTGCGGCACTCGAAGAGGCTACAAAATCCGATCTGAAGATCAATTTTAAAATAGACATTTTGAAGGCCGATGATCACCCCAATGCTATTGAGATTAAAGGGACATCTAAAAGTGGACATAGTATAAATGCAATCGCAAGATCGATTGGGGGAGGCGCGATCGAAATCATTCAGCTTAATGGTTGGAAAGTTCGACTCTCTGGGGACGCGTATGATGTTCTCATCGCAACTGACAATGCTACAACTCAATCTGTGGATCAACTACTTAGCGAACTCGAAAACCTTGAACAGCCCATAACTCAAATACAAGGAGAGAAAGCACTACTTCACTTCAAAATGTTACATCCTTTGGATGAGAGCAAATTGAGAAAGTTACGATCTTTGGATGGTGTCCAGAGGGTTTGTACAACGAGCCCCATCTTTTTTCCTCAGCCGGGAGAACCGCTTTTCAACAGTGGAAAGGAGATGGTGGATTTGGCGGAGAAATATGGCCAGACCTTAGGAGAGATCGCGCTAGCCTATGAAGCGAAAATACTTGGAATATCAGAAGAAGAAGCGGCACGGGAAATGTGGCGACGCTACGAAATTATGCATGCAGCTATGATCAAAGGTCTAAACAAGAATCTGCGAGGAATGCAACTGCTCGAACCGAGCGCGGGCACCATCTTCAACGCAGAGCATGATGGAAAGGTCGCTATCGGAGGAATACACACTAGAGCTGCGGCGAGGGCTTTGGCGGTCATGCATGTTAACAGCAGCATGGGCGTGGTATGCGCGGCTCCTACTGGGGGATCTGCAGGTACAATACCTGGTGTGATAACGACCATTGCTGAGGAGAAGAGCCTCAATGAAAAGCAGATCATCTTGTCATTATACGCTGCGTCAGCGATAGGTCTCATCCTGGCTATCAGAGGAACCTTTGCAGCAGAGGTCGCTGGTTGCCAGGTAGAGATAGGTGCCGCTGGAGCCATGTCTGCAGCAGCTGTGGTCGAAGTGGCGGGAGGAACCGCTCAACAGGCCTGCGATGCGGCGGCAATATCTTTTCAAAACTCCATGGGTTCGGTTTGCGATCTGGTTCAGGGAATGGTCGAAATTCCATGTCATACACGCAACGCATTGGCCGCCTCGTCAGCGTTCGTCTGCGCAGACCTCATATTGGGTGGTTATCATAACCCGATCCCCCTCGACGAGACCATTGACGCCGTTATATCAGTTGGACAAATGCTTCCACCAGAACTACGATGCACCGCGCTCGGTGGGTTAGCTATCACGCCATCGGCTCAGGCTTTAAAAGCAAATGTACTTTTTGAATAAGAAAGAAGCATTGGAAAAAGACGCTAAAAATCTGCATCCACGCGAAAGTCTCGGCGGATCAATTTTTTTGGCTTAACGGCTCGAACAGTCATTTTTTATGATGGCGATCGGTCCCGATGGTCATCAGCCGCCAAAACAGCTCAGACACTTGTAGTCCCATTGTGATGGAGTCGGACAGCAGCCTGACCTTGCTCTTTCCGCCCTTCTCCTTCCAAACTATGGGGATCTCCCTAATTTTGAGTCCAAGAAGCGCCTCCTGCGCGATGATCTCCGTGTCCCAGAACCATCCGTTCGCCTCGACCCTGTCCAGAACCTCGAGCACGGATTTCCTACTGAAGGCCTTGAATCCGCACTGGTGGTCCCTCACGCCCGTCCTGAGGAGCGTCCCAGCCAGGGCGTTGTAGGTCCACGACGACGCCCACCTCAGGCGAGATCTCTCGACGACGCTGTCGGGGAGCATCCTTGAACCCGTTGCCAGATCATAGCCGGCCCGTATGCAATCGATGAGGGGCCCGAGGAACCTGACATCGGTCGAGAGGTCCACGTCCATGTACGCCAGGATCGAGCCCTTGGAGGCCCTGAACGCCGCGCGCAGGGCCCTGCCGCGCCCAAGCCTCTCCTCACTGTGCAGGTGACGGACGAAACTGTGTTCCCTTGACAGGCGTTCCGCGATCTCGTCCGTTCCGTCGGAGCTCCCGTCCTCGGCAATTATGATCTCGAACGATCTCGCCGCGCCCGCCAGGGCTTCTTCAGCCTTCACTACGGCGGTCTCGATCCGGCTCGCCTCGTTGTAGGCGGGCAGGACGAGGGTGACCTCCATGCCATCGTCGTGGTCGTCCGATCCTCTCAAAACGCCCAGCTCCTGATCCACCGTAGGGATTCCCTGTACCAGCTCGGTATGGGGTACCCAGAGATGACGGGATAGAAGAGCACGAACGCCGCGGCTGAGACGATCAGAAAGATGAGAACGAAGTACCTGTTCCTTCGATCTCTCCACGACTCGGCCAACAGCCCTGCCGAGGCTAGGATGAGCACTGGCACGTTTGGGTAATAGTGGTAGATGAAAAGGGGCCTCGAAATCGGCGCATAAGGAAGCCACTGGAAAAGGAAGATCAACCCGATGTAGAGATAGGGGCTGCTCCTTTTCTTTAGCCCCCTCCAGAGCGCGATCAGGACGAAGGAGAGTCCAGACCACCAGATGATCGGGTTGCCCATGGCCGTGATCGTCGATACGATGCCTGAGGGCAGCTGCTCGAAGTACAGCCATACAGGTCTGATGTCGAGGGGCCACGTCCACCACTCGGAAGAGAACGGGTGTGTGGCGAACAGCCCGGCGTGGTACGAGTACATTTGCCACTGCAGTTCGTACACGTCCCCGAAGCTGTGCCCCATGAGCATGTACGGCACGAACGACGCAAGGTAGATCAGTCCGCCCACAATTAGAAATCCGAGGAAGATGATCAGGGGCTTAAACTGTCGAACGCTGACCCTCGGAACACCATTTGAACGGACAAGGCGCACTAATCCCACGGCGAGGAGTAGAAACACCTGCCCGACGAAGCCGTATAGCGCCGTCCACTTCACCGAGAGGGCGAGGGAAAAGAAGACGATGCCCAGGAAGATGAATTTGTAATCGGGCCCCGACCGTTCGTCAAATATGCGGTGGAAGCTCATGTAGAAGAAGAGGGATGAGACAAGCGTGAAGAGGACGAGGTACGTGTCGACTGTCCCGATCCTCGCCATGGTGAAGTGGAGGAAATCGAGGGTCAGGAGGGAGGCCGCGAGGACGGCGGCCGACCTCGTCTCGAACATCGCCTTCGCAAAGATGTAGATGATCGGTATCATCAGGGTGGCGGATAACACGCCGAAGAACCTCCATCCGAAGGGACTGAAGCCGAACACGGATACCCCCAGCGCCATTATCAGCTTGCCCAGGGGCGGATGGGTCCACTCGAACGGCTCCTCGTGATCCAGGTACTGCTGGGCGGTCTTCACGTAGTATATCTCGTCGAAGTACGTCTCGGAGAGGTAGGTGGGCGGATCCTCGAAGTATTCCTGCTCGTCGATGAGCCTCCCAACGCCCGATTCATCGCCGCCCTCGCATCGGATCTGGCTTATATTCAGTATCTTTTTGGTGCCATCGATCATCACAATCTCGTTGATGTCGCCGGAGCCGTCGAATTGCATCATCAGGCTGTCTGTCGTTGTGTTGATGTCCAACCCTTTCCATTCGTAATATCCCCCATCCCCCAGAAAACCGACATCGACCAACCCTACAGGTCCAAGGGCGTATAGATGAAGCCCCAAATAATCCGAATCGCCGATCAGAACGTATACTGACGTGACATGGGCATGGAATTCGAGCTCCAGATACACGGATTCGCCACCCGAGGCGTGCCATGCGGACGTCGGGATCCGCGTGAGGCCTAGGTCGAACGAGGCCACCGACAGGAAGATCGACGAAAAGGCGATCATGATGACGACGTCTCTTCCGTCGATTCCTCCCCACTTCAAAGCGTTCTCCCTAACATCGGGATTGAAAACATTAAACCCTTTTGTATGGAGCCTGAAAAATGCGGATCACGGAAGCACTGGCCCCCACGATAGGGTAATATAAATCAGAGGTGACTTTATCGAAGGGATTTTCGAGTTGGCGAAGAAAAAGGGCGAAGAGCGGGACGTTGTCAGGCCGGCGAAGTGGTGGGAGCTGCTTCCCCGGCCCGTCTACGCCAAGCTGAAGCGGGTGGAGTCCAAGCAGCCGTGGTTCGAGGTCTACAGGATCGAGCCCGACGTCTACGCGTTCTACGAGCCCGGGCAGTTCGAGGAGGCCCTCTCCTACCTGGTGCTGGGCAAGGACAGGGCGGCGCTCGTCGACACGGGCTGTGGGATCGGGAACATCAGGGCGCTGGCGGAGGAGTTCACGGACCTCCCCGTGACGGTCGTGAACACCCACTGCCACAACGACCACGTCGCCCAGAACTACATGTTCGACGAGGTCGCCATCTTCGACGCGCCCAACGCGCGGCTCGCCGCCAAGAGGGGATGCACCAGAGAGGATATGGCCCACCTCATCGCGGAGGAGATGGTGTGGAAGCCGCTCCCGAAGGAGTTCGACCCAAAGAACTACAGCGTGCCACCGTTCAAGGTGACCCGCTGGCTGAGGGAGGGTGACGTCGTTGAGCTGGGCGGGAGGAGGCTCGAGGTGTTCCACACGCCGGGCCACAGCCCCGACTCCATCTGCCTCCTCGACCCGGCCGCCCGGCTCTTCTGGACGGGGGACATCTTCTACACGGGCGCCATCTACATCTACCTGCCCGGCGGCGACATCGACACGTTCATCAGGAGCTACGGGAAGATGATCGACCTCTCACCTCACTACGACAGGCTGATGCCGAGCCACAACGAGCCGTGGATCGAGAAGGAGATCCTCGGAAAAGTGCTCAAGGCGGTCAAGGAGATCAAGGCGGGCAAGGGCAAATACATCGAGGGGACAGAGGGCGGAGCCAAGATCAGGAGATACAACCACAATCGATTCGCCATAATTACAAAAGTCGATTGATATCTCCTCTAATCGAATAGTGCATCCAACGAGATAATCCTAGTTTTCTATCAAAGTTTAGACCCCAAACACATTCTTACTCACTCCCCCACTCTCCCCCCTCTCTCACACTCACACACGCATGCGCGCCTATGTGAAGCTACTATTTCTTTCTTTCCCCCTTCAGTTGAAGGGCATGCGCCTATTCGCCCACGTGGGGCACTATGGCTTCGCATCCAGGCACCCTCAATCGCGCTAGCGTCCACCGGTG